>Ga0265780_10007182_pt1 | contig 13708 bp, 16 predicted proteins | sample P1T30metagenome_FD_192432 | JGI IMG/M metagenome (GOLD analysis project Ga0265780, IMG submission 192432) | Plant litter microbial communities from East Loma Ridge, Irvine, California - P1 T30 | ecosystem: Environmental > Terrestrial > Plant litter > Unclassified | place: USA: California... | reverse complement strand
TGGCTTTCGTTTAGGTGGGTTTGAGATGTTTGATGGGTTGATGGTGGAAGGGATTTGAGAAGAATAAGGAGAGCTGCTGTTTTTCTCTGTATATGGTACAATGCGAATTTTCTTTTTCTCTTGAAGATTGTTTTGCCAGTGGTCTTGATTGGGTTCTGGATTTATTCATCCTGAGATGGAGGAATACCGGGCTTGCGCCCATTAGCATGGTCCTGTTTGCTGTTCCTTCGAAGGAGCAGTCCTTGAGTTTGAATGGATCTGACAGCGATCAGTGAGACACGTATTGGCTGAAACGCGATGAACAGTCTGTCCAAGGGGCGTCGAACGCTTTTGTGGTGTTGTAAATAATGCACTCAATGGTGCGGGCTTGCGGTGATGCACATACTGTCCTAACTTCGGATCATCAAAAGACAATGCTCTGATCTGTAATTTGTGTACGAACATTACCGGATCCGAGGGATGTTGCAAGTGTCGCAGACTTCTCGATTCTTGAATGTGACTTTGTCTTGTAGACTTCCTCACACTTTGCTGCATGTACCATAATTGTATCTCCAAAACACCAAATGTTCATATCAACACTTCACAATCTTACCAACCCAGCCCTCAGCCCTCCAACAGATAAAGCAACAATTCTGATGTCGGCCATGACCGAAGTTCAATGGCGGGCAGAGGCCTGGAGTTGGAAAAAGCCGATCTTGGCTGCCGTCACCTTCCTACTTGGGTCAATGATCCTGATACCAATCGTGCGAGCACGAGGTGCATCTGTAATATGCAGGTCCGGGAATCGTCTTGTAGATTCGCCATTGTGGCGTCGCTAGACATTCTTAGTACAATTCTACAAAAAAACAAAAAGAATGTTATAACCGCTGGTTCTGTCTTCTTTTTGCAACGGTTGGTTCCCTATCTGTCCATCATCAACATTCGCCTCACACAATGAAGACTGCCACCATTGTAACCGCAGCATCAGCTGGAGCGGTTTCTGCCCAGCTCTACCCCGGCCAGAGCAAAAACAACCACTCTTGTGTCCTGGTTCCCGATTACAGGTCTTGCTCGCCCGAAGCGAACCCTCTAACCGTAGACTCCTGCTGCGTCGAGACGTACGGCGGTCTGCTTCTCTCGACGCAGTTCTGGGACGTCTACACCGGCTACGAGTCCGAGGGCCAGCTGCTTCCCGAGAAGAACTGGACCATCCACGGTCTTTGGCCTGACTTCTGGTGAGTTTTGTTGTCATGGTCGCTTTGAGGACGGGGACCTCTTTGGCTTTGGCTGACAGACTATGCCAGCGACGGAACTTACACCCAGTACTGCGATCTGAGCCGCCAGTACGACCCGGTGCCATCGCCAAACACCACCAACGGCCTGCCGAATGGCACCGTCGTCCCGGCGTACAATGGCTCAGGCATTGGCACGTTCCTCGAACCGTTCGGCAGGTACGATCTGCTCGAGTACATGAACAAGTACTGGATCGCGCAAAACTCCCCGAACCAAGACCTCTGGGCCGTAAGTTCCCCCCTTTACGAAGACCTAACTAGACCTCATCAGAGATGAAAGAAACCTGACCATGAAAACAGCACGAATTCTCCAAACACGCCACCTGCTTCTCCACCTTCGACCTCCCCTGCTACGGCCCGCAGTACGTGCAACACGAAGAAGTGATCGACTTCTTCGACACGGTCATCCTCTACAACAGCCGCCTCAACACCTTCGAATGGCTCGCCTCGCACGGCATCACCCCCTCCAACTCCACCGCCTACTCCGTGTCCGCCATCGAAGCCGCTCTGAGCGCCGAGTACGGCGCCACGCCTTTCGTCGGCTGCTCCGGGCCGAGGTACAACGAGACTGCCGCCGGCAAGGGCTCGCTGGACAATGGCCGCACGCAGGTGAGCGAGATGTGGTATTACTTCCACGTGGATGGGCGGCCGCAAGAGGGCAAGAGTGTGGTGCTGGAGAGGTCTGGGAAGAGTTCGTGCGCCAAGGCGGAGGGGGCTGTGTGGTATTATGAGAGGGCGAATGGGTCTGTTAGGGCGGTGGGCGGGCCTGCTGGGTATTAGACTGAGCGGACTGAGTCTAGGTCGTGTGGATTTCTGGGTTGGTTGACGGGCGCTGTTGTTGGCATGCTGGCCTGGGGTTGGTGAGAAGATGTGATAGCCATGTCTTCGAGAAACTGTATTAGGGAATTCGCGACAGTTGGCTTTTGATCGGATCGATCACACCAGAAGCTTTTTCCATGGGTGCTCGATTGGCATGTTGTCCAATCATGTGAACTGACTGGTATGGGGCACTCGAACCAGCTATGCCGTTCTGTCGTTCCAGAAACCCACTCCAACTTACGACGAGAGAACACATCCAGATGGGAATGGTAATATACCATACAACAACTAATCGACCGCAACACGCTCTGGTCGACGAAGGTCGTGAACACCATAGAAGTAAGATGTGCTCGTCCGGGGGCATCGACTTCCACTTCGACGGTAGAGAGGAACAAAAACATCAAAGTCGTAGACTCAAGAATGAGAGAGATGCTGGGCCTTTGCGGCGATGCGAGGCTGCGTGGCATTGTTGTGAGTTGAGCGCTGCCCGTTTCGTCATCGGAAAAGAAAGAGACGAGAAGATGAGAAGAAAGATAGAGGAAGGGGAAGGAAGGATAAGGATGCTAGGATATCAACATGGAGCTTTCTTTTCGGGAGCGAAGTCCCCATACCGCATGTTAGCTCACTTACGCGGTTATGAGATTTCAACAGCGTTGACTGCGGAGCCATGTCTTTGTTGATACTCTGGCAATATTAGACAGTCCCACCACCCGTTCTCGGGGATTCCATGGAAGTAGCCTGACATGTTCGACGGTGTCTGCGTCCCTTCGGTAGTCTGGGAGAGGTTCGATGCCAGAGGGCCGATGCCAGAGGAGCGTTTTCGGGACCGAATCTCCGTCCGCACGAAGACACTGGAACCCAACAGCCTGATGCACGATAGGGTTATCGCAATCTCATCTTTCTTTGAGAGAAACAGTCGACAGAAAGAGGAGCTAACAAACGAGAAGGTGGAATTGGCCTCACACGCGAAGTGTGAGCGTGGATTTTCGCTTGGACTTTGCAAAACATAGAGAGAGTCGGCCTGCGCGACGATGATGGCCATCTTAGCAAGAAGACAGCCTTGCGGCCGTTCAGCAACGAAAGTCCATGGCTTTCCTCCGGGATCCTGGTGAGAAAGAAAGAGAATAGTCGCCGGGTTCCGTTTAGGCACCAGGGGACTTGAGTATCCCATTGGCTACGACTGGTGGGCGCTGGGTGAGGAGTCTGCTCCGCCAGTGATTGGATTGATAAAGTTTTTGGAATAGGAGACTGTGTGATCAGCCGGCGTCTTGGGTTCCTTGTCTCTTTCTGTCCTCGTTCCTGAGAACTTCCGAATCAACGCAGCAGTTGTACCTGTCGCAGGTCCTATACGGAAGAACCTGGCTGGTTCAAGTCGACACAAACGACTAATGACTCGGCCCGACTTCCAGTGACGTGGGAAAGATAGAAGTCCAGAGCAGGAGGTTGCCTGACCGGGTTGACCACATCGCCGGGCGGAGAAATAAGAAAGTTGCAGACTTGGTGAAATGGGTCATAGTGCACGACACCGGCACTTACTACTGTGCAGACAAGTCGAGAGTCGTCTGAGTTGGTGAAGGAACCAATCGAATCCCTACACCGTCTGTCTTTTCCCGTGTCGACGGCGTATGACCACCATTCTTGTGGGAGGCTGGATGGCGTTTGTTTACTGTCTGCTAGTAGTCACCTCGAGGTTGCCTACGGCGTCAATGACGAAGGCAATCCGGTCAGCAGTCCAGTGCCGTGATAGTCAAGTGGTAGTTGACTGCAGTTCGGCCCAACCTATTAGCTAGTTCGAGTCCTGGAAGATCTTCCGGGGACTGCCCGGGCAGCTTGCGGAGTGTCTCAGAAAAAGCTGGATAAGAACAAAAGCTTCCAGAGAGACGGAGTGCATCCGTCGTGAAGAATTTCTTGACGATGGGGTGGTTTCGACGCTGAAGCTCCTCGGAGTTGTGCATGTTAGTTGGTTGTTGCTCGAAGCTTTGTAGCGGCTAGACCATTCGATCGCTGCCGTGCCTACGGTGGACCGACAAACATGTTAGGGTACGGTCGGATCACGGCTTGGTTAGCTACATGAAGACGACGAATGGCGTGCCCACTACTGTGAACATGCAGATTGAAATGTAGAAGCCCGCTCGATGATGGCGTGGCAGAAATTTGGGCTGGGCGAGACCTCTTGACTGATGAGGCGCTAAGCGCCATGTTCTTTAGGGTCGTGTGGATGTTACAGAAAGCGGACACGTAGGCGACCATTTACGTGCATCCGTCACGATCTACGATCATCGCAACCGACTTAGTAATGGTAAAGTCGACGGTGGTGTAATGGGAGATAGGACTTTTCGGTACGATTGCGGTGCCCCAAATTTTTGGGCAGAGGTGCGTCGTCCATTTCTCTGGAGTCCGTGGAGCGGTAAATCTGAAGGCAGCAGTAAGTCAGGAGCCCGGGCTTACAAATTGCTAGCATTCAGAATAATGATGAGCGCGATTCACGCAAGTCATGACTCTTGTGGCATCAATCACAGAATGATCTTTATGATCCGTTGGGTTGCTGCTGGGGTGTGTCTGGGGTGGCGAGGATGGTGGACCGGCTGACAGGTTCAATGATTGCACCCTTGTATCAAAGTAGTGCATCCTTCATCGGAATGGTCGAGTCAGTGCGAACCGCGATGGCATGTTTCTCTAGACGTCTTACGGAACGCTGCCATGTCAAAGACCTTGGACATGTTTATTCATCGCGAATGGGCTCGGCACATCATCGAAATGTCAACGGCAGTTGATGTCTATCATGGAGCTCGTCTTCGGTATCTCAAACTTTTCATAACGTAAGTTAGGCCAGGGACTTTCGGTTTGGACGATAATTCGATTTAAGCGCCGACGTACTTGGGTCCGCTTCGAATTGAGTGGATACACCCGTGTGCTGTCAGTGAACGGCATCTCTAGTGCATGGACCAGGTCCACTGGGCAGGCGGTGATCTTCGGACAATGGCGCGTTTGACCGTTGGGTGGAAGGATTTCAGACTCTTCAACGTAGCATCGGATGTATCTCCGGTCCACACTGTGATGCCACGTCGTCATGTCGAATATCAGTCATGTAGTCGTGATGAACACTAGTAAAATGTAGTTGTGAAGATTCCCTTTTTTGATATGCCGCAGAGCGGTAGCCGCTGTATGACTTTATGCTAGTTGCGTACACTAGCTGTCACAACGACAGTACATAGTCGTACAGGGTACAGCCGACACAAAGTCTGTTCGTCGGTCAACCTCTAAAGGTTGCGCGGGACGGAAAAATTGTCTTGCTGAGCGGCCCGGGAAAGGACGATATTGCGTCGCAAGTCGGAACCGACATGCCGAGTCGAGCAAGGAGTTCCTGACGAGTGACAGGCTGTTCTTGCCGAGGGCTGGAGCCATGTCGCCATCCAGAGCGTGACTAGACGATCAAGTGAAAAGGTTTCGGCACACGTCCTCATTACAGATAATATGGAACAATGTCGCGGAGATGTATCCAGGAACAGCACATGGACACCTTTTAAGTTCGAAAGGAAGACAATGGCGCGTGTTTCGGATACGAGAGCCAGTTGAACAATGGTAGCAAAGTAGTGCGTCGATCCGGTAGACGAACAGGTCGCAGCGGAACCGCGCCGTCTTCATGGTGCGCACTTGGCCAAATGGTTCCTGTCGCATGTAGCGAAAAGCAGCAGTGGTCGCTTGGTCGTGAGTGGTGGTGTAATCGCGGGTGAGAGATCCAAGACGTTAAGTTGGTCCACACGTGCTTGTTCACCAAGCGGCAGACCTCCAGACCACATCATGCTACTCTTTTGCATTATTATCAGTTGACGAGATGTTAGTTCGGGTCCCTTAGTCCTCTCGTAGCGCTTGGCCGTATCTGAATGGCGGCTAGGCACATTTATCGTGTGCATGCAACTGTGACGCGCAGCATGATAATTATCGGCCGAAGGAGGGTGGTGCGTTCAAAAACTGGTGCATCTGCAATTTCTGCAGTGTTTCCCGTTGGTCAGCTTGCATCTCGTATACATTTGCAATTGCGAGAGAGTGCATGTCTAGGAACATCGCGCCGCGAAACCCTCTAGGATGAAGCGTTCGGAAGGTAGTCCATCAGGGAGATCTTTTCCCACGTACGTGCTCGGTTGTCGACAGTAGCAGTCTCGGTAAAGACGAATGCTTACGCCAAGAAAGGGTAGGTATAAATGGGTTTCGCTATAGGGCACTCGGGCATATGTGCCGTGGAAGTTCGTTCTGACGTGAAGCTTCGAAGTTAGAGGGTGTCGCTTATCGATTAGAGTTCCAACACGCGACACAACGCTTGCCCATGTGCCTGTGCGCGCGTACAGTAGTGCATGCGTCCGCCAGCACTTTTGCCCCTGCAGCCCTAGAGGCCGGGCTGACGAGAGTCGTTTGTGGTCAGTCCGATTTGGAGGAAGATGTAAAAAGGGAGGATGTTACTCCTCAGTCCTCACCGAGTGTGTGGTCTGGTGGAAGTCTTGCAGGCCGGCCAGTGGAGAGCGTTCGGGGAGACAAGTTTTTGCGCATCGACTCGTTCCTTCGCGTGTGGCATCTAGTCTAGACTCCAGTTGGCCATTTCGAGTCATGCTGCAGAAGCTCCGTTTGTGACCTGAGTGATGCGCGGCTAGGCGACAAGCAGTAGCCAGGGCGGTCCTCTGCCGCCGGCAACCCTTTCACGATCGGGCCTTGATCAGCAGGCAGCTGCTTTTACTTCTCCCTCCCCCTCGTCGGCTATGAGAGACTGGAACAATGTCAGTGAATGATGGCTGGCCAGGCAGACGACACCTTGTGGAGAGGCATGTGGTTCAAGGTGCTACCACGTGTAGCGAACGCAAAAACAGAGGAACTCAGCTATGCCGGCAAGGCGAGTGGCTGCCATGGTTGTGGTCGTGACTTTGGCATCGTTGTTTCGGTACTGACTCCAGCCTTTTTCGACTGCCGTGCGGGACAAACTCTGAACTCTGTCCTCGGTTTATGCTAAAGTTTGTCTGTTAATACCGTGGTATCAGGTAGTCGAAGCCGATCGGCCTACCTGCGTGCGTGCTCGGCTTTGCCGCCGACAGAGTTTTGAGACCGCAGTAGCAGCAACCTCTAATCACGCGCTATGGTTTGACGTGCGGTGATGACGATGATGCCAACCTACCTGGCCACCACTTTACTTGCGGACAATACCGTCAGCCACGGAGACGACACGGGATGCAGTCCACTGCCTCGTTCTGTCACATTCAATCTTGTTCCGCTCCGAGGCTGACTCTTTGGCGGAAGATTGACCGCACCATCCAGCTGGCCAAGAAGCCTCGACAAGCCCAGGTATATTGACTTTTGCCTCGAGGAGATCGGGAGGGTGTGCCAAACGCACAGATGAGATCGAGCTTATTGCCGAGTGCAAAGGCAATTGCCGGATGGAGATTAAGCACCCTGCACCAATCCCCACGCCGTATCGCCTGTTGTGGTCAAGGCCGAATGAAACAACCACGAGGGCCGGCCGGCCTGGCGGCATGCAACAAAGATGTACAGAGTGTGGCGTTCGGAAGCTTGAACCGAGACGAGCTGCAATAACAACAAACCCCTGTAGCGAGTTTACCCAGCCCGCGTCCACGGCCAGCACCTCCCAGCAGAATGCTATCCAGGCTCTTCGGCATCGAGGCGATTGGCCGCGACTTCGCAGGGCATGGATTGCGTGCATGCTCTTCTCCCGTATCTGCAAGTCTCCAGACGAGAAGCGCTGCAACCTGACGCTCGTCGGGACTGCGTGCCGTCGTCTCCTGCGCGATCAGATGCCGTTGTTCATCAGGGCCCGCCCGTCTAGTGGGCCTCCACTATAGGAAGCCTGTAAGTGGGAAGCCTTGCCGGCGCGGCGGCGAGTGTTGCAGACGAGACGATACCCGAGCCTGGCGAGCCATGAGCGCCCGGGCGACGGCCTCAGAAGAGACGAGAAGGCGACGATCTCGGACCGCACAAGACGAGACGGGCAACGATTCGCCAGGTGCGTGCATGCATGCATGTCTTGGTATACGATGATATACGATAATATACGATTTTACTCCTGGCCCTGGACTGATAGAGGCAAAGGCACAGCAAGTGCCGTGGGAGTATCTGCTGGCTTCTCTCACGGGGCATTGGAAGGTGATTACTTCCAGGTCTGTCTGCTGGATGTCCAACTCAAGTACTGGTGATATACTGTATACAGTGACCCCAGCACGGTGGCATGAGCACCGCCTAAACTCCCGCCAAGCATACAGCACAGCAGTACCTATACATCAACACCTTTACCGCTACCTGTACATGTATACTTACCACTATACATCAACGGAGCAATCACCGGGCAGGACATGGGCATGGGCATAAGCATGGGGGCTTGCGTGCAGAGATAGACACGCACAGCCGCCGTCAACGATGATCGCCAGTGCGCCCCGTGTGTCTGCTTGCCGACAGCAAGAGAGACTCTAACTAGCGGAGCGGCATGTGGCGAGGCTGGACAGAGCACTAGGCTGTAGGCAGTTGCTAGTCATGCTCGCGGGCCAAGGTTGAGGGCAGATATATGGCTTGAGCTGCATGTCGCTCAGGGTTCTCTGCTCTGGTTTGGTGTGTGCAGGCAGCTAGCGCCGAGGGCTGCGCGCTGGATCTGCCGCACTCGTCGGCCGCCAGGCGCATCAATAATACATAATTAATCATAGGCACATGTATCTACTACTGCGCACGATGGCACTGGGTCGTCTGGGGAAAAAAGGCGGCGCCGCTAGCAGGCATGGTCGCATCGGCCGACACCCTTCCTTCACCTCTGCCTGTGCCCTGTGTGTCCTGTTCTCTGCATCTCGATGTTCGCCCGGCACCCACTCGTCGATCCGTTCGCAGTCCTCACCACCACAGCACCCTGGCCGTCACACTAGAGCCTGGGAGCCGACGACTCGAGAGGGAGAGAGGTATACTACCGTACAGCGGTTGTATCTTTCGTCTTCTGCCACTGCCACTGCCAGCTCGTCTGCTCTTCTACCCAACTCTGCCGTCCATCCTTCAACCCACCCACGCGCTAGGGTATTCTCGTCTCGCCCTGTCTCGTCACCTCCACCCTCCACCGACCTCACGCACTTTTAGCTCCTCCTCAGCCTCCGTCACGGCCTTCCAATCCCACTTCAATCAGCCTGTCGGGAGCGTGGCGAGCCAGACTACCTAGAACTTCTCCGACCCATCCACCGGTCGCGACCCTCCGTGTCTTCTCTTCCCTCTTCTACCCACCCCGGTCTTCTTCGCAACACCTACTGCTCACGGTCTCTGTGACCACAACATACCTGCCTGTCATCAGTGTTTTCAGATCTACAAAGGGTCTACCACGCTGGCCGTCACCTAGGAGGCAAAGCCGTCAACGTGCTGCTAGAACCCAGCTGCCGAGAGCTGGTACTCCCGAACCTCACAAGGTCCGCTTACACAACCTGGACTGCTGCCTTCATTTCTCTCGGAACGGATCCTGCTTGCATTGTGCTCTGTATTGACCATAGGTTGCCACCTGGAAATTGGACTCGCTACCACCCGTGCCACGCCTCGACGGCAATCCATCGGAGGACCCTCCGTCTTTACCCAGAGCCCTACCTGCAAGTGCACAGTTCGCCGGCGACCCGCCCAGCTGAAGCTCCCACGCGGTCTCTGACTACTTTGACCAAGCCTGTCTGTTTAGGTGGCCTTGTCCAGATTGTCCAGGAATTACATGACGAAGCCTCTCGTCTGGCACCGTTCCAAATCATAACCACAGCATCTCTCCGATAAAAGGTCGAAGCTTCGACATGAGCAGCGGCGAACTGCGAATCATGCTTCCTAGTACTGTTCCTCCGCCTGGACAGCCGAGGATATTCTCTCCTTACGATTCACGCCCGGATTACACACCACATGCCAGCAAAGGTCGCCAACAGCCCATGGATTTGCCCCGGCCTCTGGAACCGCGCTCAAGTGATCATTTCCGGGGACATCATGCCATGAATTCGCACGATTCCACACCTCGACACATGGAATCGACAAACCATCGGCAACCTGGGCAGACATTGCCTGGACTGAGAGATATCATCTTGACTCCTGCATCACACACCTCACCACATCCTTCGCAACAGGGCTGGTCACAACCACCGCCAACGCGATACGAACAACGGAATGGCGAGCCTCCCAACTTGCATTCGGGTGCTTTCCATGCACCAAACGCTACTCGCCCTCCCCCAGAACGCCATGGCTCGTATTCGGGTCAACACGATCGTCGACTTGACTTGCCGATCCTCGAAACACAGCCTGTGGCTCGGCCAATGCCCCAAGGGCCTCCTGTCCCGTCATATGCCACCTATCACGGTGACGGTCGAGATGGTATCGACCCGCGATACGAACGACCCAGGCAGACATCAACAAGCTCTTACATGACAGCCGGAGCGCCAAGTCCCTACACTCCACTTACGGGAGATCATGCTACACACAGGAGCTCCACTGCTTCTTACGACCGACCTGGCAACCCGCCATTCACCCCCACAGGACCTGAAGCCTCGAAGAAATATCTGGGCATCAAAGACTTTCCAGGAGAGGGGACGTTCCACGTCTATGATGGAGGCTACCGGATACCAACATCAGTAGACGGGGAAACCGTGAATCCTCAATGGGGCCTCACGAAGGCTAATAAACCGCGGAAAAGACTGGCGCTGGCTTGTCTCGATTGTCGGGAGAAAAAGATTAAATGTGAGCCCGGCGCGAGCAGCTGCTTGCAATGCGAAAAGGCCAAGAGACCTTGTCGTCGGTAAGTATAGAGTCTGTTAGTCTGAAATGTTGCACGTCGCTGACTAGATGTAGGGCACCCAACCAACAGCTCACAACTGACAGCGCAGGGAACCCACAGTGGTCCTCTGAGGCCGGTTCACCACCTCTCGCGCCTCATTCACAAGTCGCTGAACGCATACCCGAATTGAGTATGCCTCCTCATCGAGCGCCAGAACAGATGGCAGCGAAACCGAACCGGCCACCAGAACAGGACCCTTTTATCAAACGGAGGGCGCAGGACGAAGACGTCTACGGAGGCGCGCCGGCCAAAAAACATCAATCAGTGTCGCCCTCGACAGCATATGGGCACCCTGCAGTATCGGCACCAGCCCAGCCTCAATACCCACATCACCCCGACCAAAGATTTCCGCCACCTTCCAAGGGCCCGGCCTTCATGTCCTGGGAGGAAGATCCTTTTGCTTCGGATCCTTCTACGACGACCCATCTCCTTGAGGTCTACTTCGCCCACGTGAACAGCGCTACTTATTGCATGTTCCCAAGGGTGACTTTCATGAACTGGCTTGCCACGTCGCGCTCAAAATGCCAGAACGAATGTGTTGTCCTGTATGCTTTGCTCGCCATGGGCTCGGTCTTTGCCGGACAGGACTACGCCTCTGTCGGCAGGAAATGTGCGGCGCTAGCTACGGAAGGACTGGCCACCAAAGTTGGACGATTCAGTTTGCCTGTAATCCATGTCCGCCTCGTACTCGCGCTTTACAATTTCGCAAAAGGCAACGAAGGCGCGGCGTGGGACTTCTGTGGACTCGCCATTCGTGCTCTCAGCGCCCTACGCACCAACCATGAAGAAGGATGCCTCATCTCGCCAAAGAACGAAAACCCGATTCTGGAGTACGGACTGACTAGGGACCAAGTGGCAGAGTGCCGGCGCCGGACTTTCTGGGCCGGGTTCCTTATGGACAGATACAACGGTTTCTGCGGAGGCATGCTTTGTGTCATCAACCCTGCTGACATCTACCTTCGACTGCCGTGCTCAGAAGATGCATACGAGAGCGGTACGCCTTCGGCGGCGCCTTTTTACAACAATGGCGCAGTTGATCAAACCCTCTCGACCCTCAATGCTTCGAGTCCGGTGTCACCAATGGCCTGGCTCGTTGTTGTTGCTGGTATCTGGGGAGACGCCATGAACTTCATTTACCGTGCAGCCAACCACAACCCGCATACATATCGACAGGCCTACGAGAAAGTCTATCACGACACGCACTCCGCCATACAGGAATGGAACTCACAACTACCGGGCTACTTACAATTCAGCGAGGCAAACCTGGATCGCAGCATACAAGGAGCCTACGCTGGCACGTTCATCTCTCTGCACGTCTTGCACCACTTTGTGATCATGAAGCTCAACCGCTGCATGCGTCACACGTTGGTCGCGGACTTGGCACCCCGGAACATTCGAACTGCACATTATCACGCGCATCGCCTGCTCGGCGTAATGCGTGCGGTACGAGAAGCTCGACGCGAGATAATACACCCGAAGTCTGGCCAGCCTTCGCGATTCGAGTTCTCTGTGCCTTTCCCCGGCTACGCAACACTGGCTGCAGTCGACATTGTTGGTGGTGGCGGCCCGGATTCCACACTCAGCCCGACTGTGAACGGCATGGAAGCTGGTCTCGATTGCCTCCGCGAGCTCGCAAGATACTGGGACAGCGCTGTCGGACAAAGCCGGAGTGGGGAGCGCCGCCTGTTGCAATTGAAGAACGTTTTATCCCGACCCTACAAAGCCTCTAGTGGATGCTGGCTTGGTCGGAACTGGGGATTGGAAGGGCCATTGGAGCAGGAATTTGAGCTCGACGCCGATTGCATCTACGGCGTCGACAACACTGTGTACTTCAACGCGCTAGAAGACGACGCTACAAATGGGCGGTCTCGTGCTTGAAAGCCTGGACGCGTGGGCAGGTGTTCTTTGAAGCAGTATGGCAGGGAGTTTGATTCGGCCTCTGGGCGCCGTTAAAACGCCCAGAATACGCCCGTAGATTCTTTGAAACCGGCGCAGCCTATCAGCGAACAATTTTGCACATAGACAGCAACACGACATGCCTTGTGCTGCAAGATCGGATCACCTCTGTAAAATCTATGTTTTAGCACAACGATTGATGAATGAACACGCCCGTTGACGATACCCAATCACATTGCTCTGCGAGCAACAACCAGCCGTTACACCAAGCCCCTCTCACAAGCCACACTGACAGGTCTCGGTACTGTGCGTCGCACACGAATCTCCAACGCGCATGACAAACAGCAAGCTGCATCTCCATGTACCGTCAATAGCCGTGTCTCGACATGCCACGCGGGAAAACAAAGAAACACCCGGCAACGCCGCTCAAGCACGAGTCGGCCCTTTGCGCGGCTACCTTTCATCGTGCCACCGACGCCAACTTCTACCGGCCTTGCGCACGAAAGCCTCTTCCCAATTCCTGACCCTGGCAGTAGCAGGACTCCGTCGCCGTGTTGTCATGCTTGAGAATATTTGTTACCGTTGAACTGGCCACACTACAATTCTCATCGCACCCTCGACCTTGCGCTGATATCGGCCAGAACGCCACGAGTCGCACAACGTTTCGATGGTGATACCTTTCGACTCTGGCCATGACAGGCCCCGCACTACTGCCTCGCGTGCGTGTGTGTGGTTTGTTCCTCTCTCTCTTCTGGTTCTTGTGTAATCTCAGGTCTGCCGAGCGGCGATGTGGCCTAGGAGGAAAGTGCGTCAAAGATAGAAAGGGCGTGTCAGTTTGACGCCCAAAGGTTCCACGACGTCGTTCATGCGTGCTGCGGTCGCTGTCACTGTTTGTCGTCTA
>Ga0265780_10007181_pt1 | contig 13710 bp, 13 predicted proteins | sample P1T30metagenome_FD_192432 | JGI IMG/M metagenome (GOLD analysis project Ga0265780, IMG submission 192432) | Plant litter microbial communities from East Loma Ridge, Irvine, California - P1 T30 | ecosystem: Environmental > Terrestrial > Plant litter > Unclassified | place: USA: California... | reverse complement strand
GCCGTTGACGCTCTCGACGATCTCGGCGGTGCCGGCGACCTCCTCGATGTTGACCTCGGTGAAGCCGATGCCCTGCTTGCCGAGCTGCTGCTTGAGGCGGGCGCAGTAGCCGCACCACGACGTGCTGAACATCGTGATGGTGCCGGCTTCGGGGACGTAGGAGGTGGCGGTGTCGGTCATCGCCCCAGGCTAGGCCCGGGCGGCCGTGAGGGCCGGGGGAGTTGGCTGGGAGCCACGAGCGCCGGAGGCGCGGGGCACCTCGCCGGCCGTCGCCCGCCCCCCAGATCGCACCCCCACCACCCGCAGCACCAGGAGGACCCCGTGGCAGACACCGTCGCCGACCAGATCATCGCCCAGCTCGTCGCCGCGGGGGTGCGGCGCATCTACGGCATCGTCGGCGACAGCCTCAACCCGATCGTCGACGCGGTGCGTCGCACCGGAGGGTCCGAGAAGGGCGGGATCGACTGGATCCACGTCCGCAACGAGGAGGCCGCGGCGTTCATGGCGTCGGGCGACGCCCAGATGAGCGGCGAGCTCGCCGTCTGCGCCGGCTCGTGCGGACCCGGCAACCTGCACCTCATCAACGGGCTCTACGACGCCCACCGCAGCCGCGCCAAGGTGCTCGCCATCGCGAGCCACATCCCGAGCGCCATGATCGGCTCCGACTACTTCCAGGAGACCCACCCCGACCGGCTCTTCGTCGAGTGCTCGGGGTACTCCGAGATGGTCTCGACCGCCGTGCAGTCGCCGTCGGTCGTCGCCTCCGCCATCCGCCACACGATGGCCGGCCACGGCGTCAGCGTCGTCACGCTGCCGGGCGACGTCGCCGAGCTCGACGCCGAGGGCGCCACGCCCCCGTTCCTCACGACCCGCGCGCCGGAGCTCGTCCCCGCGCAGGAGGACGTCCAGGCGCTCGCCGACGCGATCAACGCGGCCGGGACCGTCGCGTTCTTCGTCGGCGAGGGCGGTCGCGGCGCGCACGACGAGATCATCGAGCTCGCCGGCCGCATCGGCGCCCCGATCGGGCACAGCCTCCGGGGCAAGGACGTCATCCAGCACGACAACCCCTACGACGTCGGCATGACGGGCCTCCTGGGCTACGGCGCGGCGCACGCGGGCATCCACGACGCCGATCTGCTGGTGCTGCTCGGCACCGACTTCCCGTACCCGCAGTTCCTGCCCGACGGCGACGACGTGACGATCGCGCAGGTCGACGTCGAGGCCGCGGTCATCGGGCGCCGGGCGACGGTGCACGTGCCGGTGCACGGCGCGGTGCTGCCGACGCTCCGCCTCCTCGCCCCGCTGGTGAAGGCCAAGAAGAGCCGCCGCTTCCTCGACAAGATGCTCAAGAAGCACGAGAAGCTCATGACCGGCGTCGTCGGGGCCTACACGAAGAAGGCCGAGAAGCTGACGCCGATCCACCCCGAGTACGCGGCCTCGATCCTCGACGAGGTCGCGGCGGACGACGCGATCTTCACCGCCGACACCGGCATGGCGAACGTGTGGGCGGCCCGCTACGTCACGCCCACCGCCGGGCGTCGCGTCTTCGGCTCGTACCTGCACGGCTCGATGGCGAACGCCCTGCCGCACGCCCTCGGGGCGCAGCTCGCGTTCCCGGGGCGCCAGGTCGTCTCGATGTCGGGCGACGGCGGCCTCTCGATGCTGATGGGCGAGCTCGTCACCGCGAAGATGTACGAGATCCCGGTCAAGATCGTCGTGTTCAACAACTCGACGCTCGGTCTCGTCAAGCTCGAGATGCTCGTCGACGGCTACCCCGACTTCGGCGTCGACGTGCCCTACGTCGACTACGCCGCGGTCGCCCGCTCGATCGGCATCCACGCCGTGCACGTCGACCAGCCGGGCGAGCTCCGTGACGGCTTCGAGGCCGTCTTCGAGCACGACGGGCCGGCGCTCATCGACATCGCGACCGACCCCCAGGCGCTGTCGTTGCCGCCCGCGATCACGGGGGCCCAGGTCAAGGGCTTCTCCCTGGCCATGTCGAAGGTCGTCATGAACGGCGGCGCGGGCGAGGTCGTCTCGATGGCCCGCTCGAACCTGCGCAACGTGCCGCGCCCGTAGGGCCGAGCCCCGCGGCGGGGCAGCCGGGTGCAGGAGGCGCGGTGCCGGTCCCCGAGACCGGCCCCGCGCCTCCGGCGTCGGTCAGTCGTGCTCGGGCGAGGCCGTGGTCGAGCCCGGCGCGGCGGAGGGCGCCGCGCCCGACCGGGCGACGAGCCGACGGACGGCGGCGATCGGGATGTCGATCCAGTCGGGTCGGTTGCGGCTCTCGTAGATCGCCTCGTAGACGGCCTTGTCGATCTCGAACGCGTCGAGCAGCGCGCGCTCGGCCCGGACGTCGACGCCGGACGACGCCACGTACCCGTCGACGAACGCGACCCGCGCGTCGTGCGCCCACGCCGCCGCGTCGACGCTCGGCACCTGCTGGGCGAGCGACCCCGCGACGTAGTCGAACGAGCGGAGCATGCCCGCGATGTCGCGGAGCGGCACGTCGGCGCGCGATCGCTCGGGCATCGGCCGCAGGGGCTCGCCCTCGAAGTCGAGCAGGGTCCAGCCGCGACCGGGCGCCTGGAGGGCCTGGCCGAGGTGCAGGTCGCCGTGGATGCGCTGCAGGCGCGGCCAGTGGAGGGCCGCCGCCCGGTCGTAGACGGCCAGCACGGCCGCCTCGTGCTCGGCGATCTCGGGCACCTCGCGGGCCGCCGTGGTGATGCGGCGGCGCATGCTGACGAGCGCCGCGGCGACCGTGTCGTCGTCCGACTCGACGGTGCCGAGCTGCTCGGCGAGGGTGGCGTGCACCTCGGCGACGGCGACGCCGAGGTCGCGCGCCTCGGTCGTGAAGTCGCGGTGCTCGCCGGCGGCGTCCAGGGCGACGCGCCAGGCGTCCTCCGCGCCGGCGAGGAACTGCTGCGAGAAGGCGAGGTGCCCGCTGGCCGTGCCGTGGTCGCGACCGGGATCGGGCCAGGTGCCGTGCAGCGACCCGAAGGTGGTGGGCACGCGCGTCGACCCGCCCTGCGTGAGGGCGGCCTGCGTCGTGACGTCGGGGTTGTCGCCGTGGTGCAGCACGCGGAACACCTTCGCGATGGCGTGCTCGACCGGCCCGCCCTCGACGTCGAAGATGATCGAGGTGTTCGACTGCTCGCCCGACAGCACGCGCGACCGGCGCACCGTGCCGGCGGGGACGAGCTCGGTGCCGTCGACGACGACGTCCGAGCCGTCGACGTGGACGGAGCCCGCCATGAGCTCGAAGAGGTACCGCGCGTAGGCGGGGTCGTGGGGGGCGTCGTAGAGGTAGAGGTCGTCGGCCGAGCCGATGAACGCGTGGTCGCCGCCCGGCAGGGGCGACCGGCGCGCGACGACCGGCACCTGGTAGAGCACGGGCAGGTCGGGCGCCTCGTCGATGACGAGGAGGGTGACGGCGAGCACGCCGTCCAGGTCGGCCTCGAAGGAGCCGATCACGCGGATCTGGGGGGTGCGGCCCTTGGTGGCGTACCAGCGCTGACGCGCCATCCAACCAGCAAGGCTCGGGGCGACGTCGCTCATCCTCGCAGCGTACGCCGCGGGCGGCGGCGGCGGCCCGGAGTGCGGCCCTCCGGCCCGTGGTGCGCCCCGCGGCGCGCTCCGCGGCGGGTTCCGCGGCAGGCGGACGGCCGACCGGCCCGGCCCGCGGCCGACTATCAAGGACTCATGAGCCCCGCCGAGCAGACCGAGATCGAGCGCAAGTACGACGTCGACGAGACCGCCGTCGTCCCCGACCTCGTCCACACGACGCCCCGCGACCCGAGCGCCGGAGGCGCGGGTCGAGACCTCCGCGTCGCCCACGTCGACGTCGACCCGCCCGCGCACCTCGCCGCCACGTACCACGACGCCCCGGGTCGTCCGCTCCTCGGCGGTCGGGTCACCCTCCGCCGCCGCACCGGCGGGCACGACGCCGGCTGGCACCTCAAGCTGCCGCCGACCGGACCGGGGGCCGGGCGCCGCGAGGTGCACGCCCCGCTCGGCGAGGCCGATGACGGCGTCCCGGCCGAGCTGCTCGACCGGGTCGCCGACCGGCTCGACGGACGCGACGTCGCTCCCGTGCTCGTCCTCGAGACGACGCGCACCGCGCACCGCCTCCGCGCGGCCGACGGCACCGAGCTGGCCGAGCTGGCCGACGACGCCGTCTCGGCGACCGAGCCCGAGACCGGCACGCGCCGGTCGTGGCGCGAGTGGGAGGTCGAGCTGGCCCCGGGGCTCGACGGTGCCGACGGCGAGGCCCTGCTCGTGGCGGTGGAGGCCGTGTTGCGCAGGGCCGGAGCCGTGCCCTCGAGCTCGCGGTCGAAGCTCGCCCGCGGGCTCGGCGAGGAACCGCTGCCGGGCGCCTGACCCGTCGCGCCGTCGGGCCGTCGGGCGTCGGACCCGGTGCCCGGTGCCGTGTGCCGGACGTCCGGCACCCGGCCTAGAACTGCACGACGCCCGGCACGACCTGACGGACGACGCCGTCGTCCCCGACCTCGCCGAAGAAGTAGACCGCGCCGTGCGACAGGGGCCGCTCCTCGGCGAAGCCCTCGGGCCAGCCGTCGTCGTCGACCTCGAAGAGGTACGTGAGCCCGTGCCGCACGACGGGGAGGGCGTCGAGCGGTTGCTGCAGGACCAGGTCGGGCGCGCCTCCGGCCCGCACCAGGGCGGTCGCGCCGCGGGGGGCGTCGACCTCGGCCGCGACGACGAGGGCGGCCTCGCCGAGCGACGGGAGGGCGGCGTCGACGGCGTGGCCGCGGGGAGACGGCTCGTGCAGCACGGCGCAGAGCCCGATCTCGGGCCAGTCGCTCTCGTCGCCGTACACGCTGAAGCCGCAGCGGACGAAGACCGAGCACTCCTGGTCGCCGAGCCACGGCACATCGACGGGCGACAGGGTCAGCAGGTAGCGGTGGCCGGCCAGGAGGTCGTCGCGACCCTCGAGGCAGGCGGGCGGCGCGCCTCCGGCCCGCGACCCCACGGGGGAGGGGCCGGGCACGACGACGAGGCGTCGGTCGGCGAGCGCGGGAGGGGCCACGGGGTCATCGTAGGGGCACATGCCTCGCCCGTGAGACCCACGTCAGGGCCTTGACACGGCCCGCCGTGCGAGCAGGTCGACGATCTTCTGCACCGTCGCCCCGTTGCGGGCCGTCACGGGCACGGGCAGCGCCCGCCACCAGGCGGCGGGCACCCGCGAGGCGATCACGCCGTCGGGCAGCCACTGGTAGATGGCGTCGGGCGTCACGACGAGCTGCTCGTCGCCGAGGTCGACGTCGGGAGGCGCGACGCCGGCCAGCGCCCCGCACACCTGCGCGAAGGCCGTCGACCGCAGCGTCGGCGGTCGTCCGTCCCGGCGCAGCGGGTCGGCCGCGGCGAGGCGGGCGAACTCGGCGCCGGCGAGGACGACGACGGCGGCGTCGACCCCGCTGTCGCGGAGCACCGCCGCCCGCAGGGCCGCGACGTCGTCGGGCCCGACCGGGCCGTCGGTCGTCGCGACGAGGTTGCCGCTGTTCAGCAGCGTCGCGGGGTCGAGCCAGCCCAGGGCCGCCACGGTCGCCCGCAGCTCGGCCATCGGCAGGCGCTTGGCGGTGCCCACGTTGACGCCACGCCAGAGGGCGACGTGGTCGACGCCGCGCCCGACCTCAGCGCCGCGCGCTCCAGCGCCGCCCCCGGCCCCGCCGTCCCCGCCCACGACCTCGTCCGCCCGCGTCGCTCAGGCCCGGCCGAGCACGTCGAGCAGCCAGGCGAGCTCGAACGCGCGCTCGCGCCACGACTCGTAGCGACCGCTGACGCCGCCGTGCCCGGCCGACATCTCGGTCTTGAGCAGCACGGGGGCGCCGACGTCGCGGAGCCGCGCCGTCCACTTGGCGGGCTCGACGTAGAGCACGCGGGTGTCGTTGAGCGAGGTCACGGCGAGGATGCGCGGGTACCGCACGCCCTCGCGCACGTTCTCGTAGGGGGAGTAGCCGCGCATGTACTCGTAGACCTCGGCGTCGTGCAGCGGGTCGCCCCACTCGTCCCACTCGATCACCGTGAGCGGCAGGTCGGGGTCGAGGATGCTCGTCAGCGCGTCGACGAACGGCACGGCCGCGACGATGCCGGCGAAGAGCTCGGGGGCGATGTTCGCCACCGCGCCCATCAGCAGGCCGCCCGCGCTGCCGCCCTCGGCGACGAGCTGCTCGGGGGTGGTCCGCCCCTCGGCGACGAGGTGGCGGGCGACGTCGACGAAGTCGGTGAAGGTGTTCGTCTTGGTCAGGGTCTTGCCCTGCTCGTACCAGGCGCGTCCCATCTCGCCGCCGCCGCGCACGTGCGCCACGGCGAACACGACGCCGCGGTCGAGCAGCGACAGCCGCGCGACGCTGAAGCCGGGGTCGATGCTGTGCTCGTACGAGCCGTAGCCGTAGAGGTGCACCGGCGCCGGGCCGTCGACCGGCACGGCGTCGCGGCGCCAGACGAGCGAGATCGGCACGCGGGTGCCGTCGGCGGCCGTGGCCCACTCGCGGGCCTGCTCGTAGTCGGCGGGGTCGTAGCCGCCGAGCACGGCCTGCTGCTTCAGCAGGCGGCGCTCGCCGTTCCGCACGTCGTAGTCGAAGACCGAGGACGGCGACACGAACGAGCCGTAGCCGAAGCGCACGGTGGGCTGGCCGAACTCGGGGTTGCCGCCCGCGCCGGCGGCGAAGAGGGGCTCGTCGAACTCGACCTCGACGGCCTCGCCGTAGCCGTCGGCGCCGAGCGGCAGCACGGCGAACCGCGGCAGGGCGTCGCGGCGGTACTCGACGACGAGGTGGCCGGCGAACGCGTCGACCGACTCGAGCCGGACGGAGGCGCGGTGCGGCACGACCACGCGGCGGTCGGTCGTCGAGGTGGGGTCGTCGGCCGGCACGTCGACCAGCTCGAAGTTCTCGGCGCCCTCGTTGTGCACGACGAGCAGGCGGTCGCTGCCGGCGACGATCGCGTGCTCGACGTCGTACTCGACGCCCTCCCGTCGCGGCCACACGACGCGGAACTCGCCGGTCGGGTCGCTCGCGTCGAGCAGCCAGGTCTCGCTCGTGATCTTCGAGCCGACGTCGACGACGAGGTACTGGCGGCTGCGGGTCAGGCCCACGCCGATCCAGTAGCGGTCGTCGGCCTCGGTGAACACGGCGACGTCGTCGCCCGCGCCGCCGACCTCGTGCCGCCAGATGGTGTCGGGTCGCCACGACTCGTCGACCGTGGGGTAGAAGACGTACCGCCCGGTCGCGTCGAAGACGGCCCCGGGCGCGGTGTCCTCCACCCGGTCGTCGAGGTCGCGGCCGGTCTCGAGGTCGCGGACGCGCAGCACGTAGCGCTCGTCGCCCGTCGTGTCGACGGCCCAGGCCAGCTTCGACCCGTCGGCCGACACGTCGAAGCTGCCGATCGAGAAGAAGTCGGTGCCCTCGGCCTCGACGTTGCCGTCGAGCAGCACCTGCTCGCCGTCGGCCGGGCGGTCGGCGGCGACCTGCGGCGGGGTCCAGTCGTCGGGCCCGCTGATCGGGGCGCGGCAGTGGATGCCGTACTGCCGCCCCTCCGCCGTGCGCGAGTAGTACCACCACGAGCCCTCCCGCACGGGCACGCCGAGGTCGGTCTCCTGCACGCGCCCCTTGATCTCCTCGAAGATCGTCTCGCGGAGCCCGGCGAGGTGCGCCGTCTCGGCCTCGGTGTGGGCGTTCTCGGCCTCGAGGTGCGCGATGACCTCGGGGTCCTCCTTGGCACGCAGCCACTCGTAGTCGTCGACGAAGTCGTGACCGTGGTGGCGGCGGGTGACGGGCTTGCGCGGGGCGCGGGGAGCGGGGACGGAGGCCATCCGCCCAGCCTAGCCAGCGCCTCCGACGCTCAGCCGGTGGGCGGCACGGCCGTCCGGAGGCGCGGTGTCAGGCCCCGGAGTCGTCGGACGTCAGCCCCGGCGTGCGCGGCCGCTCGGGGTACTCGTCCGAGGCCACGTCGGCGTCGGCGGGGTCGGGCGCCGAGCCCAGGTCGTCGGGGTCGTCGCCGGTGCCGGCCTTCTCGGCGGCGGAGGGGGAGTGCACCCCGGGCAGGGTCGCGGTGCCGTCGACGTCCTCGCCCGCGGCGAGGCGAGCCGTCTCGAAGGCGAGGTCGTCGGTGACTCCGTCGACGTCGCCCTCGGCGGCGGAGGCGTGCGGCTCGGTCGGGGCGGTGTCGTCGGCGTGGCTCATGACGACGACGCTACGCTCACACCTCGGGCAGCGCCGTGGGCGGGCGCAGCCCCTCGACCGTCGCCCCGAGCCGGGCCTGTCCCGGCTCGAGGTCGGCGATGGCCCGACGGTCGGAGCGGAGCCGTCGCACGCTCGCGTTGAGCCGGGCGTGCAGCTGCATGAGGTGCAGGCGGTACAGGTCGGGGTGGTCCTCGCTGTCGTCGAGGAACTCGTTGCAGGCGAGGGTCATCTCGTTGAGCACCGGGAGCGCGGCGCTCTTCGGCCGCGTGTGCCGCCGGGCCCCGCGGACGACGCCGCGCAGGGCCCCGATCGAGCGGCGGGCGTGGGCCCAGTCGGGGTCGTCCTCGGCCGCGTCGGGGCTGCGCGTCGGCACGATGCGCCGCAGCACGCGCCGGAAGTGGATCTCGGTGACGAGCTCGTTCAGCGCGGAGGCCTCGGCCCGCCGCGACTCGAGCAGGCGCACGAGCAGGTTGGCGCCGAAGGCGGCGCCTGCGCCCACGAAGGCGCCGAGGGTGACGGTGACGACGTCGGTCCAGAGCATGCGGTCAGGGTACGACGGGCCACCGACACGGCGCGAGGCCCGAGGCCCGCCGTGCGGCTCAGCGCGACGCGGCGTCGATGCGCCCCATGAGCGACCAGACGGCCCGCGACAGCTCTGGGTGCCACAGCGCCACGCCGCGGAGGAAGCGCAGCTCGTCGTCGGCGCCGCCGCCTCCGCCGACCGGCACGCCGCCGACCCCGCGGGCGTCGGCGCGCAGGGAGATGACGACCTGCTCGTCGACGGTCGGCAGGCCCGGGACGACGTCCCACGGGTCCTCGCCGCCGCGACAGCGCAGCTCGATCAGGGCGGCCAGCTCGTCGTGGGCCTCGGCGCGCAGCACCTCGAGGCTGCGCCCGGCCCCGCGGAACTCGGGCACGCCGCCGCGGAGGGCGTCGGGTGTCTCGGGCATGCGGACGAGCCTACGCGCCGCCCCCGACAGGGAAGCCCCGACGGCGCAGCCCTCCGACAGTGCCGCTCACGACAGCGCCGCTCCCGACAGCGCGACCTCCCCACGACGCCGTGCCCGCCCGCCCCGGTACCCTGCCCGCATGCCCTACCGCGTCTGCGTCACCTACCTGCTCCGCGACCGCGAGGGGCGCACCGAGGTGCTGCTCGGCCGCAAGAAGACCGGCCTCGGCGTCGGGTACCACGTCGGCCTCGGCGGCAAGCTCGAGCCGGGCGAGGGGGCGGTCGAGGCGGCCCTCCGCGAGATCACGGAGGAGTCGGGCGTCGTCGTCGACCGCGCCGACCTCGACCTCCGGGGACAGCTGCTCTACCTCTTCCCGCACCGCGAGGCCTGGAGCCAGCACTCGACGGTCTTCGTCACGCGGCGCTGGACCGGCGACCCCGTCGAGACCGACGAGCTGGCGCCGGCCTGGCACGACGTCGACGCCCTCCCGCTCGACGAGATGTGGGACGACGCCCGGCGCTGGCTGCCCGGCGTGCTCGCGGGCGGACGGGTGGAGCACGTCTACTCGTTCGCCGCCGACCTCGCGACGGTCGCCGACGACCGGCCGATGACCCCCGACTACCGACGTCCCGTGTCCTCCGAATCGCCGACTCCGACTCGTTCTGCCCCCGTGCGGGTGGCCCCGGGAGAGGGGGGCGCAGCCCGTCCGGGCCGTCCCTAGAGTCGGTCGGGACGAGCAGTCCGGACACCGGTCCACGACGCCGTGCGACCGAGGGACGCGACATGACCAGCATCGCCGGCGCCGCCCGCGAGGGGACCCGCGTCGCGGTCGCCGCGCCCCTCAGCTCTCGGCCAGCCCCCGTCGCGGGCGACCGCCGGGCCCTCGCGCACCTCGTCCCGCTCCTGCTCGCGCTCGCCGGGGCCGCCCTCGTCGTCGGCGCCCTCCTCGGCGGCGCCGGCCTCGTGCTCTCGGCCGCGGGCCTCGTCACGACCCTGGCGGTCTTCGCCGCCCACGCCGTCCGTTCCTCCCGCGCCGACCGGGCCGCCGAACAGGCCCTGGCCCGGCGTCGAGGGACGGGAGAGGCGGTCGCCGCGAGCCGCTGACCAGGCTCCGTCGACCGACCGACGCGCCGAGGGCCCGGACGCACCTGCGTCCGGGCCCTCGGTCGTCCGAGCCCCGACGGGGCCGGCCCGTGACCCTAGGAGGCGCGCCCGCGTCCGCCGCCCCGCCCGCCCCGGTCGTCCGCCCGCCCGGTGCCCTCGGCCCCGGCTCCGCGTCGCGGCCCGGCCACCACGTCCACCGGCCGGGTGCTCATCTCCTCGGCCTCGAGGCCGCCCGCTCCGCCGAGCAGCATGTCGCCGAGCGGCTGGTCGTCGTCGACGGCGCGCTCGCCGCGCTCCAGCCGCTCCCGCTCCTCGGGCGTGATCGTGGCGATGGTGCCGGTGTCGGTCGCGACGAGCCCGTGGCGGGCGAGCACCTCGTCCCGCTCCGCGGTGAGGAACTCGCGGTTGGCCGTCTGCGCGTCGGCGAACATGGTCGTGCGGCCGGTGACGATGCGACGGACGCGGCGTGCCTCCCACCAGCGCTTGCCGACGAGCGTGAGCACGAGGCCGGCGACCGCGTACGAGACGAGCATCGTGAGGCCGCGGCCGTAGCCCGGGCCCACGTCGTAGAGCACCCGCTTGAGCATCTCGGTGATGCCGCTGCCGACGACGACCGCGTTGAGCCAGGCGAACGGCTGCGGCATGAACCAGGCCGGGTACGCGCCGCCCGATGCGGGCATCGACAAGAAGACGAAGACGATCATCGCCGGCAGGGCGACGAAGCGGCCGACGAAGTAGCTGATGCCGTTGACGGTGAGGCCGATCGCGACGATCCAGGCCCAGCCGAGCAGCACGAGCTCGGCGAAGTGGCCCTGCACGGCGCCCACGACCGGACCGGCGAGCACGTTCGTGACCAGCGAGATGACGACGCCGCCGACGACGATCACCGTCATGCGCGTGCGGTGACGGAGCGGCGCGCCCATCAGCCCGATGAACATCGCGACCATGTAGCCGCCGATGCACCAGGCGAGCATGAGGTAGAGCGAGACCGTCCCGTACTCGTCGTAGGCCGGCAGCGGGGCGAGGTCGGTGACCGTCGGCGTCGCGCCGCCGGCCTCGAGCACGGGCGTCAGCATCGCCGGGATCAGCGCCGACACCTGGTACTGGTGTGCGCTGGCCTTGTAGATCGTCGAGCTCGACGGGTCCCAGGCGACGGCGGCGTGGCCGGAGGTCACGGCCGATCGGGCCGCCTCGACGTCGGCGTACGACCGCACCTCGTAGACGCCCGGCTGGGCCTCCTCGAGCGCGGTGCCGAGCTGGCTCGACGACCCGACGACGGCGATCGGCACGTCGTGCGGGTGCGGGGCGTGGAAGGCGGCGATGTAGCAGAGGCAGAAGCCGACGATGAAGAACAGCGGCAGCCAGAGCTGCAGCCCGATCAGCTGCAGCGACGGGTGCAGGGTCGAGTACCAGCGGCGGAAGCGACCGGGCTGGGGCTTGACGTCGCCGACGACGTGCCCCGCGCCTCCCGCGCCCTGCTCGTCGTGCCTGCGTGCGTCGACCGTCACCGCTCCTCCTTCGTCCCGTCGGTCACGATACGCCGGGGCCGGGGGGCCGCCCGGGCTCCGGCCGCCGACGGCGCGACGCCCGTCACGACCGCGTGCTCGAGAGCGCGTTCGTGTCCATCGCGAGCTCCTCGGCGTCGAGCCCCATGAGCACCTGGCGCATGACCTCCTCGTCGAGGGCGCCCGCGTCGCGCTCGCGGAGGACCACCTCGCGGCGCTTGTCGAGCAGCTCGCGGCGCACCTGCCCGATCGCGCGGGGCACGGCCCGGCGGCGGTCGCGCTCGGCGCCCGTGTCGTCGCGGTCCTCCGCGTCGGAGACGGCACGGCGCTGCAGCACCTCGTTCTCGCGGACGAGCCGGGTGGTCGCCGCCTGGATCGCCCGCTCGGTGAGCTCGGGGCCGTACTGCGCCGTCCAGGCGGGACGTCGGGCCTCGACGTACTCGAGCGTCTCGCGGGTGCTGGTCGCGACGAGGGCGAGCTGGGCGGCGAGGTCGCGGTCGCGCTGCCCGTCGTCCTGCACGCCGAGCCAGCGGATGACGACGGGCAGGGTGAGGCCCTGCAGCAGCAGCGTGCCCACGGTGACGACGAAGGCGATGAGGAACATCGTGTCGCGCGCCGGCACGGGCACCCCGCTGTCGGTGACGGCCGGGATCGAGACGACGGCGGCGAGGGTCACCACGCCGCGCATGCCCGTCCACGAGATGACGCTGAGCTGCCGCCAGTCCAGCCGCGGCTGCGGGTGGTACCGGACGCGACGGAGCGCCGGCACGCGTCGCATGCCGCGCAGCAGCCGTGAGAGCAGCAGGTAGCGCAGCACGCGGGCGGCGTAGTAGCTGGCGAAGACGAACGCGGGCCGCACGAGCACCACGACCGCGAGCACGACGAAGGCCACCCCGACGCTCTGGGCGAGTCCGCGGTCGCTCTCGGCGACCTCCTGCACGACGGTGCGCAGCTGCAGGCCGATCAGCGCGAAGACGAAGCCCTCGAGCAGCACGTCGGCCGCGGCCCAGAACGGCCTCTCCTGCAGGCGGGTGGCGTAGCCCGTGCGGGGCGAGTTGAAGCCGACGTAGAGGCCGGCGGCGACGACCGCGAGCACGCCCGAGCCGCTGAGCTCCTCGGCGGTGATGTAGGCGACGAACGGCAGCAGCAGGCCGAGCACGTTCTCGACGACGGGGTCGTCGACCTTCATCCGCACACGGTGCGCGACGACGCCGAGCACGAGGCCGACCGCGACGCCGACGCCGATCGCGAGGCCGAAGATGCCGAGGTCTTGCCAGACCGTGAGCGTCGCGCCGCCCACGATCGCGAGGAAGACCTTGACGAGCGTCAGCGACGCCGCGTCGTTGATGAGGCTCTCGCCCGAGAGCACCGTCATCACCTTGCGCGGCAGGCCCAGCTTGCGGCCGATGGCGGCGGCCGACACCGCGTCCGGAGGCGCGACGACGGCTCCCACGAGGACGGCGGCGGGCCACGTCATGTCCGGGATCAGCACGTAGGCGACGGCCCCGACCACGAAGGCGGTCACGACCACGGCGCCGATGCCGAGCCGCTGGATCTGCACCCGGCTCTCGCGGAAGTTCAGCAGCGACACGTCGAGCGACGCCGAGTAGAGCAGCGGCGGCAGGACCACCGTGAGGATCACCTCGCTGTCGATCTCGACGTCGGGCACCCCGGGGATGAACGAGACGGCGAGCGCCACGGCCACGGTGAGCAGCGGCGCCGGCAGGCCCTTCCAGCGGGCGAAGCCGGTGACGAGCAGCGACCCGCTCAGGATGATGAGGACCTCGGCGAGTTCCATCGGTCAGCGTCCTCGTTCCGTCGCGGGCTTCCGTGCAGTCTGTGCACCAGTCTCTCAGGCGACGGCTCGGAGAACTCCCGATGAACGACGCTCGTCGTGCGCCTCCGCCAGGCCGTCCCCGGCCGTCGTCTCGTAGGGTCGTCGGATGACCCCGA
>Ga0265780_10007178_pt1 | contig 13712 bp, 9 predicted proteins | sample P1T30metagenome_FD_192432 | JGI IMG/M metagenome (GOLD analysis project Ga0265780, IMG submission 192432) | Plant litter microbial communities from East Loma Ridge, Irvine, California - P1 T30 | ecosystem: Environmental > Terrestrial > Plant litter > Unclassified | place: USA: California... | reverse complement strand
AAATTTTCTTCTAGATCGTTAGGATGTGTGACATCTTTTACCGATTTAGTAAGCAATTCTTCAAAACTATAGCCGAGCATTTCACTGAACTTATTGTTGATTTCAATCAATTTTCCGGTCAATGTATCTACATGAACAATTCCCACGGCGGCCTGCTGAAAGATCGTTTTAAATTTTAATTCTTGGTCTATTAAATTTGTAGCTTGCTTACTCACAAGTCTTTGCAATTCAGCCGGTTGTTTTAATAATGAAAATATAAAAAGCGATAAAAAGGCCGAAAATAGAAATCCTAAAATAGAGGATGGTAAAATATCTAAAATAATTCCGTACTTGCTTTTTTGTATTAGATAAATTTTCCAATCGCCTTCTGGAATTGACAGCACTTGAAAATCTTTGTCGCTGAAATCAGCTTTATCTTTAAGAAAGAAATTCTCTTGTTTTGTATCTGGATTTATTTTAGAAAACTGAAAATAATATTTAGAATCATCGATAGAATTTATTCCCGATGCTTCAAGCAACGTTTCCAACCGAATCAGCACCGCTGAAAATCCCCAAAATCTGTTGTTCATATAAATTGGTAACCGACCAATTATCCCTAGACCTCCTTGTTGCAATTTAACCGGTCCGGCGAAGTAAATTTTGTCCTTTTTGATTGCTAGAAGCGCTTCTCCTCTATGAATTTTAGAATTTACGACATCAAAATTTAATGCGCGTTCGTTTCCTTTTAGCGGATAAATATGTCGAATAACACCATTTGGAACCAATTCCACCGCATCAACGAATGGATTTGAGGTAACTAATTTTTGTCCGATAAAATCAAAATTATCAGGCTTTCCTTCATCGTTTAAAGTTAATGATAAAGTGAGCGTGGTTGTGTAACAGTTTTTTAAATTCTGCTTTATGTTCTGCTGAACGACCTGAATAATATTTGACATTTCACGTTTTTCATTTTCTTGAATGATGTGATAACGGCGAGAAACTATATAAAAAATCGAAGAAAGGAGTATTAAAAAAATTAGAAAGCCCGTCAACTTTGGGTTGGAAAAAATCCAACCTGAAAAGCGCGATAATTTGCCTTCTTTTTTCATCGAGGTAGTTCGTTTGTATTAAAATTTAGTTCCTAAATTAGAAATTAAAAATTAAATTCAATGCTACCTTTCAAATTTCTTAAAAAAAAATTAAAATTTGCTATTATTTAGTTTAAGAATTCCAGTTTGAATGATTTAAAGAACTAGTTCGTTGAAAAGTTTTTTAGTTACATCTTCTAAATTTGAGCATAAACCAGGATGTGGTCTAGAAGTCTGAATTACAGAACTTCGCACCGCCGTTAACCAACGAAATCTTGACGGAATATCGAAAAGCGCAATTGGCCCGCCATCTTTTTTGCCCAAGCTAATTTTCTCGAAAGCATGCAGATTTTTTTCGAGCTGTTCAAAATCTAAATCGTCTGAAAAAAGACGTAATTTTTCTTCATTTACTTTATAGATGACTTTTATAAAAAGCTCTTTTTTGCAGAACAGAATGATGCCTGCGTTCACAAATTCTTCGCGTTCAACCTTTGGAACAACTCTAATTACGGCATATTCATATAAGTGATTTTCTTGCATTTTGCGCTTCTTTTATAAAAATTTCTGAATTTGATAAACGTGTTATTAAAAATTGTGCATAAATGGCACGAATTTCATCTGGATTTTCATCAGCATCTTCCCAGTCAAGCCATTCTCGAGGAATCAAATCTACAATCAATTTTATATTTTCTTCTGTTAAAATAGATCTGAATAATGCGTCAATCTCGTCTAATTTTGTAGCTTTTGACAATAAAACGTGATCTTTTATTAATGCAAAAGGGCTTTTAGCGTGGTTTTCCCAATTGGTAAACGAATGGTGGAAATATAGGCATGCGCCGTGATCGATCAGCCAAAGTTCCTTATGCCAAATAAGCATATTGGTGTTTTTTGAAGTTCGATCGACGTTGGTGATATAAGAATCTAGCCAGACAATTTTTGAAGCCAATTCAGCATCCACATCCGTGACAACGGGATCGAATGTGATGGCGCCAGAGAGAAAATGAAGTGCCAAATTTAATCCTTGGCTTCCTTGTAATAAATCCTGGATTTCTTCATCGGCTTCGGTTCTACCAAAGGATTCGTCTAGATTTGCAAAAACCAGTTCGGGTACCGGAAGTCCTAAAAGACGCGCAATTTCTCCACCGATTAATTCTGCTATTAATGCCTTAATTCCATGACCAGCGCCTTTAAATTTTAAGACATATTTGAAATCATCGTCAGCGTCTGCGAGGGCTGGGAGCGAACCTCCTTCACGCAATGGCGTGATATAGCGCATTACATTAACCGTTCGTAAAGAGAATGGATTGTTCATAGGCAAATTTGCAAAAAAAATGTAGGGGACAAAACTATCCCCAAAATTGTTTGCGTAAATTTACGATATGAATTTGAAATCTTAAATCAAATTTGCTCTTTTTAGCTTTTTTGACTTAAGTTTTATAAAAAGCGTGTTTGAGATCACAAATAAACCTAACACTAATTGAGGAAGAAAAACAGTTTCGTAAAAACCATATAAAAAAGGTGAAACTATCAAGAATAATCCGAGGAAAAAATCTATTTTCAAGTGTGTTCTTACGTGTAATATTCTGGCAAGGCCTAATTTATGGTATGTGATTAAATTTACCAACAGTATGCTTAAGCCAACAGTAAATGTAATTCTGCCGGCCATTTTTTCAGTATCCATATCAAAAAACCATGGAGAGATCATAAGTAAAAAAGCTAATCCATAATCAACAAAGTTGTGTGCTTTTATTTTTTTCAATTGCGCTTTCATATCTTTAAATGTTTCGTGTTGAACTATATAATTGCAAAAATCTACATAATTTGCATCACATTGATTATAAAACTCGTATAATTTTTTATAATATTTTTAGAAACCCTTGGTCTTTTTTTGACAACGTTTTTGTTTGAATTTACTTCTATTTGAATGCATTCAAAGCGCTAATTTCATCTTGAAAATTTGTAACTTTGGAACACGAATTAGAAATTTCAAAAAATTCAGTTTCTAGAAATTATATACAAAAAAAGCTATGAATGCGAGACCTTACGAAGAATTAAAAAAAAATATTCAGGAAATCATTGACCTGATTGTCGCTAAAAATGCTCATGAGGCGAATAACAAGTTGACCGCAGTAACTGAAATAATTGATGAGCTTTTAGACCACGCTACAGAAGACGAAGAGCTTTTGGAAATAACCAGATATCAAGTTTTAGTAAATCAACTGTATCAAAAAATTAATGCATCTTAATGAGTAAAAATTGTTATTGTGGCAACCCAAAACCGTTTACAGAATGTTGCGAAATTTTCATAAAAGGAATTCAAAAACCTCCGACGGCAGAAAAATTAATGCGCTCAAGATACAGCGCGTATGCAACCCAAGCAATCGACTACCTGATTGAGGCCACACATGTTTTAACGCGAAAATATTATTCAAAAGAAGATATTTTAGATTGGTCAAAGTCGAATCACTGGATGAATTTAGAAATATTAAATTCATCAGAAAGCAGCGTTGAATTCAAGGCTTATTATATTGATGCTAATTTGAAAGCACACACGCATCACGAGAAGTCGAAGTTTAAAAAAGAAGGTCAAATTTGGTTTTATCTAGAGGGCACAGTTTATTAATTATTTTCGCTGTTACTATTTGGTAAACGAGAAAAATATGTAACTTTAAGTAAAAAACATATTATGAAAGCAATTGTAGAGATCAAAATCGGCAAAAAAATTGAGGATATTTCTGTTGTAAACGCAGGAACTGAAAAATATGACTATATCGTAAATGAGATTTTGAAAAATAGAGGTTTTGAAGTCATCGATGTGCAGATCTATGATGGATATCCTGAAATTGAAAAAGAATATTCTGACATGGAAATAATCGAAGCTACTTATATAACGACGGTAGTTGATTTAGAACTAGATAAAATTAATAATTTTAAACTGCATGAAGACGAAATTGTCGACAAGGCGATCGCGTCCTTGAGCCGAAGAGAACTCGACATTATGGGAGCTTCAGAATACGCAAAAGAATCTTTTTTATTTTTTTATCGAGAGTAAACGAAAGGGCCAAGCGAAAGTTTGGCCGTTTTTAATTAAAATTGTAGTAAACAGAAAATTTGATGTAGAATTTTTTCACAGCTACATTTCGGTAATGTTGTGTTGTTATCTTTTTCTTTCTATATTTGAATACAGACGCCAAATATCTACCAACTTGGGCTTGTTTGAATTATTTTAACTTGTCTTATTTAAAATGAACAAAGAAAAAGGAGCATTCCTAAAAAAATTATTATTGTTCCTGTCTTGTTTAGTCCTGGTTCTTATATTATCGAGCTGTAACGGCTCAGTTGACAAGGTTTTCACTGTTAGCGAAATTCACAATAACTTTAAGGATACTTCAAAAAATATTTCTGGTACAACAAGCGACAAATATGAAACACAATTTGCTTTTGAACAACTTGACAATACTGTGGGATTGTCAAACAGTTCTGTAAATTGTATTTTTCAAGATTCGCAGCACTTTTTGTGGATTGGAACTTGGGACGGACTTAATAGATACGATGGTAAAAATTTCAAGATTTTTAGACCAGAGGCTGATTCTGGGAATTCTTTGAGTAATCAAGTCGTTACAAAAGTAATTGAGGATAAAGCAGGACAAATCTGGATATTAACGCTCCACGGAATTAATAAATATGATAAAAAAAGTAATAAAATTACCAATTATTATTTTTCTAGAAAGGGTAAGGCTCCGTTATCTGAATCAGAATTTAACATCGCAATTGATAATAACCGACAATTGTTTTGTGCGGTAAAAGAGTGGGGTATTGGCTATTTTGATGGAAGTAAATTTCAAAAACTTAATGATAATTTTTTAAATCATCGCACATTCAAAAAAATGGGTTTCTCTGCAAAAGGGAAATTAGTGTTGTTAACAGATAGCAATGAGCTTTTTGAAATAAAACTTATTAAAAACAAAATTGGATTAAAAATTGGCAAAATTACTTCATTGTCAAAGGACACACAATCGTTCGAAATACTTCCAAATGGTGAAACTTGCGTAGTTTCAATCAATGGTACCGTAATCTTGCTCGATGCTGATTTGTTAAAAAGCAAGTCCTTAGATTTTGATCATATAAAAAACATTGTTGGGCATTATGATGGTGGAATTGTCTTTTCTGGGCGAAACGGATACACAATCACTGATTTTAAAGGCAATAAAATTGAAACATCTTGGTCCGGATATTTAAAAAATCATAAGATTACCAGTTTAACTCAGGGCAACGAAAATATGATCTGGGCCGGAACAGATGGCGATGGGTTATTTAAAATATATCCAATAAAGAAATCCTTTAATTTAGTCTCAGAAAAAAAGCTTCCCGGGCTTGACGGAGGAATCGTGCGTTCATTTGCCGAATCTGATCAAAATACCATGTGGGTTGGCACAAAAGGAAAAGGGCTTTTTAAAATATCAGGTGAATTTTCAAATTCAGAAAAACCGTTATCGTTCATCAAATTCGATGAAAACTCTGGACTTTCGGATAATTCGGTTTATTCTTTGTTTAAAGGTGATGACGATCTACTTTTCATTGGCACAGATGGAGAAGGTATTTCGGTTTATGATCTTAAAAATTCAAAACTTATTAATTGGAAAGAAATTAAAGGCATTGACCATAGCGATTATTTTAAGTCGGTTTACGCGATCCATCAAGACAATTCTGGCAATTTATGGCTTGGAACAAATGGATACGGAATGGTTAGATGCAGGATAATTCGTGATAACGGCAAAATTGCTTTAACAGACTTTAAGCGATACAACGCAGGCGGAAATAACAAGTTAAGTAGTAACATTATTTTCTCAATTATTTCAAAAGACGATGAGCATTTATGGGTGGGTACAAGATTAGGAGGACTAAATCTTTTCGATAAAAAGTCAGAGAAATTTAAGGTATTTAAAAATGTTGCCGGAGATCCGCATAGTCTTTCAAGCAATGACATTCTTTGCTTGGCAAAAGAAAATGAAAGTGGAAAATTGTGGATTGGAACCAGTTTTGGATTAAATGTTTTAGAGAAATTAGAAACCGATGGCAGTGCAAATTTTAAAAATTTCACAGTTAAAGATGGCCTTCCAAATAATACAATTCATGGAATAATTCCTTATGGCAATTCTAGTTTTTGGTTAAGTACAAATTTGGGACTTTCTAATTTCATTTATAAATCTAACAAGGCAAAATTCAGTAATTATACGCTTGCTGAGGGGCTTCAAAACAATGAATTTGCTGACGGTGCCTTTTATAAAAGCAGTTATACAGGATTGCTGTTTATGGGAGGAATAAAAGGATTTAACTATTTTTTTTCCGAAGAAATAAAAGAATCTCAAGTTATTCCAGATTTATTGATTGATAAAGTAAGTGGACAGAATACGAAAGTTCCTTACTACCAGGGTTTGGTAATTTCTCAGAAATCTAAGAATACGCCATCGATTATTTTAAAACATGACCAGAATTTTTTCGACATACATCTTTCCGCACTTACATTTTTAAATAATGAAAAATGTCAATATGCGTATAAACTGGACGGCTTTGATAGAAATTGGAATTCAATTGGCAATAGAAACATAATATCTTTTACAAATGTTCCAAAAGGAAATTACTCCCTCTGGATGAAATGGAGTAACGCAGACGGTGTTTGGAGTGAATCCATTAAGGCAATAGATATCAGTGTTAAGCCAATATTCTGGCAATCAAATTTGGCATTGCTGGTGTATTCTATCCTCCTGATTTCGTTTTTATTTTTTGTCAGAAGTTATTTCTTAAAAAAGCAATCATTACGTCAAAATATAATTTTTCGTCAGAAAGAAGAAGAACTTCATGAGAACCGACTCAATTTTTTCACAAACATAGCGCACGAATTTTTGACGCCATTAACTTTGATAATCGGTCCTGTTCAAAAGATTTCTGAGCTAAAAAATCTCGACGACAAAAATCAGAAATTTGTGCGCCTCATTGAGCGAAATGCAGCGCGACTATTAGTTTTGACCCAACAATTACTTGAATTTAGAAAGGCAGAACATGAAGAGATTGGTTTAAAAATAAAGGAATTTGACTTAGTAAATCTAGTTGAGCAGATCGCCGAATTATTTGATGATTGGGCATTAAATAAAGAAATAAACTATAATGTGATGTTCCCACAGTCATTGCTGGGTTGGTATGACAAAGACAAAATAGAAAAAATAATTTTTAATTTGATGTCAAATGCATTTAAATACACACCAAAAGGAGGTCAAATCGAAGTAATTATAAATAAAGAAACTAGTGAATCACGAAGACTAAAAATTGAGATCAACAACACAGGAAAGGGTATTTCTAAAGAAAAATTAGAATCACTTTTTGATCGTTTTTTCCTTTCGGATGCAGGGAGCGCGGTTGACCCAGACGTATTGCGAACGGGAATTGGTTTGGCTTATGTCAAAAAGCTTGTGACTGCTTTGGGTGGTGAAATCAAGGTTTCGAGCGAACCAGATGTTAAAACAATAATGACGGTTTTGCTTCCTTGCTCGCGCGAATTTTTTAAGGAAGGCGATTTTATAACAGATTCAAATCCCATTGTAATTTCAAGAGATCTGATTAGCACAATATCCGAAGTTGAAATAAAAAAAGAGCTCTTGCCTAACAAAATTTCAAATCTTGAAAACATTGAGAAGCAACAAAAAATCATACTCATAGTTGAAGATGACAAAGAAATACATACTTTTTTAAATCATCTTCTTGAAAAAGAATATACAATTTTATCAGCGTACAATGGTATCGAAGCGCTTGAAATTATAGAATCGGGAGTTCCAGACCTTATAATTAGCGATGTCATGATGCCATTAATGGATGGTGTTGAACTTTGCAGAAAAATAAAGTCTGATCTTTTGACATGTAATATTCCATTTATAATGCTCACGGCAAAAGAATCTGTCGCGCATAGAATCGAAGGTTTGGAAAGTGGCGCTAATTCTTATATTCCAAAACCATTTTACCCAGAACACCTGCTGATTCGCATTCAGAAATTATTAGAAGAAAAAGAGCGCATTGGATTGCATTTTTCTCAAGAACAAAACATAGAAAACTTTAAGACGCCAATCGCTGTCGAAAATCAAAAAGAATTCATCAAAGATGTCATAGACGTGATCCGTAAAAATATTGATAGAGAAGACCTTCAAAGTGCATTTATCGAAAAAACACTTGGAATTAGTACATCACAACTTTATCGAAAAACAAAAGAAGCGTTTGGGGTTAGCCCTGGCGAATTGATCAGAACACTTAGATTAAAATTTGCCGCAGAGCTTTTAAGAAAGAACGAAATAACCGTTTCTGAGGTGTGCTATAAATCTGGTTTTAACAACCGTTCTTACTTTTACAGAGAATTTAAGAAAGTATATGGACTGACCCCAAAAAGTTACCAGCTCGATTTTAAACTAAAAAGGGCAAACTTCTAAAGACCTGAAATCCAAACTATTTCGTTTTCGTATACACATTTGAACAAATAGTGTACAGCTGAACTTGTCGGTATAAATTAATTTTATGCAAAGATTTAAGCCATAATTTACGATATTCATTTTTTTTAATTATTGTTATTATTGATATGAAAATCTTGATTGATTCTAACCATTAATCATTTTTTATGAAAAACAAAACTATTTTAAATTTGGTGGCAATCATTATGATGCTACTCGGAGGCGTGGCAAACGCTCAATCTGTCACGGGAACTGTGTCAGATAATACTGGCCCTTTACCGGGCGTTACAATTGTTTTCAAAGGTACTGAGCAATCTGCAGTAACAGACATCGACGGGAGATTCTCAATTGATGTGCCAAGTGCTGGTGCGTTAGTGTTTACTTACCTTGGTTATGAAACCCAAGAGCAAAATGTATTGCCGGGAAGAACATTGACTGTAATGATGGCTCCAGATTCAAAAGCATTGGATGAAGTTGTAGTTACTGGATATGTGGGGCAAAAGAAAAACTCTATTTCTGGAGCAGTTTCAGAAGTAAATATTCAAAATCTATCAAAAACCCGTGTTCCAGACATAACTCAAGCATTGCAAGGCCAAGTTGCTGGTGTGTTTGTTGCAGCAAGTACTGGAGCACCAGGTGACGGAATCAGATTGAGAATCAGGGGAGAAGGTACTCTCGGAAACAATGATGCTCTGTATGTCGTTGACGGCGTGCCAACACGCGACATTTCTTTTTTAAATCAAAATGATGTAAAGAATATCACCGTATTAAAAGACGCGGCGGCTGGAGCAATTTATGGATCTAGAGCTGCGGGTGGTGTGGTAGTGATCACAACAAATAAAGGACTTTCGGGAAAATCAACTCTCGATGTTGATGTGTTCACTGGCATTCATTTCGCTACAAATCTGCCCGATATGCTGAATGCAGATCAATATCTGACTATTGAGGACCGAGCTTGGCACAATAGCGTTAACAATGCTCCAACTGCAGAAAGCCCATATGCAAGAGATAGAAGAACGCGCACAGATTTAGCAGATACTGACTGGCTTGACGAACTTTTTAAAACGGGAATTTCAAACAATTTTCAAGTGTCAGCAAGCGGCGGAAGTGAAACTACACAATACTTAATTTCAGGCGGCTATTACGGAATTGATGGAATAGTTACTGAAAAAAATGACAAATATAAACGCGTAAATTTCAGAACAAACATTAGTTCTAAATTATCAGATCGTTTCACGGTGGGAACAAATATGCAGCTTAACTACATTGAACAAGACAGATTATCGTCAAGTGGTGATGCGCCTGGAGTAATCAGACATGCGCTGTTAAGAAGTCCAGTTATTAGTGTATTTAAAGATGTGAATGATCCAACTTATTCTGCCAATGATCCTTATACAGATCTTCCGTTTTATACTGGGCCTGACGGAGGTTGGAGTCGTGATTATGAGTACAGTTCAAATCCACTAGCAATTGTGCACTTTACAGATGATAAAAGAAGAACGTTCCAAGTGTTTGGAAATGTTTTTGCAGAATATGCTGTTACCAGAGACAAATCACTAAAATTTAGAAGTAACCTAGGTGCCGATATCAAATTTCTTCACAGTAAAGTATTTGCAGAAAATTATGGAGATCCAAATATTGCTGACGTAAATGATGTGAATTTTGGTTTAGGCAGAAACAACAGACCAAATAGTTTAAACGAAAATCGTGGTGAAAATATCACGTTCACTTGGTCAAATACGTTGAACTACGTTAAAACATTCAATGACGACCACAGCTTAAATCTATTATTGGGAACTGAGTTAATCAAAAATAAAAGCGCGGCAATAGGCGGAGCGCGATCAAATTTTGACAACACTTCAGATCCATTTAGATATTTAGACTATGGAGGTTTAGGAAGTGCTACAACTCTTTATCCTTATAGTTCTGGTAATCAAGAACAATGGAGCTTACTGTCTTATTTTGCTTCCGGAACCTATGGTTTTAAAGAGAGATATTTTGCTACAGCTACAGTTCGTGCTGATGCATCTTCTCGATTTGGACCGAACAACAAATGGGGATATTTTCCATCTGTGTCCGCAAACTGGATCGTATCTAACGAAGACTTCTTAAGAGATGTTTCCTGGTTGTCAAACCTAAAGCTTCGTGCGAGCTGGGGTGAAAATGGAAACCAAGAAATTCCTAATAATGCCTACCAAACTTTTGTAACAAGCAATGCAAACGGAACCGAAGTTATACGTTATGGAAATCCCGACTTAAAGTGGGAAACTACTACGCAAACAAACTTTGGAATTGATCTTGGAATCGTTAATAACAAACTGACATTTTCTGTGGATTACTTTAAAAAAGAAACAGATGATATCTTGCTAACTTTAGGATTGCCAGGAGTTTCTGTTGGTAATATTCAGGCAACTTACATTAATGCAGGCTCTGTGACAAATGAGGGATTTGAATTTTCGCTTAATTACCAAAATAATGATAACGAATTTACCTATGGCATAAACGCAAATTTAGCCACTTTAAAAAACGAAGTGACGGGATTGCACTCAAATGTGAGACTTTTAGAAGATGCTTTTTCAAATACCAGAACGGTAGCTGGTCAGCCCATAAATGCTTATTATGGCTATCAATTTGACGGAATTTATCAAAATACAGCAGAAATCAACTCGCATTTAACTGCCGGTGCAGGAACAACGGTGCCAGGTGACATCAGATTTAAAGATTTAAATGGTGATGGTCAGATAAATGCTGATGATAGAACGTTTATTGGAAATCCTATTCCAAAGTTTACATACGGAGTTTCGTTCAACGCAGCTTACAAGAATTTTGATATATCTTTCTTGTTCCAAGGCGTGGAAGACGTAGACAGATATAACGACTTGAAACAAATCATAGATTATGACGGTCGTCCGTTCAATTCAACAACAGCAGTATTAAACAGCTGGAATGGTGAAGGAACGAGCAATACCATCCCAAGGGTTACACAAAACGATAATGGAGGTAGCAGAATATCAAGCGTTTTTGTCGAAGATGCATCTTATTTAAGACTGAAAAACCTAGAGATTGGATATACATTTAACGGAAAAGATTGGTCAGGAATTTCTAATTTCAGAATTTATGTATCAGGTCAAAATTTACTTACATGGACTGATTATACTGGCTTAGACCCAGAATCTACGCTGTTGAAAGATCAAGGAACTTACCCACAATCATCATCAGTAATGCTCGGCGCAAGAATTAAAATTTAAAAAAAAACAATCATGAAAAGATATTATAAAATTGCATTGGCCGTAGGCGTTCTTACGTTTGTTGCTTGTGAAGATGACTTAAACTTGGCTCCTGTTGGAGCAGTTACTCAAGAACAAGCAAATAATACGCCTACGATAACAATCTTAGAAAACCTTACTCGTTCGTCTTATGACTTATTGTCAAACAGATTGAACATCTTAGGAAGTTGGAACTGGGCCGGCGGACTTGTTTTTCAAAATGATTACATCATGCAAGACATCGCTTCAGATGACATGGAAAAAAAATGGAATCCAGATGGCGACCAACCTTGGATAGACGAAATCAATAATTTCACATTTACTTCAACAAATGGTGGACCAAATGGTTTGTGGAAATACAATTATGAGGCGATTAAAAGACTAAATACTGTCATTGAGCATTTAAATAATCCAGAAATTGAGAACATTACTGGAATTACCGAAGCTAGAAAAAATCAGCTTTTAGGAGAAACCTATTTTTTAAGATCTTACTATTATTTCTCTCTAGTAACAAATTTTGGCGATGTGCCTTTAATCTTAAGACCTGTAAAAACCTTTGAAGAAGCTTTTGAAGTAGCCGTTCGTGAAGACAAAGCTGTAGTATGGGAGCAGATAAAATCTGATCTTTTGCTTTCTGCTGGATTGCTACCTAATACTAAATATTCTTCTGATACAGAAAAATGGCGTGTGTCAAAAGGAGCGGCGATCGCCTTATTAGCAAAATCAAATTTGTACACAGAGAACTGGAGCGAGATTCCAGCCTTGGTTGATCAACTTTCAGCACTAGGTTTTGACTTAAACTCAAATTATTTTGACAATTTCAGTACCGAATATACAGATTCAGAAGTAATCTTCGCCTTTGATCATCAAACGAATGCAACTCCAAGACGAGGTAACGGAATCTGCGCACCACTAGGTTGGGGATTTTTTGCACCGAGCGAAGATTTTTTAAATTCATTTGAAGCAAACGACCCAAGAAAATCGCTTACTGTCGATGTTTCAGCGCAGAACATCAATAAAATGTTAGGAAGTTTAAACGGTGCAAATGAAGGAAATGATGATGCTCCAAATAACAAAATCTATTTGAGATACGCAGATGCACTATTGTGGAAAGCCGAAGCATTACTTAAAACCGGAAGCCCAGAAGAAGCTGTGACAATTATTAACCAAATTCGTGAGCGAGCAAGAACGTCGCCAGCATCAAACGGAACATTGCCACCAGCAGGAACTCTTCCAGATAGACCTGCATCTTCTTCAGAGTCAACTGTTATGGGATGGCTAATTTCTGAAAGAAGAGCAGAGTTAGGTTTTGAAAATCAGCGTATGTTAGATTTAAAACGATGGGGCATTGCACAGCAAGTCTTAACGGCTCACGGAAAAAATTTCCAAGAAAAACACATGCTATACCCAATTCCGCAATCTGAAATTGACGCTTCTGCAGGTACATTAACCCAGAATCCTGGATATTAATTTTTTTGAGGTAGGCTGGCGCAGTTGTTAGAGTTAGTTCTGAGCCAGCCTTATCTTTTAACATAAGAATCATTTATGAAAGACATCGCAAAACGCTTTGTAGAAAACCCATTGCTTTCTCCTAACGATATTCCTGCCAGTACAAAAGGTCTTGAAATTACCTGTTTGCTCAATCCTGGTGTTTTTCAATTTAAAGGAAAAACGTGGCTTATTGTTCGAGTTGCTGAACGACCAAAACAAAACAGCGCTTTTATTTCGTTTCCAATTCTGACAGAATCAGGAGGCATCGACATCATCGAAATCAGTAAAGATGATCCAGAATTGATCGCAACAGATGCCAGGGTTATCAATTATAAAGGAACCGATTATTTAACAACATTATCACATCTTAGATTACTATGCAGCGATGACGGAGTTAA
>Ga0265780_10007177_pt1 | contig 13712 bp, 14 predicted proteins | sample P1T30metagenome_FD_192432 | JGI IMG/M metagenome (GOLD analysis project Ga0265780, IMG submission 192432) | Plant litter microbial communities from East Loma Ridge, Irvine, California - P1 T30 | ecosystem: Environmental > Terrestrial > Plant litter > Unclassified | place: USA: California... | reverse complement strand
TGCCCGAACCGGTTTGCGACGAGACCAGCAGGTCACGGCCGCTGATTGCGGCAGGAATGGCTTGCGCCTGGACTGGGGTCGGGGTGGTGTAGCCGGTGTCGGCAACTGCCTGGACGATAGACGCGTGAAGGCCTAGTGCTTCAAAACTCATGTGATCTGTACTTTCGGAATAAATCATGTACGCTCGCACGGATGGCGCGAACGAAAAAATGCAACGCGAACCAACAAACGAAATGACTCAGTAATGAAAGAAATTTCGGCACAAAAGCTTTGCGCCGGGACGGTGTCTGATTGCGACACACAGGGCGGGAGGGCTTTAGAAAGGCGCTCTTGGCGAGCTGCCTGGGGTTTGCGGTGCTGCTTGTTTTACTGCTGTCGCTGCTGTTACCGGCCTGAAGCGGGTGTTATGTCGCAGCGCACAAACAGGACTATACAGGTTTTTCAGAAAACCTGCACGCACAACGTAAAACTGTGCGCTAGATGCTGTCAAGCAATTTTGACGGCATCGATGCACACAGTGTTGCGGTATCCGATCAGCGCTGCTTGCGCTTGGACGAGGTGTTACGGGCGATGCGCTTGCTGTTATTGCTCACGCCAGCCTTGGTCTTGAAGCGCGAGGCGCTGCGCTTGGCGTTGCCGCGGTCGGCTTCGAACGCGACCATCGCATTCTCGATGACGTTCTCGGCGATATCGCTATGGCTGGAGGCCGAAGTCTTCGGCACCAGGATGGTCGAGCCCACTTTCAGGCGCGACTGTGCAGGGATGTTATTGGCCTGACGCAGTACTTCGGGCGTGGTGCCGAATTTCGACGCGAGCTGGGCGATGCTGACGCGCGCGCCGGTAATCTTGTGCGTGGTCCAGCTGGACAGGGCATGGCCCCATTGCGCCAGGTTGATATGGAATTTCTCGGCGTTTTCTTTCGGTAGCAGGATCTTGGTCTGCGCGCCGCCGATGATCACCGGCTTCTTGAACTGTGGATTGAGCGCCTTGAATTCGTCGAGCGACATCTCGGCCAGCTGGGCCGCGACCGCCAGGTCGATATCGCTGGTCTTGTCGACCGTCGTGAAATAGGGCTGGTTGTCGATCGCCGGCAGCGTCACGCCATACTGGGCCGGATTGGCGATGACGTTCTTGACCGCTTGCAGTTTTGGAACGTAGTTACGGGTCTCGGCCGGCATCAGCTCGGCCAAGCTGTCGAAGTCGGTCGGCTTGCCTTCCGCCTGGTTTTTCTTGATGGCACGCTGGACATTACCTTCGCCCCAGTTATACGCAGCAAGCGCCAATGGCCAATCTCCGAACATCGTGTACAAGCGTTGCAGATAGGTCAGGGCCGCATCGGTCGAGGCGATCACGCCGCGCCGCTCGTCCTTGAACATATTCTGCTTGAGGTCGAAATCCTTGCCGGTGCCCGGCACGAACTGCCACAGGCCGGCGGCATTCGCGCTCGACATGGCTTGCGGGTTGAACGCCGATTCAATCACCGGCAGCAGCGCCAGTTCGGTCGGCATGCCGCGCTTTTCCAGTTCCGACACCACGTGGTACAAATAGGGCGAGGCGCGGCCCGAGATGCGCGACAGATTGGCAGGGTGCGCCGCATAGGCCTGCGCGTGGCGGGTCACCAGGGCGTTGTTCAGGTCGGGAATCGCATAGCCGCTGCGGATGCGGCCCCAGACGTCGGTCTCGCGGTATTCGTCGGCGGACGCCAGGTTGAGCGGCGTCAGCGATTGCGGCAGGGTGGGGCGGGCGGCGCTGTTAGCGGCTGGCGCGGCCGACAGCGGTGCGGCATCCATCGCCTGGCAGAATGGTGCGGCTGCCAGCAGGGCCAGCGCAGCCAGGGCGAAAGTAGAGCGTTTCGTGTCGAGCATGGCGTTCCAATGTTGCGTTCAGGAATGAACTGACCTAGGACAAGGAGGCAGTGTACGGATCAATTGTCGAGTCAGTCAAGAAGTATGTCACCGCCGTTACAATTTAAAAACCAGCGCCGGATATCGTGAATTGGCATCATGAAAACGGAAGATGCCGTCAAAATCATGGATATTGATGAGCAGGCACCGGATTTGACGCGTCCCTGTTTACAGCCCCGTCTGGCAAACCATAACCCCATGCAGGCGGCATTCTATGAGCCCGCGCAAAGAGTGCGTACAATCCTGCTTTCGCTGTTCGCTACGCTATTGAAAGTATCACCATGAGCACTCCCAATCTCAACGCCGATGATGACGCCATCATCGCTGCCACCCGCAACTGGCTGGAGCGCGCCGTCATCGGCCTGAACCTGTGCCCGTTCGCCAAGTCCGTGTACGTCAAGGAGCAGGTGCGCTTTGTCGTCGCTCCAGCCACGTCGCCCGAGCAATTGCTTGAGACCTTGATGGACGAGTTGCAGCGCCTGTCGGACACCCCATCCGAGCAGATCGACACCACGCTGCTGATCCACCCATTCGTGCTGACCGATTTCGAGGACTATAACGAGTTCCTGGATGTGGCCGACGTGGCCGTGGAAGACATGCAGCTCGAAGGCGAATTGCAGGTGGCCAGTTTCCATCCGGACTACCAGTTCGCCGACACGGACGCCAACGATATCTCGAACTTCACCAACCGCGCGCCATACCCGATCCTGCACCTGCTGCGTGAGGACAGCATCGCGCGCGCGGTCGATGCCTTCCCGGAAGCCGAAGAGATCTTCGAAAAGAATATCGCGACCATGGAAAAACTCGGCCACGATGGCTGGGACAAGCTCGATGTCGGACCAGCCGCTTGAATTTGGCGCGCCGGCGCCCTTGCCGGAACGCCCGGACACCCCGTGTGTGGCGGTCTGCTCGACTACCTTCGACGATGTCTGCCGCGGCTGCGGCCGCACGGTGGCCGAGGTCGCCCACTGGGTCTCGATGAAGCCCGAAGCCAAGGAACTGGTGTGGCAGCGCATCCTGGCGCAGGGCTACCCGCGCCGGAATACCTGAAACTACTATCTATATTAGTAGGCGCCGACAAAATCCTTCTTGCCGATCGGCACGCCGTTATGGCGCAGGATGGCGTACGCCGTCGTCACGTGGAAGCAGAACTGCGGCAGCGCGAAATGCGTCAGGTAGCGCGCGCCGTTGTCGAAGTGGCGGGCCCGCTCGCCGCTGCCGTGGGTGATGGCGCGGCTGGCGCCGGCCTCGACATCCTGCGCTTGCAAGCCATCGATGAAACCCAGCGTCTTGCTGATGCGCTGCTGTAGTTCGGCGAAAGTATGCTCGCTGTCTTCGAAGCGGGGCGGCTCCACCCCGGCCAGGCGCGCGCTCGCGCCCTTGGCAAAGTCGGTCGCGATCTGGACCTGGCGCGCCAGCGGGAACATGTCCGGGAACAGGCGCGCCTGCAGCAGGGCGTCCGGCTCGATGCGGCCGGCCTGGGCATGCGCCTCGGCCGTCTCCAGCACTGCGGCCAGGCTGCCCAGCAATTGACGGAATACCGGCACCGACGCCGCGTACAGGGAGTGACTCATCAGTTTCTCCTTTGAAAGATCACCCATCATAGCAAGCCCTGTCGCGCCATGCCGACACGCAGGGTCTTATCTAGTATGCATAGTTAGTGACGCGCAGCAAGCAACTGTGCATAATCCTGCCATTCTTCGCATCAGACCTTGGCCCTGCAGGCGCGGGCAACAGTCCAGTTCAACCGAGCCCATGACCAGTTCGCTTCACGCCTCACGTACCTTGTTGTCCCGCTTGCGCGGCCTGTACGGCAATTCCCTGTATGGCGCCCTGCTGGTAGTGGTGTTCGTCGGCCTGCTGGCGCCGGCGGCAGTGGGCAGCTACCTGTTGCTCGGTGTGCAGGAGCGGCAAGCTGCGCGCGCGGTGCTGGACGAAGCGTTGCGGCGCAATGGCGACATCCTGGCGCTGGGTCTGCAAGAGTCTGCCTGGACCATGAATATGAACGCTGCGCGTCCCTTGCTCGAATCGATGATGCGCGACCCGTCGGTGGTCGCGATCGAGGTGCGCGACCTGGAGGGCGCCAGCGCCCTGCAGCTGCGCGCGCCGGCGCGGCCGCTGGGCAAGGTGCTGCGCGCCGAACGGTCGATCGTACTGGGCGGCGCGACCATCGGCAGCGTGCTGCTCGAGATGGACGACTTCCGCAGCCGCCAGGGCCTGCGCGCCAAGCAGCGCAATTATGCGCTGGTGCTGGCGCTGCAGCTGGCGGTCTCGCTGCTCTTGATCGCGCTGCTGTTGCGCCGGCGCCTGCTCGCGCCGCTGCGCAGCCTGATGCGCTTCTCGGACCGCCTGGCGCGCGGCGACTTCGACACGCCGCTGGTGCTGTCCGACCCGGACGAACTGGGACGCCTGGGCGAGCAGATGGAGCGCATGCGGCTGGCGATCCGCGACCTGTTCGCCGACGTCGCCCGGCGCGAGAAGCAGTTCCGCACCATCGTGACCCAGGTCCCGGGCGCGGTGTTCCGGGTGCGCGCCGGCGGCGCGGTGGAATTCGTCAGCGATGCGATCGAGGACATTACCGGCTATTCATCTGCGCGTTTCATGGGCGCCACCACCGACGACTGGACCGCCATCGTGCATCCCGAGGACCGGCGCGACTACTACCGCACGGTCAGGGCGGCGGTGCGGACCGGCCGCGCCTACCAGCTGGAATACCGCATCGTGGACGCCCACGGCATCGAGCGCTGGGTCCAGGAAAACGGCCAGCCCCAGGACGTGGCGCCGGAAGGCGCGGGCGACGACGCGGCGGCCGCCGGCGATGTGCGGGTGGACGGCATCATCGCCGACATCAGCGAGCGGCGGCACAACGAGATGCGCATCGAGGCCCTGCTCAGCGAGCAGGGCGCCATCCTCGACAACGTGATGTTCGGCGTGCTGTTCGTGCGCGCGCGCCGCATCGTCTCGAGCAACCGGCGCGGCGAACAGCTGTTCGGCTACCCGGAAGGCGGGATGGACGGCCAGTCGACCGAGATCCTGTATCCGAACCGCGCCGCCTACGAGCGCATCGGCCTGGAACAGTATTCCCGCATGGAGCGCAGCATGGACCGGGGCGAGGAGCGCCAGTTGCGCCACCACGACGGCAGCCTGTTCTGGTGCCTGATGAGCGGCAGCGCACTCGACCCGGACCATGCCAACGACGGCAGCATCTGGGTGTTCGCCGACATCACCGAGCGCAAGCTGGCCGAGGAAAAGCTGCGCCTGTCGGCCAATGTGCTGGAACACATCGCCGACGGCGTGATGGTGCTGGACGTGCATGGCCGCATCATGACCACCAACCCGGCCTTCAGCGCCATCACCGGCTACGCCGAGTCCGAGGCGGTGGGCCGCGAGTCCAGTCTGACCCGGGGCACCCGCAACGACCAGGTCTTCTACGACGAATTGTGGCGCCAGCTCGATGCGACCGGCTTCTGGCGCGGCGAGATCTGGGACACGCGCAAGGACGGCGAAGCCTATCTGGAGGCGCTGACCGTGTCGGCGGTGCGCGACGACGATGGCGTCACTACCCACTATGTGTGCGTGTTCAGCGACATCACCCGGGCGCGCGAATCGCAGGACCAGCTCGACCACCTGGCCCACCACGATCCGCTGACCGCGCTGCCGAACCGCCTGCTGTACCACGACCGCCTGCGCCACGCGATGGCGCGCGCCGAGCGCGATGGCGAGCAGCTGGCAGTGCTGTTCATCGACCTGGACCGCTTCAAGAACATCAACGACACCCTCGGCCACCACGTCGGCGACGAGCTGCTCAAGCAGGCCGCGACCGCGCTGGCGCGCTGCCTGCGCGAAGGCGACACCCTGGCGCGCATCGGCGGCGACGAATTCATCGTGCTGCTGGAAGACGTCGACGGCATGCACGGCGCGACCCGGGTGGCCGAGAAACTCATCGCCATGTTCGAGCAGCCGTTCGATGTGTCGGGCTATGAGCTGTTCGTCACCGGCAGCGTCGGCATCAGCCTGTATCCGCAGGATGCGTGCGATATGCACATGCTGATCCGGAACGCGGACGTGGCGATGTACCAGGCCAAGGCGCGCGGCCGCAACGGCTACCAGTTCTACGCGCCCTCGATGAGCGGCGACGGCGTCGAGCGCCTGCGCATGGAAGCCATGCTGCGCCGTGCGATCGACAAGAAGGAAATCTACCTGGCCTACCAGCCGCAGGTCGAGATCGACAGCGGGCGCCTGATCGGCGTGGAAGCGCTGGTGCGCTGGAACAGCCCGGAGCTGGGCCAGATCGCCCCGGGCCGCTTCATTCCGCTGGCCGAGGACACCGGCTTCATCGGCCAGCTGGGCCAATGGGTGCTGCAGGGCGCCTGCCGCCAGATGGTGGCCTGGGAAGCGGCCGGGCTGGCGGTGCCGAAGATGGCGGTGAACCTGTCGGTGCGCCAGTTCGAGCGCGGCGGCATGGCGGCGGTGGTGCGCGCGGTACTCGACGAGACGGGCCTGGCGCCGCAGCGCCTGCAGCTCGAGGTGACCGAGTCGGTCATCATGAATACCGGCGACGCGCTGCAGTACGTGAACGACCTGCATGCGATCGGCGTATGCCTGGCGATCGACGATTTCGGTACCGGTTACTCGTCGCTGGCCTACCTGAAACAGCTGCCGGTGCAGACCCTCAAGATCGACCGCAGCTTCATCAAGGATATCCCGCAGGATCCGGACGACGAGGCGATCGCGATCGCCATCATCCAGCTTGGCAAGAGCATGAACCTGTCGGTGATCGCCGAGGGCGTCGAGCGCGAAGACCAGGCCGCCTTCCTTGCGCGCCATGGCTGCAACCTGGCCCAGGGCTATCTGTATGGCAGGCCGGTGTCCTGCGACGAGGTGCTGGCGCGCTGGGGGACGGTGCAGCATGCCTGAACCGACCCTGGCGTTAAAGGATGGCTTGCCCGGCCGGCGCGGGCAGCACAGCCTGTCGTTGAGAACGGGCTGAAACGCCTGCACGATTGAGGCAGGTCGTGAAACCTGTGATCGCGTTATTCCACACTCTGGCGGTGACCACGAAAAAGGGCTGCCATGATTCCCAACCGTATTGTCGTCGCATTCGTGTCAGCTTGCTGGTCGTTAAAGAACGGCGCCCTGCCGAGGCGTACGCGCTGGCGGCGCAGGTTCCTCAACTCGGTAACATCACTGTCAGCGGCGTCGGTGGCGATGGCGAACAAAATATTCTTCTGAATCAATGGATTGGCAAACTGCGGGCGAATGGCGTGACATCGGTCGCGGTGGCCGTGCGTGACGGTGCGGGTGAAGCAGTGGACGGCCATCATCGCGATGGGCGGGGGCGACGCGTGCCGGCAGATGGCTTGCCGATCGAGGTGCGCGTCGATACCAGGCGTCATGGTCCGTGCATGTGCAGGGGACCATGCCCGGGCCCAGACTGTCGCTCGCCGCGGCGCTGTTTCTCGAGCTGATCGGCGCGCAGGACGAACCGGATTTCTTCTGGTCTGGCGTGCTTGAGCACGTCAATGCTTACCGCGAGGAGGACGGGCGGCGCGGCATCGCACGACGGGCCTTGCGCAGCTATCTGTTGTCGCAGGAAGGAGAAAGCGACTGGCAGGTCCTGGGACAGGACATATTTCACAGTGTACAGGTCGATGCGCTGACGGTTGAGCAGCCCTTCGTGATACCGGACGTCTTCCTGCAGCATGTCGAGGAAATGACGCCAGTCAGTGTCGAGCTGCCATTCGAGGTATTGCTGGACGCCTATGAGGACGAGGATGTCAATGGCGCTGCATTGCTGCGATTGATCGAAGCGCAGGATTTTGGCGACCGCCTCTGGCAGCATGCCGCGAACTGGGAACTGCTGGTGGAGACGCTGGATGACGAGCTGGGCGTAGAGGGAGCGCTGGATGATTTCCCCACCGTCGCAGCAGCCGACTGGCCGCGCTTTCTCGCCAGCTTGCCTGATGACGAGGTCTCGTACGTGAGCGCTATCCTGCTCGAACTGGTTCGCCTCGAGTGCGAACGCCGGGGCGTCCAGCCGCGTATTCCCGAGGATCTCGCCGAGATCTTCGGCCCGGACGACGACGAGCGCCGCTGGCTCGCATTCAGCGAACGCGTCGGGCACGATCTCGGCTGGACGATCTGCGAGGACGATGCGCCATGGACGCTGCATGCCGTGGATGGCGCTGACGGTAGTCAAGTGCCCATGCCGACTACTATCCGGGTAGCCCAAGCGTGTCAGCAGTTCATTGCCGCATTGACGCTGGCTTGGGATTGCGCCCGGCGAGTTGACTCACCGGTCCATGCCGTATTGAGCGACGCCCGGCGCCTCGCCATGCTGGCCGCCGACCCCAGTCGGCTGGATCCGGCCGCGCTGCCGCCTGGGGTGGACTGGCAACCTGGCGTCGCGCAGCTGATTCAGCTGTTCGCGGCTGCGTTCGCGCCGTTCGAATGGGGCACGGATCGCCTGCTCCGGCTGGTGGCGGTTGCCGTGGCCGATGTGTTTGGCGGCACGGACTCCTGGGATGACAAAATGTTCGGGGCCGAGGACGAGGCGGTCATCGATGCGGTATCGCTGATGCTGGCGACGAGTACCAACCGCTATTTCGAGGCGCTGGTGTCGATCGAAGCCTGAGAATGTCGTGTTCGATGCACCGTTCGGGCACCCACACCCGCGCTTCCGAGCGTTGGCGGACGATAAAGGGAGTCCAGCCACGGGTAGGAGGTTTCCCGTTCCATCGGTGAGACACCATGTCCAAATGGGGCGTCTATCGTATTGATTGTGGGACGACTACCATGAGCTCACCTCGTCGCGGATGTGACGGGACCTTCAACCGACCACAAGGAGTGAGATCATGATCTATTCGACCGCCACCGTTCCAGTAAATCCTCAAGGAGAAACCCCGCTGACCCGCGCCCAGGCCTGGACCGGCCTGGTGCTCAAGGCCCGCGACGCCCGCCTGTTCCTGCCGCCCGGCCTGTGCACCCGCTGCGAAGTCGTGGAAGAAAGCGCCAGCCACATCGTGCGCGACGCCACAATCGGCGGCGCTGACCTGCGCGAGATCATCGTCTTCGAAGCGGAACGCAAGGTGACCTTCTTCCAGGCCGCCGGCCCGCGCGAAGGCGCGATCATCAATGAATTGTTCGAGGATGAGGCGGGGCAGTTGCAGCTACGCTTCTACTGCTACACGGGCCTGCGCGGCAAGCAGCCGGGCGGCGCCGAAGAGCAGGCGGAACAGGCCTGGATGGATGGCGAGCAGGGCTACAAAACCGCCCTGCTGGCGACGCTCAAGCGCACCCGCGCACTGCTGGCCGAAGGCCGGTTGAGCTAGTCCTGGCTGCCCAGCAGCACCCGCAGATTGCACGCGTCCTGCCAGTCGCGCCGCTCCTGGCTCGACTGCGCCAGGCGCGCCAGTTCGGCGTCGCTCTGCTCGGCCTGGGCCTGGATCAGGCGATCGGCCACGCCGCCCTCCGGCACCATGGTGCCGTAGAAGGCGACGGTAGCGCCGCGCTGCAGCAGCAGGGTGGGGAAGTTATCGACGTCGAGGTCGCCGACGGCATCGGCCTGGTCTTCGATGTCGATCCAGACGAAATGCTTGTCCGGATGCTTGTTTGCCAGCTCTTCAAAGGTAGCGCGGTAGGTCGAGCAGGTGCCGCACCAGGCGGCGCACAGGCAGGCAACGGTCCAGCCGCCGCCATTGACGGCGGTGGCGACCGTGTCGCGGGTGGTGGAGTCGAGGGTCAGGCTACGCATGAGGCGCATTCTAGCAAGAGTTGGTGCCGAGGGGGCGGCGCGTGGTGCACTGCAATGCCGTTTCGCGGCCGCGCCATGGATGCCGTCCGGCCAAGCGGTTAAAATACCGCATGCCTAACATCCTTGCTATCGAAACCTCGGCCGAGCTGGCGTCCTGCGCGCTGCTGACCGGGGACACCGTCATCGCGCGCGCCACGCCCGGCGTGCGCAGTCATTCGCAATCGGTCCTGCCCATGGTGCAGGAACTTCTGCGCGAAGCCGGCATCGCCTTGCGCGATTGCGACGCGGTCGCCTTCGGCGCCGGTCCCGGCTCGTTCACCGGCGTGCGCACCGCCTGCGGCGTGGCCCAGGGCCTGGCCTTCGGCGCCGATCTGCCGGTGCTGCCGCTGGTGACCCTGGAAGCGATGGCCGAGGCGTGCCGCGGCGCGAGCGGCGCGACCGAGGTGCTGGCCGTGCTCGACGCGCGCATGGGCGAGGTGTATTGGGCGCAGTACCGGTTCGACGGCGCCTGGCATGAAGTGGTGGCGCCGACACTGTCGGCCCCGCAGGCCGTGGCGCCGCTGCCGGCCGTCGGCCTGCTGGCCTGCGGCAACGGCTTTACCGAATATGCCGAGGCATTCGCCGCTGCGCCATTCGCGCACGGCGCGCTGCCCGACATCGTGCCGCATGCGCGCGAGCTGGCGCTGCTGGCGCGTGGCGCGCTGGCGGCCGGGCAGGGCGTGCCGGCGGCCCAGGCCCAGCCGATCTACCTGCGCAACAAGGTGGCCTTCACCAGCGCCGAGCGCCTGGCGATCAACCAGGCCAAAGCCGCCGGGGCCGATCGATGACCGAGCTGTTTGACGTCGGCTTGAAGACGGCGCCGATGCTTGCTGGCGACCTGGACGAGGTGTGGGCGCTCGAACGCAGCGTCTTTCCGTATCCCTGGACCCGCGGGAATTTCGTCGACTCGCTCAATAGCGGCTACGATTGCTGGACCGTGCGCGACGCGGCCGGCGAATTAACCGGCTACTACCTGCTGATGTATGCGCTCGACGAAGCGCACCTGCTGGACGTGGCGGTGGCGAAAAAACGCCAGGGCCAGGGGCTGGGCCGCTGGCTGCTGGGCGAGCTCGCGGCGCGCGCCCGCAGCCAGGGCATGACCTCGATCCTGCTCGAGGTGCGGCCGTCCAACGAGCGGGCGCTGGAAGTCTATCGGCGCCACGGCTATATTCATATCGGGCGCCGCAAGGGGTATTATCCGGCCGGCGCGGCGGGCCGCGAGGATGCGATCGTGATGAGGCTGGATTTATGAAGAACGTGAGCGGGCGCGATGCGCTGTTCCTGGCCGAGATGGGCATCGGGCCTTTGTGGCAGTTGCGCGATGTGCCGCACGAGGTGATCACTGCGGAGAACGAGATCGCGGTGGAACAAGCCGCGCCAGAGATCGCAGCGGCCGCGCCGGAGGTGCTCGCACCTGCACCTGCACCTGCATCTTCTCCTGCGCCTGCGGCTGTCCCCGTACCCGATCCGGCCCCAGTCGCGCGCGGCCATACGCCGCTGTCCGCGCCGCCGTACCGCAATCCGCCGCCGGTGGAGTCAGAAGCCGCCTGGGACGACAGCGCCCAGCCCGAAGAAGCAGCGCTTGATGTCACCACGATGGACTGGTCCGGCCTGCGCCAGGCGATCGCCGCCTGCAAGGACTGCGCCTGCGGCCAGGGCCGCAAGCCGGTGTACGGCGCCGGCCCGCGCCAGGTGCGCTGGCTCGTCGCCGCCGGCACGCCGAGTGCGGCCGACGAACAGTCCGGGCAACCGCTGTCGGGCGATCCGGGCAAGCTGCTCGACAATATGCTGCACGCGGTCGGCCTGTCACGCGAGCGCGATGTATATGTCACGCCGCTGGTGAAGTGCCGTCCGCTGAACGCGAAAGGCGGCGACCGCGCGCCGACGCCGGGCGAAATCGCCGCCTGCCGGCCGTTTTTGGAGCGCGAAGTGGCGTTGACGAATGCATCGGCCGTGCTGACGCTGGGCCAGGTCGCGGCCAATGGCTTGCTCGGCCGGCCGCTGCAGGAGCCGCTGGCGGGCGCGCGTGGCGACGTTCACCAGCTGGGCGAGGTGCCGCTGGTGGCCACGCTGCATCCGGGCGAACTCCTGTTGCGCAGCGAAGGCAAGGCGCTGGCCTGGGCCGACCTGTGCCGGGCGCGGGCGCTTGAACCCCGCGGCTGATTCGTACCAGGCGCTGTTTCACCGCCGCTGGGGACACCTGCGACGGGACCACGTCCGTGCGCTGGCCTGGCTGCTCGATTCTCCCGACCTGCTCGACGCTGACGCGCCCGCATGGGCCGGGCGCGTCGCCACGCTGGGCGCGGTAACGCCGGCGACCGCCGACTGGCTGGAGAGGCTCGACGCCGACCCATCCGAACTCGATGCGGCGTTGGGCGAGAAAACCTACACGCGCCTGGGCCTGTACGCCGAAAAGCTGATGGCCTTCTACTTTGCCCAGCAAGGCCGCCTGGTACGGCACGGCATGCAAATCCGCGCCAGCCGCAACGACACGGTCGGCGAGTTTGACTTCCTGCTCGAACACGGCGCGGACGCGCTGGAACACATCGAATTCGCCACCAAGTTCTACCTGCAGCGTGGCGCCTCAGCAACCGACCTCGACGCCCTGGTCGGCCCGAATCTGGCCGACAGCCTGGGCATGAAAATGCGCAAGATCTTCGAGCGCCAGCTCACCCTCGGCCAGCATCCGGCCGCGCAAGCACTGCTGCCTCATCCGGTAACGCTGGCGAGGGCGCTGGTGAAAGGCTGGCTATTCTATCCCGCAGGCAGCTGGCCAGCGATGCAGGGCATCATGTCGGGCCATTGCCGCGGCTTCTGGTGCTCGCTCGACACCATCAGCCAATTGCCGGATGCCGACTACGTCATCCTTCCCAAGCTGCATTGGCTGGCGCCATGTCGCGCCGACTCCGCCAACTGGGTGCTGAGCCGCGAGGGATTGACAGACCATCTAACGGACCAGTTCGAAACATCGAGCACACCGGTGCTGGTAGCAATCGTCCAAGAGCGCAACGGCACGTTCGAAGAGCTCGACCGCGGTTTCATCGTCCCGCCCAACTGGGCCGCCCAAGCCAGCAATACCTTCCCATAACGCCAGGCAAGGCCTCCAATGAGGGTCAGAGTCGAATTCTTTGACAACTTTGAGGAATTGCCCATTAATTGTCCCCTACCCTCCGGCTCAGCAGGCTGGACCTTCACCAACAAGAAATAGGGTCAGAGTCGAATTGTTTGACAACTTTTGACAATTGCTCGGTAATTCGACTCTGACCCTATTTAATTTCTTGCTCGGCCGATCTTGTTCGGTTGGCTTTAAGCATGAGTTCTAGGATGTGTCTGAGGACCGCAAGACACCCCCTACAAATTCATGACGAGTGAACATTTTTGGCCCGCCAAACGCGTAGGGTCAGAGTCGAATTATTGAGCAATGACTCGCGGCGCCGAATAACTGGGGACAGAGTCCGCGGTTCGAGCAATGGCCGGCGTTAAACAAACGGACAGTGATTAGAAGAGGCAAGGGTCAGAGCGAAACGTTATCAAACAATTCGACTCTGACCCTAATTAAGACTTGGGTGGCGGAAATTTTAGTGCTTGCCTTCGCCGATCAGGCCGAGGGAATCGTATTCGCGCTGGTTCAGTGTGTGGCGGCGCTGGATCAGGAGCATGATGCCCGCGACCGACAGACCGAAGATCACAATGATGATGTTCAGGTCGAGGTTCAGCGTGATCATCACCGCATAGGCCGCCAGCATCACCAGGATCGACAGGTTCTCGTTGAAGTTCTGTACCGCAATCGAGTGGCCCGCACTCATCAGGACATGGCCGCGGTGCTGCAGCAGGGCGTTCATTGGCACCACGAAGAAGCCCGACAGGAAGCCAATCAGGGCCAGCAGCGGATACGCCACCGAGACCGAGGTCACGAACACCATGATCGTCACTACCAGGCCCATGATGATGCCCATCGGGATCACCGTCAGGCTCTTGCGCAGCGGGATCAAGCGCGCCGCCATTGCTGCGCCGAG
>Ga0265780_10007176_pt1 | contig 13712 bp, 8 predicted proteins | sample P1T30metagenome_FD_192432 | JGI IMG/M metagenome (GOLD analysis project Ga0265780, IMG submission 192432) | Plant litter microbial communities from East Loma Ridge, Irvine, California - P1 T30 | ecosystem: Environmental > Terrestrial > Plant litter > Unclassified | place: USA: California... | reverse complement strand
TGGTCTTTTCATTTGCTGTGTTTAATTTGTATTTCCTTCACAATGGCAACGATAGAGACGATTTTCGGATGTTCTAAACGAGTCAATCTATGTCACAGAGACATATGTAACAGAGAGCCATTCGACGAATCTATTACCCTCTCGAAGGCCACACGACCGAAATAATCCGGAGCCGTTTTCTAGTACATCAAATGAATGTGACCAATGTTTTCTTACAATTAACACATTCGTAAACACGTAGCAACCGATGCCTTCGACTTCGAAACAGACACTATGTAACAATTGACCTGCAATCATTTCTTGACGACAAATCAGCTAGCGATACAACCCAAAGCCACTGCATCCAATTCTGTACCATAATGATCCACAGGACATATACAGAGAGTGGTTTACCTCGAAATGTTCCATGGGCAGCTTGTCTAGTTGGTGTTAAGAGGGTTAGGGTTGGATTGACATCCGCTCTTTTGGCCTTTTTGTAATGCTTCTCGTGGCAAATGAACAGTGGCAACTTCCCCATGAGTTGAGAAACGCCTCAGTCGTTCATTCATCAGGAAAACCATGGCAGGAAGTACATAGGTATCGTCGGACGTGAAGCTCAAGTCGAGCTTCCATTCCGATTTGAGCCGGCCAACGGGAAGCTCGGCCCTTCCCGCAACGCTCCTTCCCAGCAACAGCAACAGTTTGCGACCCGACTACACGGGGATACCTCCATCGCTACAGCACTCATCCTCCTCTCCAACCCACCGAACCGCCATAATGAACGCCTTCCGTGTCGCTCGCGCCGCCCGCCCGGCTTTCAACGCTTTCCGCACCGTCCAGCGCCGCGGATACGCTGATGTTGCCCCCGACAAGATCCAGCTGAGCTTGGCCCTGCCTCACCAGGTACGTTAGGGGAGACATTGAAGGAGCTTCGAGGAGTTTAAGAAGAGATGGGGGGGAGAGAGCGAGGAGAAACGGGAGGGAAATGGTCGAGGAAGAGGTGCAGGTGGAAAGGATCGGATTGAGGGAGGGATGCTGAGAGCTTGTGGAAATGCGCACATGTGAACTGAGCTGATGATATCCTTGCGCACAGGCTATCTACAAGTCCCACGATGTGTACGTCTGACCACGGGGAAAACGCAATACGAGCGGAAAAGAATCGAACCCTGAGCGAATTGCGGAACTGATACCCCGAGAACAGCGTTCAGGTGAACATCCCCGCCGAGTCCGGTGAGATGGGTATCCTCGCCAACCACGTCCCTGCCATTGAGCAGCTCAAGCCTGGTCTTGTCGAGATCATTGAGGAGGCTGGCGCCAGCAAGCAGTTCTTCCGTACGTCACACCTGTTTTAGAAGTGGAATCATCCAAGGATCCTCGGACAACTTTACGGACAAGGGACTAATCCGGTACATGAACAGTTTCTGGCGGTTTCGCTACTGTCCAGCCCGGTTCCAAGCTCAGCATCAACGCTGTTGAGGGTTACGCTCTTGAGGACTTCAGCGCAGAGGCCGTCAAGAACCAGATTGCGGAGGCTCAGAAGATCGCCGGCGGCAGCGGTAGCGAGCAGGACATTGCTGAGGCCAAGATCGAGCTTGAGGTTTGTTCTTCGACGTCCTGCTGCAACTATTCGGAACTGGTGACTAATTCGTAAATAGGTCCTCGAGAGCCTGCAGGCCGTCCTTAAGTAAGATTTTACTTCTGTAAATACAGCGTAGATTTGCTGTGTATTATATCGCCTGATTGAATTTGTCTACCAACGCTGGTCTCTTGTCCGTAATTTGCGGCTTCCTCTTTCCGTCAAACGCAGTTGCCGTTCAACGACATGTCGCAGCTTCCGGTCGTGCGATCGTTTCATCTTCAGCACTTGGGTACCTACCTAGCTGTTGGCACACATCATCCAGTGGTAACTCCTCTTCTTTGAAACCTCCTCGGACCCATCATTCACTACGCTGCATCGTTTCCTTGTCACTTCATTCCCTCACTAATCCGGCTTCCCCAAATCTTCTCACCCAATGCACTGCCACTGACACTAGCTTCATGTCTGGCGAGTGCCACTCTCCCGTGTTGCGTGTACATGACCTCGAGCTCTATACAGTCGGAGTTGGCACTACGCGCGCCACCACCTGGCAAAGCGATGAACGACTCATTTGCGCGGAAGCTTGTACGTTGCAACACCCAAGCCAGCCGTCAGCAATGAGTGCTAACATCGTTGGGATAGCGCAAGAAGCTCTCAAGACTGGTGCACAAGAGTCAGCCATCTTTGATCAACACCACTACCGCTGGCTCACGCACGCATCCAAGATCTGCAACAGGCGACAGCGTGGAGGATCTGACGCGTCGGTCGTCCCGTTCCTCGATATCTGGACACTCGAGTTTCACAAACGACACGGCCGGCTTTTACGGCAGCAGGTCGGCGGAGCGAATGGGGTCGTCAACCCGGTCGTTCTTCCATTTCACAGGACGCAGGTCTCAAGAAAGTTTCGAGGGCTCAAGCGCGGGACACACGCCATTTGTGAACGGTACCCCGTCGCGGACACCCTTGATAACACCAGTGATGACACCAAGAGTGGAGATCGAGGGCATGTCTTGGGAGACAGATCCAGCGCCGCCGCCAGCCAATGCCCGAAAACCTACGTCGTCGAAGGCCTTGCACGGTATCCTGAAGCCGCGAGGGGCGCGGAAAGAAGAGCCTCCTGTAGAGCAGTTGGATCACGACAAACAACTGCACCACCACTCTTCAGTTTGCGAGAGTTGCAAGCAGGAGATCGGCGTTCCGCTGACGCCGTCTGCATCTCGGGAAATCAGTGAGACTATCGCGAGACTACAGGCGGAGAAGATGGCGGCAGAAGTAGGAGCTTCTCGGTCGATGGATCGACCTCCGACCTGCCGCTCATTTCTACCGGAAAAGACTTGCGCGGATACTGTGCACAACAAGACCGAGCCCGTATTCAGAACGCCGACGCAACCTGCGAAGGAGGGAACAGCTTCTGCGCAAGAGAAAGAGAAACCAGGTCAAGTCCCAACACCGCTATCCGCCCGATCGTCAGTGTCTCTAGCGTCTTCTGTCCAGGAGCCAGAAGTAGAGGAGCCAGCCCACACTCACAGTCTTACCAGAGTTGCTTCAACAATTCACATGAAGGATGCAGAGCCAAATGTCCCGAAGGCAGTTCCTCCGACAGATGCAGTCGTGAGCAATGCACCACTCGATCGGCCGACCACGAAACAGGCAACCATCGGCTACAACAGCGGTGCAAAGTCCGCTCAGAGTATGCCAGCACTTCCGACGAGGTCGCCTCACCATCCCGACCAGCCATCACGCTTCCGCGAGATAATGTCGAGCGAGACCGAGGCGACACCTACGACTGTAAAACCTGCAGAGGACACGCAGAGCCTTGCTCCGCTCAAACCGAAGCCTCGCTTCCACTGGCGTCGTTTGATGGGCTTTCGGAAGCCGAAGACAAAGCACAACGAACATCAATCGTAGATAGAAGAGTGTCGCAAATACCTTCGGGTCAAGTGGCGGCTAGGATAAGAAGCCTGGAGCTAATGAATGCAGTGCCTGCGCCCCTGCACTTCCAACCAGCAGGACAAACACGACACGCAAGAATCCATAAACCACATTGTCATGTAGACGATGAGCCTTCTGTCGAGTTGATATTCCCACTGCACATCCGCCGTTTTCCACGAAGGACAAGCACCGGCTCTCCCATTAGACCCGAGTCTCCTATCCAACGTTCGGTGCCTCAAGAAGAGTCATACATACACGCTCCTCAACCTGCTCGCTCTATGCCCATGCTCAGGGATCCTCCCGAGCCTCAATCTCGACCTGAGACCGGCAACCCAGGAGCATCACAGAGTAATAAAGAGAGCTTAGCTACCACCTCCGGAAACGATCGCCGTACAAGCGAGAACTCCTTGACCCGTCGCAGAAGTCAGCCTTAGGAAATTGGCAATGCTTCGGGCTCGCCGCAGACTGGAACGATCAACAATTGTCCCCGTCATAGCCGCCGCCCACCAACCGCCACTCGTAAATTCAGTCCGACTAAAGATATGGTGGAGCAAAGCCGAAGTGGTGCGTACATTCCCGTTGGCATGACCCAGCTGTTGCAGTTGGAGGCGACGAGCCCGTGGGGTTTTGAGGAGAGAGCTAAGCGTTTGCATGCAGAAGACGTTTGTCCCGACTGCGCTGCCGAGCAAGGCTGCAAGCGGCGCGAGAGCGTAAAGGACAATGATCGTGTACTGGAAGCTGCTGCACACCTTTATGGTGCGGGTGTGACTGTGTCAAGCCCGACACTGATGAATGCACTGCCGAGTGATGCTAAACCGTCGAACGCGACCGAGCTAGTCAAAGACTGTGGTCGGTTTATTGTGGTTCAGCATGAAGGCATTCTCGATCGTCTGGCTTACGACACCCGCAGAGGATCTCTCACACGCGAGTCTACCCAGAGGCTTTCAGAGAATTTGGTCAGGGTCTCGAAAGCCGTGTCTCAACTTGGCTCTGTTGACGAACGTTCACCGCCAACGGACCGAATTATCGATCAACCTGAGACCGGTGGACATGACCCGAAGCCCCAGCGATCGTCGAAAGTCAAGTCGTGTTCCATGAGCGAGTTGTTGGAAGACTTGCATGCGATAGCTGCTGAGATGGACATCGACATCTCGAACAAAACACAACATGACACTACGCCCCGACCGACACCCGGGCAGTTGAGCGAGATGGCCACTACTAGACCTCCGACGCCAACGATATCGGCAACCCAACACAAAGATACACCTAACAACAACGCAACACCTTCGCCTACCTTTACCTATTTCACCCCATCTTCAACTCGAAACAACTCTGTGCAAGCAACCCCGGCCGAGCTTCCGTCTACCATCCTACGCGCCGCCGACTTCGGTCCCTCAAATCCAAGATCAACACCAGCGGCACTGCGACCCATCAGCCGAGTCGTAAAACTATCCCTTGCGCGCAAACAGTCCTTCCATGCTTCCAACCTCTCTCCAGCATCGCCATCGCCATCGCCATGGTCAGTCCAAAGCCCCAAACCGCTCAGTCGCGTGCGCGTTTCAGACCGATGGCCTCCGCAGCAGCATCGGCAACAACAAAAACAGCAGCAGCAGCAGCAGGTTCTGTCGTTGTCACCAGCGAATCGCACCAGTAACGAGCAGCCGAAAAGCGCCGTCGAGGTGCATAGGGTCCTGCGAGAAGCGGCGGAAGTGGAGAGGAGATTGAGGAGAGCCAGGATGCAGGAGGACTTGGGCGGCGCGGGTAGAGCGCAAAGGTAGTGGAACTGGTTTTTCCCTGAGATGCCTGAGAGTTTCAGCGTAGACGACTTGGCGGTTCTCGGTAGATGGTCAGAATGAGAATTTGGGTTTCGGTCTCGAGGGATATGTTTTTGTTTTCTAGTTTGGTCGCATATCAATCGACAGTTTTCCTGAGCCTGAGAGCATTCTGGTGTTCGCTAAAGAGCTGTTGGCGGGGTCCTTGACTTTTGCCGCAATGGCAGTGTCCATTCAGCTCGATCGTCGACTTCGTATTGACGACCCTGTTCATGTCCCCGTGGGATGTGGCTTCGCTGGGACTCAGCGCTTGGGGTGCCTCAGAATGTTAGCAACGACCTGGTAGTCCATCTTTCTACCGCCAGCGTCAAGGAAATGCTTCTCCGCGACCTTGTCATGCTTTGCACGCATAGTGTCTCGCACTTCGCCAACGGATTTCCCAAGAGAGAGCTGGTAGGCTACCATGTCGACGAGAGCCGAGTTCATCTTCACCATATCGGCGGTTTCGAGGCTGTGGTCATCATTGTGAGGGTTCTTGGGCCTCTGTAGGATATACCCGACAACGCTTCCGGGCTCGCCAACGTACTGCGGGATCATCTTCAGGAATGCAGGACATCCGGTGATTGCCCTTCTTTTCTTCGCTCGCACACCGTGGCCGCTTGCTCCCCTGTCCTTTGCACCAAAGACGCAGCGGTACAGGAAATAATCGCCGTACGAGTGGCTGTTGCTGTTGAAAGTCCAGCAGTTGGTCATGTAGGGCCAGACCAGATCGAATTGCTGTACGGTCATCTCGATGGGTGTCTCGAGTTTGAACAAGATCTCCCGCCACAGGCCGATCTCGAGAGGGCAGTTTCCTGCCTGTAGAATGCGATGCACGCCGTCGGCTACCGGTGGAGGAGTATCTTCCTGCGGCTGCTCAATGCTGGCATGCGCTTCGGCTTCTTCATCGTTAGCTCCCTGTTCGAGTTGCTCTCCGCCTTCGTCGTTGGCTTCCTCCCTGCCCCCCCTCTCTGATTTCCTCTTCAGCTAGAACTCCATCTTCCTCTCCAATTTCTTCACCAGCTTCCTCTTCACATTGCTCTTCTCCACGTTCAAATATCTTTATAACTTTCATGTATGCGTCCTCGTAAGCCGCCTCATACGCCGCCTCGTAAGCCCCCTGGAGCGCCTCATCATATGCTTCTTCGAGAATGGCGTCGACCTCATTCACTATCTCATCGGCAAGCACCTTGTCGGCGTCGGCCGCCTTCACAGCCGTGCCATCCGCTTGGCGATAGAGCAGCTCAGTTGGTGGTGGCCAATGAACAGGAGCGTTCATGATATCTCGTGGAGGTGCAAAGACATCGCCTTCACAACACCTCTTAGTCCGTTATACCGCCGGCAGTGGGGTACGAAAGCACGAGCTGTGTCGTTAACCAAGAGGTGGAGTCGTCCCGATCTGAGTCAGCCGACGCCGGCAAGATTAAAGTCCGACCTTCGGCAGGGCAGGACCCCTCCAAACAGACGTGCCAAAAAGTCCCAACCTACACATCATCTGGTTGTTCATGATCTTGACCCGTGCTCTGCGTGTACCTGTCAAGTCATCTCTCCCGACAAAGACTACCGTGCTCAGAACCAATCGCTCCTCGCAGTTCGCTCAGCAAAGGCACTTCTTTCCAGTAGCAACGAGCAAGATGGCACAGCCCAAATACTTGACTGGCGACAAGGCCGGCATCGATGCTTTTGTTGACCAGTTCGATGTGAGCTTCTTACAATTGAAGTGCTTCCGTCTCATGATGAGATTGCTGACTTCGTTTAGGTGTTCCTCTTCGACTGCGATGGTACGCAAGACCCGCCCATTCACGACGATATCGGATTATGCGACTGGAGAGCTGTGAAAGAAAAAGAGCCAGTAGGCTGACTATAAGAGAAGGATAGGTGTGCTATGGTCCGGCGAGCACAAGTTCCCTGGCACGGCAGAGACACTTGATATGTTGCGCAAGAAAGGTATGTGTCAAGAACGTTGGGAGATTGCGTAGAATACGACGCTCACAAGAACATCAGGCAAACAACTCGTATTTGTGACGAACAACAGCACCAAGTCCCGCGCGGACTACAAGAAGAAGTTCGATAGCATGGGCATCTCTGCATCGGAGGTACGTTTAGTGGATCGCGCGGCCCATCGCTGAAAATAGCGGGACTGACAATCGTCACAGGACGAAGTTTTTGGCTCATCCTACAGCGCCGCCATCTACATCGCGCGCATCCTCAAGCTCGAAGGGCCCAAGAACAAGGTCTACGTGCTTGGTGAGAGTGGCATGGAGCAGGAGCTCGACTCTGAAGGCGTCCCGCACTGCGGTGGCACCGACCCTGCTCTGCGCCGCGACGTCCAGCCCGAAGACTTTGAACGCATTGCCAGCGGCGAGGCTCTCGACGAGAATGTTGCGATCGTGCTCACCGGCCTTGACTACCACATGAACTATCTCAAAGTTGCGTATGGCCAGGCGTACCTCCGCCGCGGCGCAAAGTTCTTGGCTACGAACATCGACTCGACCCTTCCGAGCGCTGGATCGTTGTTCCCTGGCGCTGGCGCTATGAGTGCGCCTCTTGTAAAGGCCTCCGGACAAGAGCCGTTGGCTTTGGGAAAGCCCAGTCAGGCTATGATGGACGCGATCGAGGGCAAGTTCAAGTTTGATCGCAAGAGGGCTTGTATGGTTGGAGATAGGCTGAACACGGACATTCAGTTTGGTATTGAGGGCGGGCTGGGAGGCACGCTGTGTGTGTTGACTGGCGTCAGCAAGAAGGAGGAGTTCTTGGCCGAGGGCGCTGGAGTTGTGCCGAGTGCGTACTGTGACAAGCTGGGTGACTTGCTAGGTTGATGCGAGCATGAGGACGTGATTAGTAAGACATGGATGTTATATATCACGATAGAAATCTAGAACGCTGTTGCTTCCATGTTAGTATTGAGGATTCAAGCCCGTGCTCGGTGAGCTTTGGTAACCTTGATGGCCTTGAAGATGACAGTGGCGGGAACCGTGTGGAATTGGGTGCACACCATTAGGCCGCGTGGAGGTCGTCGAGATGAAGGCTATGTTAATCTCACGCTCCATTAGTCGCACATGCAATAAATAACAGTAGATATATAACATCTACATATACTCGAGTTGATGTTGGATCAGTCCAGTCTAGGCCCAAGCGTGGATGCCTCAGGGATGTTCCCCAGAAGTTTGGAAGAGCGTCGAACGAAGTGGAAGCTGCTGGCGGTCGATTGCTAGAACGGGCTGGAATATTTTGCAGGCGCTCATAAGAAGGCAGCTCTTCAGCCTCATCACTCCCTCCCTCTCCACTACACCACATTCACAAGTTATACCCGGCCTTTGCCAACCCATACCACAAACCACACTCACCTTTACGCAGTCACGCATACCCTCCCGTGACCTTAGCAAACCGTAAGTCACTCCACCGAAGCTCCCCAGCCATTGCCATTGCAGCAGCAGCCGCTGTCGCCGCCGTTGCCCAGGGCAATCCGCCAGTCTCTGCAGCAGCATCGGTCTATTCATATACCGTTGCGCACTCGTCCCGAGAATCACTCACTCACACATTCTCCAGACACACAACTCTCCATTTAATCCCCCACACACATCCGTCATCATGGCCGAGACATTCGAGTTCCAGGCCGAGATCTCTCAGCTTCTCTCCCTCATCATCAACACCGTCTACTCCAACAAGGAGATCTTCCTCAGAGAATTGATCTCCAACGGTTCCGATGCGCTCGACAAGATCCGCTACGAGGCCCTCTCGGACCCTAGCAAGCTCGACTCCAACAAGGACCTCCGTCTCGACATCATCCCCGATGAGGCCAACAAGACCCTCACCATCAAGGACACTGGTATCGGTATGACCAAGGCCGACCTTGTCAACAACCTCGGTACGATCGCTCGTTCCGGTACCAAGCAGTTCATGGAGGCCCTCACCGCTGGTGCCGACATCTCCATGATCGGTCAGTTCGGTGTTGGTTTCTACTCCGCATACCTCGTTGCCGACAGAGTCACTGTCGTCTCCAAGCACAACGATGACGAGCAGTACATCTGGGAGTCCAGCGCCGGTGGCACTTTCTCCATCAAGACCGACACCGAGGGCGAGCAAATCGGCCGCGGTACCAAGATCATCCTCCACCTCAAGGACGAGCAGACGGACTACCTGAAGGAGGCCAAGATCAAGGAGATCGTCAAGAAGCACTCCGAGTTCATCTCCTACCCCATCTACCTTCACGTCCTGAAGGAGACCGAGACCGAGGTCCCCGATGAGGAGGCCGAGGAGTCCAAGGACGAGGAGAACGACAACAAGCCCAAGGTCGAGGAGGTCGACGAGGATGAGGAGAAGGAGGAGAAGAAGAAGACCAAGAAGGTCAAGGAGAGCAAGATCGAGGAGGAGGAGCTCAACAAGACCAAGCCCATCTGGACTCGCAACCCCAGCGAGATCTCTCAGGAGGAGTACGGTGCGTTCTACAAGTCGCTCTCCAACGACTGGGAGGACCACCTCGCCGTCAAGCACTTCTCCGTTGAGGGTCAGCTCGAGTTCCGCGCTGTCCTCTTCGTTCCCAAGCGCGCTCCCTTCGACCTCTTCGAGGCCAAGAAGACCAAGAACAACATCAAGCTCTACGTCCGTCGCGTCTTCATCACTGACGATGCCACCGACCTCGTTCCTGAGTGGTTGTCCTTCGTCAAGGGCGTCGTCGACTCTGAGGACCTTCCCCTCAACCTGTCCCGTGAGACTCTCCAGCAGAACAAGATCATGAAGGTCATCAAGAAGAACATCGTCAAGAAGACCCTTGAGCTCTTCACCGAGATCGCCGAGGACAAGGAGCAGTTCGACAAGTTCTACGCTGCCTTCTCCAAGAACATCAAGCTCGGTGTTCACGAGGACGCCCAGAACCGCAACGTCCTTGCCAAGCTCCTCCGCTACAACACCACCAAGTCTGGCGAGGACCTCACCTCCCTCCAGGACTACGTCACCCGCATGCCTGAGCACCAGAAGAACATGTACTACATCACCGGCGAGAACATCAAGGCCGTGGAGAAGTCTCCCTTCCTTGACGCCCTCAAGGCCAAGAACTTCGAGGTTCTCTACCTTACCGACCCCATTGACGAGTACGCCTTCACTCAGCTCAAGGAGTTCGACGGCAAGAAGCTTGTCGACATCACCAAGGACTTCGAGCTCGAGGAGACCGACGAGGAGAAGAAGAAGCGCGAGGAGGAGGAGAAGGCCTTCGAGGGTCTGACCAAGTCCCTCAAGAACGTTCTTGGCGACAAGGTCGAGAAGGTTGTTGTCTCCCACAAGCTCGTCAACTCCCCCTGCGCCATCCGTACTGGCCAGTTCGGTTGGTCCGCCAACATGGAGCGTATCATGAAGGCTCAGGCCCTCCGTGACACCTCCATGTCCTCGTACATGTCTTCCAAGAAGACCTTCGAGATCTCGCCCACGAGCGCCATCATCAAGGAGCTTAAGGCCAAGGTCGAGACTGACGGCGAGAACGACCGCACCGTCAAGAGCATCACCACCCTCCTCTACGAGACTTCCCTCCTCGTTTCCGGCTTCACCATCGACGAGCCCGCCGCCTACGCCGAGCGCATTCACAAGCTCGTCTCCCTCGGCCTGAACGTCGACGAGGAGGCCACCACCGCTGACGAGGCCTCCACCGAGGCCCCTGCAGAGGCCGCCTCCGGCGAGAGCGCCATGGAGGAGGTTGACTAGATTTTTGCGCAAAGCGAGTCTGTGTTGACTAATTTTCATGCATAATGGTTAGAGGCAATGGGCGTTCTTTTTTTTGACAAAAAAACATTGGTGGCTTTTAATTTTGCACCTGTACTCTTTACGTAGCCACTCTATGGGGCCAAAAAGGCTCCTGTTATGAATCTGAAGAAGTTCCGACGTACATCTATCATGTCTTCTGTTCCACTGTGGTTTTAATATTCTCAACGATATCCTTTTCAATCATAATATATGCAGTTGACTTTTATGGCTTACACTCGATTCTAATCACTGTAGATGTAGCTCCCCGCACAGCAACAAAGCCCTGCGGCGAGCCAGTGTCGCTCGAGTATTTCGCCAGATGCTCTCCTTAGCATCACTATTTCCCCAACATCTCCAAGGGAAAAACCCCTCTCACTGTTCGCCAACCCTTCAACCACGACCAGTCCAGTTGCCATGGCCGTATCCGGATCCATGGAAGCCACTCGCAGAAGTGCTCGTCACGAAACCGCTGCTGGCCACGTGTGTCGACGAAGGCTTGCCCTTCGAATGCGCACTGCCGCCAGTCGCCACCAACGGACCAGAGCACACGGTCTTCCTGCTGGTGGGAAGCGTAACTGTGGCCGTGACGGAGTTGAGGCAGACCTAATGAAATTTGTTAGTATACATTCTAGGAAATGTGGACTCGCAAATGGGAAATTTACCTTTTCCTCGTGGTATGTCTGCTTGGTCACCTTAGCCTGCTCCCCGACACAGCCATAGCAGTTGACTGCTATGGTCTTCGTGTGGGCGTAGGAAGTGCTGGTGCAGGCATGGGTCGGGGAGTGTGGGAAGGCCGTTGTGCACTTTGCGGCTTGGATACTCGTGCTGGAAACTGGGATATGGTGTTTTGAAATGGAGGCGGTTCCCGGGTGAACGGTCGGCTTCTCGTGGTAGAAGCTCAGCGTCGTGTGGTTGCGGATGAGAGTCCCGTTCGAGAAGAGCGGTTGGTGGCCGAAGGGAAGTTTCGGGATGATTGGGATCTTAGGAGTCGGGTGGGGGAACTGGGTCACTTTGGGGATTCGGGTGCCTGTGTTTCCGAAGACTGGCAGGCCAGTGTGGACGGTTGGGATCAAGCTTGAGACTTCGAGGCTTGTTGACGTCTTCCCTACGACTCCAACGGAAGCGGTGTCGTTTGAAGTGCAAGAAGTTGTCGGCGCTGCCAGGACAGGAGCTACAGATTTGATCGATGTGATCATTGGCGACGAAGTAGGCCCCGCGTGGACCTGATCGATCGGCTGCTGATACTTCTGATCGTTGAGATCTTTGTCTACCGAAGAGTGGCGTTCCTCCGCCGAAGTCGAGACTGGAGCGGATGATTGGGCCGTGATGGAAGTCCAGGTCGTGGACCAAGCGGTCTTCGTGATGATTACCACGTTTGACTGCGATGTCTGCTCGTTTTCAAAAGCTGACGACAACGATGTGGTACCAGGACTGTTGACCGCGGGAATCAAGCTAGTGATGCTGGTAATCGCCGGAACTGTGCTCTTGACGATGTCATCCGCGACCAAAGAAGTCGGCAAAATGGTTTCCAAGGGCTTGGTCGAGATCGAAGAAGCGGAGCAGCTCGTCTCTGTGACAGTCGTCCTGTCGGTGACGGTGACGACGGACACGGGGAATGACTTGTTCTGGATGGAGGTGGAGCTGATCGAGAACGAGGTGTCGTGGATATTGCTGGAAACGGTCGAGTGGGCAAGATTGCCACAGAAACACCAGTGACGGGAGCTGTGAACCCAGTGACGCTGGAGGTCGCGTTGAAATAGCCGGCAATCATGCTACGCAGAGAACCGCTGCGATGGGCCGGGAGGTTATGAGCGCCACCCGGGAAGACGGCGAGGACGGAGCTGTGCCTGTCAGTACATGGTGTCCTTGAACAAATGCGGCCATTGGCCTGGTCTCCAACTTACAGGGCAAGCTGCGCGGCAGCCAGGAGAAAGTGGATCACCCTCATGTTGGTGAGAGGCGAGATATTGAACTCTTGGTGTATATGTGTTGTCAAGGAGAGGTTGGATGTCAGTAAGAACAAAGGAGAGAGTGGTATGGGTCGGTGGTGGTAGTGGAATGAAAAGGTATTGGAGAGAGGAATGGGTTGAACGATACTTAACCCTTGGCCGGAGTCGTAGCAAACGAGATCCCATGCAAGCCAATGTCGACACATGCTTGAGAGCCGCGCAAACATTACTATTCAGCTGCTTGTGATCATCCCATGCTCGAAAGGATGAAGATGTGATATACGATATGTGGAGCCGACAGCAACTCATGCCAAGTGAGCTTGTGCATCGTAACATCACACGCCTGCGAGATGTTGATATGACTTTTGAGTTCATCTGATCTGGCTTGTCATTCACCTGAAAGGAAGGACGATGTCAGATATGGCGTGTGGCAATCTCGTGGCTAGCCATACAGATATGACTTCTAATAGAATATTCCACGAGTTGCCGTTCGAAGCATGTGTATGAATGTAAATGTATGTTTTCAAGTCGGTGTATCCTAGTTGAAAGTCGTGCCAGTAGATGTCTTGCAGTGTGAAAGGCCTTTCACACCCCGGGTACATCAAGCAAACAACTCAGGCATCCACCCTATGCCTGTTGTTGTTGAGCTTCCCAGACGCACCTCTCACACTGGCAGTCGCCGCCCAGCGCTCCACGAGCCCATTCTCTACGCTCCTGTACCGGCAAGTCCAT
>Ga0265780_10007173_pt1 | contig 13716 bp, 9 predicted proteins | sample P1T30metagenome_FD_192432 | JGI IMG/M metagenome (GOLD analysis project Ga0265780, IMG submission 192432) | Plant litter microbial communities from East Loma Ridge, Irvine, California - P1 T30 | ecosystem: Environmental > Terrestrial > Plant litter > Unclassified | place: USA: California... | reverse complement strand
GTGACCTATGACCCGCTCGCTGCCGATGGCAGCACGGCCGAGCCACGCAAGCTGGACATCGTCTTCCAGCCGGTCAAGGACGAGGTGGGCCAGTCGATCTGCGTGTTCGTGCAAGGCCTGGATGTCACCTCGCAGGTGGCGTTGCAGCGCAGGCTCAGGCGCAGCGAGGCGCGGCACCGGCAGATCATGGACAGTGCGATGGACTACGCCATCTTCGCCATGGACCTGGAAGGGCGCATCACGCTGTGGAACGAGGGTGCACGGCATACGCTTGGCTGGACCGAAGCGGAGATGCTGGGGCAGACCCCCGAGCGCTTCTACCTGGAGAAGGATCGCCGGGCTGGCCGGTTCCAGCACGGGATGAAGGTGGCGCTGGCCGAAGGCGGGCTGTCCGGCGAGCGCCCCTTGCTGCGGAAGACCGGCGAAACCTTCTGGGCGCAGGGCGCACTGACCCTGCTGCGCGACGAGGAGGGCACTGCGATCGGCTTCGTCATCGTGCTGCGCGACCGCACCCTGGAGCGGGCTGCGGTCGATGCCCTTGCTGCCAGCGAGCGGCGGCTTGGCGCGCTGGTCGCTGCCTCTTCGCAGGTACTGTATGCGTTGTCGGCGGACTGGCGCGAGCGCCGGCAGATCCTGCGCCAGGGCGATACGGCGCAATTGTTGCCGCCGGACTGGAACTGGCGGGAAGCCTTCGTACATCCTGATGACCGCGCCATGGTGGATGCCGCCATCGCCGAGGCGGACCGGCAGAAGAAGCCGTTCGAGATCCAGCACCGCACGCCGCTGCGCAACGGCAGCCATCGCTGGGTGCTGATGCGCGTGGTCCCCATGTTGGATGCGGACGGGGCGGTCAGCGAATGGTTCGGCACGGCCACGGACATCACCGGGAAACGCGAGGCCGAAGAGCGGCTGCAGCAGCTGACGGTCACCCTGGAAGAGCGCGTGCGCGAACGCAGTGCCGAGTTGTTGATGACCGAAGAAAAGCTGCGGCAGAGCCAGAAAATGGAAGCGGTCGGCCAGCTCACCGGCGGCATCGCGCATGATTTCAACAATCTGCTGACGTCGGTGTCGATGGGACTGGAACTGCTGGAAATGCGGGTCGCGCAGGGACGTATCGACGACCTGGGCCGCTACGTGGAAATGGCGCGTTCCGGTGCCGACCGCGCCGCGGCGCTGACCCAGAGACTGCTGGCGTTCTCGCGGCGGCAGACCCTCGCCCCCACCGGCGTGGTGGTGGAGCAGATGGTGCTCGGGATGATGGAGATCATCACGCGCTCGCTGGGGCCCTCGATCGCCATCAGCACCGCTTTCGACGATGGCGGTGCCGCGGTGCAGGTCGATGGGCCCCAGCTGGAGAATGCGCTGTTGAACCTGTGCATCAATGCACGCGATGCCATGCCTGATGGCGGAACACTGGGCATCAGCAGCCACGCCGTCGAACTGGCCGGTACCGATGCAGCAGCGCTTGAACTTCCGCCTGGCCCCTATGTGCGCTTGTCGGTGCGCGACAGCGGCACGGGCATGGAAGCGGACGTCGTAGCCAAGGTGTTCGAGCCGTTCTTCACCACCAAGCCGATCGGCCAGGGCACCGGCCTCGGGCTTTCGATGATCTACGGATTCACGCGGCAGTCCGGTGGTCAGGTCCAAGTGGATTCCCGTCCCATGCAGGGCACCACGATGCATCTCTACCTGCCGCGGATGGCCGAAGGCACGCAGGCGCCGGCGGACCCAGCGGCGGCGGTGGCCGAGAACGAAGTGCGGCGCGGGCCGATGCGCACTGTGCTGCTGGTGGAAGACGAAACCGCGGTGCGCGTACTGGTCAGTGAGGTGCTGGTGTCGGCAGGCTATCGGGTGATCGAAGCCTCCGAGGGACCGCCTGCCCTGGACGTGTTGCGCTCGGTGGAGCCGATCGATCTTCTGCTGACCGACGTCGGGCTGACCGGACCCTTGAATGGCCGACAGGTCGCCGACGCCGGCCGGCAATGCCGACCCGGCTTGCCGGTCATGTTCATAACCGGCTACGCGGCCAGCGCGGCGGTCGGCGCCGGGCACATGGAGGCAGGGATGGAAGTACTGGCCAAGCCGTTTTCCGCGGCCGAGCTGGTGCGTCGCGCGGACGCACTGCTGTCGCGCAGCGAAGACGCGCCTCGGTCGCCACGGCCCACCGCTGGCTGAACAGGGCGACCCGCCTGCACAGTCCCTGCACGGGAATTCACCCGGGTTTGCCAACGTCAGGGGAAGACTGTCGGCATACACCCGGACCGTGAAGGAGTCCCCCGATGAAGATGTCCATCCCCCTTTTGTGCGCTGGCGCCCTGATGGCCGCATCCTCGGCGGTGTCCGCGCAGACGTACGGGCCGCGCGATGAGGGCCGCCGCTTCGACGACGGCAGCCGCGTGGTTTGCCGCAACGTGGAAGTGCAGCGCAACAGCAAGGATTCCAACCGCATCGCAGGTACCGCCACCGGCGCGGTGGTGGGCGGCCTGCTCGGCAACCAGATCGGTGGCGGCAACGGCAAGAAGCTGGCCACCGTCGCCGGCGCCGTGGCCGGCGGCGCGGCAGGCCGCAACATCCAGGGCCGTCACCAGCAGAAGACCGGTGATCGCGTGGTCGAGCGTCGCTGCGAGCGCGAGTACAGGTAACACCGCTGACAGGCGCACCGCGACTGTGACAGCAGCAACGGGAGAGCGGCTTCGGCCGCTCTCCTGCGTTAGTGCCACGCCCGACGAACACGCCGGGAGCGTACCCGCCTGCCGGCATCAGCTGCCCAGCACCTCGGCGAATTCGTCCAGCTGCTGCTGGCTTGTCGACCACGCCGTGACAAAGCGCACCGGCACCTCATCGGCGCCCAGTGGCATCGAGGTCGGCAGGCTGTCCGGATACCAGTCATAACACTCCGCGCCCGCAGCCAGCAGGCGTTCGAGCAGGGCCTTGGGCATCACCACGAATACTTCGTTGGCCTGCACCGGCCAGGCCAGGCGGATGCCTGCCTGCGCCTGCAGGGAGACGGCGAGCACCTGTGCGGCGTGGTTCGCCTGATGGGCGAGGTCCAGCCAATGGTCGTCCTGCAGCCAGGCGGTGAACTGGGCGCCGAACAGGCGTCCCTTGGATACCAGCTGGCCCGCGCGCTTGCGCCGGTAATCGAATCCTTCGGCAAGTTCCGGCTTGAAGAAGACCACCGCCTCTGCCGCCAAGGCGCCGTCCTTGGACGCACCGAAGGACAGCACGTCGATGCCGGCGTGCACGGTCATTTCGGCAGGCGTGCAGCCCAGCGCCGCCACCGCATTGGCCAGGCGCGCCCCATCCATGTGCACGTGCAGGCCATGCTCATGGGCAAGGTCGCACAGCGCCTTCAGTTCGGCGGGCGTGTACACCAGGCCGTTTTCGGTGGCCTGTGCCAGCGACACCGCCGCCGGCTTGATGCTGTGCGGACGCGCATCGGGTAGCCGCTTGAGCGTATCGCGCAGCGCCGCCGGGGTGATCTTGCCGCTGTCGGTGGCGATCGGCAGCAGGCGTGCGCCACCGGTGAAGAACTCCGGTGCAGTGGATTCATCGCTGATCAGGTGCGCCTGTGCATGGCACAGGATGGCATTCCAGGGCTGCGCCACTGCAGACAGGGCAAGGCAGTTGGCGGCGGTGCCGGTGGCCACGAAGAAGGCCTTGACGTCGTGCTCGAACACGCGCGCGATCGCCTGTTCGGCCTGGCGGGTCCACGCGTCATTGCCATACGAGGCGGCGCTGCCCGAGGACGCCGCGATGAGTGCTTCGAGGATCCGTGGCGAAACGCCGGACTGGTTGTCACTGCCGAAATTCATGGAAGGCCTTTCACTGGATGACATTGGCAAAGCGTACCGCGTGCGACCCGCCTGCGGCTTATGAATCTGATCCGTGCACTGCATGTGCAGGGGCATGTGCGGCGCGCAACGACTCGATCACCGGCAGCGAACGTAAATTTACGTTTTTGGTTGTTCTAATGCGCACGACCGATCTGTCGGGATCGGCACACAACACGTCACTCCGTCCAGCGCTGCCTGCCTGGCGCGTGCTCCCCCAGGATCCCCCTGCGCACCCGTTGCTGCCGGCCGGGTAGGTGCACGCGCTCGTCTGGCGGCGCACCTCGAAAGGAACACCCTGCATGTCCCGATCCGCTCCCCCGCGCCGCTGCCGCATGCCGGCGCCCCTCCTGCTTCGGCGCGCGCTGCTTCCTTCGATGATCATGGGCATGGTGGGCACTGCGCAGGCGCAGGCGCCGGCGCCGGCCACGGCATCGGAAGCGTCCGCGCCGGTGGCAGCGAAGCAACTGGATTCGGTGCAGGTGCGCGGCGTGCGCGGCAGTGCGACCGGGGCGGTGGAGGCCAAGCAGGCCAAGGCGGAGATCAGCGATTCAGTCGTCGCCGAAGACATCGGCAAGCTGCCTGACAACAGCGTGGCCGCCGCACTGCAGCGGGTCACCGGTGTGCAGGTGGCGCGTGGCGGTGCGGAGGTCGGCACGGTGCTGGTACGCGGCCTGCCGGACGTGGTGACGACCTTCGACGGCCGCAACGTGTTCACCGCCAGCGGGCGCGGCATTGCCCTGCAGGACATCCCGGCCGACCTGCTGCAGAGCGTGGATGTCTACAAGACCGGCAGCGCGAAGTTCCTGGAAGGGGGCATCGGCGGCAGCATCGACGTGCACCTGCGCAAGCCGTTCGACCTGGACAAGGACACCACGCTTGCCGGCAGCATCAGTGCCGTCCGCGGTGACCAGGCGGGGGACACCAAGCCCAACGGCAGCCTGACCGCAGCACACAACTGGGACAGCGGACACGGGCGGATGGGCGTGCTGGGCAGCGTCTCGCTGCAGCAGCGCCCCTACCAGGAAAGCAACAGCTTCCATGGCACCTACGACCGGGTTGCCAATCCGGCTGATCCTTCCCAGGAGATCTTCGTGCCGTACAACGCCGGCGGGCTGGTGGCGAACAACACACACAAGCGCCGCGCGGCCAACTTCACCTTCCAATGGGCGCCGACGGACAACAGCGAGGTCTATCTCGATACGTTCTACGTCAATTACGAGGGCCGCAACAACGTCAACTACTGGATGCCATTCCCCGGCCTGGTGAACCCGGGCAACGTGGAATCAGTGATCCTTCGCCCCGGCAGCAACGTGATGGATGGCTTCGTCGCGCGCGACCTCTACACGCTGTCCAGCACGCAGGCACACAAGCAGACCTCCGATACGTTCCAAGCCGCGCTGGGCGGCAAGTGGCACAACGACACCATCAGCCTTTCCACCGAACTGGCCTATACCTGGAGCACCAACAAACACCGTGCGATGACCCTGGACATGGGCATGGACGCGCCGTTGATGCATATGCGCGATGCCGGTGGCGTGCCCGATACGTGGGTCACCCACGCCGATGGCTCGGCATACGATGTCACCAACCCGGCCAACTGGTACCTCAGCCAGTACTACGACAGCTGGGACGAACAGAAAGGCGAGGAGTGGGCATGGCGCGGCGACAGCACGTTCCAGTTCGACGCCGGTCCGTTCAGTTCACTCGATGCCGGGCTGCGGATCAGCCGTCGCACTGCTTCCAACCACGGTGGCGATCCGGGCGCCATGGACAACATCACCGGCAGCCGGGTGTACGCCGGCGATGTCCCCGGGCTGGCCGACGTATCACCCGGTGGCATGCTGGATGGCGCCCGCGCGTGCTCCACCGACCGCTGGGCGGTTGCCAACGCGGTCTACCTGCTGCAGCAGACCGAGCAGCTGCGCCAGGTCATGGGCCAGTCGCCGGAGGCACCGGCCGAGCTGGCCTCGCTGTTCTTCGACAACCGCGAAGACAACTACGCCGCCTACCTGCAGCTCAACTGGGGTACTACGCTGGGCAGCATCCCGGTGGATGGCCGCATCGGGGTGCGCGCCACCCGGCTGGAATCCGAGCTCAGCGGCACGCGGACCCTCGACGGCGTGGACGTACCCAGCCGGATAGAGACATCGCAGACGAAATTCCTGCCCAACGCCAGCGCCAATTTCTCGCTGCGCGAAGACCTGGTCCTGCGGCTGTCCGCCAGCCAGACCATCGCCCGGCCGAACTTCGCCGACCTCAATCCGCAGTTGAGCCTGTATGAGTCCACCGATACCCTGCCGGCGCGTGGCAACGGCGGTAATCCGGAGCTGCAGGCGGTGGAATCAAAGAACCTGGATGCTTCGCTGGAGTGGTATTTCCAGCCCGGCTCGTTGTTGTCGGCCGCCGTGTTCCATCGCAGGCTGGACGGCTACGTGCAGCGCTATGCCGATGATGAGGTGATCGGCGGCACCACGTATTCCATCACCCGCCCGCGCAATACCGGCGAAGGCACGCTGAAGGGATTCGAGGTGGGCTACAGCCAGTTCTACGACTTCCTGCCGGGCTGGCTGTCCGGCTTCGGGACCCAGCTCAACTACACCCGCATCAGCGCCGAAGCCGAATCGCCGACCGGGCAGATGCAGCCGCTGACCAATGTGTCCAAGCATGCCTTCAACGCGGTGCTGATGTACCAGTACGACCGCTTCTCGGCCCGTCTGGCGTGGAACCGTCGTACCGACTATACGGCCAGCTTCAACAGTTCCGGGGACCAGCCCAGCGAAATCCGGCATGGCGACGAGGACTGGCTGGACGTCGCGTTGAACTACGACGTCAACGAGCGCGTCACCGTGTTCGCCGAGGCGACCAACCTGCTTGGCGGTTCGACCCGCAACTACTTCGGCAGTCCGGCGTTCCCGCGCGATTTCGCCTCGCCCGAGCGCACCTACACGGTGGGCGCGCGCTTCCGCCTGTGACTGCGGCTGAAGGGGCCAGGGTGCGCCGGGAGGGAAGGCTCAGTCGTCGAGCCCGATCACGCCAGGCGCGAGCGGCACCCGGCTACCGTCCAGCAGGCCACGGCTCAGCCGGCCTTCTTCCATGAACAACAGTTCGCCGTTCTCGCCGTTCTTGATGCTGCTGTCGACCGCGATGACGCGATCACCATGGAAGCTGCTGACGTGCGGCATCGAGGTGTGGCCGACCACGATGCGTTCCAGTCCGAGACGATCCAGCACCGCCTGCACGCCATCGGTATCCAGACGGCCATCGAAATAGCCGCGGTACCAGATCGGGCTGGTCTTGCCGTCATACAGGGACGCGGTGGCTGGGTCGGCCTTCACCTGCTCGCGCGGGAGGCCCAGCGAGGACCGGTAGGCGGCATTGGTCGCCGCCGGATCCAGCGCCAGCGCGAGTGCGTCCGGTGAGATGCCCCCGTGGAGGAACAGCGTATCGCCGATGCGCAGCAGGACCGGACGGGTGCGCAGCCATTGGCCGATCACCGAGTCAGGACCATACAGCTGCGGGTAGCTGCGACCCAGCAGCTGCGCACTGCGCAGGTACTTCGGATTGACGTAGCGCAGGTCGTCGTACAGCACCATCGTTTCGTGGTTGCCCAGGACGAAGTGCACCGCGCCGCCTGCAGCGCTGGCTTGCTGCTGCAGGCCGTACAGCAGCCAGAAGGCCTCGGTGACCTTCGGCCCGCGATCAAACACATCGCCTGCCACGACCAGCGTGTCGGTACCCCGCGCCCAGCGGTCCTGCGCATCGATGATGCCGTTGGCGCGCAGCAGCTGCACCAGCAGGTCGTACTGCCCGTGGATGTCGGACAGCACCACCACGCGCGGCACGGCAGGCAGTACATCCACCGCTGCGACCGCCCCGGGGGCGACGTCCACGGGGTGCGGATAACCACAGACCGGCGCGACGCGGGTGGCGGTCTGCTCGCGGGTGACCACCTTGTCATCGCATATCCAGCGCGCCTGCACCTGCTCGCCGTCACGCACGATGTAAGGACCGTCGGCGTCGACGTGGGCGGCTGGCGCGGGGACTTCGCGCGCGCTGGATGCCGTGCTGGCAAGCAGGCCGGCAAGCAGCAGAAGGGGCGTGGTGCAATGGCTCATGGCGGGACATCCGGGAGAGGAATCGGGCAGGGCCGCGAAGGCCCCGCCCGTGATCCTACCCGCTACGCGGATGCCGGGTCAGCGCCGTACTGTCGACCCCTCGATCGGGGGATGCGGATCAGCCCTGGTCGAGCTTGAGCACCAGGGTGTCGGCGGCCTCCAGCACGCGACCTTTTGTCGTGCGGGGTTGCATGTACGGCAGTTCGCGGCCGCTGTTGCGCTCCACCAGCCGCGAGTGCGGCTCGCCCGGAGTGAAGCGTTGCGCCTGGCCCCACTGCCGCAACGCAACCACGACCGGAAACAGCGCAGTGCCCGCTTCGGTGAGCACGTACTGCTGGTAAGAGGTTCCATCGGCGGCCGGCTGCAGTGCCAGCACGCCCCCGTCGACAAGGCGGCGCAGACGCTCGCTGAGGATGTTGCGGGCCACCCCCAGGCTGCGCTGGAAGTCGCTGAAGCGGTGCACGCCATCGAAGGCGTCGCGGACGATCAGCAGGATCCAGCGGTCGCCGAGCAGCTCGGTGGCGCGGGCCACGGGGCAGGGGGAGGAACTGGGCATGGTCGGTTCTGCGATGGATTCTGGTTGCATTTTAAAACCAAACTGCCTACGGTGCGAGCGGTTGCAATTTGAAACTGGTGCATGAAGAAGCCACCCCCCTCCCCGGTTGTCGATCCCACGCTGTTCCTGCTTGCCAGCGCAGCCGGCGCCAGCGTTGCCAATGTCTACTACGCACAGCCACTGCTGGAGCGCCTGGCCGATGCCTTCCGGATGGATGCCGCGATGGCCGGAATGGTGGTGGCGGCCACCCAGGTGGGCAGTGTGCTTGCGCTGTTGATCCTGCTGCCGCTTGCTGATCGGCGTGAACGCCGGGGCTTGCTGCTGTTGCTGTTCGGTCTGCTGGCGTTGTCGCTGCTATGGCTGGCTGCGGCGCGCGGAAGCGTGTCCCTGCTGGTCGGCATGCTGTTGGTGGGGCTGTTCGGGACGGCCTGCACGCAGGCGTTGATCACCTGCACGGCGGCCATGGCCGCGCCAGCGGTACGCGGCCGCCACGTCGGTACCGTGCAGGGCGGTGTATTCGTTGGCCTGCTGCTGGCACGCGTGGTGTCCGGCACGGTAGCCGCCGGGCTGGGATGGCGCGCGGTGTACGCGGGTTCGGCCGTGCTGATTGCTGCGCTGGGGATGCTGCTGTGGCGGTGTTTGCCGCCGATGCCGGTGGCGCAGGCGCGAGTCCATCGACGCGGCGTCATGGCGTCGATGTGGCGGTTGCTGTGCGCGGATGCGGCGCTGCGCGAACGGGGCGTGCTGGCGTTGCTGCTGTTCGCCGGCCTCAACCTGTTCTGGAGTGCGGCTTCGCTTGCGCTGTCGGCACCGCCATTGTCCTGGTCCACGACGGGTATCGGTGCGCTGGGCCTGGCTGGGCTGGCGGGCGCCTTGCTGGCCGGGCGCGTGGGCCGCTGGATGGACCACGGTCATGGGCGCGCGGTGAGCGCGGCGGCCTTGTTGCTGATGCTGCTGGCCTGGCTGCCGCTGCGGCAGCTGCCCACTTCACTGGGGTGGCTGCTGCTGGGCATCGTGTTGCTGGACCTCGGTGGCCAAGCCTTGCATGTGAGCAACCAGGCGCTGGTGCTGCGGGCGGCCGAGCCCGTGCACGGGCAGCTGATCGCGCTGTACATGCTGTTCTATGCGGTGGGCAGCGGCATGGGGGCGGCAGCCGGTCCCGCGCTGCAGGCGCACGTGGGGTGGACGGGGGTCTGCATCGCAGGCGCGGGCGTTGCGCTGCTGGCCTGCCTCTGGTGGGGCGCGGCGCGCTGGCGCAGGGCCGTCGCGGTGCGCTGCCACTGACGCGTGGAGGGCGATGTTATAACCGGTGTGATGGTATCCCCTGCACGCGGGGCGTAGCCTGCCGGCAACACACAGGAGACCCCGATGGGCCACGACCACAACCATCTTCCCACTGAAATCCGCCACGAAAAGCCGCTGTGGTGGGCACTGGGCCTGACCGCCGCGTTCCTGCTGGTGGAAATCATCGGCGCGTTCGTCACCAACAGCCTGGCGCTGCTGTCCGATGCGGCGCACATGGCCACCGACACCCTGGCCTTGATGATCGCGCTGGTCGCGGTACGGCTGAGCCGGCGTCCCCCCGATGCCCGCCGTACCTATGGCTATGCGCGGCTGGAAGCGCTCGGTGCGATGTTCAACGGTGGCATGTTGTTCGTGGTGGCCGGCTACATCCTGTGGGAGGCCATCGCCCGGTTCCGCCAGCCGCAGGAGATCGCTTCCACCGGCATGCTGGTGATCGCCGCGGTGGGCCTGGCAGTGAACCTGGTATCGATGCGCCTGCTCAAGGCCGGCAGCGGCGAGAGCCTGAACGTGAAAGGCGCCTACCTGGAAGTCTGGGCGGACATGCTGGGATCGGTGGCGGTGATCATCGGCGCGCTACTGATCCGCTGGACCGGCTGGAAGGTGATAGATCCGATCCTGGCGGTGCTGATCGGCCTGTGGGTGCTGCCGCGGACCTGGGTGCTGATGCGTGAAGCGATCAACGTGCTGCTGGAAGGCGTGCCCAAAGGCGTCGTGCTGGCCGATGTGCGCAGCAGCCTGTGCAACCACGGCGCGGTGGCGGACGTGCACGATCTGCACGTATGGGCGCTGGCCTCCAGCACGCCCGCGCTGAGCGCCCACGTGGTGCTGCGCGACGGTGCCGATGCGGATCAGGTGCGGCGCGAGCTGGCCGATGCCCTGCACGAGCGCCACGACATCGACCATGTGACCCTGCAACTGGAAGCCGAGCATTGTGGCGATGCCTGCGCGGTGGGACCGGCGCCGACCGCACACGGACATGGTCACGACCACGACCACGACCGTCACGGCCATCACGCCCATGTCCACCACTGAGCCGGCGCCCGGCGTTCGTTCACCGTCTACAATGGCCGCCTGCCTTCCCGACGTTGGAGACCCTGCAGTGACTCGTAAACTCGTACTGTTGCGCCACGGCCAGAGCCAGTGGAACCTGGACAACCGCTTCACTGGTTGGGTCGACGTGGAGCTGACCGACAAGGGGCGCCAGGAAGCGGCTGCCGCCGGTCGCCTGATGCGCGAAGAGGGCCTGCAGTTCGACGTGGCCCATACTTCCGTGCTCAAGCGTGCCATCCACACCCTGCAGGGTGCACTGGCCGAAATGGACCAGGACTGGTTGCCGGTCAGCAAGAGCTGGCGCTTGAACGAACGCCATTACGGCGGCCTGCAGGGACTGGACAAGGCGGAAACCGCGGCCAGGCACGGCGAGGACCAGGTCAAGATCTGGCGCCGTTCCTACGACATCCCGCCGCCGACGATGGGCATCGAGGATCCCGGCCATCCGCTGCACGACCGCCGCTATGCCACGCTGGACCGCAACGCGCTGCCGGGTACCGAGTCGCTGGCCACCACGCTGGACCGTGTGCTGCCGTACTGGTTCGATTCGATCGCCCCGCAGTTGAAGGACGGCAAGACCGTGCTGGTCACCGCGCATGGCAACTCGCTGCGTGCGCTGTACAAGTACCTCAACAACGTCTCGCGCGAGCAGATCCTGGAACTGAACATTCCGACCGGCATCCCGCTGCTGTTCGAGCTCAACGATGACCTGACGGTGCAGTCGTTCCGTTACCTGGGCGACCCGGAAGCCGCGCGCAAGGCCGCCGAAGCGGTGGCCAACCAGGGCAAGGCGAAGTAACCCCTATACCACGATGCCCAGCGCCTCATCGGCCTGGGCATCGTCGTAATCAGGTTGCCAGGCGAAGCGGTGTTCCTTGTCCGGCAGGAACATGACCACGGCCTGCAGGGGCTGCCCGCCGCGGTGACGCACCGCCATGCCGAGGTAGTCGTCATGGCAGTCCTCGCGCACCGCGCGGAAGATGACCTTGTACCCGCCATCGAGCACATCGGCATCCTCCACGCCGGTATGGATCTGGTGGCCGCCGGCCAGCAGCTGCGCGCACTCGCTCAGCAGCGCGTGCGCCTTGGAGCGCTGGAGCCCGAACACCATCACTTCCGGGGCGTTGTAGGTTGTCTGGAAGCCGATCGAATAGGAGAAGCCGGCCTCGCCATCCGGTCCGGGCAGGATGTGCAGGCAATGCCAGCCGTGCGCGCGGATATCGTCGGCCACTTTGCGGTCCTGGGGTCTTTCCGCTGTTGTCATGTGAAACCCTGCCCGCTGGTCGTGAAGGACGACCGCCAGTGTCACACGTGTGGCGGTCATGCGCGCGGCGTGACCTTTGGCGGTCCCCCGGGTCCCGTGTCCGGGCTACCCTCGGGGATTACCTGTCGGAGAGTCCCATGAAGTTGCGCACCCTGGCCCCGTTGGGCCTGACCGTTGCCATCGCCGCCTCGCTGGCGGCCTGCGGCAAGACCGAAACCGCGCCCGCCGCCACTGCCGATGCGGCCAAGCCGGCCTTCGACCAGTCGCTGATCAAGACGCCGCTGATCTCGCTCAACAGCGCCGACCTGGACACTGCCATCTCGGCCTGTACCGACCTCAATGCCTTCGTCAACCAGAAGTGGTTGAGCGCCAACCCGGTGCCGGGCGACCAGACCACGTGGGGCAGCTTCGAGATCCTGCGCGAGCGCTCGCTGGAAGTTCAGCATGCACTGGTCCAGCAGGCCGCTGCCAGCGAGGCCAAGGCCGGCAGCGTGGAAGCCAAGATCGGTGACATCTGGAAGACCGGCAGCGACGAAGCGAAGATCGATGCCGCCGGACTGGCGCCGCTGCAGCCGCAGCTGGACAAGATCGCCGCGCTGGGCGACACCGCCGCGATCACCCGGTATCTGCGCGACAGCCAGGCGCAGGGGCAGGGCGTGCTGTTCCCGCTGTTCGCCAATGCGGACTACAAGGATTCGGCCAACGTCATCGCCTATGTCGGCCAGGGTGGCCTGGGGCTGCCGGAAAAGGGCTACTACTTCGATGCATCGCAGGCGAAGATCCGCGATGCCTACGAGGCTTACATCGCCCAGGTGTTGACCCTGTCCGGCGTGGACGCCGCGCAGGCGGCCGACCAGGCCAAGGCCGTGCTGGCCTTCGAAACCCGCCTGGCCAAGGCCTCGCTGTCGCGCATCGAAATGCGTGATCCCTCCAAGCGCTACAACCCGGTCAGTGCCGCCGACGCGGACAAGCTCACCCCGAACTTCAGCTGGACCGCGCTGTTCGACACGCTGAAGGTGCCGGCCGCGCAGAAATTCTCGCTGGCCCAGCCGCAGTTCTTCACCGAAGTGGACAAGATGCTGGCCGATGTCCCGGCCGCCACCTGGCAGGCCTACCTGCGCTTCCACACCATCGACGATGCCGCGCCGTACCTGAGCAGCAACGTGGAAAAGGCCAACTTCGATTTCTACGGCAAGACCCTGCGTGGCCAGCAGGAGATGCAGCCGCGCTGGAAGCGCGTGCTGGATTCGGTCAACAACGGCATGGGCGAAGCGCTCGGCCAGCTGTACGTGGATGCGGTGTTCCCGGCCGAAAGCAAGGAGCAGATGCAGCACCTGGTGGAGAACCTGTCCGAAGCGCTCAAGGCCCGCCTGGAGAAGCTGGAGTGGATGGGCGAAGACACCCGCAAGAAGGCGCTGGAGAAGTGGGCCAGCTTCACCCCGAAGATCGGCTACCCGGACAAGTGGCGTGACTGGTCGGGCCTGCAGACCAACGGCGACAGCTTCCTGGGCAACATGCAGGCAGCGCGTGCGTACAACTACCGTTACATGCTGGACAAGATCGGCAAGCCGGTGGACAAGTCCGAGTGGG
>Ga0265780_10007171_pt1 | contig 13718 bp, 13 predicted proteins | sample P1T30metagenome_FD_192432 | JGI IMG/M metagenome (GOLD analysis project Ga0265780, IMG submission 192432) | Plant litter microbial communities from East Loma Ridge, Irvine, California - P1 T30 | ecosystem: Environmental > Terrestrial > Plant litter > Unclassified | place: USA: California... | reverse complement strand
TGCGTACTTTGTGCGGTTGCGGCATCAATTTGAATTACCGAATCGAAGTTCTGGCTTTCAAACAGGCTCTTTATTGCGCCAAAGTCGGAAAGATCATTCATCTCTACCAGCTTGTAGTCGGTATAATACTTGGAAAACCAGTTAATTACTTGTTTTCCCAATTCGCTAGTGGTACCTGTTACTAATACTTTCATAATTCCTTCAATTTAAAGGTCTGGAACTCGGCATTTCTTACACTATCAACAACCACTTTACGCGATTAGTTTTTGTATAGTGGGAACTTATGTAGAATCCCTTTCACAATTATACACAAAGATGTTATTAATACTTGTATAATAAAAATAAAAAATGTGTTATGACGCAAGAAAGCGTATTTACCTCAGATGAATACTTAAATATAAAAGAAAAGGCAGCTCTAAAAGCTGCCTTAAATGGTATTTCACTGCCTTTATTTCCTATGAACCAATCGCTTGTACAATAAAACCGATTGCACGTAATTTTTTAACATCCAAGAGGTTTCTACCATCAAAAATCTTCGCTGGCTTCAACATATTATCATATATGCGTTGCCAATCGTAGTCCTTGAACTCGTCCCATTCGGTAAGTACGGCTATCGCATGAGTATCTTTACAAGCATCGTATGGATCAGCAAAAATCTTTACCGACTGGTGGTTCTCGTCTGATGGACGAGTGTTCAGGTAATCCAGGTCTGCATGCACCTGCTGCTCTTCAACTTTTGGATCATAAACTTTAATACTCGCCTGCTCATTTAAAAGCATGTCGGCAACATAAATGGCTGCTGATTCGCGGGTATCATTAGTATCCTTTTTAAAAGCCCAGCCCAGGAAAGCAATTTTTTTACCTGATACCGTATTATACAATTTGCGGACAATGTTCTCCGCGAAACGTCTTTTTTGATGATCGTTCATGATAATCACTTGCTCCCAATAATCTGCAACCTCCTGCAAGCCGAAAGAACGGGAGATGTAAACCAGGTTCAGGATATCTTTCTGAAAGCAAGAGCCTCCAAAACCTACAGATGCTTTAAGAAATTTCGGACCAATCCGGCTATCTGCACCTATTGCACGTGCAACCTCAGTTACATCTGCTTCAGTTTTTTCACAAAGTTCAGAGATCGAGTTCATGGAAGAGATCCTTTGCGCGAGCATTGCATTGGCAACCAGCTTGGAAAGCTCGGAGGACCAAACATTCGTGGTCAGGATACGCTCGCGCGGGATCCAGTTCGCATAGATGGAAACCAAAGCTTCAATTGCTTCCTGTCCCTCTTCGGATGGATCTCCACCGATTAGTACGCGATCTGGACTTAACAAATCTTCCACTGCAGTACCTTCCGCAAGGAATTCCGGGTTAGAAAGGATCTGGAACTTTACACCGTTGCCAGTATTATGCAGAATGTCGCGAAGCGCTTCTGCGGTACGCACTGGAAGTGTTGATTTCTCAACAACAATCTTATCCTGTTTTGCCACCCTTGCAATCTGGCGAGCACAAAGCTCAATATATTTTAGGTCGGCGCCCATACCTTTGCCAGCGCCATAGGTTTTAGTTGGGGTATTTACAGATATGAAGATCATGTCTGCTTCATCAATGGCTTTATCTACTTCGGTAGAAAAAAACAGGTTTCTGCCACGTGCTTCAGCCACCACTTCACTTAATCCAGGCTCATAAACTGGAATGTTTTCCGTTTTCTCGTCATTCCAGGCCGCGATACGTGCCTCATTTAAATCTACAACTGTCACTGCGATGTGTGGGCACTGCTTGGCTATTACTGCCATGGTAGGCCCACCTACATAACCTGCACCAATGCAGCATATTTTTGTAATGTTCTTCATTGTTTATAATTGCGTTTATCAAATAAAGTTGTGGCTGATTGTGTTAAAATCGAGCTAAGGTATTTTTAAAATCTGTTTTCGCCAAGAAAGCACGGGCTTTGGCATTATAATGTGTATGCGTTTGTAAAGCTGCCAAAATAATTTTCTTCTGATTGTACCTAATTTTGATCTCAACATGCAGCTTCGCAGCAATTTCAAAATTGCCGTAACTTTAATGGAGAGAAAAGCGAAATACAAGTGCAATTGTCGAAGGTTCAGGATCTTTGCCTGTAATTTCAAGATTGCCTGGCAATTCTGCATATCAAAGTACTTACGGCGATATAATCAATCTAATCTACTACATAAAAGCATCGAAAATACAAATTCCAGGCAGGATTTTTAAGAAAGTGGCGTATCTTTGAAAAAGATTACAACAAAATCTAGCTCATTTGCTGAATCTGAGCTTCATACGACATACAAAAATTAATTGCAATCTTTTATGAAAAAAGCTCTAATTACAGGGATTACCGGTCAGGATGGCGCCTATCTAGCCGATTTGTTACTCAAAAAGGGTTATGAAGTTCACGGCATCAAACGCCGTTCATCTTTATTTAACACTGACCGGATTGATCATCTGTATCAAGATCCACATGAAAGTCACCTTCGTTTGGTGCTTCATTACGGAGATCTGAGTGATTCTACCAACCTGATCCGCATCATCCAGCAGGTGCAGCCTGATGAAATTTACAACCTGGGCGCAATGAGCCATGTGCAGGTAAGCTTTGAAACCCCGGAATATACCGCGAATGCAGATGGTATCGGAACGTTAAGGATCCTGGAAGCAATCCGCATTCTGGGCCTTGTAAATAAAACGAAAGTTTATCAGGCATCTACTTCAGAACTTTATGGCTTGGTACAAGCTGTTCCGCAATCAGAAACGACCCCTTTCTATCCACGATCTCCATACGCTGTGGCTAAGATGTATGCATACTGGATCACGGTAAACTACCGTGAAGCTTATGGCATGTTTGCCTGCAATGGGATCCTGTTCAACCATGAGAGCCCTTTGCGCGGAGAAACCTTCGTAACTCGTAAGATCACCCGTGGCACTGCAAAAATCGCCTTGGGCATGCAGGATAAACTATACCTGGGAAACCTTGACGCACGTCGCGACTGGGGTCATGCTAAAGATTATGTCGAAGCCATGTGGTTAATCCTGCAACAGGAAAAACCTGAAGATTTCGTAATCGCAACCGGGGTGACTACTACCGTTAGAGATTTTATTAAGATGGCCTTCGCTGAGGTTGGCATTACGTTGGAATTCAAAGGTGCTGGTGTGGAAGAAAGAGGCTATGTGGTATCCTGCAGCGATTCGGAATTTCAGGTAGGAATTGGCAAAGAAGTGGTTGCAGTGGATGCACGCTATTTCCGTCCCACTGAAGTAGATCTATTAATCGGTGATCCGTCAAAATGTAAAGAAAAATTAAACTGGACGCCAAAATATGATCTTGCAGGCTTAGTTAACGATATGATGAAGTCAGACGTAGAGACTTTCCAAAAAGAGCGAATGCTGAAAGAAGCAGGCTATGCCGTAAAGAATCAGTTTGAGTAGAAAAATTGTCCAGTAACAAAAGGGGCAAGCAGGCTAACTGCTTGCCCCTTTTGTTACTGGACAATCTAAATCAGGAACTTAGTATTTTATCGAACAACGCTCGCCAGCCCTGAAGATAAGGTTCATTGATGTTTACATTTTGATCATAGTCTATCCTTCCCTGGATTATTGCTTTCATGGCATCTGCGAGCTCTTGCGCCTTATCGGGATTGAAAAACTTTACCTTATCGTAAGCGCCAACAGTTTCCCGCGCATAGGGCAGGCTGCTTGCAAGAATTGGCTTTGAGTAAGCTTTAAACTCCGACAAAGGCAGTCCCCAGGTTTCAAGCTTTGAGGAGAAAAGTAATACGTCCGAAACCTCGTACATCCCATGTACCTGAGTGCTGCTTAGCCGTCCGATAAAGCGTAATGCTTTGAGGTGACTATATTTTTTATAAATATAATTGGCATACGTATCCTCATGTCCCGTAATGGTAATAAATACTTCAAAACCAGTTATTCCTGTCGCGTTCAATATAATTATCGCTTCAGCAATAATTTCAAAATTTTTAAACGGCCGACTTAATGCCGGATAGAAGAAAATGAGGTTTCCGTTTGTAATTGCAGGCAATTTCTCCTTCTGGCCGGCCATATTGTGACTAGAGGCTTCAAAGTCCGGATGGCACACCAACACGTCCTCTGAGCTTAAACCATATCTGCTCATGAATTCATTTTTCATCCAGGCCTGCTGCACAACGACGTATTTGTTTTGTTTGATGTTGATCCTGTACATCAGGCTGTAGAACAAGGTGAAAAAAAAGATCTTTGGCTGTAAAAGCAAGTCTTTTAGTTCCAGCTTTTTGAAGGGTGTTGGGTTATGGCAATACACCACCTGGCGTTTAGCAACCACGTTTGGCGTCATATCATGTAATGCTAGCCAAAGATCGGGCGCCAAGCTGCGGGAAAGCTTTTTGAAATAAATGTATTCCAAGTAAAAACGCCTGAGATAACTCGACCGGCTTTTGGGATATTCATAGAACTGCACGTTTGGAAATTCATCTGGCGAAAATAACGCTGTACGATGTACGAGCGCAATTATCCTGTATTTAGCTGCAAGCTGATCATTGAGAAACTTCAAGTTCTCCCGAAGCACTGTAAGGGGGCCACCTTCAAAGAAGTTCACAGCAGACACAACAATCAGGGGTTTTCTCATACGAGCTCCCATTTTAAAGTGGTAAAATTGTAAGTCTTCACTACTCTGGCAGGGGCACCAACAGCTATAGAATATGGCGGAATGCTTCGGTTTACGACCGAATTCGCTCCAATGATGCTGCCCTTTCCAATGGTTACTCCCGGTAGAACAGAAACATGTTCTCCAATCCAAACATTATCCTCAATGATTACGGGAGCTGAATATACCGGGCGAATGGCTGGCGCCATGTCTGGCGCAGAATGATCCTCGCCTACATAATTTCCGTGGTTGTGGTCACTAATAAACACCTTACTCGCGATCAAAACCTGGTTTCCGATCGACACCTTTTCAAATGCACCAATATGTACATAATCGTTTACTTGCACATCCTTTCCAAAGCGGAGCACTACTTCATTCCTTAAGTACTGGGGGTCAGCATCAATTCTCAGGTTGACACCTGACGTGAAACCAGTACCCCAGTCAATGTTTTTGTGGCCACGAATGTAAAAAGGAAGGCGAATAATTCTAACCTTACTGGAAACAAATAAACGGGAAATGGTAACGCTCCAGAACAGTCTAAGTGTTCCGAAAAAGCCATATGTTGACAGGATCTTTTTCATAGTACAAGTTTTGGTGAATACATGCAAAACAAGGCAAGTAACGCCGGGCCAATGGAAAATATAAACGTGTCGGTTAGGTAAGAAAACATCAAAGATGAATCCTGGGCATAGGAGAAGATAAAGATGTTCACAAATACAAGCAAAAGATAAAAGCTATAGCTACCATGTTTTGTAAAGAGAAGGTTGCGAGTAAAAGCAATCAGCATGCCTACCAAGAGCGAATAGATAGCCCCTCCATAACTACCAAAGAAAATATGTCCTTTTACATAGTAAGGTATATTGGGCCCAGTAACTGTATCCAGCACCTCATTGCTTGCAAAGGAGTGCAATACCAGTTCATAGCTCAATGGGGTCAGATACGGTGCAATTCTTAAGATACCCAAGATGGGATTAAACTCATAATTTAAAAAATCAATTACACCTAATTTCTGGAAATGTGCTACCGCATCAAGGTTATAATAATAGAATATGATATCTCCAAAGTAGAGGAATCTTATGCCAAGACCAAGAATAGAGTCATTTAGGCTCCCTGCATTTGCACCAATAATTGCTACAGATAGCACCAATCCGAAAACCAGCAATGGTACTTTCAATCGGTTTATACTTTGAAAAGCATCCGACGCTGCTATAGTCTTCATTTGCCCCAACAGAGCCAAGATTGAGACATACACTAGTAAGCTGGACTTTGATCCACCCGACACAGATATCAGGATCAGGACAATAAGCATAAAAAGAAACATCGCTTTTTTCGTCTTGATGTAAAGGAATATTGTTGAAAGATTGATAAGGTTTAACAATCCCCAGTTTATTCTTCGGATTGCCCCAATACCACCGCCCCCTTCAAATGCCGAAACTTTTCCTTTCGTCGGATCTTCCGACAGCAGAATAATACCCTGAACTTTAAAGAGATAAAGATTGGCAATCAAAACAACTACAAAACCAATAATGGTAAAGTAAACCCAGAACTTATATTCATTATCAGTTATTGCCAGGTGTTCATCATCAATCATATCCAGCGCCCGGGTTTTTTTTGCCACCAAATTAAAGCCAAGGGCAAATGCCAGTTGAAAGCCCAAAAACGCCGAAAGGTATAAAGGATCAGTAATTTGTAGAAGACCCAGCTCGATGGAAAAAGCTTGAGTGATGATAAAGTACAGCAATGGGTCAAAAACCGAAAAAATCTGTCTCCTGAACAAAAGATAGAGCAGACAGAAGATTACGAGTGTTTGCCCAATGATTACATACAGCTGACTAAAATCTTCAATCATACAGAAAGGCGAAAGTTTTGTATTTGAGGCAATGCTTCAGGGAAACTGCAAAATTGTTAAGCATAACCGTTATCAGATGTAGTTTATCATCTGAATAAACGATTCTATTAGCCCTTTTGGTTTCTCTGAAGATCTTTAGTTTGTAGCTGAGATCCGCAGATTCAAAACTTAAATCGTGTATAATCGTTACATCAAGTACATACAGTTCTGAATAGGCTTGTGCGTACTTATACATGAAATAATTGTCTGTGCCGTAGAAATTAAGTCTTTCATCATATCTGAAACCATCTAAAAAGACACGGTTTGAAACGACCATACAGCTGTTGATTGCTGTGGTATATTTACTAACCATCAGCCCACTAAGTTCCCCTTCAATAAAACGGGTGGTATAAACAAAATCTTTTGCCGGACTGATCATAGAACCTTTTACAAAGATTTTAGGCAGAAATAGATTTATTTCCGGCTGCAATTCAATTGCGGTGTTCAGGTTGCTGAAGAAAGTTTCGGGGATGTGAGAATCATCATCACAAAGCATCAAATAGCCTTCTGGATTAGTTTGTTCCTTGATGGTTTGATTATACACCTTTGAAAGAACGGTATTTTCAGGTGTGTGAACGTAATTAAAATCTTCGAATGTTGCCCTAAGTTGATCCAGTGCAGGTTCATCCATACACCGGGGACTATTATCCCATAGATAAATGCCAACGTCTTGCAGAAGGTGGGCTGCATTCATCAGACTTTCCAGGGTTGCTGAAGTGCCAATGCTTTTTTTGTATAAACAAACGAGTATGGAGATCCTATTCATGAATTTAACGAATTCTGGCCTTTAAACCTTGATATTTAAAATGTAACCACGAAAGCAAGAGATAGGTTAGCCCATAATTATGTTTAATGACCCTGAATATTTCCGACTCATGTGCTTTATTATGCGAGATCCCTCCAAGGTCATGATGCGCAACAATGGGTGCATTAAACGTGCATATCTTTCTTCCTGCCTTGTAGAAATTCTGGTTTAGTGCAAAATCCGCAAAAACGCGGTACTGTTCATCAAATACCAGGTGCTGATCTTTTTTGTAAAAACAACCCTGATGCGGCAACGTATTCTTTAGCTTGATAATGCTGCTTATGGTTGGTTGCATGACCTCACCGGATGATAACTTAACTGGGAAGCAAACCAGGTCGGAACCAGCAGCTAGAAGTTGCTCCATCGGAACCTGAAGCAGCAAATCCCCGCAATTTATAAAGCAAATATACTCGCCCTTCGCTAGCGCAATTCCTTTATTCATTGCAGCATAAATTCCAGCATCAGGCTCACTAATCCATACTGAAATATGATCTGCGTATCGCTTTATGATTTCTACTGTGCCATCGGAAGATCCACCGTCAACAACGACATATTCAACCTGCGAATCCTTATGAGCGATCACACTTAAGATCGTCTGCTCAATATCCCTGACTGCATTATAAACTACCGTGACAATACTGATCATAGGTTTCTAATTTCTTCTTCTAGCAGGAGATCAAGTACCTGATAAAAATCTTGCGCTAAAGTCCAACCCAGTTTTTCCTTGGCCTCCGAACTATCGCCATAGATATCGACAATATCTGTAGGTCGAAATAGTTTCTGATCAATCTTAAGCTTTGCAGCTGGTATATTCAGTTTTGTAAATATGTACTCAATTACAGACCTCAGTGAAAGGCTTTTGCCCGAGCAAATCATAAAATCTTGTGCCTGGTCCTGTTGTAACATCAGCCACATCGCTCTCACATAATCAGGTGAGTACCCGAAGTCTCTTTTTACGTCTATGTTACCAACGTGTAGTTCCCAAGCTGGATTTGTGCGATTGGCAACCGCTTCACTGATCACCTTTTTTATAAAAAAGTTTTTATTTCTCAAGTATGACTCATGATTAAAAAGCACACCGTTGCATGCATATAGACCATAAGACTCTCTATAATTTACGACAATCCAGTATGCGGAAGACTTTGAAATGGCGTAAGGACTTAGCGGGTGCATTGGTGTGTTAATCCGCACGGGCAATTTTTCTACAGCACCATACATTTCGCTACTTGAAGCCTGATAAAATTTGACATCAGGTTTCACCAACCTGATCACCTCCAGCATATTCAAGACAGAAACAATATTAAAGTGTATGGTCCCAATCGGTTGAGAAAAGGACATGCCAACCGAACTTTGTGCTGCCAGGTTATAGATTTCATCTGGCTGATATTCCTTAAATACGCTGATTATGCTGGAAATGTCGGTAAGATCACATTCGACAACTTGCACCTTATCGTGTATCTTCAGATATTTCAAGTTTTCAAGATTCACATTGCGACTACTTCTGGTGAGTCCAATGACCTGATACCCTTTTTTTAGGAGGAGTTCAGCAAGGTATGAACCATCTTGACCCGTGATACCGGTAATTAAAGCGATTTTCATAGAATAGAATTATAAACTTTGATGGTTTCATTGTAAGTATGATCCCAGGAAAAGCGTTTCAACCGTTCACGCCCCCTTTTTATCAACGTTTGCCGCAAGGCTGCATCAGAAAGGAATTGCAACAAATTATTGTGCATAGATTCAGCATCAATTCCGTCAAAATAAAGCGCTGCGTCTCCGGCCACTTCTTTCAGAGAGCCGCCGTCACTCAAAAGAATTGGGCAATTAGTAGAAAAGGCTTCAAGAACAGGAATTCCAAAGCCCTCATACAAGCTGGGGAAAACAAATGCCAGTGCATTGGCATAAAGATTCGACAACACAGCATCATTATCAATACGTCGAAAATGTACAAGGCCGTTTAGTCCCAGTTTTTCAATCTGACTGATTTCCGCACTGGAAAATGCACCACCACCAGCGCAAACAAGTGCTAATTTTTCACGCTGCAAGATGGGTGCAACAGCTTCCAGGTACAAAGAAAAATTTTTGTATGAAGCCCGGATGCCAACAAATAGTAGATATGGGAAATCGAAAGCGCTGGCGCTGTCCTTTTCAGGTAAACGCAATGAACTACCGAGATAAACAACATCAATATTGCGCCCGTCTACGCCATAGAGGTCCATAATATCTTGTTTCGTTGATTCCGAGATCGCGATGACCTTATTTGCCCGCTCAAGCAACATTCTTTTATTCGCAAAAATCTTTTTATCGACCCTCAACTCTGGGTACAGATGCTCATATTTCTCATGAATCATGTCCAGGAAAGTCACCACAAAGGGTTTATTTTTCAGATGCTTAAGAAAATAGGCGTTGTAGTAAGTCGGATGAAACACATGAAAATCACCTTGTTTGAGTTCTACATTTGTTTTGATGGTGTTAATTGCATTTTGGATGCTTTGTTTATACCGAAAATTTTTTCCAGGGAAAAATGGTTTAGCCGCTAAGGTCTCATTATCGTTGAGGTATTCATTATTACTGAATAACACAGAAGATCTCGCGGTGTTTTTCTCACCATCAAACCGGAGCATCAACTCATAAAAGTATCTTGAAATGCCACCATACTGTTGATTGGTAAAAATTTGATGATCAAAAAGAACTTTCATGTAGCTGTACTTGAGGGTTAAGGAATGTGCTTTATTTACTAAGAATTACTTTGAGGAGTCGCTTTAAAACCAGCACCACTGAAGTGAGGAAGCCAAGCAGAAATGCACTGACGATCATGCTCTTCAGTTTACCTGATTTTTCCGTTTCCAGCGGTAGAACAGGCTCATCAATCAGCTGAATCAATGGAGTCTCCTTGCGGAGTGATATTTTGGAAAGTTCAAGGTTTTTAACGAGTTCACTAAGGATTGCTTTATTCGTTTCTGCAGAATACTGTGCACGTTGCATGGGTGCAACCCGGTTCACCTGACGCGTTAGGTTCAGGTTCGGTGTGGCATCGGCTACGGAGGCCGCAGTATAGATGTTGCCGTTCATTATGGCACGTACAGAATCTGTCTTTTGTTGTAGAATCTGAACGTTTTGCAGTGACTTTTTAATTTTCGTCTGAACGTAAAATTCATTTACGTTTTCCACAATACGTTTGTTCAATTCTGAAGAAAAGGTTTCGTCATTTGATTTAACCTCCACCTTGATAACACTAAGCTTTTTGTCTGGCTTAGAAACAATTAAGTTGTACTTGTTAATATCGACAATTACCCTTCCCAATACGCTATCCTGTAAACGTGTAAATTTTCCATTTAGAGGTTTGAAATTGAGCGTCTTCAATCTGGGATCTTTCTCCCATGCTTTTTTTAGATCGTTAAATTCAATATAGCGGTCGATCAAAAGCACCTTACCGCCGCTATCAATACTGCTCAGCAAAGCTTTCTGCATCATTTTTCTGGAACGGTAAAGTTCGATGATGTTATCACCTTGAAAAATACCGCCGCCAGAGCTGAGCTGAATACCAGCGATTGAAGCAAGGCCGCCGATGTTTCCCAGCGAGCCTGCGGAAGAGTTATCATCTTCCAGCACAAAAGTACTAGTGGCCACGTAGACGGTCTTTTTATAGTTGGCAACTAAAAAGCCCATGATTGCACCCAACAGGCCGAAAATGATGATGGTGCGCCATTTAGAAAGTAAATAATCGTACCAGTCTTGAAGATTTAGTATCAGTTCTTTTAACATTTTGAATTGCAAAGATACCGTTTTTGCGGAACAATAAATTTCAATTTTGAATTCCAAATCCAGCCCTAAGGCAGGCATGTAGCTATGCTTTAGCCAATAAGCGCTTCAACTTCATCTGGACGCGGAGCATCTGCCTTTGAAGAAAGCCCTTATACTTAAACATGGAGTTGAAAGAAAACTGGTCGGCCTCATAGTTAGGCACCAGAATATCCATGTAGGTCTTTTTCGATGGCATGGCTTCCAATTGTCTTGCAGACACTCTCTTATCAAAGAACTTGGTATGGGTTGCCAAGGCATCAAAACCGATATTGCTAATTAGATTATAATTTGGTGCGACAACCAGACCATTATTTTTCCAAATCGTAAATACCCACTGATAGTCCCAAGTATCGACCATGCCATTTCTAGTGTTCACAAAGGACCCTTTCCAGAAAGGCTTTGCGGATTTGTAGTTGATTACACTTTTATACAGATTATCATCGAAAAAGGTGTCAATATGATTTAGATCGATATCATAGCGCTGCCAGGCTCTTTTCCAGCTCGCCCAGCCCCAAACATGGCAAACCTTGGAGAAGTAGTAATCTGCCTTACCCCTATGGTTTCCCATCTGGTAATTTACGCCGTTGATATGCATAACTGTAGTTTCATCTTTATATCGCTCCAGCATATCTTCGCAAAAAAGAAAAAAATCTTTAGCAGGCAAGCAGTCGTCCTCCAGGATAATCCCGCTTTCCACATGTTCAAAAAACCAGGTAATGGCACCAGAGACGGCACGCTTGCATCCAAGATTCTTGTCACGGTAAAGTCGGGTGATTGTGCATGGCCAGTCTATGCCTTCAAAAACCAATTTGGTTTTTTCCACAGCGGTTTTATCAGCCATATGACCGGTTCGTGGACCGTCTATAGCCAGATAGAGCTGACTCGGTTGAATCACCCTTATGGCTTCGAGGATTTTGGATGCATGATCCGGTCTATTAAATGCGATTACAAGTATTGGACAATTAAACATCATTAAAAATAGTTTTTAAAAGCCGGTCTAAAATGGACAACAAGCGACTTTAGCTGCATGAAAAATAAAAATCTGGTTTGCCGGATGAACAAATTTGAGAAAAAAGAAGCAAACATTTGAGCAACTAAGGTCGCCAGGGCTGCTCCAAGTCCGCCGTAGCGCGGAATCAATATAAAATTGAGTGCTACATTAATGATCAGACCAATAGATGTGCGGTAAACGAAGTATTTCTGAAGATTATTCACTAAAAAATAGTTACCTCCTGCAACCCCAAGAAATACAAATACGCCCGTCCAGATGTGAACTGCAAGGATATTTCCGATATCTGGGTATTTACTCCCGTATAGCAAGCCCGTGATTAAGTTGCTACTGAAAGTTACCACCAGGGCGATTCCAATAGCAATCAGACTGAGGAGATTCAGCAACTTCTGTAAGCCGTTAAAAAATTCTTTATCACCACCAGTTTCTTGCAACTTAACAAGCTTTGGATAGAAGGAGACATTGATGGCCAACCCAAGAAAGTACCAAAGCTCAGACAATCGAACTACAGCACTGTACTTTCCCAGCTCCATATCGCCAACCATATTCCGCAACATCACCTGATCTAACCGGGTATACAGTACGATCATAATTTCAGCGACGATCAGTGGAATGGAGCGTACAAGCAGATCCTTTCCAACTTCCCAATTGAATCTCATGGCCGAAATTCGATTATTGGAAGTCCAGAAATAAAAGTAGCTCAGAATGAGTAGCGCACATACGGTTTCGAACACCGTTAAGACAGCAAAAACATATAGGCTCATCCCGTTTAGGATCGCAAAAACCTTCAGTATGTTAATCAAAACATAGGCAATAGATTTTGCAAGCACACTTTTTTTGGACTCGGTTTTAGATTGAAAATAGATATCGAAAATATCAGAGAATTGGAAGACACATTGCAGTGATATAATGATCAGCAGCCATTTAATAAGGCTGTCTGAAGAAAAAATAGCAGCAGAGGCAATGACCAGTAAACACGCCAGACTGCCGGAGAGTACCTTAAGGATGGTGGCAGTGAAGATAATTTCCTCCTTATTTTCTTTTTTTACCAGATCAGTAAGCAAGGTATTGTTCAGTCCGAGGTTAATTAAAGGCACCAGTAGTGCAATAAGGCTCAGCACATAGTTCCAGGCACCAAATTGTTGGGGTCCTAGATAGCGGGCGAACCAAATGCCGACTACAAGGCCGCCAATCATCTTTATGGTTTTATCCAGGATAACCCACAGCGCGTTGAATAGTATTTTTTTCTCGAACTTAACTTTAACAAACAAGTTTTTGACCCTCATCTACGCTATTTAAACCATAAGCCGGATATCAAAATACGACCAAGGCAGCAAATGTAATTTAATTTCATAAACCCTCTTGTTATAAACCACTTATTTTAACGACCCAGGCCTGTTGTGTTTGCAGCTTTGGAGAGTTGGTGAAAGACTAGCCTTTTTTCTTAAACCACTTCTCAAATATCGATGGATTCTCATTGCCATAACCGTAGCCATACCCATATCCATACCCATAACCAGCCTTATCCAACCTAAGGCCATTTAGCAATACCGACAAATTG
>Ga0265780_10007170_pt1 | contig 13719 bp, 14 predicted proteins | sample P1T30metagenome_FD_192432 | JGI IMG/M metagenome (GOLD analysis project Ga0265780, IMG submission 192432) | Plant litter microbial communities from East Loma Ridge, Irvine, California - P1 T30 | ecosystem: Environmental > Terrestrial > Plant litter > Unclassified | place: USA: California... | reverse complement strand
AACGCATATTTTTTGCTTAATAAAAAAAGCGACCGGAGGAAGCTCTTTTTTATTCTTGCAAAAAAAGGTTTTCATAAAAAAACTTGAAACAAAAAGCCGGAAAAGCTTCAAATAAAAGAGCGCCAAAACCGATAATTTTGACGCCTTAAATATAATGAATTTTCGATGCGAAATTATTCGCCGTACATTTCTTTGATGAACTCTTCGTAAGAAACCTCTTTTGTTTTTGCGTTCAATTTTTCTTTGAACAAGTTTAGCATTTTTTCGCTCATTACTTGCTGAGAAAGTCTTTTTACTTCTTCTTGGTTTGAAAGTACTCTTGCAACAATTCCTTCCACGTCAGCTTCTGTTGGGTTCATTTGACCAAACTGCGCCATTTGTTTTTTGATTACCTCAGAAGTGTATGCTTTTAAGTCTTCAAAAGTGATTTGAAGATTGTTTTGAGCCAACACTTTCCCTTCGATTAATTGGTAACGCAAACCGTTTTCAGAACGTGCGTATTCTTCTTCCGCTTGTTCTGGAGTCAAAGGAGTTTCGCCCACAGTTTGAATCCATTTTTTCAAGAATGAAGATGGAAGGTCGAATTTTGTAGTTTCTAATAAGGAAGCTGTAACGTCATTCAAGAATTTTTGGTCTGCTTGTGAAGCGAATTGCGTTTCAGCATCTTCCTTGATTTTTTCTTTCAATTGCTCTACAGAAGTTACGTTTCCTTCTCCAAACAATTTGTCAAATAATTCTTGGTTCAATTCTGCTAATTCTGTAGCGTTGATTTCTTCGATTGTAAAGTCAACATCAACGTCTAAACCGTGAACGTCATCGTGGTCCACTTTTAAGTAATCCATCAATTTGTGGTCGTCGTCAAAAAGCCCTTTTGTGTTTAAAGTCACAACATCGCCCACTTTTTTACCGATGAATTTCTTTGCTGTTTTTTTGTCTTTGAAAATATCTAAAGCAAAAGTTGCTGGACTGTCGATTCCTTTTTCTTCGTTTCTGAAAGTTCCAGTTACGTCAAAGCTTTCTTCAACTGTGTCTTGCGAAATCAGTTTTCCGTATTGTTTTTGAATACGTTCCACTTGGTCGTTCAACATTTTATCGTCAGCCGTGATTTTATAAAGAACTACGTCGTTTTTTGCATCTAAATTTACTTCAAATTCTGGAGCAATTCCTAGCTCGAAATCAAAAGAGAAGTCTTCTTTGTCCCAATCAATTTCTTTTTGCACAGGAACCGGATTTCCTAATAAATCTAATTTTTGTGAAGCAATATATTTTCCCAAATTATCTTGCAATACTTTGTTTACTTCTTCTAGTAAAACCGCTTTTCCGTATTGTTTTTGGATAAGGCTCATTGGAACCGCACCTTTTCTAAACCCAGGAATACTAGCGTTTTTCAAGTGATTTTTTAGAACTTTATCAACTTGAGGCGCATAATCCGCTTTAGAGATTTCAACTGTTACAACCGCATTTAAAGCGTCAACATTATTTCTTGTAATATTCATTTTTTTACATACTAAAATTGGGTTGCAAAATTATAACTTTTTTGCAACCCAACCAAGTTTTGAGGTTATGTATTAATATAGGATTAACAAAAGTGATACATTATTGCTACCAAATTTGTGGATTTATTTATTTCCGCCGGTTAACGAGAAGACAATTGACTGCGAAATTGATAAAATCAAGCTGAATAATAGCGCTGTCAAAAAGTTTTCTACGGCAAAGCCTGTGACTAATTTAGCGCAAAGCAAAATTATCAAGGCGTTAATCACCAAAAGAAATAATCCGAAGGTAAAAAATGTAACCGGAAGCGTGAGCAAAACCAAAATCGGTTTTACTAATAAATTCAATAATCCCAAGACGATTGCTACCCAAATGGCCGTCATAAAATTACTTGACGAAACGCCGTGGGTTCCTTGAAGCGCGATGCCTGGCATGAAATGCGAAATTATCATAACCAATAAAGCGGTTATTAAAATTCTGATGATGAGATTCATAGTTTTTGGTTTTAGTTTGTTTAAAATTTTATTTCAAATAAGCAATCGACTCCTGATAAAAATCCTTCGGGTTTTCGGCATGAAGCCAATGTCCCGCGTTTGCAATGGTTTTTATTTCTGAATTTGGAAAATGCTTTTTAATTGTTCCAAAATCTTCGTCTTTAATATAATTTGATTTTTCTCCTCTTAAAAACAACGTCGGTTTTTCGAACAAAACATCATCGGGAAGCGCTTCTCCGATATTGTCTATATTTTCGTTAAAAACAGGCAAATTAAATCGGAAGCCCAATTGCCCTGGTTCGACCCAATACAGACTTTTCATCAGAAATTGTCTGGTTCCAAAATCAGAAATGTGTGGTTTCAAAAGTTCTTCCACTTCAGAACGTTCTGGTTTTTTTGAAAAATCGACAGCGTTCAAACCTTCCATAATATCTTGGTGATGCGGACGATAATATTTTGGCCCAATATCAGCAATGATTAATTTGTCAATCATTTCGGGATATTTTGTTGCAAAAAACATCGCGAGCTTCCCTCCCATTGAATGCCCGATTATGGAAACTTTGTCTAAATTATTTCCTTGGCAATATTCCAAAATATCTTGAACCATCGCTTCATAAGTAAACTCATCGGAGTGAAAACTTCTTCCGTGATTTCTTAAATCTAAAGCGTGCGTCTGAAATCCTTCGGAAACAAATTGCGTTGCCAAGGTTTTCCAATTGTCTGACATTCCTAAATATCCGTGGATAATTAAAAGCGGTTTTCCTTCGCCTTCTATTTTTGAATACAACATATTATTTTAATTTTTGAAGGTACATATTGACTACGTTTTCCAAACCTAAATATAAGGATTCTGAAATTAAGGCATGACCAATCGAAACTTCTAACAAACCTGGAATATTTTGCTGGAAGAATTGAATGTTGTCCAAACTCAAATCGTGTCCGGCGTTGATACCTAAATTCAATTCGTTTGCCAATTTGGCCGATTCAATATATGGATTAATTCCAGATTTATTTCCTAAAGAATATTCGTGCGCAAACGCTTCGGTATATAATTCAATTCTCTCGGTTCCAGTTTTTTTGGCACCTTCAATCATTTCTAAAACAGGGTCCACGAAAATCGAGGTACGAATTCCGTTTCTTTGAAATTCCTGAATAATTTCTTTCAAATAATCTTGGTTTTTGATTGTATTCCAACCGGCATTGGAAGTGATTGCATCGTCAGCATCGGGAACCAAAGTCACTTGCGTTGGCTTTACTTCTAAAACCAAATCAATAAATTTTCGTTCTGGATTTCCTTCAATGTTGTATTCTGTGGTGACAATCGATTTTAAATCGCGCGCATCTTGGTAGCGAATATGGCGTTCGTCAGGTCTTGGGTGAATCGTGATTCCTTGTCCGCCAAAACGCTCGATGTCTTTGGCAACTTGCAATAAATCAGGAACATTTCCTCCTCTGGCGTTTCTTAAAGTGGCAATTTTATTAATGTTTACGCTTAATTTTGTCATTGGAATGCTTTTTGAGAATAATTAATTACTACAAAAATACAAAGTTAAACACGGTGTTTTGTGCTATTTTTTGATTATTTTGCAAACGATTATTGACTTTAGGCTATGACAGAAATTACAGATTATATCAACAACGATATCAAGGCGATTGCCATTGACGAGTCCATCGAAACGGTTCAGGATTTTTTTGCTGAGTTGTCTTTTTCGCATTTTCCGGTTTTGGAAAACGGGACTTACCTTGGAAGCATTGCTTTAGATGACGTGGAAACTTTTGACACTGACAAAAATGTATCTGATTATCGTTATACCTTAGAAGGTTTTTATGCCAGAACCAATATGATTTGGCTTGACGTTTTAGAGGTTTTTGCCAGAAATCACACGAGTGTCGTTCCCGTTTTAGACGATAATAATATATATGTTGGTTATTATGACATTACTGATATTGTGAAATTTTTCCACGAAACGCCTTTTTTGAAAGAAATGGGTGGCATTATCATCGTAGAAAAAAATATCAACGATTATTCAATGAGCCAAATTGCACAGATTGTGGAAAGCAATAACGGAAAATTGCTCGGTTTGTTTATCTCAAATGTGGAAAACGAAAACGTGCAAGTAACCGTGAAAATCACGCTTGGCGCGATGAACGAAATCATCCAGACTTTCAGAAGATATAATTATGAGATTATTTCAGAACATCAAGAAGACAATTACTTGAATGCACTGAAGGAACGTTCTGATTATTTAGACAAATACCTTAATATATAACAATTAGATAATTTGTCAATGAGAAAATTAGACAATTATCTCTGACGATGAATTACTAACGCAAAACATTACCTAATTTTCTAATTGACGAATTTTCTAATTAAAAAAGAATGAAAGTAGCCATTTACGGTCAATATTATCAAAACAGCACCGAGCCAATTATCAGAGATATTTTTGTTTTTTTCAATAAAAACAATGTAGAACTGGTAATTCAGGATGATTTTTTGGCGATGCTTTATGAAAAGAAAATCATCACCAAAGAATATGTTACTTTTCATGATTTTAATGATTTGCCAAATGACGTCGATATTTTGGTGAGCATTGGTGGCGACGGAACAATTTTGCGCGCGGCGACGTTGGTCAGAAATTCTGGGATTCCAATTTTAGGAATCAATGCCGGAAGACTTGGATTTTTAGCTACGGTTCAAAAAGAAAATATTGATGAATTGATGCAATTTGTCATTGATAAAAATTATACGGTTTCACCGAGAGCTCTGATTAGTTTAGAAAGTTCTCCGAATATTCCTGAAATTGAAAGCTTGAATTTTGCGATGAACGAAATTTCAGTGAGCCGAAAAGATACCACTTCGATGATTACCATTGAAACCTATTTAAATGACGAATATTTAAACTCGTATTGGGCAGACGGACTGATAATTTCCACGCCAACAGGTTCCACCGGATATTCTTTAAGTTGCGGTGGTCCAATTCTGACTCCTGATGTAGAAAGTTTTGTGATTACGCCAATCGCTCCGCATAATTTGAACGCCAGACCTTTAGTGATTCCTGACAATGTGGAAATTAAGCTAAAAGTTTCGGGTCGAGAAGAACAATATTTGGTTTCGCTTGATTCCAGAATTGCTTCGATTGATAATGACACAATTTTGACTTTGAAAAAAACGCCTTTTAAAATTAATATGGTCGAACTTCCTGGAAAAACTTTTTTAACGACTTTAAGAACCAAACTTCTTTGGGGCGAAGACAAGAGAAATTAAAGAAATCGCCTTCAATAATATACTATCAACACTATAGTTTCGTTTACTTTAAATCGAATTAACGCGTCAATTGTTTATAATTACACATATTTAATTATAAGACAGCTGATAAGTGTTCATAATTGTTATATTTGCACCCTTTATTTTTTGTAAGAATGAATCGAATCGTAATCACCTTTTTCTCCCTGCTTTGTTTTGTGTTTTCAAATGCTCAAATTCACGAAGTTGGAATTTTTGCCGGAGGGAATAATTACATCGGCGACGTTGGCCCAACAAATTATGTGAATCCAAATGAAGGCGCTTTCGGGATATTGTACAAATGGAATAAAAGCCCACGACATTCTTGGAGAGTTTCATATACACAAGGAAAAATCACGTCTGACGATAAAAATTCTGACGTTCCGAGTAGAAACCAGAGAGGTTTAAACTTTGAAAATGACTTAAAAGAATTATCTTTAGGCCTTGAATTCAATTTTTTTGACTTTAATTTGCACGAATCTGGATTTTTAGTTACTCCTTATGTATATTCTGGATTGAGCGTTTTTCAATATACTGAATTATTTCACACAGGAAATCACTATAAAGAAGATTATAAAGAAATGGGAATTGGAATTCCAATGGTTTTAGGCGTAAAAGCTAGAATTTCAGATCATTGGGTGTTAGGACTTGAATCTGGAGCAAGATATACATTTACAGATAATCTTGACGGAAGCAATCCGAAGAATATTAATTTTGAAACATTACGATTCGGAAATTTAAATAGCAACGATTGGTATGTATTTACAGGTTTTACATTAACATATACCTTTGGGAACAAGCCTTGCTATTGCGCAGAATAAAATTTTAAATGAACTTACTAGACACTATAAACAAAGATAACCTCCCAAAACATCTGGCCATCATCATGGACGGAAATGGGCGCTGGGCCAAACAAAAAGGATTATTGAGAGCTCTTGGTCACGAAAGCGGTACAAAAGCGGTTCGAGAAACTGTGGAAACCTGCGCCAAATTGGGCATTGAGAATCTTACATTATACGCTTTTTCTACTGAAAACTGGAATCGCCCGAAACTAGAAGTAGATACATTAATGAAACTACTCATCAAATCTTTAAAAAATGAGTTGAAAACATTAATGAATAACAATATAAAACTGAGCACGATTGGCAATTTTGAAAAGCTTCCGAGTTCAGCACAAAAAGAATTATCCCAAGTTATTTCTCAAACAAAAGACAACGACAGAATGACCCTGACCCTTGCGCTAAGCTATGGTTCAAGGGAAGAAATTGTGTCTGCTATCAAGCAAATCAGCCTTAAAGTTAAAAATAATATAATTTCAGAAAGCGCTATTGACGAATCAATTATTAATCAGCATCTTTACACGCAAAATTTACCAGATGTAGATTTATTAATAAGAACCAGTGGCGAACACAGAATCAGCAATTTCTTACTTTGGCAGATAGCTTACGCAGAATTGTACTTCACAGATGTATTGTGGCCTGACTTTAGAGAAAAAGATTTATATGAGGCCATCATCAGCTATCAAAAAAGAGAACGTAGATTTGGAAAAACAAGTGAACAAATTAAATAAATTTTTAATGTTAGATAAAAGCATTAAGCTATTCTTAACTGTATTAGTTTTAGGAAATATTTTTCAAGCAAAGGCTCAAGAAGACAGATTACCATTTGATCAAGGAAGAGAATATATTTTAGCCGATGTTAAAGTCATTGGTAAAATCAGCTATAATGAACAAACCGTTGTTACGTTTGCAGGACTTGAAAAAGGACAGAAAATCGTTGTTCCCGGAGAACAGATCAGTACAGCCATTAAAAAACTTTGGAAACTGGGATTATTTAATGAAATCGACACTTTTGTTGATCGAATTGAAGGCGATAGTATTTACATCAATATGCACATCAGCGAATTACCAAAGTTAAGCGAAGTAAAAATTCAAGGTGTAAAAAAATCAAAAGTTGAAGGATTAATAAAAGACAACAATCTAACTAAAGGAAAAATTGTCAATGAAAACTTAATCACCACAACAAAAAATTACATCGAGAACAAATATAAAAAAGACGGCTTCTATAATACAAAAGTTTCCATTAACACTATTCCTGATACCACTGCTGGGAACGAAGTGAAAATGGTTGTAAATATCGACAAAGGCGACAAGGTTAAAGTTAGTGAAATTAATTTTATAGGCAACGAAAAGTTTTCTAAAGGAAAGCTTCGCGGTGCAATGAAGAACACTAAAGTTAAGATGTTTGGACGTTTCTGGAAAGCTTCTAAATTTATTAACGAAAAATACAAAGAAGATTTAGCTTCAATTATTTCAAAATATAAAGAAAAAGGATACCGAGATGCCCGTGTTGTTTCTGACTCAGTAACTTTTGACAAACAGAAAAACACTGTTGCCATCAACATGAAAATTGAAGAAGGTAATAAATATTATTTCGGTAACATCAAATTCCTTGGAAATTCAATCTATTCTGATCAAGGGCTTCAAAAAATGTTAGGCATTAAAAAGGGCGATGTTTACAACGGCGTTTTATTGCAAAAAAGAATTGAAGACAGAACAAAACCAGATGCCGACGATATAAAAAACTTGTACCAAAACAACGGATACTTATTCTCAAATGTAAACGCAGTTGAGGTAAAAACGGCTAATGACACAATTGATTTTGAAATTAGAGTTCAAGAAGGACCAATGGTTTATTTTAATAAAATCAATGTAGTTGGTAATGACAAGACAAATGATAAAGTGATTTATCGTGAGTTAAGAACAAGACCTGGTCAAAAATACAGCAAAGAAGAATTGGTTAGAACACTTCGTGAACTTGGTCAATTAGGCTTTTTTGATCCCGAAGCACTTGAACCAAAACTAGATCCAGATCCTTCTTCAGGAACTGTGGATGTAACTTATAGCGTAGTTGAAAAAGGCTCTAGCCAAATTGAACTACAAGGTGGTTACGGCGGCGGCGGATTTATCGGAACTCTTGGTCTCTCGTTTAATAACTTTTCGATCAAAAACATTTTCAAAAAAGATGCTTACACTCCACTTCCAATGGGTGATGGTCAAAAACTGTCATTGAGATTACAAGGAAGTACCTATTTCCAAACCTATAGCTTGTCATTCTCTGAACCATGGTTGGGCGGAAGAAAGCCGGTGCAATTCACTGGATCGATTTCTCACAGTAAGCAATTTTTATATTCAGGTTACAACAACGTTGATAGAGACAGAAGTTTTAATATCACCTCATTATCCGCCGGGATTGCCAAACGTTTAAACTGGCCAGATGATTATTTTACATTGTCGCAAGCGGTGAGTTTTCAATATTATGACTTAAATAACTATAATACAGGTTTATTTACCTTTGGTGATGGTAGCGCGAGAAACTTAGCATATACTGTGGGTTTAACAAGAAATAGTAAGGGTTTAAACCCAATTTTCCCTACGTATGGTTCAGAACTAAGCATTACTGCAAAATTGACATTACCATATTCATTGTTCAATGGTGTTGACTATAAAGAATTGCAAAACAGAGCCGATTTCCAAACTTATGACTCTAATGGAAATCTAGTTCTTGACGCCAACGGAAACACAACACTTGATAAAGCAAAGTATGATCAAGAAAGATTCAAAATGCTTGAATACTATAAAATTAAACTGAAACTGGATTCGTATACAAAAGTTTATGGTAAATTTGTATTGCGTTATTTAGGTGAATTTGGTTTCCTTGGTGCATATAACAACGATAGAGGATTGGTTCCGTTTGAAAGATTTTTTCTTGGTGGAGATGGTCTAGCAAATTATTCCCTTGACGGAAGAGAAGTGATTCAGTTGCGAGGATATCCAAACCAGTCGCTATCATCTCAAGACGGAGGAACGATTTACAATAAGTTTTCTCTTGAATTGAGGTACCCAATTACACTGAAAGGTGCGGCATCAATTTATGCTTTGACTTTCTTAGAAGGCGGTGCTTCTTACGACAATTTTAAAGACTACAATCCGTTTGCGTTACAACGTTCAGCGGGTGTCGGAATCAGAATATTTATGCCTGCCTTTGGATTGCTAGGAATCGATTTTGGACATGGATTTGATCCAATTCCAGGAGGAGTTCAAAAAAATGGATGGGAGACGCATTTTATCATCGGACAACAATTTTAATTAAAATATTTTTGGCACGATATTTTCTAATACATTTATAAGATATGAAAAAACATTTTTTAATTTTATTTTTATTTGCCTCATACGTAACAGTAAACGCGCAGTCACGAGGGGTTAGAATCGGATATATCGACATGGAATATATTTTAGAAAAAGTTCCAAATTATGCAGAAGCAAATAACCAACTTGAGCTAAAAGCCCAAAAATGGAAGCAAGACGTTGAAGTGAAAAGAAATGAAATTAACAAGTTAAAAGAAAATCTCAAGACCGAAAGAGTGCTTTTAACTAAAGAATTAATTGAAGAACGAGAAGAAGAAATTTCTTTTTTAGAAACAGAACTTTTAGATTTTCAGCAAAAAAGATTTGGATCAACAGGAGATTTGATGTCTCAAAAAGCAGTTTTAGTAAAACCGATTCAAGATCAAGTTTTTACAATTGTACAAGATATTGCAACAGCAAAAAAATATGATTTCATCTTTGATAAATCATCAGATTTGACAATGCTCTTTAGCGCGAAACAGCACAATATCAGCGACCAAGTTGTGAGACAGTTAGTAAGAGCCGAGAGACGCGAGCAACTTTCAAGCAAACAATTAAAAGAAGAAGCCGAGCTTGAGCGTAAACAAGACTTGATCGATGAAAATCCAGAACTCTCGGAAAGACAAAAATTAAACGAAGAGAAAAAAACAGCAAGAGAAAAGTTAGTCGAGGAGAGAAAACTTGCAGCCGAAGCAAAAAAACAAGAATATGCTGAACGCAGAGCAAGACTTTTGGAAGAACGAGAAGCCAAAAGAAATGGTTTGAAAACTGAAGAGAAATCTTCTGAAGATAATCCTAAATCAGACTCAAAAGAACCTTCAACGCCTGACAGCAAAACGAACGCAGAAACTGTTGAGGAAAAGAAAGCATCACTTGAGGAAGCAAGGCAAGCCGCTGCAGCCGAAAGACAAAGAAAACTTGACGAGAGAAAAGCTGCATTAGAGGAAAAAAGAAAAAAAATATTAGAAGAAAGAGAAGCGCTAAAAAAAGAAAGAGAAGAAAAGAAAAATAATCCTGACGTTCAGGCTCCAGGAGGAAACTAAAATTAAACTAAAAACTAAATTAATTATTTAATACTTTAAAATGATGAAACAATTGAAATCTTTATTAATCGCCGCATTGTTATTTATTGGTGCAAACCAAACGGTGAATGCTCAAGCAAAGACTGCTCACGTGGATGTTGCTGAAATCATGACTAAAATGCCAGCTGTTGTTGAAGCGAACAAACAGTTGACAAAACTTCAGGAAACTTACGCAGCTGAATACAAAACTTTGACAAATGAGTACTCGGCTAAATTAAAAAAGTATGGTGAGGAAGAAGCTACTGCTGGTGAAAAAGTAAACCAAGACAGAGCAGTTGAAGTTCAAGACATGCAAAAAAGAATGAGAGATTATTCTGAAAACGCTCAAAAAGAATTACAGCAAAAAGAAGCTGATTTATTGAAGCCAATTGAAGAGAAAGTAAAAGCTTCAATCGCAAAAATCGGAAAAGCTAAAGGGTACCAATACATTTTAAATTCAGCTGGTTTATTACTTGCTGATGGTCCAAACTTGACTGCTGACGTAAAAAAAGACTTAGGATTCTAAATCTTACACAAATATTTTTTTTTAAAAACTGCTCATTATTTTTGAGCAGTTTTTTTTTTATATTTGTTTCCATGACAAACTCGAATCCCATAGGCCTATTCGACTCCGGAATTGGAGGCACATCCATCTGGAAAGAAATCCATAGTTTGCTACCAAACGAAAACACCATATACCTTGCAGATAGTAAAAATGCTCCTTATGGTCAAAAGTCAAAAGAAGAAATTATTGCGCTGAGCATCAAGAATACCGAATTTCTTTTAAACCAAAATGCAAAAATAATTGTCGTGGCGTGTAACACAGCTACCACGAACGCCATCACAGAATTAAGAGAAAAATTTGACGTGCCATTTATAGGAATTGAGCCAGCGATTAAACCGGCGGCAAACAATTCAAAAACCCAAACCATCGGCATTTTAGCCACTAAAGGCACATTGAACAGTGAACTATTTAGCAAAAATGCGGAGAAGTTTCAGTCCACTAAAATTGTTGAACAGATTGGATTTAATCTAGTTAAATTAATTGAAAACGGAGAAATGTATTCAGAAGAGATGAGTTCGCTGTTAAGGCAATATTTAACTCCAATGGTCGAAGCCGATATAGATTACCTCGTGCTCGGCTGCAGCCACTATCCATATTTGATCCCTCAAATCAAATCAATTCTGCCACCTCACGTTAAAATAATTGACTCTGGAGAAGCTGTAGCAAAGCAAACGCAAAAAGTATTGCGCGAAAAAATTGGGTTCAACACAGCTAAAAAAAATCAAAATATTTTTTACACAAACTCAAATCCAGAGGTTTTGATAAATATATTAGAAAATAAATTTTCAATAGCACAAATAGATTTTTAAACGCTCTATTTTTCCTCTTTCAACCATCCAGAATACACCACATAATTATTTGATATGCGTTCAATTTCGCCCGAGAAATCAGATTTATTAATGTCTTTCACTTTTTTCGCGGGAACACCTGCATAAATAGTTCCAGATTCCACAATTGTATTTTGAGTAATCACAGCTCCTGCAGCAACAATTGAGTTACTTTCAATCACGCAATTATCCATCACGATAGCGCCCATTCCAATCAACACATTGTCGTGTACGGTACACCCATGAACAATCGCATTGTGACCAATTGAAACATTGTTCCCAATAATTGTAGGATGTTTTTGATAAGTACAATGAATCACTGCACCGTCTTGAATATTTACTTTATTTCCAATTTTTATATAATGTACATCACCACGAATGACGGCGTTAAACCACACACTACATGATGTTCCAAAACTTACATCTCCAATAATTGTTGCGTTTTCAGCAACATAACAATCGTCTGGAATTACCGGACTTTTACCATTTACAGATTTTATTAGCATATTATTTTTATAAAAAAAGTCCCGATAAATTAAAAGAAATTATCGGGACATGAATTAATATCAACTTAAATTTAATTAACAGCAGGACAATTACAATCCCATTTCTCTCTCTTGCAGAAAAGATTTAGACCTAAAGTGATTTGGTGGAAACCGCCAGTATCAAATTTTACATCTCCAGTTAAATGAGAATAAGTATAAGCAATCATAAAGTTTTTATAGTTCAAACCAACAATTGGTGTAATGTACTGCAATTTTTGATCTTCTAAACCGCCACTACCATTGTATTGCGCTCCATCAAAACTTCGTCGATAAGATAAACCTCCCCACAAACGACCAAATTCTAATTCTTTATAAACCTTTGCGTTGATGTCTATTGTTTTCTCTTTTGTTTCGTCAACATATTGAAACAAAAATGAAGGCTCAATTTGAAGTCTATCAGCGTCTCCAAAAACATATCCAGCACTGAACAAATATTTTCTTAAGTTATCAGATTCAAAATCTGTATAAAGTTCTCTTCTAATATTTGCAACAGCATTCTTCACAGTGATGTGAGCGTAAAAATCTAGATAGTTATAAGATGCTCCAAAATCTACATTGAAGTAAGAATCCTTTTGTGTTATTCCGCCAACAACAACAGGGTCAAATTCCGTAAAAGCTCTTTCATCCAAATTACTTTGAACCAAACCTGCACTCATACCAAATGACAGCTGATTTAAATCGTATTCCCCTCTAGAAAACAAGATATGGTGTGCATAAGTAATTTTTGCTCCAGTTTGAGAATGATAACCATTTTTATCATTAAACAATATCACACCCATACCAGACTGTTCACCAATTCGTCCATTAAAACTCAACGTTTGCAAAGCTGGTGCATCGTCTTGACCAAACCATTGCTGACGTGCAGTCAATCTTAGTTTAGCGCAATTTGCAGCTCCTGCCATCGATGGATGTATTAAATAATAGTTATCCGATAAATAATCTGAATATACTGCTATTCCTTCTTGTGAAAATGAAACTTGTGATAAAAACAATAATAATGCTAAATACCTCTTTTTAAAATTCATGGGGTCTATCTTTTTAATGAAAAATGCGCTTTAAATTCTTTGGCCACTCCCTGCTCTTCAAATTCCACCCTGAACCAGTAGTCGGTAGAAGGAAGCGGGCTTCCGTTCATCGTCCCGTCCCAGCCCTGGCTGTCGATCGAAGGGCTCAACTGCTTGATGAGTTTTCCGTAGCGGTCAAATATATAAATTTTTGCGTTAGGTTGGTCATACAATCCTACAATATTCCAAGTGTCGTGTA
>Ga0265780_10007169_pt1 | contig 13719 bp, 10 predicted proteins | sample P1T30metagenome_FD_192432 | JGI IMG/M metagenome (GOLD analysis project Ga0265780, IMG submission 192432) | Plant litter microbial communities from East Loma Ridge, Irvine, California - P1 T30 | ecosystem: Environmental > Terrestrial > Plant litter > Unclassified | place: USA: California... | reverse complement strand
GTCGCCGGTCGTTATTTGACACGTTCTGTGTCTAGGTGGTGAGTACGAACTCAATGTGGACGACGCACTTGCACAGTAGGCATGTGAGAGGCTGTTCTGGTTCAATGAGGGTGAGTTACGTACCCTAATGCTGAATCTGTTCATAGCTACCTTTAAACAAGTTTCGCTGGCTTGTTTTCCCGTAACAGATATCGCACACCACGCAGCATACACATCTAAGCTTCGTACTTCACAAACGGTGTCTCAGCACGTACAATCCACCACACTTGAGCTGCGATGACGATGATCCACCAAAACGACCTGTGGCAGACGTTGTCGATTTTAAAGGGCCTAGTGACGGGTCAACGGAGACGCTCCGTGGACATTCGACGTACTTCCATGAACCTGGTTTAATGTTTTCAAACATATTCTACCGTGGAATTGCCACTCCTTTGATTGGGTGCACCTGTTCGCTTCTTTAGCGTCCGATGCTCTGCATCTAGTAGTGTATTAGGAGGCCTTAAGTCCGCGTCAAAACGGGTAATCCGCCGGGATGAAATGATCGATCAGCTCTCAGTTCATCTGCACCGGAAAAAGATACTCCATCAACGTAAATACTAATATCTACCACAGTCCCAGATACTTTGCTGCCCTTCGAGCAGTTACTCGACTCATCGCCAATACTAGCTTCGGCTCACCCAACCACCATGCTCAGCCTCAGTACCCTTCTTTCCGTCCTGGCAGTCTTCGGACCAGCCCAAGCCATTCGCTACCTCGGCCGAGTGAATCCAACAACCAAAGAGCTGAGCTGGTCAGGCACATCAGTCTCCTTTACCTTCTCGGGCGCTTCCGCATCGATCGGAATCGAAGGCTTGACAGGCGCCAACAGCGCCGAACTCATCATCGACGGAAAATCAACATATATCCCTTCCGTCACCAGCACCTCCATCTCGACGCCCTCGAACCTCACATGCGGTAACCACACCGTCATATTCCGCAAGTCCTCCGAAGCGCAATTCGGCTCCATCTTCATCGGCAACGTCACCGTCGACGGCACATTGGGACCAGACATTCCGCCCAAGACTCGCAGAATCGAAGTCATTGGCGACTCCATCACGTCTGCGTACGGCATTGGCGGCACGTTGCCATGCGTCAATTCCGCTGCCCTGGAGGTGATTTCCGAGGGCTACAGTATTCGGACTGCAGATGCATTGAACGCGGATTTGAGTATCATATCCTGGAGCGGTATTGGAATCATACGTAACTACGCGTCCGGCCAAGTCGACACTTCGCCCATCATGCCTGAGCGCTACTCCAAGTACGGCGCCAACGACGCATCTGGCAGCTACACTTTCCCCTCGTCCCTCGCACCCGACGCAATCGTAATCAATCTGGGTACCAACGACTTCGGGCACAACAACGTGCGCCCAAGACTCACGGGCGACGAATACACGGCTGCAATGGTCGATTTTGTACGGGATATTTCGAGTGGGTACGGGAATAACGCAACTTTCTTCCTCCTAACGAGCCCAATGCTGAATGACGGGTATCCGGCAGGCGAGATGGTGAAGAGTACGCAGCGCAAGGGATTACAGGATGCGGTTGCGCAGCTTGGTGGGGACGGGGTTGAGGCGCATGTGGTTGACTGGCCTGATCAGGGAAGTGATCTTGGTTGCGATTATCATCCTACGCCGAATACGAATGAGATTGGGACGGAGATATTGGTGGATGCGATTGAGGAAGTGTTGGGGTGGTAGGAGGGTGTGGTTGGGTTGAAGCAGAGTGTGTATAGATTATGGAAGGGTTTGCTAGTGGAAAATGTGTGAAGAATGATTGAGTGTTGCTTGTCGTGGCCAGGATGATCGTAAGCTGCATTTCCGCACTCAGTCACTCACAAAGAACACGACACTTAATGCCCTGCTTCTCGCAAGTCCTACGCAGCTCCTTCCTAACCACTTCCTCGTCCCAATAATCCGAAAGTTCAACATGTGTACGTATATCGAAAACGAATTCGCGTAAGTCAGGCGTCGCGTATTTCCACGTCCCCTGCCCAGCCTTACTCCAAACAACAGCTTCATCCATATCAATGTACTTCGAACTATCACTCAGCCTTTCGCCGCTGAAGAACTCCTTGAAAACGTCCATGGTCCATACCGTCGTCGTCCACACGAACATAATGACGTGCCAGAGATCGTCGGCGATGATGAGCTTCTGGAGGTTCGGCGGCAATACTTCTGCCAAGTGGTGGCCCTGCTGGTTTGTAGTCTTGGGCTCGCCGAACAGTAGAGGGAGTGATGTTTCGAGGGTAGTCAAGGCTGTGTAGCCACGGAAGAAGCTGAGAGACCCTGTGCAGACGTCTGTCACCTCTGATGCTTTGCCTTGGGGACTGTCACAGATGTCGATGCGGAAAGTCAAGTGAGTCAATGTGGATCGTACATTCTCCAGGCCAGTCTGCATCCTTTCAAGTTCGAACGGGAGATAGTCTTGTGCCGGGCACATCAAGTGTAACACGAACGTGCGCAAGTTCCAGGTGAGCGTCAGGTACTCTGGCAGCTCGTACTTTGTTGCCGGCGACGTCTTCGATATCACCAAGGCAGGGAGATTGCTGGCTCCGGGCTTTGTCGCTACTAATGGGTAGATAGGCTCGAGGTCACGATTTGAATCCTTGCGTAGATCGTCTGTTGATACGTGTAACAGGATGATCTGCTGAACCTTGGGCAGCGTCCGGAAGTAGTTGATAACGTGTCGAGCGGCTTGCTCGTGAGAGTCGTTGACGCTGACGACACGTACGGTGTGCAGTTGCGGAAAGACTCTGACGGCTGTCGACCGTTTCATGACTTTCCAGAGCCAACTGTACTCCCTGATGTAGCTCATAGCGATCGAAAGCTTTTCTAGAGACACACATTGAGTGACCAGGAGCGACACAATGGCTTCAAAATTGCTTTCGCTGCTGATGGGAATAGCCTCTTGCCACGATTTTCGGTCCTTGGGATGCAACGGCAGAGAGTCGAGAGCCTTCATGAATAGCGTTTGTTCTCGCTGGTTTATATTCGCGCCATAATACTCGAATTCGAGATACCGCATCTGGAGGGTCTTGATGTGCTTTGCAAGATCTGGGCGTTCCACGATCGTGCGACAGAGATTTTTGACCTTTTCACGCCTTCTTGCGTTGTCATTGCCTAAGGCGGGTGATGATGCGCTTCCTGAAGTATTTATTACGATAGTATTGTAGAGTGCGGGTATAGAACACTTCAGAAGCCGTCTGCACGTTAGAGCCAGGCTATGAAGATCGTGAAATGGTACAGCCTCAACAATCAGGTCGATCAGCTCGGTAGGTATTGTTTCCATGTAAGACATGATGTGGTAATGTTTGGAAGACTTGTGGCCTCGTTCATGGCAAGAGACAGCATGAGTGATTGAAGAACGGGCGGCAGGCGGGGTTCAGGCAGAAGTTACTAGCATTGATGCGGTTAGTGTCACACATATGAGGCCGTCCATGCGCTGTTCTCTATTCCGCACCCTCATTTAATGACCAAATACGCGATGCCCTGACGTTCGCAGATATGCCGTAAGTGCTTTCTATGCGCCGCTTTGCACCAGTACCCGGCTTCCACGTTCTTGCCATGCTTCCGAATATCGAAAACAAACTCATTTAGCTCGGGAGTCGCCGTCTTCCACGGTAGGTCATCCTGTCGAGCTCAATTTAGGTCCGCACCAACGGCAGAGAGCTCCCATGAGAAGTATTGCTTAAGGTTGCCCATTGTTAACATGCCCTGCGTACCCAGAGAGGGCCCCGATCTCCACAGATGGTCTGCAATGGTAAGCTTGCGGAGGTTGAGCGGCAGCACATCAGCCAAGCTGTGCGTCAAGTCGTCCCCTTTGTACCCATAATTTTCCCCAAAGATCAGGCCGAGCGACGTCTCCAAGGTAGCCAAGGCGGTGAATTGCTGTAAACCTTTCTGATTACCGTGGACAGCATCCTCTACATCCTCGGTGTCCAACCTGCTAGATTTGACCATGTCAAAGCGAACGACGAGATGTACCAGTGTTTCGTGAAACTTTCCGAGGAGCTCGCTTAAGCGGTTCAGATCGATAGGCTCATAGTGCGCCGTCGAGTATAGGAAGTCCAGTTCCAGGATCCGAAGACCGTGGCTTTCGTGCAAAACGTTTCGTAATCTGTACACAGGAACGCGCGACCTGAGTACCGAGAACGCCGTGAGATTTCCGGCCTTACGAGTCCCGAGCACGGCTGGAGCCATGCGTTGGAAGTCAACTTCAGGACTGACAAAATATCTGTAAGGTATCCAGACCAGTTGTAGAATCTCCAATTTGGGTGATGTCAAGAAGTGTAGACGATGCTGTTCGTGTTCGTTCAGGTATTTCATGATTTGTAAACGTGCAAGCTGGCTGAAAGTAGACGACATGAAGCGCCAGAGCAGTTCGTTCCCGCTGTGTTCTAATGAGATAGACAGCGTGTGAAGCCGCACGCACTGACTCAATATAAGCATGAACACGGCCGTGAAGGTCAGGCGTAGCTTTTCGAGGTTCTTGCTCCATTCTCTGCGCTGAACCGTCCGGAAAACCTGTAGGTCGATAGTGGCTTTGAATATTGACACGTCAGCCTGAGATATGTCAAGCTTGTTCTTTTTTGAACCAGGTCCATAGCAGGTGCCAATGACTTTGACGTGTTTCGCATAATCTGGTTTCTTCAGCAAGGTCCGGCAGAGAGCGACGATGCTTGCACGCTAGATACTGTCGTGCACGTGGTTCGGAATCTTGTCGGAGCAACTTATATTGATGGCGCGGTAGAGGGCGGGCGTCACAGCCGCGTTGAGAGTTCTGAATACCGCGGCCAAATGGTATAGGTTGGTCGTTGGCAGCATTTCAAAGACAAAGGTCTTCAGTCCGTTTGACAGTGACTCGAGGTTGGCCATGGCGGGTAAGTGGCGATACGCACGACGTAATGTGCGTCTCTGACAATTCGCGAAGTTCTGTTCTGGAGATAAGAGGGCTTGAGATACAAGAGTTCTGCGACGCGTTGGTTTGTTGTCGACGCTGTGTCACATCGCGTCGAATTGTCTCCCTAGCTGGCAATATACATTGGAACCAAAGAGGCTAGCATCACCTTTGCTAGCGTTCTTTTCTCAAACTCGACCATCAACAAGCTGAAGAACATATTTCTACAATGTCTAGGTACACGAATGGTGCCGAACTGCATTACATTGAGATCACAATCAAGATACGCGTACGACAAGGAAATTGTAGGAGTAGACAGACCATGTTGTCGCTCACTTGTCGCTAAAAGTGATGCAGCACGCGATATCTCGATCTTCGCACATGCGTTGCAAGTTCTGAACCGCTTCTTGTGTACAATCAGGTGAGTAGTCTGAAGGCAATTGGCGTGAATATCTCCGCATCTCCAAATGTAGTTCTCGGAGCTCAGGCGTAATTGTCCTCCACGGTCCACCTCCGCGGCCCTTCAAACTGCAACTTGCATAGTCTCTTGGCAGGTAGTTTTTCACTTCGTTCTCGGAGCAGAGAAATCGCGTCAAAGTCTCTAGGGTATTCCGCGGCTTCCACGCTCTCAACCACTCTGGAGGGCATTCATCATCGGTGATTTTGAGCGTACGAAGGCAAGAGGGCAATGTAGCCGTGAGGTCAAACATCGTCAATTCAGGCGGGTTGTCCGCAATATTGACGGACTGGCCTACGAGGAGGCCCAACGATGTCTCTAGGGTTTCGAGTGTTGTGAAGTGCTTTAGAAAAGTGAGATCGCCCTGGACCGTCTCTGGGCGATAAGGATCGTTAACGTCTCCGTCGTCCAGGACGTCGGCACGAACAGTGAGATGTACCAGTGTAGTGCGAAGGTGATTTAGGCTTACACTTAAGTCGCTAAGGCTCACAGGGTAGCCACGATCTCCGAGATATAAGAAGTTCAGTTTCAGCATCTGCAAACTGCGAGTTTGTTGCAGTATGGGCGACAAGTTGGGCATGGGCCTTTGGTATCCTGACACAGATAATCCGGTGAGTTGGCGTGGAGAGGTCGTTGCGCTTGTGGTCGAAGCTATACGCCAAAGGTCGGTATCATGAGAGATAGAGGCTGTAGGCTGGCGGCAAATTATCTGCAGGGCTGCCAATCCAGGCAATGGAAGAAAGTGCTGGAATGCAGAGATCATGGATCCGAAGTCGTGATGGTCCCGGATAACATGTAGGCTGCTCAAGCGGCGAAAAATGCTCGAGTCTGCTGTCATAAACTCCCTCAGCCGGAAAAACTCATATTGTAATGAAGATATAGAGAGATTGGCGAGACGTCCACAGCGACTCAAGATGAGTACCAAAACGGGCAAGGTTGTACCGGTCCCATGTTTCGGTGCCAAGCTTTGCTTGCATTCTTGCCGCTGGGATGCGGTGGTTGACAGCTGGTTCACAGCTTCGCGAAAAAGAATAAGCTCGGCTGAAGGAATAGCCACGCTCATGCCGATGGAGCAATTGTGGGTTTCTAATATCCTGACATGCTTCGCGAGGTCTGGTCGTTCGATCAATGTGCGGCACAGTGCTATGATGTTGGCACGTCCAACGTCTTTCCTCTCGCATACAAGACCGATGTCGCCCCCATTCGCGTCGATGGCGTAGTACAAACAAGGTAGGGCTGCAACGCAGAGGCTTCTGCATGTCCTCACCACGCTGTGCTTGTCGGCAATTGCTAACTTGTGAAATATAATGGTCTTGAGCTCGACGGGTAGGCTTTCGAGACAGGCCATGGTAGCAACGATGCGCAAAGCCGGATGGCAGGATGTTTGACGATGATGAGGACGAAGTTCGGTGTTGAAACAAACATGAGAGCTAATCCACGATCCGAGCTAACTACTTAAAGCACTAGAGCCTCCACTAGCGCCTTCACGCTCTTCTATCACCTCATGCCTCCCACCATCAAGCCACAACCTTTCCAACCAGATAGTGTGAGAAGCCAGAATGGCAGACGACGGAGCGATAGATGTTGCTATAATACCAGATCTCTACAAGCCCCCCGCACTCCTACCCATCGCCCAACTAAAAGACCAACTCCTCTACACCATAGAAACACACCCAGTCACCATCGTTGTCGGCGAAACAGGCAGCGGCAAGACAACGCAGATCCCTCAATTTCTTCTTTCCGCTAGATTCTGCAGTACAGGTCAACAAATCGCCGTAACACAACCACGCAGGATTGCGGCAACTAGCGTGGCTGCACGCGTTGCTGAAGAGCTTGGAACGCCATTGGGCCAGAAAGTCGGATACTCCATCCGATTCGAAGATGTCACGAGTGCAAACACACAGATCAAATTCGTCACGGATGGACTACTTCTACGAGAAATGCTCGTCGATCCATTATTGAAGAGATACAGCGTCGTAATGGTCGACGAGGCGCACGAGCGAAGCCTATCAAGCGACATCCTACTCTCCCTCCTCAAGAAAGTCCTCCGAAAACGAGACGACTTACGAGTAGTTGTGAGTTCCGCAACACTCGAAGCAGAGCGCTTCCTCACCTTCTTCAACCCAGACGACAACGAAACCGTCCACGGCAGGACCCAAGACGACTTCGGACGTATCATATCCATCTCAGGCCGCACCCACCCGGTAGAAATCCAGTACCTCCAACACCCCACAGCAAACTACATCGATACCGCCGTCTCCACCGTACTCTCAATCCACGCATCCGAAACCCCAGGCGACATCCTCCTCTTCCTCACCGGCCGCGAAGAAATCGACGACGCGATCGACCTGCTCAGCGACCGCATCACCGACCTATCCCCCAACCAAGACACACTCATCTTATTACCTCTCTACGCCGGCCTCCCAACCGAAGACCAAGCCCTCATCTTCCAGCCCGCACCCCCACGCACACGCAAAGTCATCATCTCCACCAACATCGCCGAAGCATCCGTGACAATCGACCACATCGCGTTCGTCATTGATTGCGGATACGTCAAGCTGCGCAGCTACGACCCCAGCCTCGGCATCGAGAACCTCGCCGTCGTGCCCGTTAGCCGTGCGAGCGCTACGCAACGTGCTGGCCGCGCGGGACGCACGAGGCCGGGGAAGTGCTTTCGGTTGTATACGGAGGATGTGTGGAAGGGAATGCAAGACGCTACGTTTCCGGAGATTCAGAGGAGTAATCTTGCGCCGGTGGTGTTGCAGATGCTTAATCTAGGCATCACGAATGTCGTGCGGTTTGACTATCTCTCCGCGCCTCCTTCAGGTCTAATCACACGCGCTCTCGATCTATTGTTCTCGCTCGGTGCGCTGTCACCTACAGGTCACTTAACCAAGCCCGTGGGTACACGCATGGCCGAACTCCCCCTCGAACCCATGCTCGCCCGCGCCTTGCTCTCATCCGCCTCCCCGCAATTCACCTGTCTAAACGAGATGCTTACCATCGCAGCTATGATGACACTCCAAGGAACCGCCTTCGTAACTCACGACGGCGGAAAAAAAGCCCTCGAAGCAGCGAAACGCCGCTTCTCAGTATCCGAAGGCGATCACCTCACGCTCTTCAACGTCTACGAAGCGTTTGTCAAAAGCGGAATGAGCGTGCAGTTCTGCCGCGAGAACAGCTTGAATCACAAAGCGCTCGTCAAAGCAGTTTCCGTGCGCAAACAACTCACCGCATACCTTACGCGCTTCGGCGTCACCACATCGTCAGACGTATTGCGCGTCGGAGGAACGCCATTAGCGGAGAGGGTACGAAGATGTCTGACGACAGGTTTCTTCGCGCATGCGGCGCGGATGAAAGCAGATGGGAGTTTTACGACCGTGGATGGCAAGACGACGCTGTGGCCGCATCCGAGTAGTGTGTTTTTTCATCGCAAAGCGGAGTGGGTGGTGTATACGGAGGTCATGGAGACGAGGGGGAAGATATACATTAGGGACTGCTCGACGGTGGAGATGGATTGGTTGATGGAGTATGCGCCTGAGTATTATAAGATTCGGAATGGAGGGCGGTAACAAGAAGAATGATCTAGTGTTGGTAACAGTGTTCAATTAGGGTATCGCGAAGAATTTGGAAAATCCCAAGAGCCTGAAACTGTGGAGCGAGCTGCCGAGCTGAGATGACCAGGAATCAAGATCGTCTACTTGCACGCCTCCACAAATAGCTCGCGCATACCCTTCAAGAAACTCGCCAAATCCCTCGACTCGTTCAGGCGCTCAACGACCCTTTCGACTTCCTCTCTCTCCACCTTCGGCCTCATTTCCAACACCTTATAGTCCCTCTCACTCGTGTCGAGCTCAAACCACGCCTCGCGCTCCCACTCGCGCTCGTCGACATTCGTGTACACAAACTTCAGCCTGTCATCCTTGCCCAGGCCCTCAATCCTCAAGCCAAGGTACGCCTCCCAGAAGTCGAGCTCGGGCTCGTTGTATCGGCTCTGTCCGTCGAGGTATCGTCGATGCTTGAGCTGTGCTTCGCGGCGCGCAGAAATGGATTTCTGCACCTCGGCGATCTGTGCGCGTAGCGTATCGCGGTGTGCGAGGCGCTCGTCGCGCTGCTGGGTGAGGGCGCTGATGGCCTCTTGCATCTCCGAGGTCTCTTGTGTCTCCTTGGCGAGCGAATGACTGTGCTGGGACGTCTTGAGCTCGAGGATCTCGATGTCACGTTTCTTCATGCGCTGGTCCTCTATTTGTTGTTAGTATGATGAGCAGTGATTGTCGTCATGGGAGAACGTGTACCATGCATCTCGGCCACATTGACGCGGAACTGGTTGCGCTCTTCCAGCACTCGTCGGCGTCCCTGCTCTATGAAAGCATCGAAGCGTGTGGTGAATTGATTCATGCGATTGCGCAGATCGTCGAACCCGAAGTTGATGGACGGAAGCTGGTCGGCCATTGACGGCGCATCATGGGAGGACGCGCGCATGGTGGTGCTGAGCGAAGGTTCGAAGGCGGTCATATTGACTTGTTTTTGATTGTATATGTTGTGCGATATACAAGTTCTCTTGCGTGTGCGACGTGGTCGGCGGCAGTTGGTGGTGTGTCGAGTGTTGTTTGGGATGGCAGTTGCTTGGCAAACAAAGGCTGAGCTAGCGCGGAAGGAGCCATCGGCGAAAGTGGGGCACTTCCGACACACGTGAACATGCGTTTTGCGCTAGCACGAACTTTTCTGCCTCACCTTCACCGTCGCGTGCATTGCTGCAAGTCCGGTTTGTTAAGCTCCTAACAGCATCACTGTCTTCACTTAAACTATGCGTTGTTTTAGTACCTCGCCATCCTACCGCGAACCCTTCCTCGACCCAGATGGCTGAAAGAACGCTGAGGCACGTCAACTATGGTCATGCTGGTGCTGCTCTATTCGACATTGATAGTAAAGAATGGTCCTTTGGCCGCCGGTTTGCAACAACAACTTTCCGTCAAATTGGAATACGGGATGGTCGACATTTAACTTTGTCCGAGGTCGTTCCCGCATCGCATGAGTTATCCCATACAATATCTTCAACGCGCTTGACCGCTGCGAAGCACAATACCGAAGCACTTGTACGCGCCCATCCGGAACTTGCCCCTGCCGCCCATCTGCTGCCTGAACTTGCAGTGACATCCGCAACGATATCAGCAGCAAGTACAACATACGACCCGCTCGTCGGCAGTTTGTTCTCCACCGGCTCCATCGCCCACCGTTATGATGTCGCCAATAGCAGGGGCACATGGCAAAATCCGCGGCGGGTTGTGGCCACGGTCACTGGCGAGGGTGGGAACATTCTACGCCTGTCATTCCTCCATACCGAAACACACGGTTGGAGTGACAGCCAAGGCGTATGGCTTGAGGGGGACACTGTGAGGGACACCGAGAGTGGCTACTGGAACGAAGAAGCGGCACCGATACAGCAGGTGTTCTTTTCGCGATCCCAGGACAGAAGCCACCTACTAGCCGTTCGACTCCCCAAGAGAACTGTCTTTTTCGAACCCATCTGGACATCACGACTGCAACCTGCTGCTGAGTCTCCTTACTACACTCTCCCACACTCTCCTTTCTATCTCCGGCCTTCTTTTAGCCTAGACATCGAGCAGAGTGGAGGAAGTCCGCACGCCGACGTCACTTTCAATCCAGACTACCAGCTGCAATTCGCGGTCGTGGACCAGGGGCAGGTGTGGAGCGTGTGGGACATTCAACATAAGCGAGGGAGTAGCGACTACGCTTTGTCATGCCTGGTGCAAGGGCCGGTTGTCGAAGGTGGAGATTTGGCGGGAGAAGATGGCTGGGCGCGGATACTGTGGGTGGGAGACGTCAACACCATCATGGTCTGCGGCCGCCGGAGCTTTGTTGTCATCAATTTCCAAGGTGGTGCCTTCGAACGGCTGCCAGTTCCTGAATTGATACTGGCCAAATCTGGCGACTGGATACTGGATGTTCAAAGACACCCTTTCCAAAGTGGATGTATCGTGGTCTTGACGTCGACATACTTGTACCTCATCAGCGTCACTACATCGACGCATGTCGTGAACACAGCCACCAACGAAGTTGGCGCTCAAGTGATGACGTCTTGGAGGCACTACAGAAGTGCGGATGACTTTACGTTGAGCATGAGCGCACAAGACCTCGGCGAAGAAGAAGCATGCGTGCTGCTTCGTTCTCGGCTTGATGGCCTTACGCAGATATACACCTTCCACACCGCTTCGATGGAGTCTACTGCGGTCATCGCGAGTACCTCTGCCACACCACTGGAGCTCGCAATCGACGGACAGGATCACATCATTCAATTGGCTATGGAGCCTTTGGCATTCCACGGTGGTGATGGCGGCGCTACTTCGCTATCTCTCGGAAACTCTTACATCGAACGAGGGCTCAAGTTTTACAAACTGTTTATCCTGCGGTCAGACATGAGCATACACGAAACCATTGTGTGCAGCACCACTCAGCTTCCCCTCGACGTCCAGGATATTGCATGGACCACAGTCTACCCGCGCACAAAACGCGGACGCAATGCTCGGAAGATTGATCAACTCATTGAAGATGAGGGGCCCGATTCAGTGGACGGTCCCGTGTTGAAGCTTTCAACGCAAATTACGCCAGGTCTGCAACCTGAGCCACATAACACCTCCTGCCGCACAGTCGATCACACGTTGCTGTATTCTGCGCTGTTGCAAACAGATAAAAGCACAATAGACATCCCTACTGTGACAAATCAACTGAGGCAATTGCTGCTGGAAAATGTCGACGTGTCGGAGCTGCCGCTTGGTACATTGTAAGTGGCATGATAAAACTTAGGAAATCACAACTAAAGATCGCCAGGAATGAGTTTGCTGGTATGCCCATCGAGGTCTCAGACATTGATGAAGCCTCAGCATCGCTCGACAGCCTCACGATTGATCACGACAACGATGATTTTGTAAAGGTTGACCACATTGCCTCTGAGAGCGCTTTGCATCTAGGCGAAGAGGAGCCGCCTACGATTTCCAGCATCTACGACAACATGCTGAAGACCTGGCTAGCGCCGTTGCCCAAAGACGTACCCGTCCGCGTTCGACAGCGTAAAGAGCGCCTGGCTCGAAGGATAGCTGCAGAGGTGATGCTGGCGAGCAGTCGCATTCAGCAACGAAATCTCGCAGTCAAAACAGCAATCGATGAGCCTGGTATGAGCCAGGACAGTGGCATCGCAATGCCCGCCTTTTCGTCCCAGCCTTTCGCACCCAGTTCGGCGCACGCGGCATCTGAAACGTCTTCGCAGCCGTTACCTACAGCACCCTACTTGCAAATTCAATCACAGTCCCAATCCCAACCCCAACCCCAACCACCAGCACCAGCCCCTTCTCCACCCGACCCCCTCGCCCGCCTCCGGCAACACCTCAAATTCCGCGACGACGAGCCACCAACCCCACCCGCCACCCTCCCCCCAAGCGTAACCCAACTCCTCTCCCACTGGCACCCACACACCAACCCCACCACCTACGACTATCTCGCCACCGAACGCGCCAACCACACCTCAACCCTCGACGCCGCAAGCCAGCATCAACTCGCCAAAGCACGCAAGAAGAAAGAGAAACGCGAGCGCAAGCAGATGCGTGAAAATGAGTTGGCGAAATCGCAGACTGCGAGTCAAGTGCCGTTGCCGTCTAGTCAGCCGTCTGGTTTCGCACCGAGGAGTTCGCCTGGATTGGGGCTGGGGGGTAGGGAGTTTGCGTTTACGCAGGTTCCGCTGCTGGGGACTGGGATTGGAATGCAGACTCAAGGCTTTCCTGGGGCGCAGAGTCAGATTGAGCCGGGGAGGTTTGGGGGGAGGGTGGATGGGAAGAAGAAAAAGAAGAAGAGGGTTGGTGGGTTTTAGGATACGGCTGCATGCCAATGGTGTGTCATTACGGGTTCATGGCTCTTCGTATGTGGTGTGGGCGGGAAGGAGTGGCGCCGGTGGGATATGGCATGTCTCGGTGGTGCATACAAACATTAGATTTCTTTCCATCAACACAACACTCCACTGTCCTCACAGATGTCAGGCTTTCCCCTCCCTCACCCCAGCGTCGGACATGTAAGCCAAAAGCCATAATCAATCATCTTGCACATGATGAGCAGCACGGTGGTGAGCGAGAGCCGCGCTCAAAGGGGGAAGGGATGGTGGGGTTGGAGGTTGGTGGCTGAGGGGGGAGGAACAGGAGAGAGGTGCGTCAGTATCGATTGCGTTCAGAGAAGACCGTATACATGCATCACGCACAACAGCGGTCTAAGGCCGGCTAACCGTTTGTTCGTCGGTGGATTGGTAACTCCGGCGCTGCGTT
>Ga0265780_10007168_pt1 | contig 13722 bp, 10 predicted proteins | sample P1T30metagenome_FD_192432 | JGI IMG/M metagenome (GOLD analysis project Ga0265780, IMG submission 192432) | Plant litter microbial communities from East Loma Ridge, Irvine, California - P1 T30 | ecosystem: Environmental > Terrestrial > Plant litter > Unclassified | place: USA: California... | reverse complement strand
TTGATCGAAGAAAAGCTGATCAGCAGGAGTAAATTCTGTCCCGAAGCGCTCATTAAGTTTTCCAACTAAAGTCGACAGTTGTACGTCCTCATCTGCTTGTCCAGTGCCTACATCGGTCGGTCCATAAAGCGCTTCCGCTTCGCCTGCTCTTAGATCGATCGCCCCTTCACTGATCTTTTGCAGTCGGTAATACTTGAGCTCGACCTCGTCGTCGACCTGGACTGTCCGGTTGTCCGTAGTGCGAGGCAGCTTGGTCAGAAGGAAACGGGCATAGGTGTACAGCTTCTCGTGATCGGAGTCTTGGTAAGGCACGATTTGAGAAACAAAGCTGTACAGATTGCGGAAGCTGACCAGCTGTCCCCTGAACAGGTTCTGGTCTTCTTCCCCAAGCTTCTTGAATCGCTCAATCGCCAAATCGAGAAGGCCATTTAATTTCTTATGCTCGCCGCCAGTGGAGTTCAACCGGTTGCGGAACCAAATCTCACACCAAGCACTGACCTCTGCCTCAGTGTAAATCTTCCAGTTAGTCAGCGTATGTGCCAGCGTGTTGAGCTGTTGTGGATCGGTGTCCTCGCCCTTTTCCGTTGTTTCATAATAGGGTTTGAACGCGGTGTAAATATCCTCAGGCTCGTTGACAAAATCGAGCACGAAAGTGTCGGTCTTGCCTCGTGTTGTGCGATTTAGGCGCGACAGCGTCTGTACAGCCTGGATGCCGGATAATCGCTTGTCAACGTACATGCTGTGCAACAATGGCTGGTCAAAGCCCGTTTGGTACTTCTCGGCAACCAGCAAGACCTGGTATTCCTCGGTATTGAACTTCTCCGGCAGCTCAGATTCCTTGATGCCGTTGTTCATGCTCACTTCGGTGAATTTCTTGTCGGCGAAATCCTTGAGCGTGATTTCGCCCGAGAAAGCCACCAACGATTTCACATCGGTATATCCCTTGTCCTTGATGTACTTATCGAATCCGAGCTTGTAGCGCACAGCGTGCTCGCGAGAGCTGGTCACTACCATCGCTTTGGCGCGGCCACCAATCTTGTGTCGCGTATGTGTGCGGAAGTGTTCAACGATCACTTCGACCTTCTGTGCGATCTCGTAGTCGTGAAACTCGACGAACCTCGCCAGTGCGCGGGCGGCCTTGCGGCGCGGCACCTCCGGATCAGCCTCGACCTTTTGGATCAGCTTGTAGTAACGCTTGTAGCAAGTGTAGTGCGCCAACACGTCGTGAATGAAGCCTTCCTCGATGGCTTGCCGCATGCTGTAGTGGTGGAACGGCGCTTTGCCGTTGGGCCCGGGTTCATTGAATACGGCCAGCGTTTTGAACTTAGGCGTTGCAGTGAAGGCAAAGAAACTCAAGTTGGGCTGTTTGGCGCGCTTGAGTTGTTCGCGCAGCAGCTCCTTCTTCGCCTCTTCGCTCAGGGCATCGTCGTCTATATCCAGCAACTGCTCGGCAATGGCGGATTCAATGCCGTCCTTGTTCAAAATCTTGCGCAGCTCCATCGCAGTTTCACCACTTTGCGAACTGTGGGCCTCATCCACAATCACCGCGAAACGCTTGCCCGCTGTCGAGATAGCCACGCCTTTGCCGTTGGCCTCCATCGTGCGAATCGCTTGGGTAATGAAGGGGAATTTCTGGATGGTTGAAATGATGATTGGCACACCATCAGCTAGTGACTTCGCCAACTGCTGCGTGTTTTCGTCGATCTTCTGAACCACGCCCAACTTGTGCTCAAACTGGAAGATCGTGTCTTGCAGCTGTTGATCAAGTACGCGCCGGTCGGTGATCACCACCACCGAATGAAAAATTTTCTCGTTGTTGGCGGCGTGAAGGCTGGATAGCCGGTGCGCCAACCAAGCGATCGAGTTTGATTTTCCTGATCCAGCAGAATGTTGGATCAGGTAGTTGTGCCCTGAACCATGCGCTTGCGCATGGTCGGTCAGCGCCCGAACCGCATCCAGCTGGTGGTAGCGCGGGAAGATCATCGACTCCTTGCGGTGGCGCTTGATGCCCTTTTCGGTGACGATGGTCTTTTCCTCGACATCCAAATGGATGAATCGGGCAAGGATGTCCATCAGGCTGTCACGATTCAACGCCTTGTGCCAAAGGTAGGTGGTGCGCACATCGCTCGCTGCTGGAGGGTTACCCGCGCCATTGTGATCCCCAAGATTGAAGGGAAGGAAGAACGTGTCTTTACCTTCCAGCTTGGTGGTCATGAACACAAGCTCGGTATCCACTGCAAAATGCACCAGGCAACGCTGCTTGAAGGCGAACAACAGTTCCTTGGGGTCGCGCTCAAAGCGATACTGGTACTTCGCGTTTTCCACGTTCCAGCGCGTAGCCGACATCGGGTTCTTGAGCTCTAGCGTGGCCACGGGCAAGCCATTCACCGCCAACACTACGTCAGGGATGGCCCCGCTCTTAGTGTTTACCTGCCGCACGATGGTCAGGCGGTTGTCGTCGTAACGATCGGTACTTGCAGGGTCAAGCCCGGTGTTGGGCGCAAAGTAGGCCAGCCGCACCGTCTTGCCAACGCACTTGAAGCCCTCGCGCAGGATGGCCAGTGTCCCTTTAGCGGCAAGCTCCTTCACCAAACTGTCCAGCAGTATTGCTGAGGCGTTAGCCGTATCCAGTTGGGTCAGGCGTGTCCAGATTTTGGGCTGCGTCTTCTGCACAAAGGCGACGACATCTGTTGGGAACAGTGCGGTTTCCGGATCGTAGGTGTTGGGGTCACCTTTTTCGTAGCCACCGCTGCAGATAAGCGCGTGCTCGATGTCGTTTTCAAAGTCGATTTCTTTGTGCATCTTCTCACCCTTTAATGCGTTGGATTCAGCCAATTAGCGAATCACCTCAACATTGCTGTTTTCCAAATCCGCTAGCGCCATGCCATTTAGTTCGGCGTAGCGATAGTGGCGTATCGTGTGATCACGCTGTAGGTACTTGCCATCCGCATCCAAATACGGGGTCGGGTCTGGATGGTTGCTCAGCACGTACTTGGTAGCTTGAATGGGGCTGCGCTTGGTGGTGTAGGCATTGATGGTGGCATGCAGTGCCTTCAGCCAATCCACGCTCGCTTTCAACTGATCCGGCACATCGTGCGGAATGCTCTCTGACTTGAACTCAAGGCAGTACACATAGAGCTTGGTTCTGCGCAGGTTGAATACCACGAAGTCACAGCGCTTCGACCAGGGCTTGGCGGTATCGTCCAGAAAATGAAACAGAGGCAGCGACGAGCCATTTTTCCTGGCGTCCAGCTTGATCACTAAGGTCTCGCCGATGGCCTGCAAGCTCACCTTGCACTCAATGGGCTTGCTACCGCTTTGGCCGAACACCTTTTCTTTCAATACCACTTCGCTAGCATTGGCCTGTGGCTCGCCGTAGTGATTGGTATTCAGATAGGATTTCAGACAATTGAAATATCCCTGTGCATTCAACGCCATTTTGACCGACCTCCGTTCATGAGTCTATTCCTTCGGCGAACTGCGGGATCTGAAGGCCACGTACATCGATTTTCCCTGTTACGGCATTGGTTATGAGGGCTGAGCGGTACTCCTTAAGGCTTTCAATGACTTTGCCTACTTTCTTCATCTGCATGGAAATATCCGAAGCTGCAGCATCAATATATTTGGCAATAACGATTTGCTCGGACTTTGGAGGCAAAGGCAAAGGGAGATTTTTTAGAGTGTCCTGTCCGATGTTCTGCATCGAGCCGCTAGTGCCGGTAGCATGGCGCTCATAGTGGTATCTTGCAATGGACGACCTTAGAAATCTCACCAAATATTCCGACTCAACCAAGGACGCCGCTTTCATTCGATACAGCTTGTCGCAAAGGAGAAGACGGGGACGGACGTTTTTAACAAGCGCCGCGCTGCCAAGCAGTTCCTTTGTGTTAGCCCGACTAACCAAGATGTCGCCGTCATTGATCTCATATTGAGTTAATGGCACCAAGTCATCCGGCAGAGCTTTATTTTCAGAGCTATCGAAAGACTCGCCATTCACGCAGCCAACTTTCATTACTCCCCATTGATCATCATCAGCAGGATCGTTATTACATTGTGGCGACCATCCCTGCTCTAGCGCTTCGATCACGAAACGCACCCGAGTAAATTTCCAATGCGCAGGAATGTTCCCCAACCAAGCCACCCCTGAGTCCTTCATCTGCGCCCTAGGATCAAGCCCTTTAGTGACGGCATGGCTGATTAACGCCGTACGCTTTTCAGCGAGTTTTTCAAGAAGGGATTTTTTCTTCGCGATCAGTGCATCTATTTGGCCAGTTTTGGAATCAAGGAATCGGGCGATGACTTGCTGCTCGTCCAAAGGTGGTTCTACGGCTGGAATCCGAACGAGATCACTGGCATTGATGGCTGGATAGCTGACGCCGACTGAATTGGCGACTACGTCACCAACAAATCCATTGGATTGCAGCAAATAACCTGCAAAGCCAGAATGAAGGTTTTGTTTGGGACGGATAACCGCAAAGCCGGTTGAAACCACCATATTTTTTGGCGGCTCGCAAACAGGCGCGATTGCCTTGAGATATGTCCGAACAGTGGACACAATAATGTCGCCATCCTTGACTTTTCTCCTTGCACGGGATGGCGCCTTCTCAAATAGCATTGTCTCGGTTTTTTCAATCCCTTTCGTCAGCGTAACACTTGAAATATCTACGTACTCGATCTCCAAATCAGGATCAGTTCGCTCATCAAGTGCCTCATCGTTATGCGTAGCCACATTTTTAATTCGCTTGAAATCCCAATGCTCTGGTATTTCTCTTAGCCAAGCGCAGTGAGTCGATTTGTATTTCTTGTACTGAGGATAGAGCGCCATCACACCACCTCACTCAGCATGGCCATGATGTCTTTTTCCAACTGGCTGATTTCGCCGGCAATTTCTTCCAGTGGGCGCGGCGGCTGGTATATGTAAAAGTGGCGAGTGAGTGGGATTTCGTAGCCAACCTTAGTTTTGCTGTGGTCGATCCACGCATCAGCAACGTGTGGCAGGACTTCGGCTTTGAGGTAGTTCTCGCAGTGATCTTTAACAAGTACCAACAGTTTTTCGTGCCCGGTTTCGTTGTCGTAGCCCAGCGGCAATGGCAAGGTAATGTCTTCCGGTAGGGCCACGATTTCGGTGTCGCGAAGTCCGGCATCCGCTTCAGAGTTGCCTTTGGCATCAAGGCAAATATCGGCCTTGGGATCGCGCTCAGACAGAGCAGCCAGGATGGCCTTCTTGACAGGCGCGCCGATCTTGATGCCAGCCTTTTTTAAGGCGGCTTCGAGCACCGACTCGAATACCGGACGACTGCGGTAGAGCGTCTCACCATGAATGCCTTGCAGGGCAGCCTTGATCGCCGCTTGCGTTTCTTTTCCCGCTACAATTTCGGCGCGATAGGCCGTATCGTCCTTACGTTTCTTGCTACTCGCCAGATTGGCAAAAGTACTCTGATCCTCCAGCTTTGCGATACGCTCAGCGCTGGCTTGGAAGTTCAAGCGCAGCGGGCGCTCGACGGTGATCTTGAGGAAACCAAACTCGCGGTTGTCAAATAGCTTGCTGCAAACCAGACGCTCAGACTTGCCGTCTAGCAGCACTTCACTTTCTGCATCGTGACCGTGCTCAGCGTACAGGCGCACCAGTTCTTTGATTTGATCGTCGGGTAGCTCGTTGCGCTTGTTGCCCAAGCTCTTATCCATTTTCCTGAAATGGCGTGTACCGTCAATCAACTGCACCTTGCCCTGGCGATGAGCGGGTTTCTTGTTGCTGACGACCCAGACGTAGGTATAGATGCCTGTGTTGTAGAACATCTGGTCTGGCAGGGCCACGACAGCATCGAGCATGTCGCGCTCAATGATCCAGCGACGGATATTGGACTCGCCCGATCCGGCATCGCCGGTAAACAGTGGCGAGCCATTGAACACGATGGCGATCTTGGAGCCGTCGCCGCCAATATTCTTTCCCCCAACCAGCTTGGGTGGCTCGTGCATCTTGGAGATCATGTGCTGCAAAAAGAGCAGCGACCCATCGTTAATGCGTGGAAGGCCCGCGCCGAAACGTCCAGTGAAACCTTGCTCTTCGTACTCCTCGCGAACAAAATCTTCTTCCGGCTTCCACTCCACGCCAAAGGGCGGATTGGCCAGCATGTAGTGGAATTTCTTATCCGGGTGGCCATCGTGCGGCACAAAACCGTTGGTCTTGTTCTTGGCGTCCTTGATGCCCAAGGTGTCGCCGTAAATCAGGTTGGTGATCGGCTCATCCTTGATCAGCAAGTCGGAGCAGCAGATGGCGTAGGATTCAGGGTTATATTCCTGACCAAATAGCTCGATGTGCGCGTCCGGATTCAGCCCGCCTGTGACGCCGTCGCCACAGATGAACTTCTCCGATTCGGATAACATACCGCCGGTACCTGCTGTAGGGTCATACACGCTACGGTAGATGCCTTTTTCGTAGATGCCGTCCTCGCCGGTAAACAGCAGCTGCACCATCAGGCGAATAACTTCGCGCGGGGTGAAGTGATCCCCGGCCTCCTCATTGGCTTGCTCATTGAACTTCCGCACCAGCTCTTCGAACAGGTAGCCCATCTGCAAATTGCTTATGACCTTGGGTGAGAGGTTGATGTCTGCGGAGCAGAACTCTTTGATGATCAGGAACAGCCGGTTCGCTTCGTCCAACTTGGCGATCTCGGTTTCAAACTCGAACTTGTCGAAAATGTCGCGGGCGCGCGGGGAGAACCCCTGAATGTAGGCGATCAAGTTGCCAGCGATGTTGGGAGCATCGCCCAGCAACTTCTCAAACGTGAAGCCGCTGGTATTGAACAGTTCCTGCTTGCGGTCCGTGCCTGCAATACGCGAAAGAGCCTTTTCCAGCGCAGGGCCCGTGATGCCTTTGTCTTCCAGGCGTTTCTTTTCGTCCAGCACCTTCTGCTTGTTTTCAGCCAGCACCAGATCGAAGCGACGCAGAACAATCAGCGGCAGCATCACGCGACGGTACTGCGGCGGACGGTAGGGGCCGCGTAGCTTATTGGCAATGCTCCAGATAAAGCCGACTAGATTTTGGTGTTGTACGTTTTGCATCAATGATTCCGAAAGCGGTTTGGTTTCTTCGTTTGACCTTGCTCCCGTATTGCTGCACGCGAGCCTTAGATTTTCGTGTGTACACCCGGTCCGTGAAGCGCTGAGAGCGAGGGTTTCCTTGAGCGTTTGATCATCCCACGGTCTGTGTTCACACTCCTCGCAGAGCACCTTGCAGTCTAGCAGACCAGCATTTTTGTGACCATGCGGAAATAGACCCGACAACCAATCCTTCACAACAACATCAAAAAACGGTGCCGACATGCAACTAAATTTGCAACCACGTACTTCCACAAGGGTGCACTATGGACCAATACTTAGTAAAGCCAGCCCTAGCATCAAACGACCCAAGGGATGGAGTCTTCCCTGGCGATTGGGCAAACCCGAAATGTAGTTCCCACGCGAGCCGATCCTGAATCGAGACAGATTTGGTGTATATATAATTTTGATGGTTGAATCCAGCCAAAGCCCAATCCCTAAAAGGTCTTGGGCTTTTTTCACTTTAAAAAAAGGGAATCGCACTAATGATTAACATCACCGCAAAACCCACTTGGCAATGGTCAGGCAAGAACACCTCAGCACGTTCGTTCAGTGCACGAACCAGCAGTTCGGGCACCTCGGCCCTTAAACACGCGTTGATGCCACGTAGCCTGGACCTGAACTTCTCGCTGAAGTATCGGCGCTAATCCAACTGCACATCCGCTACCGCTGACAGTGCCGCATCGGCGGCGCTTGCCCAGCTACAGGCACAAAGGCCCATGACATCAACATGTCATGGGCCTTTTCTTATTCGTATAACTACATCGAACAACTGGAGAGAAAAATGAGCAAGAACACTTCCCCAACTAAATTATCCGAGAGCGTCCAAATACCCAGCCCTACGAGCGCGAGTGTCGAGGTCGCGCTTACTCCATTCTGGCTTCTCGATGCTGGGACGACCAAGAAGCTGGGCCAGCACAGCGCTGGCGTTCTCAATTATCACGTCCTCGCGAACAACGACCGCCGTGGCCTCCTCATCGCAGTAACGCGAAACGAAGGTGGCGGCTATTTCAGTCGTGAACGAGTTCCCTTCGGCACCATCGTGAAGTGCCTGGAAAAGTACAAATCGGGCACGCCCTTCGTATCAAAGGTACTGAAGGATGTCTTCGTATCCAAGTCGGCCAACAATGCAGGCTTCATGGCGGCAGCGTTGCACGCGCTCGGCTTGCTTGCACCAGCACCCGAGGCTAAAACACAGCACGTCGTTACAGGCGATTGGTCATCATGGGAACGGACCATGCTCGCTGAGACTGGCACGCGTATTGAGCTGCCAGCCGAAAACGGCGGCGAAAAACCGACCGTAAGCGATACCATACAGGAAGATAAGCAACACAAGAAAACGCTCGAAATACTCGCTAAAAAGCCTCAATGATGGCAAGCGGCTCGATGACTACAGCGCCGCATCTTGCCGCGCTGGCCGCTGCCGAACGGCTCCCGCAAGGGCTGCTGCACTGGATGATCGGCGTCCACGGCCTCTACATCTACGGGGGGCTGCTCAAGAGGATCATCGATCCGGCGTCCACCCTCCCCCTCGGTGATGTGGACGTGATCGCGCTCGACGCCAAGGTCATGGGGGTCATGACCGAACGGTTCGGTATCGTCTTCAGGCGGGTGAGCGCGACTATTATCCGCACGCCCTACTTCATCGGGAAAGCGGCGCACGGAGAGGCCAAGATCGTTCACCTAGCATTGCTTCGCTCGCACGAGCAAGCGATGCGATACGTCATGAACAACCAGCTGGATATCGACCGCCTCGCTCTGTCCAATCACCATCTTTTCTATGATCCAAATTTCGACCTCGGCACGCTGTGCAACGCGATCCAGGCGAAGCGCGCGACCCGCGTCCAGGGAGCGCGTGACATGACCCTCTTCGCAAAAAATCGGCCGCAGATCGAGCATCGCTACGAGGTACGCCTGCGCCGCAAGGGGTACACCGTGATCGACTGATCTCCCATCCACGACAACAAAACAGGAGCCACATTGCCTGCCACCATTTACGTTACCCCGGCATCCCTCGCCACAATGCGCTTGATCGCACCGCTCGACTACTACGACCGCTGCACCCTCTCGGACGACCCTGCAACCGATCCGACCCGCAGGGAGGGATACTATCTCAAGGACCTGTCATTCCTGCATGTTTCGGTCCTACCCGACGCCGCGCACCTCGTCTTGCAGCTCGATGCCGGCGCTGCCGAAGTGACGTTCCCGACTGAGCTGCGAGGCTGCATATTCGAGCGTGCGCCGCACCTACCTTCCGACTATCAGCGCATCATCGCGTATTGGTCTGGTTCACCGGTCAACGCGAACTCGGACTGTGCCGTGTACTACCAATGCCCAGCCCAGCGCTACGAAGTGTCCCTCGCGGCGCTGGAGACCAATCCAGAATTGATCGGCAGGCGCGACAGTACGCCGCTTATCGACGCCCTCCTCTCCGAAGGTGTCGTGGTGTCCATCGCCGGTTTGGGCAGGCTGCTTGTCGATGCCGCGGACGACGATTTCGTCGCCGTCGCATTGCCTATCGATGACGACCTGCTCGGGCTGGACAACGGCGGTTTCCTCGCTGAGAAGCCCTATGACGTGACCTCGGCGCGTGTCGAACGCATCTTTTTGCGCGTGGCCGACATAAGGCGTTCACCCGACCCGCAGCGTATCTACATCGACATCCTGCGCTACGAAGAACTCGATTACGGGTTTTATTACTGACCATAACTGTCAGTAACCTTCGATCACCGGGTCGGTGCAGGCTGCGTAAAACGAAAGGCCAGCGCAGTTGATCGGTCTCTCGTCATACTGCGCTTGCAGGAACTGTCCTGCGCCGCTTCAGTACCTGAACAGCCCGAACCACCTTCAACCAGCCGCTGCTATTTTCCAAGAAATCGTTGCAGCATATCAAAAGGAATATCCGGGAGGGTAAAGGGCCGGTGCCCACCGGAAGAGATCGGGCGGCGACATGGCGACCTGGCGACATTTCCTCGTTTCGCCACGCTCATCACACGAGCCGTGCCGGATCGAGGTCGCCGTGTCGCCGTGTCGCCACATCACGCCCCGCCGCCCTCCACTTTCGGCGAGCAATCGCCGGGACACGTAATGAAGTTTTCGTACCGCCGCTTGTAGAAGCGCACTTCGTGCAACGTAAGCTCCTGCAAGGCATAACCGTGCCTCGTCATCCGTTGCATGAATCGCGTATCCGGCACCGGCCAAGGCGAGGACTCAGCTTTTTCCTTGATACTTGCGTAAGATTTCACCAATAGCGCTTCAAATGCCTGCCGAGCCATGTCGAGCCGTGGCAATGCAGTATTTTTGTTGTGTTGCTTGACCAGATCGGACAACGCACTGGTTAGCTCCGTCGCATTTGTCGTTCCGCACCAATCATTGAAGGGATGAGCACCCTGAATAGTCACATAGCGGTCAGCCTGCTTCCCAGGCTTTCCGGGGGAACTACACAGCACTTCGTTATTATCGGGCGCGGCGTTCCGCTTCTTCCAAATCACTTCTTTTTTCTCCAATGACAGAAAGGCAACCGTATCGATTGCAGGAGGTGTAAGGTCGATCAGCCCTTGTGTTAACAAGACGCGCCGTAGCGGCAATCCGATCATTCGACCACATTCCTCCACGAACTGCGCGACGGTGGCGGCAGGAAGCTGTTCACACAGCGGGATGTCGCCATCTCCCTCATAGTCAGGCCCCCGATACACTTGGAAATGTATAAGGTGGGAGCAGACTTCGTAGCCAAACAAGACGATCAGTTGACGCCTTGTCGCAGATTTCTTGTCACGGCTGAACTGGGTCAGCAGCGACACCACCCGCAATCGCAGCGCGCAGTTCATCGGATAGCAACCCATGCGGCAATTTTCCGTCGATGTGGCTTCGCTCTTCCTCTTCCAGTCGTCACCAGCAAGATGCGAATAGAACGTCTGGCGTGCCCTTGGGACTTGTAGTCCCAGGTGCTTGCCCCACTGATATAAGCATGACGGGCTCTCGCCCGTTAACTCAGCAAGCTCCCTTGCAAAAGCAACAGCCAGCGCTTGGCTATTCTCCCACGTCAAATTAGACAAATTCGTAAAGCTCCAATCGTTTCCCTGAACAAGTATCCTCAGGTAATACCAAAGTCAAACATAGCAACCATAAGCCATTGATTCAAAAGATAATTACCGCCAGAACCGGCACCCTTCAAGTCCGATAAAGTCCGCCCAACCGAAACGTTTCGGTCAACAAATGGAGCGGAAATGAAGAAGAAATTGAGTTTGTCTGAGATGAGAGAAAAGATCAAGGCGAAGCGTGCCGCAGAGGCAACGGGCAACGTCACCACTCATCCGCTGGAAGTTAAAGACGCGTCGGCCACCACCCAAAAGAAACAGCGCGGCATGAAAGAAATACTGGCAGCACGACGCGAAGAAAGCCAACGGCGTGCCGTGGCTTTTGCTAAGCGCAGGCAGGCCGAGGCGCAGGCCGCAACCGAAGTGAGCGCGAGCGAGTCGTACGAATCCGACGTTGACGACAAGGCCGAGCAGAATTCGGCCAATGCCTGCACCGAATCCAACGATAATGCTTTCGACGACCAGTTCTGCGAGTCCGACGCCTACGATCAGCCTCATAAGTCCGATGCATGTGGCCGGCCCGGCGGATCAGATGCTGACGCGGAGATCGAAGAGACAACGCGTCGGCCGAAAAAGGCGACAGCCGCGCTCTCAACGCGCCAGAAGCCCTATCCTGTCCATGCGTTCGGCAAGTGGGATCTGCAATCAGACTGATTGCAAAAGCCGTCCAGGTCGATCTCGAAATGGTCGGTTCATCCCTGATCGGCGTGCTATCCGCGTTGGTCCAGGCGATCATCAACGTCTCCGCAAAGCAATACGACGCAGGCCGCCCTGTCAGCATCAACATGTTCATCATCGCATCATCAGGCGAACGTAAATCCTCGACCATTGAGGCCATCGTTAGCGCGGTGCGGACGGCCCTCGTCCGTGCTACGGATACCCGCAGAAACATGATCATTCAAGACGTGACGGTCGATGGAATGGTCGTTGGCCTGCTTGAGCGCTGCCCCTCGCAGTTCCTGCTGGCTCTTGAGGGAGCATCACTGCTTGGTGGACATGCGATGAGTAAGGACAACCTTGGTCGTTTTCTCGGCAACGTATCGTCCCTATTTTCAGGCGAACCGATTAGCCGGACCCGCGTTGAAGAGCACCACTACGCAATTGGCCGCCGCCTCAGCGTGCTGTTGTTTTCGCAGCCAATTGTCGCGATGGATTTTCTGAGTTCGGACATGATCATGCAGCAGGGCTTGGGCAACCGCTTTATGTACAGCACGCCACCATCGCTTATGGGGACGCGCCTGTACGCTGATGTTGAACTCGAAAACGACCCCGTCTACACGCAATTTTGCGACCAACTGGCGGCGCTGGCGAGCCTTGAATGGAAGATCAGCGCAGACACGGGCGGCATGGATGTCCGAACGGTCCGCATGAGTCCTGAAGCGAAGAAAATCTGGGTTGCTTTCTACAATTCTTCCGAGCTTTCGGCGAAGGCAGGCGGCGATGCCGAGGCACACGAAGGGTATGTCACGCGAGTTCCAGAGCAGGTCATGAGGCTGGCTGCACTGCTGGCAATGCTGGACGACCCGAATGTCGAGCATATCAGCGAACAAGTCATGGAGCGCGCAGTCGCTCTCGGCAGCTACTACCTGACGTCCGCCCTCGACGCATTCAAAGTGATGCCCGCGAACAAGGACGAAATGGACGCAAAGACCTTGCTGGACTGGATGATAAACAAGCTCGACGAGCTCGACATCGATGCCATCCCCGTCCGCATGATGTATAAGGACGGCCCGCGCTGTGCTCGACCCAGTAAGCGGACCAAAGAGTTGCTCGCCTTGCTCATGGCTCGCGGAGAAGTGCGCAAGTACACCCAGTCTATCCACTACGGTGACGGCAAGAACTCGCTCGACAATTATGCCGTGACCGGCATGTAACCCAGGTGCGGCCCGGACAGGCCAGCGATTAGCGGAAACGCTATTCGCTCGCCTCCCGGAATCGTAAGCAGACCGCGCCATTCCGACGTCGCAAATTCCTATTGATGTCGCCGTGTCGCCAAAGTCGCCACACACCACTGTTACCGGCGACGAATATTTCTATGAACCGGGGCCAACGCTGAGCATTTTCCAACCCTGAGCGCGTTCAAACAGCATTGGTCCTCGATCGGCTACTGAAGAATTCCCGAACGCCCGAACCCTACAAGCCGAAGTCGCGTACGGCGCGTCCTGCATACAGCACGGCCATGGATGAGGTTGCCTGCTGCCCGAGTCCAAAATCAGTGCAATGTCGCCATGTCGCCATGTCGCCACCCTGTCCCGTCTCGTAATCCGCCGAGTAGGAGTCCAGTGCGTGGCGTAACCGCCATCGGGCGGCGAAGGCGCTGCCGACAAGAACTGTCCCTCCAACTCAGCTTCAAAGGCACGGAATGGACCGAAAGGCAGTCTCCGTTGCCTCAACACCAAACCTCCTGCTTCACATTGAACGAGTCCGGCACTGAGTCCATGCGAATCCGCTACCACTGCTGTCGGTCTGTGTTCCAAGGACTTGGAAGACTAGGTACACCCTCACCCCCCCCCCGCTTCCTGTCATC
>Ga0265780_10007167_pt1 | contig 13722 bp, 13 predicted proteins | sample P1T30metagenome_FD_192432 | JGI IMG/M metagenome (GOLD analysis project Ga0265780, IMG submission 192432) | Plant litter microbial communities from East Loma Ridge, Irvine, California - P1 T30 | ecosystem: Environmental > Terrestrial > Plant litter > Unclassified | place: USA: California... | reverse complement strand
TTATGCAGTGTTTCGTTTGCGTCGTCAACTTCTCTTTTTTGCTACGCCGCGTTTTCCGCGGCTTCCTGCGTCATCTTCAACTACTTGATTTCGTTGTCGTTTCTGCGAGGGACCGAACTATAACAAACCGGCACGAGAGTTGCAAGGGCCTTTCTGTGTGCTATCTTTGCCGCCGCCTCCACTCATCTATATAAGAACAGCGATGCGTCTCCCAGAACTGGCACCACTCCGTAACGACGAACTCGCCGCCGCCCTCTCCGCTGCGATCGACAACAAGACCAAGCCGCTCGGCAGCCTGGGCCGCCTGGAAGCCCTGGCCAGGCAGATCGGCCTGATTCAAGACACGGCCTCGCCGTCCATCGACGCCCCTTCCATATTGGTATTTGCCGGCGACCATGGTGTAGTGGCGGAAGGCGTGTCCGCCTACCCGCAGGAAGTCACCTGGCAAATGGTCGAGAACTTCCTGGTCGGCGGCGCTGCGATCAATGTCTTCGCGCGCCAGAACGGCTGCGCGATCCGGGTTGTCGACGCCGGCGTGAACCACCACTTCGGCGAACGTGCCGGCCTGGTCGACCGCAAAATCCGCCCGGGCACCCGCAACTTCGCCCAGGAGGCGGCGATGACGCCTGGCGAATGCGCGCTCGCCCTGGAGCACGGCATGGACCTGGCGCGCGCGCTGCCAGGCAACGTGGTCGGCTTCGGCGAAATGGGTATCGGGAACACCACCGCCGCGGCAGCGCTGATGCACAAGCTGGCCGGCATCCCGGTGGCGGACTGCGTCGGCGCCGGCACCGGCCTGACGCCGCAAGGCATCAGCCACAAGCAGGCCGTGATCGAGGCGGCAGTCGCCAAGCATGCCGGCGTCGACGATCCGCTTGCGGTGCTGGCCACCTTTGGCGGCTTCGAGATCGCGATGATGGCCGGCGCCATGCTGCAGGCGGCCGCGCTGCGCAAGGTACTGCTGATCGACGGCTTCATCGTCACCAGTGCGCTGCTGGCGGCGGCCCGCCTGCAGCCGGCCATCCTCGATTACTGCGTGTTTGCGCACTGCTCGAACGAACAGGGCCACCGCCAGATGCTTGCGCACCTGGGGGCGCAACCGCTGCTGCAGCTCGACCTGCGCCTGGGCGAAGGCACCGGCAGCGCACTGGCCCTGCCGCTGCTGCATGCGGCCACCCACTTCCTGGCGGAGATGGCGACCTTCTCGTCGGCCCAGGTCAGCACCCGGTCCGAATAAATGCAGCAGCTGCGCCTGTTCTTCATCGCGCTGCAGTTCTTCACGCGCCTGCCGATCCCGCGCTGGGTCGGCTTCGAGCCGGCGTGGCTGCAGCACGCAGCGCGCTACTTCCCGCTGGTCGGTTGGGTGGTGGCGGCGGTGGCGGCCGGCGTGTACGCACTGGCCGCGCTGGTGCTACCGGCGCCGCTGGCCGCCGTGCTGTCCACCGCGGCCTCGATCTACGTGACGGGCGCCTTTCATGAAGACGGCTTTGCCGATACCTGCGATGGCCTGGGCGGCGGCATGACGCGCGAGCGCGTGCTCGAGATCATGAAGGATTCGCGCGTCGGCGCCTATGGCGCAATCGGCATCGTCTGCATGCTGGGCATGAAGTGCACGGCGCTGGCGATGCTGCCGCCATCGAGCGCCATCGCCGCCCTGTTCCTGGCGCATCCGCTCTCGCGCCTGGCCGCCACCAGCCTGATCTGGCGCATGGACTATGCGCGCGACCAGGGCAAGGCCAAGCCCATGGCCCAGCAGATGCGTGGTGGGGAGTTCGCTATCGCCGCTTTCACCGCCCTGCTGCCTGCAGCCGCGCTGATGGCGAGCGGCCTGCTCGCGCCGGCCTGGCTGGCGGCCTGCGTTGCCGCAGCGGCCCTGTCCACCTTCTGGCTCGCACGTAAATTCCAGGCACGCCTGCAGGGCTACACGGGCGACTGCCTGGGCGCCGTGCAGCAGCTGGCGGAAGTGGCGATCTACCTCGTCATCGTGGCCAGCCTGGGCCACGCTGCACTGCGTTGAGCATGCGCCTGCTACTGGTACGCCATCCCCGCCCCGAGGTCGATCCCGGCCTCTGTTATGGGCGCAGCGATGTCGCGGCCGACGGCGCCGAGCTCCTGCGCGTGTGCGCCACGCTGCCGGCCGGCCTGCCAACCTGGAGCAGCCCCCTGCAGCGCTGCGCCAGCCTGGCCCGCGCGCTCGACCCAGCGCAGCTGCGCTTCGACGCACGCCTGGCCGAGATGGACTTCGGCGCCTGGGAATTGCGCAGCTGGGACGACATCCCGCGCGTTGAGGTCGACGCCTGGAGCGACGACTTGCTGCACTACCGCCCCGGCGGCGGCGAATCGGTGCTCGACGTGGCGCGCCGCGTGACCGCCTTCCGCGCCGACCTGTCCCGGGAAGGCCATGCCGCGGCCCTGATCATCTGCCACGCCGGCACCATCCGCCTGCTCTGCGCCCTGCACACCGGCCTGCCGCTGGAGGCCGCCGCACTGGAAGCGGCGCGCACGCCGCACCGCATCGGCTATGGCGAAATGCTTGTGCTGGGCGACTGACATCGCCGTATAATGACGCCGTTTTGGTGCTCGCGCCCGTGTTCACAGGCGCAGTTAAACGGGAAACACGAAGCTTACTGAAGCCAACGTGTGCTGCCCCCGCAACGGTAAGCAGGTACCGCATTCATGCGGCAAACCGTCCCCCAGGCCACTGTGCATTTGCATGGGAAGGCTGGACGGCTCCACCTGCCAGCCCGGAGACCGGCCAAAAGGTGGAGACGTACCTCATCGGTACGCCTCTGTTCAATCCGGCCTACGGGGACGTTGGCTGGTTGTCCGACCAGGCTTCTATGACTTTTCACGTTTCACCGCAGGCGGCTGCATCGTCGCTCGCGCTTGCCATGGCTGCGTCTTTCGCGCAGGCCGATTCCACGCTCGCCGCTTCCGCCATCGACACGGTCGTCGTCACCGCCGCGCGCACGCCGCAGCGCGCCGATGACGTCATCGCCCAGACCACGGTCATCCATGCCGAAGAGATCGCGCGCTCGGGCGCCGGCTCGGTGGCCGACGTACTGCAGCGCCAGCCCGGCATCGAGATCACACGCAACGGCAGCGCCGGCGCCAGCACCAGCGTCTACCTGCGCGGCGCGAATGCGAACCAGGTCGTGGTGCTGCTCGACGGCGTGCGCATCGGCTCCTCGACCAGCGGCACCGCCAGCTGGAACGCCATTCCGCTCGAGGCCATCGACCGCATCGAAGTCGTCTACGGCCCCCTGAGCACCCTGTATGGCGCCGACGCCATTGGCGGCGTGATCCAGATCTTCACGCGCAAGGGCGAGGCGGGCCTCAACGCCAGCGCCACGATCGGCGCCGGCAGCGATGCCACGCGCCAGGCCAGCGCCCACATTGCCGGCGCCAGCGCCGGCGAACACGCCGTCAGCTACGCCTTCGGCGCCGGCCGCGACGAATCCGACGGCTTCTCGGCCACCCGGCCGGGCGCATCCGGCTACAACCCGGACGACGACGGCTACCGCCGCACGAATGTCCACGGCCGCGTGGCGGTCGCCATCGCACCGGGCCATGAAGCCGGCGCCCAGTTCCTGCACAGCCGCCTGCGCGCCCAGTACGACAGCGGCGCCAGCGCGTTCGACACCAACAACCGCCAGGACCTGGACACGGCATCGGTCTTCATGTCGAACCAGTTCGCGCCGAACTGGCGCAGCACGCTGCAGCTGGCGCGCTCCGAAGACAAGCTTGGCAGCTTCACCAGTGCAGCGGCAAGCGGCGCCAGCCAGATCGATACCCGCCAGGACGAATTCACCTGGCAGAACACAGTCACGCTCGGCCCCGATACCCTGCAGCTGCTGTACGGCCACCGCAAGGAAGAAGTGGCCTCCAGCGCCACCCGCGCCCTGGAACGCGAACGCATCACCAATTCGTACGCCGCCGCTTACGCGCTGCGCCGCGGTCCGCACCTGGTTGATTTCAGCGCGCGCCAGGACCGCTCGGTGTACGGCAACAAGCACACCGGGGCCGCCGGCTATGGCTATAACTTCGGCAATGGCCTGCGCGCCACCGCCAGCATCGGCTCCAGCTTCCGCGCGCCGACCTTCAACGAGCTGTACTACCCCGGCTATGGCGTCGATACCAACCAGCCCGAGCGCGGCCGCAACGCCGAACTCGGCCTGCGCTACGACAGCCGCGCCGTGCAGCTGGACGCCACCGTCTACCGCAACCGCCTGAGCGACATGATCGTCTCGGCCAATCCCTGCCCGGACCATCGCGACGGCCGCAGCGGCAGTTGCGCCTACAACGTGGCCTCGGCCACCCTGGAAGGCGTGAGTTTGGCGGCCAGCACCCGCATCGGCGCCCTGCGCCTGCGCGGCAGCGCCGACTGGCAAGACCCGCAGGACAATGGCAGCGGCAAGCGGCTGGCGCGGCGCGCGGCGAAGCACGCCAGCCTGCATGCCGAATACGACGCCGGCCGCCTGCAGACCGGCGCCGAATGGGTGCTCTCCGGCGCCCGCTTCGACGATGCCGCCAACCTGCGCCGCCTGGGCGGCTATGGCCTGCTGAACCTGTATGCGAGCTGGCGCATCAACGAAGACTTTTCGCTGCTGGCCAGGGTGAACAACGGCTTCGACAAGGACCATGAGCTGGCCCGCAACTACAACACCGGTGGCCGCAGCTGGTTCGCCGGCCTGCGCTACGGTATCCGCTGATCCCATCCTCCATGAGCCGCACGCCCCTGCCCCTCTCGAAGCCCTTGCCACTGCGGCCGCTGCGCCAGCGCGCCCTGCTGGTCACGGGGGCGATGCTGCTGGTGGCGATCGCCTGCATGCTGTATGCGGGCATGACCGGCTCGGTCGAGGTGGGGCTGGGCGAGGTGCCCGCGGCGCTGCGCGAGTTATATGAGGGCCGCCCGCAAACGCTGGCCGCCTCGCTGCTGGAACTGCGCGCCGGGCGCGCCACGGTAGCCTTTGCCACCGGCGCCGCCCTGGCCCTGGCGGGCGTGCTGATGCAGGCCCTGCTGCGCAATCCCCTGGCCGATCCCTACATCCTCGGCATCTCGGCCGGCGCCTCGGTCGGCGCGCTGGCCGCGCTGATGCTGATGGCAGCCATGGCCACGGTCGAACTGGCGGCTGTCGGCGGCGCCATCACGGTATCGCTGCTGCTGTATGCACTGGCGCGCCAGGACCTGCGCGGCGGCGCCGGCGGCAGCGGCGGCACCTCGACCCTGCTGCTGACCGGCGTGGTGATCTCCTCGCTGTGCGTGGCCCTGATCACCCTGATGCTGTCGATCGCGCCGGAAGGCCGGCTGCGCACCATGGTGTTCTGGATGATCGGCGACGTCTCCGGTGCGCCGGTGCGGCTGCTGCCCTGGCTGGTGCTCGGCGCCGCCCTGCTCTACGCGCTGCGCAACGCGCGCGGCATGAATGTGCTGGCCCTGCATGCGGAAGCCGCGGTAACGCTGGGCGTGCGCGTCGGCAGCCTGCGCCGCGGTTTGTTCCTGGTCTCGGGCATCCTGACCGCCAGCGCCGTCACCAGCGCCGGCTCGATCGGCTTCGTCGGCCTGATCGTGCCGCACGCCTGCCGCTTTGCCTTCGGGCCCGACCACCGCGTGCTGATCCCGGCTTCGGTGCTGGCCGGGGGCAGCTTCCTGGTGCTGTGCGACACGCTGGCGCGGACAATCGTCGCGCCGCAGCAGCTGCCGGTCGGCGCAGTCACCGCCATCATCGGCGCCCCCATCTTCCTTTATCAACTGCACCGCCTGCGCCGCTCCTGACGCGCAGCGGACCCCGGAGCCTCCCATGAACGACATGACACCCGAACAGACGGCCGCGCTCAACGAACGCCACCGCGTGCGCATGGAGCGCAAGAAGGCCATCATCGACGCCCGCATCGAGGCCGCAGACAAGCAGGTCGGCATCATCATCGTCAACACCGGCAACGGCAAGGGCAAGAGCTCGAGCGCCTTCGGCATGGCGGCGCGCGCCCTTGGACACGGCATGCGCGTGGGCGTGGTCCAGTTCATCAAGGGAGCGATCGCCACCGGCGAAGAGCAGTTCCTGCGCCGCTTCCCCGATGAAGTGGGCTTCCACGCGATGGGCGAAGGCTATACCTGGGAAACCCAGAACCGCGAGCGCGACATGGAGAAAGCGGCCGAGGCCTGGGCCCAGGCCAGGCGCTTCCTGACCGACCCGGGCATCGGCATGGTGGTGCTGGATGAATTGAACATCGCCCTGAAGTACCGCTACCTCGACGTGCACAGCGTGATCGAAGATTTGCTCGACCGCCCACCGATGCAGCACGTGGTGATCACCGGACGCGGTGCGCCGCCGGAACTGGTGGCGGTGGCCGACACCGTCACCGAGATGAACGTGGTGAAGCATGCCTTTGCCGCCGGCATCGGCGCGCAAGCGGGGACCGAATGGTAAGCACTCTGCAAAACGGCGCCCGCATGGTGCTGGTGGCGGCCGTCTCTTCGGGCCAGGGCAAGACCACCGTCACCGCGGCCCTGGCGCGCAGCCTGGTGCGGCGCGGCCAGCGCGTGCGCGTGTTCAAGTGCGGCCCCGACTTCATCGACCCGATGCTGCTCGAACGCGCCTGCGGCGCCCCGGTCCACACGCTCGACTTGTGGATGGTGGGCCGCGACGAATGCCGGCGCCGCCTGGCCCAGGCCGCGCGCGAAGCCGACGCCGTGCTGGTCGAAGGCGTAATGGGCCTGTACGACGGCACGCCCTCGGCAGCCGACCTGGCCAATGAATTCGGCATCCCGGTGCTGGCCGTGATCGACGCCTCGGCCATGGCGCAAACCGCCGGCGCCGTGGCGCGCGGCCTGCGCGACTATGGCCCGGTGCAGCTGGCCGGCGTGATCGCCAACCGCATCGCCAGCCCCGGCCACGCGCAGATGGTCGCCGGCTCGCTGCGCGACATTCCGCTGATTGGCTCGTTAAATCGCCAGGCCGCCAGCCTGCCGGAACGCCACCTCGGCCTGGTGCTGCCGGGCGAGCAGCCGCAGATCGACGCCTATCTCGATGCGCTGGCCGATGCCCTGCAGCTGGATGCCGCCGCCTGGGATGCACTGCCTTTGATCGCACCCGAGGCCCAGGATGGCCCGGCCATCGCACCGGCACTGGCCGGCAAGACGGTCGCCATTGCGCGCGACGCCGCCTTTGCCTTCCTGTATCCGGCCAATCTCGATACCCTGCGCATCCTCGGTGCGCGGCTGAGCTATTTCTCGCCGCTGGCCGACGAGGCGCTGCCGCCGGATGCCGACGCCGTCTACCTGCCCGGCGGTTATCCGGAACTGCATGGCGAAGCATTGGCGCAGGCCGCACGCTGGCGCGCCTCGATCAGGGCGGCGCATGCGGCCGGCCTGCCGATCGTGGCGGAATGCGGCGGCATGATGGCGCTGGCCGACGAACTCACCGACCCGGACGGGCACTGCTGGCCGATGGCCGGGCTGCTGCCGGGCGCGGTGACGATGGGCACGCGCCTGGCCGGCCTCGGCGCCCAGGCCCTTGCTACGCCGGACGGCACGCTGCGCGGCCACACCTTCCATTATTCGCGCCTGCAGACGCCGGTCGCGCCATCGCGGCACACGGTGCGCAATACCTCCGGCACCCAGGGCGAGGCGGTGTACGAGGTCGGTTCGCTGACGGCCTCTTACTTCCACGGCTACTTCGCCTCGAACCCGCAGGCGGTGGCCAGGCTGTTCACGCGGGCGGCGTCGTGAGCGCGACGCTGATCCTGGGCGGCGCCCGCTCCGGCAAGAGCGCCCTGGCCGAGCGCCTGGCGCGCGAGTCGGGAAAGGAGGTGCTCTACCTGGCCACCGCCCACGCGGGCGACGGCGAAATGGGCGCGCGCATCGCGCATCACCGCGCGCGCAGGCCGGCGCACTGGGCCACGCTGGAAGAACCCCTGGCGCTGGCCGCGCTGCTGCGCCGCGAATGCACGGCAGGGCGCCTGCTGCTGGTCGATTGCCTGACCCTGTGGCTGACCAACCTGATGCTGTGCGGCGACGAACCCTTGCCGGAAACCGGCGAACTGCTGCTGCCGGCGCGCTTCGATGACGAACGCGCCGCCCTGCTGGAACTGCTCGATGCCGGCCTGCCGGGCGAACTGATCCTGGTCTCGAACGAGGTCGGCATGGGCATCGTGCCGCTGGGCGCCCTGTCGCGCCGCTTCGCCGACGAGGCGGGGCGCCTGAACCAGGACGTGGCGGCGCGCGCCGGCCGGGTGATCCTGGTGGCGGCCGGCCTGCCGCTGGTGCTGAAAGGCGCGCCGTGCTGAGCGGCCTGCCGCTGGCCGAACTGGCGCTGCTGCTGGTGGCGGGCGTGGCGCTCGACTTGCTGCTGGGCGAAGCGCGGCGCTGGCATCCGCTGGTCGGCTTCGGGCGGCTGGCGAATGCGCTCGAGGCGCGCATCAACTGCGGCAGTTGGCGGCTGGCGCGCGGCGCCCTGGCCTGGGTGCTGGCGGTGCTGCCGCCGGTGCTGGCAGCGACATGGCTGATTTGGTCTCTGGCTGGCGTGGCTGGCATGCTGCTGCACGCCTTCCTGCTGTATTTCGCCCTCGGCCTGCGCAGCCTGCGCGAGCACACCATTCCGATCTTCCGCGCGCTGCGCGCCGGCCAGCTGGACGAAGCGCGCCGGCTCACCGGCCGCATCGTCAGCCGCGACACACGCGACGCCAGCGCCTCCGACCTGGCCAAGGCCGGCGCCGAATCCCTGCTGGAAAACGGCAACGACGCCGTGTTCGGCACCCTGTTCTGGTTCCTGGTCGCGGGCGGTCCGGGCGCGCTGCTGTTCCGTCTCGCGAACACGCTCGATGCGATGTGGGGCTACCGCAGCGAGCGTTTCAATCTGTTCGGCCGCGTTGCAGCGCGCATCGACGACGTGCTGAACTTCGTCCCCGCGCGCCTGACCGCGCTGAGCTACGTGCTGCTGGCGCCGCGCGGCGGCCACGCGCGCGCCTGGCGCTGCTGGCGCGCGCAGGCGCCGGCCTGGAGCAGCCCGAACGCCGGCCCGGTGATGGCCAGCGGCGCCGGCGCGCTCGGCATTGCACTGGGCGGCGCGGCGCGCTACGACGGCGTGGTCGAACAGCGGCCGCCGCTCGGCCTTGGCCGCGATGCCGCCCCGGTCGATGTGCTGCGCGCCTGGCGCCTGGTGCTGGGTACCACCTTGCTGTGGCTGGGCGCCGTCTGCACGCTTGCCTTGCTCATGTGGGGAGCGGGCCATGCTTGAACACGGCGGCAACCTGCGCGCAGCCGCGCAGCGTTATGGACGCGACGACTGGATCGACCTCTCGACCGGCATCAACCCCTGGGGCTATCCGGCGCCTGTGCTGCCGCCGGATGCCTGGCACCGGCTGCCCGAGCCCGATCCGGGTCTGGCGGCAGCCGCCTGCGCGTGGTACCGCGCGCCGGCCCTGCTGCCGGTGGCCGGCACCCAGGCCGCAATCCAGGCCCTGCCGCGCCTGCGCCTGCCCTCGCGCGTGGTGGTGGCCGCGCCCTCGTATGCGGAGCACGCGCATCATTGGGGCCGGCACGGGCATAGCCTGCGCCAGGTAGCGTATGCCGACCTGGAACAGGCGGTCGATAGCTGCGAGGTTCTGGTGGTCTGCAATCCGAACAACCCGACCGGCGCCACGGTCCCTGCGCCGCAGCTGCGCGCGTGGGCGGCGCGCCTGGCGCGGCGTGGCGGCTGGCTGGTGGTCGACGAAGCCTTTGGCGACACGGCGCCAGGCCTGAGCGTGGCCGGCGACAGCGGCCAGCCGGGGCTCATCGTGCTGCGCTCGGTCGGCAAGTTCTTCGGGCTGGCCGGCCTGCGCCTGGGCTTCGTCGGCGCGCATCCGGCGCTGCTGGCGGAGCTGGCCGATTTGCTCGGTCCCTGGTCGGTCAGCGGCCCCGCGCAAACGGTGGCGCGCGCGGCGCTGGAAGACCGGACCTGGCAGGACCGGACCCAGACGCGCCTGCTGCTCGCGGGTGAGCACATGCGCGCGCTGCTGGGCGCACACGGCATCGCGGCGAGCGGCACGCCGCTGTTCCACTGGTGGCCGCATGCGCAGCCGGAAGCGTTTCACGAACACCTGGCCAGGCAGGGCATCTGGTGCCGCCTGTTCACCCAGGCGGCGCGCGGCATCCGCCTCGGCCTGCCTGCCAACGACGACGAATGGCGGCGCCTTGTGCGCGCCCTGGAAAACTGGAGCGAAGGATGAGGGAAAGTATGGGACGCAGTAGTCAAGCTGGCAGTGGACGATCCTTGCGGCTGGGCGCCGTGCTGGCCGGCCTGGTGCTGGCCCAGGCGGCGCAGGCGGTGACCGTGAAGGACGACGCCGGCGCCAATGTCAGCTTGCCGAAGCCGGCGCTGCGCGTGATCTCGATGGCGCCGCATGCGACCGAACTCTTGTTCGCGGCCGGCGGCGGCGCGCGCGTAGTCGGCGCGGTCGACTACAGCGATTACCCGGAAGCGGCCAAGCGCATCCCGCGCATCGGCTCGAACCGCGAGGTCGACGTCGAGCGCATCATGGCGCTGAAGCCCGACCTCATCGTGGCCTGGATGCACGGCAGTTCGGAACGCCAGATCGAGCTGGTGCGCCGGACCGGCGTGCCGATCTACCTGAGCGATCCGCAGACCCTGGAAGGCATCCCCGACAGCCTGCAGCGCCTGGCCCAGTTGATGGGCACCGAAGCGGCGGCGCAGCCGGTGGCGTTTGAACTGCGCGCGCGCCTGGCCAGCCTGCGCAAGCGCTACGCGGGCCGCTCGCCGGTGCGCACCTTTTACCAGGTGTGGGACAAGCCGCTGTACACGCTCAGCGGCAAGCACATCATCACCGACGCGCTGCGCCTGTGCGGCGGCGAGAACATCTTCCATACGCTGCCGGTGACGGCGCCGGTGGTGACGCTGGAAAGCGTGCTGCAGTCCGACCCGGAAGCCATCTTCGGCACTGCCGAGAAGAACTACGGCGGCGTGAACTTGTGGCGCCAGTACCCGACCATGACGGCGGTGCGCAACGAGAACCTGTTCACGGTGGACGGCAATTTGCTGAACCGCGCCGGCCCGCGCATGATCGACGGCGCCGCCGTGATGTGCGAGAAGCTGGAAGAAGCACGCAAGCACCGGAAATGAACCGCTTCCCTTTCCAGACCCTGATGGTGCAGGGCACGACTTCGGATGCCGGCAAGAGCACGGTGGTGGCGGCGCTGTGCCGCCTGTTGAAGCGGCATGGCGTGCGCGTGGCGCCGTTCAAGCCGCAGAACATGGCGCTCAACAGCGCGGTGACCCGGGATGGCGGCGAGATCGGGCGTGCCCAGGCGCTGCAGGCGATCGCCGCCGGCATCGAACCGCATACCGACATGAACCCGGTGCTGCTGAAACCGTCGAGCGACACCGGCGCCCAAGTGATCATCCACGGCCGCGCGCGCGCCGAGATGAATGCGCGCGACTACCACCGCTATAAAACGGTGGCGATGGCGGCGGTGCTGGAATCGCACGCGCGCCTGGGAGAGCAGTACGACTGCATCGTGGTCGAGGGCGCGGGCAGCCCGGCCGAGATCAATCTGCGCGAGCGCGACATCGCCAACATGGGGTTTGCCGAAGCAGTTGACTGCCCGGTCATCCTGGTGGCCGACATCGACCGCGGCGGCGTGTTTGCGCATCTGGTCGGCACCCTGGCCTGCCTGTCGGCTAGCGAGCGCGCGCGCATCGTCGGTTTCGTGATCAACCGCTTCCGCGGCGATATCGGCCTGCTGGAGCCGGGCCTGGATTGGCTCGAGCGCGAGACCGGCAAACCAGTGCTGGCGGTGCTGCCCTACCTGCACGGGCTGTATCTCGACGCCGAGGATGCGGTGCAGCCGGCCCAGGCCGGGCGCGGCGCCTTCAAGGTGGTGGTGCCCAGCCTGCCGCGCATGAGCAACCACACCGACTTCGACGCCCTGCGCGCGCATCCGGACGTCGATGTCCGCTTCGTGCGCGCCGGCGAAACGATACCGGGCGCCGACCTGGTCATCCTCCCGGGCAGCAAGAACACGCGCGGCGATTTGGCATGGCTGCGCGAGCAGGGCTGGCCGCAAGCGATTCATCGTCACCTGCGCTACGGCGGCAAGGTGATCGGCGTGTGCGGCGGCTTCCAGATGCTGGGCAAGGTGGTGGACGATCCGCATGGCGTCGAGGGCGGCGCGGGTAGCTCGCCGGGCCTGGGCCTGCTCGACCTGGCGACGACGATGACGCGCGAGAAGCGGCTGTGCCGAGTGAGCGGCGCGTGCGCCTTCGATGCCGGCGCGGCGCGCGTGGAAGGCTACGAGATCCACATGGGCGAGTCGCAGGGAACCGCGTTGGAGATGCCGGCATTCCGCATCGACGGGCGGCCGGAAGGGGCCTGCTCGGCGGACGGGCAGATCCTCGGGACTTACCTGCACGGCTTGTTCGATCATCCGGATGCCGGCGCTGCCTTATTGCGCTGGGCCGGCGCGCGCAGCGAACACCGAGTGGATAGTGCTGCATTGCGCGAGGCCAGCCTTGACCGGATTGCGGATGCGGCCCAGCCATTATTTGAAAGGCTGATAGCACCGTCGGCGCTTGATAGGTAAGTCCTATCGGACTGCTTAAATCAATTTACTTTATCTCTTGGATGAGAATGACTATCATTTGCTTCAGATTGTTAAGAACTGGAGCAGTACATGATCGTCGCAGCCAAACGCCTCAGCCAAGTCCTCACCCACATGGCCATCGCCTACACCCTTGCCTACACGGTAACGGGCTCGGCTGTGTTCAGCGGCCTGGCCGTGATCGCGGAACCGGTCATCAACGTGCTGCTGCTCCCTTTCCACGAAGCGGCCTGGGCGAAACGCCGCCGCATGGCGCGTGACGACAAGGCGCGCTACGTCGCCATGGCCGGCGAAAAGCTCAGCCAGACTTTTCTGCACGCCGGCGTTGCCTTCAGTGTGATGTACGTGACGACCGGCTCCTGGGCGATCGGCGGCGTAGCTGCAGTGCTCGAACCGATCTGCAACGTGATCCTCCTGCCGTTGCACGACCGCCTGTGGGAACACGCCGAGCGCGCCAGTGCGCCGGCAGTCCGCCTGCACGGCGCTTGACCTTTTCTACCGGGCTGGCTCAGCGCCGGCCTCTTCCGTATCCCCAGCCCCCGCCCCGGTGCGACCAGCCACCGCCCCGCCCGTGCCAGCCGTGTGATCGTCCGCCATGGTAATGGCCATAGCCATGGCGGTGTGCATAACCGCCGCGATCGTAATAGCCAAATCCGAAATTTAGCGCGACCGGAGGACCAACGTAGGTCGGATAGGCATAGCCTGGATAATAGTAGGGGTCGTAGGCCTCGGCATAAGGTGGCCCGTAGACAGCACATCCGCCAAGGCTGCCGACAATCACCAAGCCAACAGCAAGACGCTTTACTGCACGCATACCTGGAGTGTTCATCTTAGATCCCCGAACGCGAACCTGCTTTCATTCTAGTCCGGTACGTCAGGTTTTCAACGTGAATGTAGGGTGGGTTCTCGAACCCACCACCTCACCGGCCGATCACCGGCACCGTGTGCAAACGGCTACGTACATAAATAGCACGCCCAAAGCAAAAAACCCCACCAAGATCACCTGGTGGGGTTTTTCATATAACTAGCCTGACGATAACCTACTTTCACACTGGTTGCAGCACTATCATCGGCGCAAAGTCGTTTCACGGTCCTGTTCGGGATGGGAAGGGGTGGGACCGACT
>Ga0265780_10007165_pt1 | contig 13723 bp, 10 predicted proteins | sample P1T30metagenome_FD_192432 | JGI IMG/M metagenome (GOLD analysis project Ga0265780, IMG submission 192432) | Plant litter microbial communities from East Loma Ridge, Irvine, California - P1 T30 | ecosystem: Environmental > Terrestrial > Plant litter > Unclassified | place: USA: California... | reverse complement strand
GCTCGCCGGCCTGCGCTTTGCTCAGACCGTAGATGCGGGCCACGCCGTCGCCGACCTGCAACACGGTGCCGACTTCTTCCAGCTCGGCTTCCGACTTGAAATTGGACAGTTGCTGCCGCAGGATTGCGGAGACTTCATCCGGACGTACTTCTGCCATTTGTATTGGGAATTAAGTAGTAGTTAGTAGTAAGTAGCTAGTAGCAAGTAGTTGGTATCCAGAAGGTAGCACAGCGTTAGCTAACTACTTATTACCTGATACTTATTACTTAAAACCCTACAGTTTGCTTTGATATGAGTTTTCTTGCAGCGAAGTGCGCATCCGGCGGAGGCTGGTGCGCACGGAATCGTCAATTTGATTGTCGCCCACCCGCAGCACGAAGCCGCCGATGAGCTCAGGGTCCACCTTCTCGGTGAGTTGCACCTCGGCGTGGCCGGTTTGCTGGGTCACCAGCTTGCGGATTTCGAGGCGGGCAACGGCCGTGAGCGGCGTAGCCGACGTCACTTCCGCCGACTGGATGCCCTGCATGGCGTTGTACTGCGCCAGAAACTCGGGCCCGATGCCTTCGATGGCCGACTCACGGTTTTTCTCGGTGAGGATGGTGAAGAAGCGCAGTGTCATGTCCGACACCTTGCCTTCGAAGATGGCCTTCAGAATGGCCAGCTTCTTGTCGTGCTTCACAATCGGGTTGCGCAGCAGCAGGCGCAGCTCGCGGCTTTCGGTCATGGTCTTGCTCAGCAGGTCCATGTCGTCTTTCACTGCGCTCAGGGTGCCCATCTCCTTGCCCAAGTCGAGGAGCGACTTGGCGTAGCGGGCCGCTACTCGTTGGTCAGCCATATTTAGTAGTTGTTAACGGTCAATGGTTAGTGATTAATTTCTGTAGCGCAATGGCTAGCGAAAAGTCACTAACCACTGACTGTTAATCATTAACCGTTAATTCAATTTTACGTCTTTCAGGTAAGAATCGACCAGTTGCGTTTGAGCAGCGGGGTCGCTCAGCTCGCGGCGAAGGATGCGCTCGGCAATGTCGAGCGACAGCTTGGCGGCGGTATTTTTTACTTCGGCGAGGGCCGCATTTTTCTCCTGTTGGATGGCTTCGCGGGCCTGCTGAATGATGTTGTTGGCTTCGGCAGTGGCGCGGGCCTTTTCGGCTTCGCGGTGCTGATTGGCCATCACGGTGGCTTCCTGCATCATGCGGTCGCGCTCCTGGCGGGCTTCGGCGAGCAACTTCTCGTTGCCGGCTTTCAGCTGCTGCATTTCAATCTTGGCTTGGTCGGCCATGCGCAGGGCGCCTTCGATGCTGTCTTCGCGCTCTTTGAGGGCAAGCAGAATCGGCTTCCAGGCAAACTTCGCCAGCAGGAACAATACCAGCAGGAAGATAACCAGTTGCCAGAAAATCAGGCCGAGTTCGGGGGATAAGAAAGCTGGCATGGGGAGTATAGGGGTTATGGAGTAGTCGGTAAGGGGTAGTCAGTAATCGGCCTTCAAAACATTCGGTTCTGACTACTTATCACCGAATCCTGACTACTGGGAATGTAGGAGCAGGTAAGCCCGCCGCGCCACCTGCATGTGCAGCAGCGGGCGGCGGGCTTCCTTACTACTTCCGAGCTCTATTGAGCCCGGCCGACTGCCTTAAACGAGCTTGGTCCAGATAAGTACGCAGACTACGACTGCGAACAGGCCCAGACCTTCAATCAGAGCGGCGGCGATAATCATAGCCGTTTGGATTTTGCCCGAAGCGTCCGGCTGACGGCCGATAGCGTCCATGGCGCTACCGCCGATGCGGCCAATGCCCAGGCCAACGCCCAGAGCAACCAGACCTGCACCGATACCGGCACCCATTACAGCCAAACCAGGACCGTAGTTAGCCGCCATAGCGACAGCTTGCAACAACAAAGAGAGCAACATAAAAATTGGAAAAAGGGGATAAGAAAAAGTTCGTCAGTCCCGCAGCGGGGGGGGGGGATTGCCACGGTCTGGCCGAAACAGCCAAGTTGCTGGGCGACAAAAGCGCCCGGCAGTGAAGTCAGAGATTAGTGGGCGTGGGCGTGGTTGGCGCCATCACCGCCGCCGATTTGCAGGTCGGCGTCGTGGTGTTCTTCTACTGCACCACCGATGTACATCGAGGTCAGCAGGGTGAAGATGAAGGCCTGCAGCAGGGCCACCAACAATTCCAGCACGTTGATGAACAGGCCGAAAGCCAACGTCACCGGCGCTACGGCCCACGATTTGAAGATGAACACCAAGCTGATGAAGCTCAGCACCACGATGTGGCCCGCCGTGATGTTGGCAAACAGACGAATCATGAGTGAAAAAGGCTTGGTGAAAATGCCAATTACCTCCACGATAATCATAATGGGCAGCAACGGCTTGGGCACGCCGGGCGTGGCGAAAATGTGAGCCCAATAGTATTTGTTGCTCGATGCCAGCGTAATAATCAGGGTCAGCACGGCCAGCACCATGGTCACGGCGATGTTGCCGGAGAGGTTGGCCGCGCCGGGCGTGAGGCCCAGCAGGTTATTGAACCAGATGAAGAAGAACACCGTGAGCAGGTACGGCATGTAGCGCTCGTACTTAGGGCCGATGTTTTTCTTGGCTACTTCGTCGCGAATGAAAACGATGAGGGGCTCGAAGAACGACTGGATGCCTTTGGGGGCGCGACCGTGGTTTTTCTTGTAGCCGCTGGCTACGGCAGTGAAGATGACGAGCATCAGCACGGCGCTACCAATAAGGGCAGCGATGTTTTTGGTGATGGAAAAGTCGTAGACTTTGCTGCCATCGGTGGCTTCAAGCTTTTCGTGTTCCAGCTTAAGGCCGTCGTACTCTTTGGGGGCTCCTTTAGCTTCGCCATTGGAAAGCTTCTCGGAGGAGAACACCGATAGACCTTTGCCGGGACGATAGGCGATGATGGGCAGGTAGGTGGTGAAGTTGCCGTTATCGGTGGCGAGCCAGTGCCACTCGTGCGAATCGCCGATGTGGTGCAAAATCATTTCGCCGGGGTTGAAGCCTTCGGCCTTTTCGCCCTCGGCAGCAGGTTCGTTAGCGAAAACGGACAGGGAAACGAAACAAAGAAGAATCGAGAGTAAACGCTTCATCCAAAGTTAATTAATGACTAATTTCAGGCTAACGCATTATCATTGCGTGACTTGCTTTCCTGAAATCGGCCGCAAGTTACTCAAAGTAGCCCAGATTTCAAACCCAGCCCACGAAAAGTACAGTATGAAGAAGGCCCCGAGGAAGGTCCAAACGCCCCTTGGCTCCTTCGCAATTCCGCCCGCCAGCAGGACCGTAACGAGGCCCAAAGAGACCAGCAAACGCACCGTCATGCCTATCAAATACCCCATGCCGAGGCTGGCCGGGTCGCGGGCCACGAGCCGTGCCGTAAGGCTATAGGCGAAGTAGGTGAGGGCCGCCATAACCGCAAAAATGAGCCCGGTGCGCGGGTGCACTACCGCTGGGCCATACACGCGGTGCAGTACGTAAATGGGCAGGCCCAGCGCGGCGGCGAAGGCAAGAAACTGGCGCAAGAATCGGGACATAGAATAAGTAAGGTTGCTAGAAGCCTGTCATGCCTCGGCTACGCTGGGCATGATGGTAACCGTATTCTATAGAGATTCCTTTGTGAGGCTGCGGATGACTTGGAACACGGCTGCGAATACGCCCAGTAGCAGCAGTCCGATGGTGAGCCAGGGGCCGGTACCCATTCGGCCGTCGAGCCAATAGCCGAGCCAAGCGCTGCCACCGATGATAGCCAGCATCTGGAAAGCCAAGCCGGAGTATTTCATCACGGCTTGAAGGCGGCTATTGCCAGCGGGCTGGGGGTCGGGCGGAGTGGGCATGGGGCGAGTGAAGGGCTGCTGGCAAAGTTACGGCGCGGGCTGGGCTGTGTTTGCCCGAGGAAAAACGTAATTTTACCCGTGCAGCTTCGTTAACGTGCGGAGTTATCGAACATTTCCGGGAGCTTTACGCGTTTTGGCCGCTCTGGCTCGTCCTTCTTTCGCTTTGATTTTGACACATACTTCGCTGAAATACCGTTGGTCGGCGCTACTCCTGTTCTTCTTAGGAATAGGCGTGGCTGGTTGCGCGTCGGACAAAAACCTGGTTGCCCATGCGTTCAACAACGTGGCCGCCCGGGACAATGCCTACTTCCTGGCCCGCGAGAAGCTACACGCAACCGAAGACAAGCTCTACGCGGCGCGGGTGAACGACTACAACCAGACGCTTCCGCTGTTCCCGACGCTGGACAGCGCCAGCGTGAAGGCTAACCGTGCCGACCTGAACGACATTATTAAGAAGGCCTCGATGCCGATTCAGCACCGGCCGGGTTCCGACTGGACGGACGATGCTTATATTTTGGTGGGCTGGTCGCGCTTCTACCAAATGCAGTTCGACGACGCAGCCCAGACGTTTAAGTACGTTAACTCAACCAGCAAGGACGCTAATGCCAAACACGAGGCGCTGATTGGACTGATGCGGACCTTCGTGGCGCAGGGTGAGCTGGAAAGCGCCAAGGCGGTATCAGATATGTTGGACAAGGAACAGGGCCTGCCCGAGGATGCCCGGCAGCTGTTTCTGACCCGGGCCGACTATTACATCCGGACGGATGAGCCGGCCAAGGCCATTCCGCAGTTGGAAAAGGCCATTCCATTGATTGAGTTTAAGAACGAGCGTTCGCGCACGCGCTTCATCTTGGCACAGTTGTACCAAGACGCGGACGAGAATAAGAAGGCGTATCAGCAGCTCGACCAGATTTTGGCCCGCAACCCGCCGTATGAGCTGGATTTTCAGGCTAAGCTGATGATGGCGCAGGTATCAGAATTGACCCCGAAAGACCGGGAGCGGCTCAACAAAAACTTCGCAGGCTTGCTGAAAGACCTGAAGAATAAGGACTACCGCGACAAGATTTACTACGAGATGGCGCGGCTCAATTACCGCGAAAAGAACTACCCGGAGGCGCTGAAGCTGCTCCAGAAGTCCATCAAAGCCACCACGACCAACCGGACGCAGAAGAGCTATACCTACCTGCTGGCGGGCCGCATCTATTACGAAAACCTGCAGAAATACCGCCTCGCTGCCGCCTATTACGACAGCACGGTGCAGAACCTGGCTAAGGAATCTAAAACCTACGCCGCTATCAAAGAGCGCAGCGACATCCTGCAGGAGTTTGCTAAGCAGTATACAATCATCGAAACACAGGACAGCTTGCAGGCTTTGGCCCGCCTCGCGCCCGATTCGCTGACCCGGCAGCTGAATACTTACGCCGAAGCGGCGCTTGCTGCGAAGGCTGCAGCGGCCGCCAAACTAGCGGCCAAACAGAAAGAGCAGGAAAAGGCGGCCGAGTTTGCTAATCGGAAGAGCTCATCGAGTGATGTGGGCAGCAACCTACCCGGCGGTACCCCAGCTCCCGACCCAATGTCCTTCGACCCGACTGCTACGGCCTCCGGGGCTCAGTGGTATTTTGATAACCCAGCCTCATTGGGCACGGCTCGCTCCGAATTCATCCGGAAGTGGGGCGACCGGCAACTGCAGGACAACTGGCGCATTAGCCGCCAAGCTAGCAGTTCGCCTAATACGGCAGCCAATGGTGGTGTGCCCCTAGCTCTCACCGGGAACGACAATACCCAAGTGAACGGCGGCCAGGCAGACTCCGTAAAAACTGCCGCCGCCGCCCCCAATGCCGAGAAAAGTGCTTTAGTTGCCCAATACCGCAAGGATATTCCGCTCACCCCGGCCCAGCTTGCTGCATCCGACAAGCAAGTAGAAGCCGCGTTGTACGAGCTAGGCGGCATCTACAAAGAGCAATTGAAGGAGCGGGAAAAGGGCTTCGAAACCTACGAAAAGCAAGTAGGCCGCTATGCACACGGGGAACATGCTCCCGATGCGTACTACCTGCTCTACATCTACTACAAAGACAAGCCCGATGCCGCCAAGATGGCGCAATATGCAGCGGCTTTGCAGCGCGAATTTCCACAGTCGATTTACGCGAAGCTGATTGCCGACCCGCTCTACCGTGAGCACGAGCTGGCTTTGCATAATGCCGTAGCCAGCCGCGTCGATTCCGCCTTCACGTATTACAAAGACCAGGAATTCCGTAAAGCGCGGGCAGTAATCGACCGCACCGAAAAGCAATACCCCAAAAGCGACCTCAACGACCGGGTGGCCTATTTGAAAACGCTGTTGGTTATCCGCACGCAGCCGCCGCTCACGGCACGCTCTTCGGTGGAGAAGTTCTATAAGGACTATCCCGATAGCCCCCTGGTGCCCCAGGCTCAGGCCCTAGCCGAAACATATAAGAAGCAGGACAACGGTCAGATTGCTGGAGCACTGGCTTCCACCGAAAAGCCCGTGATATCCATGTTCCGGCCTGGCGAGGTAGATAACCGAATGCGCATTTTCTATCGTGAAGATGAAAGCCCCGCAAAAGCATTAGGACCCAAACCAGCCCCTCCAGTGCCCAGCACACCGGCTCCAGAGGAAGCATCAAAAACCAAAAGCTCATCGGCTATGCCTGCGCCCGCAGGCTCGGCTGGCCCGGCCCCCGTTGCCCTGGCCCCTGCCGCATCGGGCAAAGCGGTTCCTACCACCAAAGTACCGGCTGGCACACCGGCTCCTACCGTTCCTCCGGTAGCGGCACCTGGTACACCCGCCTCTACCACCTCATCGGCACCTGCGCCCCCAACGCCAGCGCCCGCCAGCGGTTCAGCTCCAACGGTAGGCGCCAGTACGGCTTCTTCGGCTCCGACTACGGCCTATGTTACGCAATTGAGCGGAGCCCACGCGGTGGTACTGGTATTCCCGAAAGCGTCGCCGGCAGCTACAGGACTAGGCCCTCTGCTAACGGCTTATAACAACCGTTTCTTCAAAGCCAACAACCTGCAGCTCGAAACACCGGCTCTCGGGACCGAGCAGGATTTGTTTGTGGTGCGGGCCCTGCCCGGCGCCAAAGTGGCCCAGAGCTATGCCACCAAGCTGCGCGGGCCGCAGTCGCCGCTGGCGCGCCTGCGCGGAGCGGGCTACCAGACGCTGGTTATCAGCCTGGAGAATCTGACGCTGCTGCAAAGCACCGGCGACTTGGCAGGGTACGTGAGTTTTTACCAGCGCGTGTATAAGTAGAGAGGCTGTCGTCTCTAGCTGGCGCACACTTGCGAAGGCCAGCTAAAGACGACAATTAAGCCACAAACCACGTAAAGCCCCCGCCCAACGCCGGAGGCTTTATTTTTGCCTGATTATTTCCGTTTTTGTTCCTTATGCCGACTTCCCCTCCTATTCGCCGTTCGAAGCCCCAGCCCCTAAAACCGGCCAGGCCAGGACGGTTCACGGCATTTGTGCGCACCATGTGGGTGCTCTTTGGTGTGGGCGTGCTGGGCCTCGGGCTGTTTGTGCTGGCTGTGAGCGGCAACTTCCTGAACCTGTTCGGACGCATGCCCAACCTCAAAACCTTGGAAAACCCGCGCTCCGAGCTGGCTTCCGAGATTTATTCGGCCGACGGCGTGCTGCTGGGCAAGTACTTCCGCGAAAACCGCACACCCGTCGAGTTCAAGGACCTGCCTCAAAACCTGATTGATGCCCTCATTGCCACCGAGGACGTGCGCTTCGAGCAGCACTCCGGCATCGATGCCAAGAGCGTACTGCGCGCCGTGACCGGCGTGCTCACCTTCTCGCACAACGGCGGCGGCTCTACCGTTACGCAACAGCTGGCCAAAGTGCTGTTTAAAACTCGGCCCGGGGAGCAAAGCAACCTCAACGATGGCGTGCTGAACGGGCCTGGCAAGGTGGGCTTACTAATTACCAAAGCCAAAGAGTGGATTCTGGCCGTGCGCCTGGAGCGCAACTACACCAAGCGCGAAATCATCCGCATGTACCTCAATACAGTGGAATTCGGCTCCAATTCGTTTGGCATCAACGTGGCCGCTAAAACCTTCTTCAACAAGAAGCCCAAGGAGCTGAGCACACCCGAAGCGGCCACCCTGGTCGGCATCGTGAACGCGCCGGGCCGCTTCAGCCCCGTAGCACACCCCGACCGCTCGCGCCTGCGCCGCAACTGGGTGCTGCGCCAGATGGCCAAAGCCAATTACATCACGAAAGAACAGTTGGCCCAAGACACCGCCAAGGCCATTGTGCTGCACTACTCGGTGGAGAACCCCAGCAAAGGCCTGGCTCCCTACTTCCGGGCCGAGGTGGTGAAATCCCTGCTGGCCTGGGCCAAGGAAACTGACCACAACCTGTACGCCGATGGCCTGAAAATCTACACCACCGTCGACTCGCGCATGCAGGCCTATGCCGAGAAGTCGCTGGCCGAGCACTTGGCCTTGCAGCAGAAGTGGTTCACGGCGCACTGGAAAGGCCAGCTGCCCTGGCGCGACGAAAACGGCAAAGTCATCCCCGACTTCCTGAACAACGCCATGCGCCGCACCCAGCGCTACAAGTCGCTGATGGCGCACTATGACGGCAACCGCGACTCGGTGAATTACTACCTGCGCAAGAAGTACAAGATGCCGGTGTTCACCTGGCAGGGCGAGAAGGAAATGCTCATGTCGCCGCTCGATTCGCTGGCCTACTACAAGCGCATGCTGCAAGCAGGCTTCATGGCCATGAACCCCCTCAACGGCCACGTGAAAGCCTGGGTGGGCGGCCCCAACTACAAGTTCTTCAAGTTTGACCACGTGCGGCAAGGCAAGCGCCAGCCCGGTTCCACGTTCAAGCCCATTGTGTATGCTGCGGCCATCGAGCGCGGCTATTCGCCCTGCTACCCGCGCCCCGACGTGGCCACCACCTTCCCCGGCGTAGCCGGCCGCCCGCCCTACACCCCTAAGAATTTCGAGGGTGGCTATTCGGGCCGCGTGTTCACGCTGCGGCAGGCCCTGGCCCGGTCCATGAACTCCATCACGGCCTGGCTGGTGATGCAGATTGTCCCCGAGAAAATCGTGGAATGCGCCCAGCGCCTCGGCATCACCTCCCCCATTGATGCGGTGCCCTCCGTAGGTTTCGGCGCCTCCGATTGCAGCATTTACGAGCTGTGCGGGGCCTACTCGGCTTTCGTGAACAAGGGGGTCTGGACGTCTCCCATCATGGTCACCCGCATCGAGGACAAGAACGGCAACGTGCTGCGCGAGTTCGTGCCCCGCACCCACGAGGCCCTCAACGAAGAGCATGCTTACCTCATGACCTACATGCTGCAAGCCAGCACCACCGAGCCCGGTGGCACCAGCACCATCCTGCACACGGGCTTCAAGTTCCCCTATGAAATTGGGGCCAAAACCGGCACTACTTCCAACTATTCTGATGCCTGGTTCATGGGCATCACCCCCGACCTGGTGTGCGGCATGTGGGTGGGCGGCGAAGACCGCAGTATCCACTTCCGCACCGGTGCCTATGGCCAGGGTGCCCGCTTGGCGCTGCCGCTCTACGGCCTCTTTATGCAAAAGGTGTACAAGGACAAGAGCATTGGCGTCAGCACCGAGCCCTTCCCCAAGCCCGCGGCCCCACTCAGCATCGAGCTCGACTGCTCGAAGTACTACGGCGGCCAGCGCGACACCATCCCCTACGACCAGAAGATGAATACGCCCGACCCATCGGACTTGGACGACCAGGACATCTAGTCCAACTGTTGCGGAAGAGTTGGGCAAAACCCGCCGGGGAGTTGGGCAAGTCCCCGGCGGGTTTCTATCTCAGGCCCGAAGCCTCTACAATTTTGATATGGCTGGCGACTTTCGTCAGCCATATTTCGTTAGAATAAATCCCCTTCTAATAGCTACGATTCATGGCTGCCAATCCTGAACTACAAGCCCAAATCAACGGTCTACCGCACCGCCCTGGTGTCTACAAATATTTCGATGACGAGGGCATCATCTACGTGGGCAAGGCCATCGACCTGCGCAAGCGCGTGAGCAGCTACTTCACCAAGCAGGACCACAACAAGAAGACCCAGCAGCTGGTCCGCAACATCAAGCGCCTGGAGTTTACCATCGTAGACTCGGAGTCTGATGCCTTTCTGCTCGAAAACAACCTCATCAAGCAGCACCAGCCCAAGTACAACATCCTGCTGAAGGACGGCAAAACCTACCCCTACCTCTGCCTCACCAACGAGCGGTTTCCACGCCTCATTCCCACTCGCAACAAGATTAACGACGGCTCGCGCTACTACGGCCCCTATGCCAACGGCACCGCGCTAAATGTGCTGCTGGAGCTCATCCGGGCCCTCTACCCGCTCCGCACCTGCAACTATAACCTCACGCCTGAGAACGTAGCGGCCGGCAAGTTCCGGCCCTGCCTGGAGCTGCAAATCGGCAACTGCAATGCCCCCTGTGTAGCCAAGGAAGACGAGGCCACCTATAATGGCTACATTCAGCAAATCCGGCAGATTCTCAATGGCGACCTACGCATCCCCAAGCAGTATTTCAAGGAGCGCATGACCGCCGCCGCCCAGGAAATGCAGTACGAGCTGGCCCACCAGTTCAAGGTGAAGCTCGACAAGCTGGAAGACTTCCAGGCAAAGTCCACCATCGTCAACGCCTCCCTTACCAACATTGATGTCTTCGCCATCGCCAGCAACGAGAAGTCAGGCTTCATCACGTATTTGAAGGTGATGAACGGTAGCATCATCCTCACCCAAAGCCTCGAAGTAACCAAAAAACTTGACGAGGAGGACGCCGAAATCCTGGCCCCGCTCATCATGCAGATGCGCCAGGAGTTCGAGAGCGAGTCGAAAGAAATCCTCACCAACGTGCCCGTCGACCTCCCGCTACCCGGTGTCACCCTCACCGTTCCCCAAATCGGCGACAAGCGCAAGCTGCTCGAATTAGCCCTCAAAAATGTGCTTTACGCCCGCAAGGAGAAGGAAAGCATGAACGAGCGCAGCAAGGACCTCAACGAGGTCCGCATCATGGAAACCATCAAGAAAGACCTGCGCCTCACCGAGCTGCCCAAGCACATCGAATGCTTCGACAATTCCAACTTCCAGGGCGATAACCCTGTTTCGGCCATGGTCTGCTTCCGCAATGCCAAGCCCAGCAAGAAGGACTACCGCCACTACCACGTCAAAACCGTGGTCGGCCCCAACGACTTCGACACCATGTACGAAGTCGTCACCCGCCGCTACCGCCGCCTGGTCGACGAAGGTGCCAGCCTCCCCCAGCTCGTCATCATCGATGGCGGCAAGGGCCAGCTCAGCATGGCTGTCAAAGCCCTGAAAGACCTCAACCTTTGGGGCCAAATCCCCGTCATCGGTATCGCCAAGCGCCTCGAAGAAATCTACGTCCCCAACGACCCCCTCCCCCTCTACATCGACAAAAAGAGCGAATCCTTACGCCTTTTTCAGCGCATGCGCGACGAAGTCCATCGGTTCGGCATCACCTTCCACCGCTCCCGCCGCGACGCCGCCACCCTCAAAACGGAGCTTACCGACGTCAAAGGCCTCGGCCCCATCACTGCTGAAAAGCTCCTCAACAAATTTAAGTCCGTCAAGAAAATCCGCGAGCTCTCCGAAGCCGAACTCATCGCCGAAGTAGGCAAAGCCAAAGCCAAAATCCTCCAAAACTATTTCGCCGAAAACGATGCCCCCTCTCACCCCATGCCCGCCCGCCAGCTACCCAGCTAAGTAACCGGAACAAAAAGAAAAGGCCCTCGCATTGCTGCAAGGGCCTTTTCTTTTTGCTTAACCGATGAGACTAGAAGCTCCACAGGTTATATTCATACTCCACAAGGTCGGCAGCCGTCTGCTGAGCAGCCAAGATGCCTTGCTGTGCACCACCGTAGATGTCATCTAAGCGGCTGTCGCCAGCATTCGACACCTTAGTGATGTAAGAGTTAAACAGCCAGAGCTCGAAAGCATCAGCGAGGTTCTTATGCTGCGCATCATTCTCTGCGTTGAACCAAATAGCGTTCTGCGGATTGCTACGGAACACTTTCACCAAGTCGCTGTACTTGAACGTGCCAATTGGCTTTTCAATACCCGAAGTGTTAGCAGCCAGCGTCGAGGGAACTAGCAATTGGATGGATTTGATGTCGTGATACATTCTCGACCGTTTCTTGTCGAAAATCATATCCTCTTTAATCTCCATCTCATACAAGTCCTTGTAGCGATACAGGTTAGCCGGCGGCGCGGGGGGCGGCGGAGGCGTCACTGCAACAGTCTCATAAATGATTTTGCCCTTTTTATCCTTCAACGGCTTGCCGTTAGCACCCAACTTCGGCTGACGAACGGTTTTAGCAGTAGAGCCGCCTTTCTTGGGTGCAGGAGCACCCCAGTCGTCACCACCACCACCAAGGTCGGCCTGGCTAAAGCCAGCGGCTTTTTCCTCGTCGCTCAGCTTTACGGTCTCGTCAGCATACGACATATTGCTGGTCACCTCAGTGGGCGTATACGTCGAGGTCAATGAGTCGTTCTTGTAAGCTTGTAACTCACCGCGCTTAACTGCTTCGAGGATAACCCGGCTAATTTCCTTGCCCTCCGAAAACATCGGCTTGTTCTGCTTTTCACGCAGGTCAACTTGACGCCAGATGCTCTTGCGGAACATTTGGTCGGATGGCGGAATGGGCCGGTGCGAGCCCGTGCTGCTCGCCGTGGTAGCCTGCTCCTGGGCCGACACCGTCAGCGACAGTGACAAACCAGCGGCAATAGCGGCCAAAGTGTGAATGGATTTCATAACGGGCAAAAGCAAATTGATTGTAGGATAGTTCGCTAACGAGGCTAGAGAAGAATTATTATAGCAGCGGGATATTAAACTGCTTCGATACGCTCACTGGCTCAACTTCACCACGGAAGTTCTGACGCTGCACATCTTTCACTTCGATGTAGAGGCGGTCGCCTTCGCGGTAAGCATTGGCCACATCACTGAGGTCAGCATGAGGCCCGCTGATGGTTTTCGTTTGCAGAGCAGGACGACGCCCACGTACCAACGTCACTTCGTAGCGCGATACCCGGAACTTGGCATCATCAGGCAAGAAGGTCTGGAAGCCTGCGTCAGGAATAGCGCGCAGGTCCATGCTACGAACAGCCGTACCAGGGGTACCCTGCTTTTCGTTAGCCTGACGGCCGCTCACCCAGCACTCAATGGTGGGCTTGGGAATCGGACGTACCTGAAAGGTTTGCGAGCCAATGGCGTTGCCGCTGCTGCTGACGTTCAGAGTTACTTCGCGGGAATTGGGCACTAGCGTAACGTCACCCACTTTGCTGCCCGTTATAGCCGTAGCCCCAGTAGCGGAGAAGCTAGGCTTATATTGAGCACCTAGAGCAGGTACGTTTACCGTCAGCTTGTTGCCACACTTGAAATACAGAGCCTGCACCGAAGCTGACTGAATCTGCATTACCGGTTTGGTAACCGTATAAGGCACCATTACTTTGAACGTGGTGTCACGGCCATTCTGGTTGAAGCGAATCGTACCAGTCCACGATGCTTTGGCATTACCCGAAGCATCAAAGTTGCCAGGACGGGCCGTGAACTCAACCTTGCCATGGCCATCAGGGCCGACTGCCAGAGTGCTACCATTTAGTGTCATGGTAGGATGAATGCTCGAAGCAGCAGCGGTCAGGAAAAGTTCTGCTTTGTATTTAGTACCAGCAGCTACTGTGTTTGACTCAGCGCTGGCGAAAGCACCAATTTTGTCAAATACAATTGTCTTGGCACCCACCTTTTGCGCTTGAGCCGAAAGGGCTTCAGCTTCGTACTTCAGTACTTCCGTTTCCTTCTGAGAAATAGTTGCCAGAGCAGCTACTACTGGTGTGTT
>Ga0265780_10007163_pt1 | contig 13724 bp, 16 predicted proteins | sample P1T30metagenome_FD_192432 | JGI IMG/M metagenome (GOLD analysis project Ga0265780, IMG submission 192432) | Plant litter microbial communities from East Loma Ridge, Irvine, California - P1 T30 | ecosystem: Environmental > Terrestrial > Plant litter > Unclassified | place: USA: California... | reverse complement strand
GTCGAAGGCCTGCGCGCGCTGATCCGCGCTGGAAAGCGCAACATCATCCTGTCGGTTCCCACCGGCGGTGGCAAGACCGTGATCGCGTCGCACCTGATCGCTGAGTGCCACGCCAAAGCCGGCAAGCGCGCGGTGTTCGTCGCCGACCGCATTGCCCTGATCGACCAGACCAGCACCACGTTCGATCGCTTCGGCATCCCACACGGAATCATTCAGGGCGACAACCCACGCTTCGCTCCGTGGGAGCGTATTCAGGTCGCCAGCGCGCAGACGCTGGCCAAACGCGGCTGGCCAGAGGCTGACCTGATCATCGTCGACGAATGCCATGCCCTGCAGAAGACGGTCGCTGACCGCATCGCAGGCCGCGACACGATCGTTATCGGCCTGTCCGCCACGCCGATGACGCGCGGCCTGGGCAGGCTGTACGACGGCATCGTCACCACCATCACCACCAACGAACTGATCCAGGGGCCGATGCTCGAGGACGGCACGCGCGACAAGCCGTACTTGGTGCCGTTCCGCGTGTACGCCGCCAGCCAACCCGATATGACCGGCGCCAAGGTGACGGCCGGCGAATGGACCGACAAGGAAGCGGCAGAACGCTCGATGCCCATCATCGGCGACTGCGTCGAAGAGTACCTGCGGCACGCGGCCGGCAAGAAGTTCATCGCCTTCGGCTGCAATGTCGAGCACTGCGAAGAGATGCAGCGCCAGTTCGCGGCCGCCGGCGTGAACTGCGAGCTGTACACATACCGTACCGACGACGACGCCCGCACCGCGCTGGTGGAAGAGTTCCGCAAGCCGGACAGCACCGTCCGTGGCCTGATCAGCGTAAGCGCGCTCAGCAAGGGCTTCGACGTGTCCGACGTCGAGGTTGTCATCATGGCGCGCCCGCTAAAGTCCAGCTTGGCCGAGCATATCCAGATTCTGGGCCGCGGCCTGCGGATTCACCCCGGGAAAACCGAATGCATCGTTCTGGACCACAGCGGCAACTGCGTACGTTTTTGGGCCGAAATGCACGCCTTCCTCGAGAAGGGTGTGAGCGAGCTGGATGACGGCAAGAAGAAGCCGCGCGCCAAGGCGATCGAGCGGGAGAAAAAGCCGGTGACGTGCTCGAACTGCTCGCACGTGCACGCGCCGATGCCGGCGTGCCCATCGTGCGGCAATGTCTACAAAAATAAGCAGGGCGTCGAGCACGCACCAGGCTTACTGAGCGAGGTTGCAGGCAAGCGGGCGCCGGGCCCGACCGCCCAGGACAAGCGTGATTTCTACGCCCAGCTGAATTACATCGCTGCCGAAAAGGGCCACAAGCCAGGCTGGATCGCAAACAAGTTCAAAGAGAAGTTCGGTGACTGGCCCGACTACAACGAGGTGCCGCGCTACATCACGCCGATGCGCCCAACTGCGGCAGTGCTGAGCTGGGTGAAATCGCGCGACATCGCGTTTGCCCGAGGTAAGCGGACATGAGCGACTTCCTTCAGTTCGTCCAGGCGAACGGCATCATCGTGCCGGACACCTTCACGCCCGGCCGCTGGATCCGCTGCAAGACAGAAAGCCACCCGCGCAAGAAGAACGGCAGCATCAAGCTGGCCGACGACGGTCTGGTGGGCTGGTGCCAGGACTATGCGGTGCACGCCGAGCCGATCACCTGGCGCGCCAGCGACGGCGCCGCCGCGCTGGCAGCGCCAATTGACCGGGCGGCGATCGCGCGCCGCCAGGCAGAGCGCCGCGCTGCGCTGATCGAGGCCACGCTCGGCGCGCGCGCCTTCTACGAACGCTGCGCACCGCTGCGCGGGAGCCATCCCTACCTGGTCAGCAAGGGCTTGGGCGTCGCCGGCTGCGTCGGCCTACGCGTGGACGCCGACGGCTGGCTGGTGATCCCTATGCTCTACAACGGCAAGGTACTGAGCCTGCAACGCATTTCGCCGGAGGGCGAGAAGAAATTCCACTTCGGCGCCACCACCAAGAGCGCCTATTACGCCATCGAGCGGGCCGGCGCAGCGCTGACGGTTCTCGTCGAGGGCTTTGCCACCGGTCTGACCATCTTCCAGGCCATTCCAACTTGCCGCGTCATCGTCGGTTTCAACGCGGGCAACCTGCCCGTCGTCGCCGAGCGCATGGATCGCTTCGGCATGGGCGTCGTGTGCGCCGACAACGACTGGGAGACCGCTGCGCGCATCGGCCGCAACCCGGGCCTGGATGCCGCGCGCGCCGCCGCCGAGGTGCTGGGCGTGGGCGTGGCCTATCCGCAGTGCGCCGGCACCGATTGGAACGACTACGTGCAGGAGCAGGTCGAGCAGGCCGTCGCCGGCCAGTCGTTCAGCTTCAGCCGCAAGCGCACGGTCCTGCAGATACAGGCCAGCGCCTTCGCCGACGTGAAGCTGAAAGTGATGCGAGAGGCGCGGCTGCTGCGCGCGAAGTAGGGCAGCACAAGCGCTCGACGGTGAGCGCGTCTTGGAAAGGGTCTGCGTGATACGGGGCCCCTTTCCAAGATTGAGAGCGATGCAGGAAATCCTGTATCGGCCGGGTGGAGCGGGCGACACCAGAAAAAACGTGCACGGGCCTGAATCGGCCCACACCGCAAAAAGACCGACAGCGCCGTCGAACACCAGGGCACAGCACGAACAAGGCGCAGAGGGGGCCTTGCCGAGGCCTGAGAGCACAGGCCGGAGCGAACAGAGGTACAGAGTTGGAATGCTTGGCCCGTCCGGCAGGCGCATTCAAGCGAGTGCGCCAATCGGAAGGGCGAGGGGGCGGCCTGGGCGAGCCGTAGCGGACATGACCACCCGCGAATACGTCACTTTCGATACGAGTTTTTGCTGATTTTGCTCGGGGGCCAGGAACACCTAACCCTCATACCTATCAACTACGGAGGGGTCCAACCAACCCCTCTAAATGACGACTATGGCCAAAACAAACATGAACGACAAGCACCAGCTGCTTCCAGCAAAAATCGAGCACCGCCTGGCCGAATTGATCTCGATGGGCGAGTTCGACCAGGGCGATGTTGCGCACTGCCGTACGAGCTATTGGAGTGCGCGCGCCGACTGGCACAAGATCCTGGTGGACTGCTATGAATCGGCGGTCGCACGTCAGCGCGCCGCGCCAGCGCCAGCACCGGGCGCCGCCGCGCGCCCCACGCCAGCGCCAGCACCAGCACCGTACCGGCATCAAGCACTGCAAGGTATTCCAGCATGAGCGCGAACGTGTACAAGCGGGGCGACGTCTGGCACTTCGCGTTTCAGGTGGCCGGCCAGCGCGTGCGGCGCAGCACTAGGCTCAAGAGCCGGCGCGCGGCCGAGCAGTTAGCCCAGCGCGAGTACGACGCGGCTGTAACGCGCGCCAATGGCGGCCAGCCGGTGCCGACGCTGGCCGAGCTGGCGCAGGCCTGGATCGACGTGCACCGGCCAGTGGCCAGCGCCGCGCACATGCGCAGCGTCGACCTCTTCCAGCGCCTGCACATGTTCAAGCTTGGCGCCAAGCGGGTGAACGAGATCACCACGCTCGACGTCGAGCTGGCGCGCAACCTATACCTGGCCGACCACAAGCCGGCCAGCGCCAACCACTGGCTGCGGATCCTGAAGCTGCTGACCATGTGGGCGGTCAAGCGCGGGATGCTGGCGTCGATGCCCTGGCACGTGACCATGCTGAAGGTGCAGAAGAGGCCGCGCTCGATCCTGCCGCTGGCCTCCGCGCGCGCGTGGTTCGTCGCTGTCGATCAGGCCACCGCCCACGCGCCAGCGATAGGCACGGCGGTGCGCCTGATGTTCGGCCTGGGTCTGCGCGAAGGCGAGGCCATTAGCGCGCGTTGGGAGTGGATCGACTGGGCCAGGAAGACATACACACCCGGTATTACAAAGGGCAGGGAGGCGGAGCCCGTGCCGATGGCAGGATGGTTGCGCGAGCACCTGGAGGCGCGGCGCCAGCCTGCGGGCCTCATCGTGGTTAGGCCCGACGGACAGGCGTTCGCATCAGGCTTCGCGCGCCAGGCGATCCGGCGCGCCAACGACACATGCGCCGTAAAGGGCATCACGCCGCACCGCCTGCGTGGGACGTTTGCCACGCTGATGTCAGAGGCCGGCGTGCCCATCCAGACGGTGCAGCGGGTCATGCGCCACAAGAGCTTCACCACTACGATGGGATACTTGGAAAAGAACCTCGATGTGGCCGCGCAGGCGCAAGAACGGATTAGCGAAACGGCCGGCTTTTAATTCAGTACTCCTTCGTTTGAGTGTTGTCGACAATCTCACTAATGCCGAGGTTAGTCTCCGCCCAGGTATTGGCTTCGCCTTCGGTGTCGAAGATCATCTCCCCGTCGCCGCTTGCGGTGTGCAAAGTGATCGTGAACTCGGTTTTTTCCTCAACCGGCGTTGACTTCGGAATGGACGGATCAACCGTACTCCTGATGTCAAAGCCTCCTCCGGTCCGTGTCGTCGTCACTTTGCAGGTGACTTTGGCGATGCCATCCGGGTTGATGAAGCACCAAGTGTCATCGCCCTTGTTCATCACTGAGATAAATTTGATCATTGCTCTGCCTCGTCTGCGGGATTAAGTACGGCGCGCATGAGCAGAACCCACGCGCTGACTGCCGTGGATGATGCCACAAAAGTGGCACACGTCATCGAAGAGTGCCAGTGGAATCAGGCTCTACGGTTTATTAATGATCAGCAGAAATTGGGGTGAGGTGCATCATCCGGCGGAGGCCCGACTGTGCCAAGACACGTGCAATCACTAGTTCAGGGATTGCCATTTCTTCAAGAAACTGGCGCGCGTATTCCTCGCCACGGATTTTACGGAGCAGCACGCCAACGTCGACCAGCATCTGTTGATGGGTGTTTGTCCGGTGTTCGCTATTGTCAGCCATGATGGATGCATAAGTTGTGTAGGCTGAATCCTACGTCAACGTTCTTTGGCACGACTGTTGGTAAGCAAATATTGGCGACACGCGCAACGGATTGTGAAACAAGGATGGGTAAGGTGACACGTTCATCATGTAATCATTCGATCACAAAATGCTTGACCTTCTGTAATCAGTCGATTACAATGGTTTCACGTTAGGCAAACGTGAAAACAGAAGGGAGGGCGATGGAGATAAGACAGCACCCGAGGTTCAGCGAGTTCTACAGCGGAATCAAGGATGCAACAACAAAAGCGAAGATTCTCTTGAGTGTTTCGAGACTCGCAGCAGGAAACCCCGGCAAAGCAAAGTCAGTAGGAGGCGGGGTTAGCGAACTGAAAATCGATTACGGACCGGGGTGGCGAATCTACTACACAAAGGTCGGAAACGAGATAGTTCTGCTGCTGACAGGGGGATCGAAAAACGGGCAGCAAAGAGACATCGAGGCGGCGCAGAAGTTAGTAGCAGAGTTGAAGAAATAGAAAGGAGCCGGGGAGTGAACCCCGGCACTTTCATCATAGAGAATAGACGCAATAAGTCCAAGGAGTGGCAGCGACATGGAAAATGTAAACAATCAAGAATCGTCGGTAGGCGAGTTCGATCTCGACAAGATCCGAGCGCTCCCTACTTTCGACGTGGCCGACTACCTCGACTCACCCGAGATACTGGCCGCATACCTAACTGAAGCATTCGCTGACGGCGACCCGGCCCTGATTGCCGAGGCGCTCAATGCGGCGTCGCGCGCCACCGGCATGGCCGAGGTGGCAGGTAAAGCAGGCATCGCCCGAGAGGCTCTGTACAAGGCACTACGGCCCGGCAGCCAGCCGCGCCTGGAGACGATCATGGGCGTAGTGAAAGCGCTGGGATGCAGGATCGTCGTGACGCCGATCGAAGCGCCAGCGCCGGAAGAGGTCGAGACGGAATAGCCTTTTCTACTGCACGTTTGCCTGACGTTGTGCCCCCGCTCCGGGGGCTTTTTTCCGTCTGATGTTTACCCGCAACAATGCTGCTGACAAACACTTGGAAGTGGGAAATTTCTTGACGGACATGATACGCTCGCTTGGTCGTCTTTCGGAGAACCCTATGACCACCGCCACTCTCGGCCTTTTTGCAGGACCCACTCTCCGCCGAGTTCGCAAGGCGGAGGTCGTTGCTCAACCGTTCGTAAAGGCTGATGGCCTAGAGATTTGCTTGGCTTGCTGGAAGGACTGGATCACCGGCGACCAAGATACCGACCTCGGCGTTAGGACGATGCGCGGCCTCGCTGGCGACAGCGTCACCGGCCCTGACATTTACGAAGCCCAGCAGGACGCGGACCAGCGCGTTGGCGCCGCCACCGATGCCATGATCAACAGCCTTGACCGTATTCACGTCTGGGCGATCTACCGCTCGTGCAGCATCGCCAGTGTGTGGCGCTTCCCGAATGCGGACTTCAGCACTGTGGCCGCCGAGGCACGTGGTGAACTCACTGCCAAGCTCAAGAAAAATGTTTGCACCGCAACTTTGTTCTGATATAGTCGAGTCTTAGGCCGTCTTCGCACGTCCAGAGAAAAGCCCGAACCGTTAAACGTTCGGGCTTTTTTGTTTGTGGCCCACCTGTGCAGATAGCCTGGGGGCGCGCTGGCAGCGACGTCGAGACAGGCCCTCTAAAAAGAGATGCATGAGCTGGCACTGGCCAGAGCAGGCAAGCGTCTACCCGGGCGCGCTAATGCCGCCGGACGCTGTACCCGGCAACCTGATAATGCTGATAGATGCGTAACTTCGGGAGAAGCATCACCGTCGGCCTGATCGATAACGAGTCTCTAAACCTTGGCATAGCCAAGGACTTCGCCGCCCCTCGCAGCAATGTGCCGGGCGGCTTTTTCTTTTTCCGAGGTATGTCATGTCCCGTGAAGTCTTCATCAAGCACAGCTCGCTGCCACCGCGCCCGCCCTTCCTGTTCGCGATCGTGGCGTGGCTGCTGCTGGATCGGCTGAATGCGCCGGGCTGGGCGCATGGCGTGCTGTGGACGCTGGTGGCGATCCTGGTTCTCGTCTTCATTCAGCGCGTCTACAAGGGGATGTTCAAGGATGTGCCCGGCTTCGGGGCGAAGTAGCGTGAGCGTCGAACAGGAGGCGGCATGGCTGCGGCGCCGGATGGAAAAGCTAATCGTGCAGGCAGCGATCGATAAAGCAAGAGGCAGGGCATGAACAACATCACACGCATCTACCGCGACGAGATTCTGCGCGCCGTGCTCGGCCCTGGTGCGCAACCAGCGCAAGCCGCCGACCTGCACCGCGTGAACTTGATCGCCGAGAGCCTGGCGGCCAGCGAACAGGCGCATGGCATCTTGCGCGCCAACGGACATGGCGGCCCTGGCTTGACCATTGTCGAGGCGGCGCGTCAGGTGCCGGCCAATGGCGGCAAAGTGATCCGCGCATTGTTCCGGTCGCCGTCGGCGCCGACCAATCGCAGCTGATGGCCGCGCGCCCTAAGAGTATTTGTCGGAAGGTCGGCTGCGGCAAGCTGGTGGGTGCCCCAGGCTACTGCGAGAAGCACGCCAAGCAATCGTCCGGCTGGGTGCGCAGCAACGGCGACAAGACGAGTGCGCAGCGTGGCTACGGCTACGAGTGGCAGCAGCGCCGTGAGCGCATCTTGCAGCGCGACTATGGCCTCTGCCAGATCAAAGGCCCGACCTGCCGCGTCATCGCAACCGAGGTCGACCACAAGGTCAGCAAGGCAGCCGCACGTGACGCGCGCTGGACCAGCGACCAGATCGAAGCCGAATCCAATCTCCAGGCGGCCTGTTCGCCCTGCCACAAGGCCAAAACCCAGGCCGAAAGGGTGGGGGCGGCCTAGTTCTCTGGGGCAATTCGGCCCTAGACCGACTAGCTAGGTTGATTTTTATCTCCGCAATTCAAACTTTCGACTTTCAGGAGTTACAGCATGCCCAAACCCCGAACCCCTTCGGCGGTGCTCGAGGCTCGGGGTGCTTTCGACAAGGATCCGGACCGGCGCCGCGAGGATTTCGAGGCCGGCGTGTTCGATCCGGCGCCGCCCGAATACTTCAGCGACGCCCAGCGCGCGGTCTGGCACGAGATCGTCGCCGCCCTGCCGCCGTCCGTCCTGCAGGCGACTGACCGCATGGCTGTTGAGCTGGCCGCCCGCCAGGTCGCGTACTTCCGCGTGACACCCGATCCGGACGTTACCGCCGCGCAGCTGGCCCAGATCCGCACCGCGCTAGCCGTGCTCGGCATGACGCCGGCCGACCGTTCACGCGTCTCGACCAAGAAAGCGCCGAAGGTGAACGCGTTCGCCGCGCTCCTAGGCGACAAGAAGGCGCACTGATGTTGGCCGCCGATTACGTCGGCATCGCGGAGGAGTATGCCCAGGCAGTCGTGAAAAAGAAGATCGTCGCGTGCAAGTGGGTCAAGCTCGCATGCAAGCGGCATCTGGACGACCTGAAGGCCAGCAAACGCAAGGCCTACCCGTACTACTTCGACGCGGCTGCCGCCAACAAGGTGTGCACGTTCCTGTCACTCATGCCGCACACGAAGGGCAAGTGGGCGCGCAAGCGTGAGCTGATCAAGCTGGAGCCCTGGCAGTGCTTCGCCTTCGTTGCGCTGTTCGGCTGGAAGATCAAGAAAAACGACCGGCGCCGGTTTCGCAAGGCGTACTTCGCCGTTCCGCGTAAGAACGGCAAGTCGATCATTGGCTCGGGGCTCGGCCTGTTTATGTTCGCCGCCGACGGCGAGTTCGGTGCCGAAGTCTACTCCGGCGCCACGAACGAAAAGCAGGCATGGGAAGTGTTCCGGCCGGCGAAGCAGATGCTCGAGCGCACGCCCGACCTGCAGGAGCTGCTCGGCGCCGAAATCTGGGCGAAGGCGCTGCTGGTTCCGGAAGACGGTTCCCGCTTCGAGCCAGTCATCGGCAAACCTGGCGACGGCGCTTCGCCGTCCTGCGCGATCGTCGACGAATACCACGAGCACGACACCTCCGACCTCGTCGACACGATGGAGACCGGCATGGGCGCCCGGGAGCAGCCGCTGCTCCTGATGATCACTACCGCCGGTTTCAACATCGCCGGGCCGTGCTTCGACCAGGAGCAGGACGCCAAGAAGGTGCTGGAGGGCGTGCTGGACGACCCCGAGCTGTTCGCGCTGATCTACACGATCGACGAGAAGGACGACTGGACCAGTCCGGCCGCGCTGCGCAAGGCAAACCCGAATTTCGGCATCTCCGTCGACGAGGACTTTCTGCTGTCGCAGCAGCGGCAGGCGATGCAGAGCGCGTCGAAGCAGACCCGCTTCAAGACGAAGCACCTGAACATCTGGTGCTCGGCGAAGTCAGCCTGGCTGAACATGCTGGAATGGGCCAAGTGCGCCGACCGGACGCTGCGCCGCGAGCAGTTCAAGGGAGAGCGCTGCTACCTGGTGCTGGACTTGGCGAGCCGATCGGACGTGTGCGTGCTGATGCTGATGTTCATCCGCGAGATCGAGGGCAAGCAGCATTTCTACCTGTTCGGCGACTACTACTTGCCGGAAGACGCCATCGAGAACGCAGAAAAGAACAAGAACGCCTACCGCAAGTGGGTGATCGAGGGCTTCCTGCAGCAGCACGACGGCGCCGAGATTGACTTCGACCTGATCGAGGAGGACATGCTCGCCCTGGTGGCCGAGTTCGGGCCAGACGAAGTCGTCTTTGACCCGTTCCGCGCCGCGCAGCTTGAGCAGCGACTCACGAAGAATGGCATCACCGCGGTAGAGGTAGGGCAGACCGTCAAAAACCTCTCGCTGCCGATGAAAGAGTTCGAAAGCGCGATCAAGGCCGGCCGTGTGCACCACGACGGCAACCCGTTGCTGACGTGGATGATGTCCAACGTCGTCGCCAAGCTCGACGCAAAGGACAACATCTATCCGCGCAAGGAAAAGCCCGAGCAGAAGATCGACGGCCCCGTGGCCGCAATCATGGGCGTCGCCCGCGCAATCAGTGGCTGCGAAGTCGCTAAATCATGGTGGGACAAAGATTGAAATTCATCGACCGCATTCTCGGGCGCAAGTCTGCCCAGCGCACCGACGCCCAGGTAATGGACCTGATTAACGGTGGTGGCGGCGCCATCATCGCTGGCGTGCACGTCAACGCTCTGACCGCGCTGAAGGTCACGACCGTGCTGGCCTGCGTGAAGGTGATCGCCGATGGCTGCGCCACGCCAAAGCTCCACGTGTACCGGGAGCAGAATGACGGCCGCCGCGAAAAGGCGACCAACATTCCAGAGTATCGTCTCCTGGCACGCCGCGCGAACGAATGGCAGACGTCATTCGAGTGGCGACGGCAAATGACCATGCACGCCGCTCTCGAAGGGCGTGCACTGTCCATCAAGGTCCGCGGGGACAACCGCCGCGTGCGCGAGCTGATTCCCGTTCCTCCGGGCAGCTGGACTGTCGAGCGGACGTCGCGCTATGAGTTGGTCTATCGCTGCTGGGACGAGTTCGGGCTGATCGGCACGTTTAGCCCTGACGACGTGTTCCTGCTCAACGGCTTGCAATGGGACTGGGTGCGTAACCTCGATGCAGTCAAGCTGGCCCGGTCGGCGATCGGGCTGGCCATGGCTACGGAGCAGAGCCAGGTGGCGATGCACCAGAATGGTCTGCGTCCCAGCGGTGTGTACTCGGTCGAAAAAACCCTTGACGAAACACAGCACACGCGCCTGACAGCGTGGATCAAAAAATTCGCCGGTTTGGCAAAGAACGGCGATCCCCTGGTGCTGGACAACGGCGCGAAATGGACCCCAACCTCGCAAACGGGAGTCGATGCCCAGCACGTCGAGACGCGCCGGCTGCAGATCGAGGAAATCTGCCGTGGCTACGGCGTTTTCCCGATCATGGTCGGTCACAACGACAAGTCGGCAACGTTCGCCAGTTCGGAAGCTTTCTTCGCGGCGCACGCCAAGCACACGCTGGCGCCTTGGCACATGGCCTGGACGCAGCGAATGGACGAGATGCTGCTCGACGGCTCGGGACCGCTCTTCGCCGAATTTGACACGCGTTACCTGATGGCCGGTTCGATGAAGGACCGGGCGCAGTGGGCACGCACCATGGCCGAGATGGGCATCTACACCCGAAACGAGATCCGAGACGAGGAAGGCAAGGACTCGCTGCCCGGTCTCGACGTCCCATTGACCCCGATGAACATGATGCAGGGCACCAAACAAGGAAATGAAGATGAAGAAACCGACACTGCGTCCGATGCCTCATAGCCTGGAACAGGCAATGCTGCGTGCACCGCAGCGCGCGGCGCAGCCTGTGCTTGAGTGTCCGCTGCCGCCGAAACTGGAGCGCCGCTCTGGCGCTGGCGGCCGCGAGGTGCGCAACATCGCCTTCGAACTGAAATCGGTGGGCGACGACGGCACGATCGAGGGCTACGGCTCGGTGTTCGGCGTGCGCGACAGTTACGACGATGTGATTGAAGCCGGTGCCTATGCGGTCACCTTGGCGGCGCACCGCGCGGCGGGGACCATGCCGGCGATGCTCTGGCAGCACGACGCCACGGCGCCGATCGGCGTCTGGACCGAGATGATCGAGGATAGCAAAGGCCTGCGCATCAAGGGCAAGCTGGCCCTGGATACCGTGAAAGGCGCCGAAGCGTACGCGCTCATGAAGATGGGCGCACTCAACGGCCTGTCGATCGGCTTCGTGTCGAAGCAGTGGGGCTATGACCGGGACACCGACGTGCGCACGCTGACCGAGGTCGAACTGTGGGAGGTCTCGCTGGTTACCTTCCCGTCGAACGACAAATCGCGCATCACCGGCATCAAGGCGGCGGACGTCTCCGGCATCAAAACCATTCGTCAAGCCGAGCAATCCCTGCGGGATGCAGGATTCTCGGCAGACGCGGCCAAGGCGATGATCGCCGAGGTCAAACGCATCGCTTTGGATGAGCGGGACGCTCATGAGGCGACAGCAGCTCTGAAGGCGGCCGAGCGGCTGCTCAATTCCCTCACTTCTTGAAAGAACCTATGTACAAAACCCGCAACGTGGCCACTTTGATGGCCGTCACGATGGCTGCGCACTTCGCCGCCTTCCAGGCCAAGGCCGCCGTGCCATACGAGAAGCGCGAAGAGCCGACGCTGCGCACTGTTGCCGAAGCGATCGACAAGATCAACACGGCATTCACCGAATACAAACAGACCAACGACCAGCGCATCGAAGCGCTCAAGGCCGGCAAGTCGACCGCCGACCTGGACGCAAAGCTGGCGCGCATGGACGAGGCGATGACCTCGATGTCGGAACAGAAGTCCCGCCTGGAAAAGGTCGAGACCAAGCTGGCTCGCCCTGGCGCGTTCTCGGGCGGCGATCGCGAGCAACGCGCAAGCCAGGAAGAGACCGAGTACAAGGAAGCGCTGTACGACTGGATTCGCTCGCCACGCGACTTCGCGCGCGAGCAGCGCATGCAACAAACGTTTCAGGCGCTAGAAGCGAAAAGCAATACCGGTCCGGGCGAGCGTCGTGCCACCCAGGCGACCGTCGGCAGCGGCTCGGGCGGCGGTTATGCACTGCCGGAAGTAATCGAGCGCACGATCGCGCGCCTGTCGGCCGACATCTCCCCGATCCGCCAGATCGCCACTGTGCGTCAGGTCGGTAGCACCGACTACAAGGAACTGTTTGACATCGGCGGCGCCGGCTTCGAATGGGTCGGTGAAACCGACCCGCGCAACCAGACCGACACCCCAAATCTGGTCGAAGTGGCGCCGACGTTCGGCATGGCCTCGGCCAAGCCGCAAGCGTCGGAAGAGTCGCTCGACGACCTGTTCTTCAACGTCGAGGATTGGCTGACCGGTTCGGCTTCGGAATCGATGGCGGTCGGCGAAGGCGTGGCGTTCATCCGCGGCGACGGCAACAAAAAGCCGACCGGCATTCTGGGTGGGCCGGCACCGGTGGCAACCGCCGATGCTGCTCGCGCTTTCGGCACGCTGCAGTACCTTGCTTCTGGCCAGGCCGCCGCGCTGCCGTCGAACCCGGAAGTATTCCTGGACATGGTCTACGCGCTGCGCGCGCGCTACCGCAACAATGCGCAGTGGTTGACCAGCAAGCTGATCCTGGCTGCGCTGCGCAAGTACAAGGATGGCGATGGCCGCTACCTGTGGCAGCCGGCACTGACCGCCGGCCAGCCTGCCACCTTCCTGGGCTACGGCATCACCGAAGCCGAAGACATGCCAGCGCTGGCCGCGAATGCGTTCCCGCTGGCGTTCGGCGACTTCAAGGAAGGCTATCTGATCTGCGATCGCGTGGGCATGCGCATCACCCGAGACGAGATCACCACGCCGGGCTTCGTGAAGTTCTACGTGCGCAAGCGCGTGGGCGGCAAGCTGCGCAACACCCAGGCGATCAAGCTGCTCAAGATCGCCGCGGCGTAATCCATCAACCTGGCAAGGGCCGCTGCGGCGGCCCTTTTGCTTACTGGAGCAGCCATGAAGCTGATCGCACAAGAAGATTTCAAGTGGGCGCACCGTGGCGTCGAGGTCCAAGAGTTCGAAGCCGGCGCCGAGATCGAGACTGACGACCAGGATCTGATCGATGTCTCGACCGGTGAAGGTTGGACCAAGCCGGCAGATGGCGAGGAAGTCCCTGCCGCGCCGCGCCGCGGCCGCGCCAAGCAGTAACCCATGAGCCCCGGCACCGCCGCCTGGCTCGCTAATATGCGCGCCGAGGCGGAGGCCCCGGGCGCTTTCATAGTCGCCATCCAGTCCGGCAAGGGCAGGGTGGTGATCTTCCCTGATGAAGTAATCGGCAAGTCCGACGAGGAGCTGCTGGCGTTTGTCCGCGAGCGCACTTCGAACCCTGACCGGTAG
>Ga0265780_10007162_pt1 | contig 13725 bp, 20 predicted proteins | sample P1T30metagenome_FD_192432 | JGI IMG/M metagenome (GOLD analysis project Ga0265780, IMG submission 192432) | Plant litter microbial communities from East Loma Ridge, Irvine, California - P1 T30 | ecosystem: Environmental > Terrestrial > Plant litter > Unclassified | place: USA: California... | reverse complement strand
CGTCTTCGTCGTAGAGTAGTCAATGGTGTGGCTAATGGTAAAGGTAAGGTTAAGGCGTGGCTTAAGGGGAAGGCTGCTATATTGAGGAAAGGGTTGTAGTGCGCTAATTTGTGTTTCATTTCGTGATCTGCTCAATTTTCTACAGTTTACTTTTTCTCCCTTTACTTACTACTCTCACCTTCTAGTCTCGGAGTTTGTTTCTGAAATGTTTCGCTACAGCATAGCAAAAACATAACCCTTACTCCTACTCTCCCGTCCTACATATCCTGGTTCGTCACTGCACTGTTTAGCTACAATATAAAACAGCGGACCTCGAATTTCACTCCTTCGATTCACCTGTGCCCCCACAACGTCCCCATCACGATGTCTAGTCACCCCTATATCAGGCGGCCCACCCCAAACATCTTCCATCAATCCGTTTCTTCCCCGTTTCCCTCCTAATCAAAACTCACAGCACAACCCAACCATGTCTCCACACACCATCACCGACCGCTACGTCCCCGGCCTCGGACACTCGTCCAGCCCCCGCGATAACCGCGTGGTCGAAGCCCGCGCATATGAGGACTCCATGAAAGAATGGTTGGATGGAGGCGACACTCCAGCCGTTCAGGCACTCAAGCGCGCAGCCTCCAACCCAGCTCCTACACATGATACTCCCGCGCATCGAGGTAGGCGCTCAACTACTACTATCACTCGTAGGCAGCACAAGGCATACGGTCCGATGCCTGACCATCTGACGCCGAATAGCAACTGGGGCTCGCGTACATATACGCCTAAGCGGGTTGGGGAGCGTCCGACTTGTTTCGAGTCGTTTGCTGAGATGAATCGGTCGGATGCTTCGCTTGAGGGTGGGGAGACTGCGAGGCCGTTGTTTCCGCCGGGTCGGTTCTAGAGGGTGCCGGAGAAGAATAAGAGTATTGTGGCCAAGTTTTGGGCGCTTTTTGGTAGTGCTTAGATGTATAGCTAGTCTGTACAAAGGCTTTTCACTCCAATGGTAAATAGTTGAGTCGAGCTCGTATCATGGACTTATTATCTTGGGCTCAGTGGATCTAGAAATGGGAGTGACGGTTTTCGGGCTCAGACGAATTTATAGAAATCTTCCTTCAATCGGAATGTTTATCTTGTCTCAAACTGCTATGATGTGTTGCCAATTCTGTAGTGCCGGTACTGTGTACAGAGTTGTAAGTAAGAAAGGTTGATCGAGTAATGCCAAACGGCATGGCCAAACTTTCGATGGGATAAATCCTACGGGTCTCGTCGTCAACAAATCCATTCGCTCATACTTCTGAATTACCAACCCGTCCGACGTACACCCACTCCCCGCTTTCTTGAACTTGCCATCGACTTGCAAATACGCACATCTTCCCATCATCGCCGCTGACGTCTAAATGCCACTGTTTCCAGAGCGGGTCCCAAATCCAATCATCCCATGATCCAAGAAGCTCGGCAGCGGTTTCAGGCTCCAGTTCGGCGCCATTCATAGTGACGTGCTCCCAGACTTGTCTTTGCTCATCTAATCGCCAGCGCGAGAGGTAGATGTATGAGGTCTGGTCCTCGTTCTCCGCATAATACTCTTTCCAAATGGGATCCCATTTCCAGGAAAGACATGACAGCGTTGGTTGCGGCGAAAGCGGCTTAGAGGAATGTGAGTGCTGATAGATTTCCTCCAGTAATCTGATGGCTGACTTGAGGTCGTTGATATCGATGATAGAGTACTCTGGGGACTTGGGCGGTACTGGTGGCGGATGCCATTGTTTGCGATCTACCAGACTTTTTTTCAATGCCCGTAGTCTCTCGTCCAAAGGACCAATATGAGTTTCCACGGTGCTGGCAGATGGATCAAGTTGCAAAAAGACCATACCGCTCTCTAGACTGGGGTCCTAATATGAATCAGCTCTACTGCAAGTTATGCGCATGTATTTAGGCTTACCGGATCGGTAGGCAGCAAGATTGAAGGTGCGATATTGTTTGCTACATCTCGTTGGATGTTACTAATAGCTTGTTGTAGTGTCAGGACGCTCTCAGTGAGGTGCCGGTCTACATCATTTGGCCCCGTCGAAGGCTCCGCACCCGATTCCGCGTGAGGCATGTTGGATGTTTGTGAATATTCCAATCAATGTTCCAATCAATGATCTAGGGTCGGTGAAGAAGTGTGGCAGTGCGTGATAGACAGGTCCCGTGAGTAAGTCAGTCAAGTTATTTCGCCACCACCGCGGAAGACCCGCAGAACTCGCTAGAAGAACGTTCGCGCCGTGAGTCCCTTGCAACTCTCTTCACCGATCACAGCAAATAGGCTCTACCACTTAACACGCACATGTGAGACTACTTCATGAAGTTTATGTAGCGTCAAAGCCCCTGCGGAGAAGATGAGAGAGATGGCCTGTGCACAAGCGAACTTCCGTCCACGTCATCTTCTTTTCCCTTCTGCTCACTACATCACACGACTTCCTAAATGTGCGCGAACACCCTACAGATGTCACACTCAGCGCAGAGCCAACGCATGCTTTCACTAGGGTATATCTTCTCATCTTCTCACTTCCAAGGTTCCTGAGGTCTGCAGGAATCATATCATTCAAACGGGACACATAGGAAATTGTTTTGACGAGTGTGAGGACTGTACTTACTGTATTCCTATACAATACCTTGTTACAGACAGATTACAAGTGATTTAAGGGTTGCGACGAAATAGGTCACGGAAGCCAAAGCGCCGCTTCGATTCGGCCCACTTAAATGTACTTGGTTGGGTGGGTAGTAAATGGGAACGATCATACTTACCATATTGAACAACTGGACTGTCCGTGGTGCGGACGGGAGCAGCTGTATAGGGCCGACGTTGATGAGTGGACCGCTCACCCTTGTAATGGTCGCGGAGTTCCATTTGTTCATGGTTGCGCCATGGAGCATTGAAGACTTGATCGGCTTGGCATTGATGAGCATTGTGTCTCCTATCATCCTCGTACCAGCGCTGGTTGAACTTTTTGATGTACTGACTTGGGATCGCAGTATGCGGTGGAGCCACATCACCAGTCCATCCACGCGAAGACGTGTGAGTAGTTTCATCAAATGGATCGAAGCTGGGACCGAGCGTAGCTCGGGTTGCCGTACGGATCTCAGAGATCTTGTGGCGTTGATCGCGAGATAGTTCCGCGTCCTGGTAAACCGTACGAGAAGGTTTGTAGGCGCGAGAGGCATCTCCGCTATGGTTGAAATGGTGTTCCAGATCGCTACGACGTTGCGCACGATCTAGGCCACGCATCTCGTTCGCGGGCAATCCAACACGTTTGTAGTTGAGAGTTTCGCGAGCCTGTCGCTGATCCTCCCGTGTGCCAACATAGTAGGACATCTCTGCGGATTGTTTGAGCTAGCGGCTACCCTTGACCATGACAGTAGTAAGTTGGCTGCTGCTGCTGAATTTCATGGCACATTGCAGACATTTGTATCCGCATATGTTTTGCGATGAACATTGTGCACAAACAACGCATTATGCAAGGGAAAGAACTGGTAACGTAGTCATGGACATGTATGCATTGTTAGAAGCTCGGACGGTCCATATCCGAAGGGAAACACATTGTGAACGTTCGCTAACAAAACTAGATACGTTCGCCCGTCTTGTATCGGAACAGATTGCAGATGCTGAAATCTAATGCACGCCTAAAAGAATGCCGAAACGGGTTCTAGAGACACTTACTTCCTCACTGTGGATTTTAGCTTGTGGAGTAAATCTTTACACCACCTGCGAAGTCCCACCTTCTTCTTCTCCTCTATCTCGACTAGAACCACATCCTTGATCTCAGCGATATTCTCGGCAGGGCCGGACTCGCTCTCATCACTGAAGCGACTCAGAACCTGCACACAATCTCCTCTTGGGTAATATGGGAAATCGCTGTCGTGGATATGTGGGAGCTTGCAGCTGTTCCATGGCAATTCTTGTACGCTCATGATGTCCCAGTCCTCATTCCAGTCTTCGCCGTCACTCTCCTCGTCGCTCCCCTCACCGAGCTGTGGAAACCTCAAGATCGACGGAGAACTCAGAAAAGTGGTTGTAGGGGCGAAGGAAGTACTGAAAACACGCTGGGATGCAACACTGGGGCTGTAGAAGAAGGTGTTGTAACGGTTCCACTTCGGAGTCTTGGGAGAGCGGATCGTGGGACTGTAAAATGTGTGTTTGCTGATAGTGAAGAAGTCGTGGTTGCGGTAGCTCTGGTACGGAGCTCAACGTGCTTGAAACTTCGGAGATTTTGCGTGCGTGCGCGAAGGTGGAGATGACTGGGGAGTCGTTGCGGGCGCTCATGGTATCTTTTGGTTGGAACGATTTGAGTGTGAGTTCTGGCGACTAATGAGGAGGACACTGAATGTAATTGAGTGGAATATAAACGCAACGGCGGCCAGCAAGTACATCAGATATGCCAGCAAGTACATCAGATATTATTCGATATCCTCGTGCAGTTTCTAGGAATTGAACAAGGCCTTGACAAAGGGAGGGGCTGTGCAGTGAAGCACAATTACATTGTGAGGTCGAACAACAATCGAGCAAAGCGGGAAACGTGCCAGACGAAACAAAGCATAAGTTACATGTTAGCCAACTCAACGACATTGTACGCCTCGGATATGCAGAAAATAGGGTGGTCTACGGTCTGCCCATGCGCCCGCTGACCGACGAAGGGATGCATTATACAGACATAACAGAGAAGCCGCGCATGATCCATTTCTCCGACTCTATCTTATTTCTAAGCGTAACTGATGACGGCTGATGAAGCCATCTGACGCTAATAACAAACAGGCTCTTCTAGCATACTACCATCTTATCTCGCAAAGCTATCGAAGGATAGAAGCCTGAATAGCCTCGTATCAGGTTGGCATGGAAGTGAGGATTTGCGAGTTGTAGTTAAAGAGCCCCTGGGCGCACATGTGTTTGCTCTTGAACTACCCATGGGCAGTTCAGATCTGAGCGGCAAGGTTTATAAGGCCACGCGCAACGCCGTCACGGAAACGCTCACGCTTGGAACGGTGAGCCCGGTACTCTCCTTCACTCGGTTGTAGTTGAGTCATTGGACCTACGGGGTCCACATCTATCGAGCGAAAGCTGCCCACAGAGCGCAGGTTCATGGGGCTTCCTGGCTTACCCAATCTTCGTGGTCATCAGAGACGTTGATGACATCCAGAGTTCCATAAGATGCACACAGCGCGCCATTGTCAGGCTGGATATTCGAGTCACGGTGTGATGGTAGATGATAGTCAGGGGTGAGGTAAGTTGTGTTGGAGTTAATGGTAGGTTCAGAGCTAGAGCAGGGTGAATGTCCATTTGAAGCTACATGATCTGTGTCCATGGCTAGGCCGGACGCGAAGATGCCATAAGCCTCCTCGCATTCGCGATATATTTCATCCAAATCGGAGGCAATTTCAGCTTCGCTGTGACCATCATAAATTCTGTACACGGTGAAGCTAGAAGCTGCATTGCTATTGCTGGCTGTATGCGAAGACTGTCGCATCATAGCCATGTTAATAAGCGTCTGAGCGCCTTGATCATGAAGAATGCCGCCATCGACCTGAGCTTCACGATGATGCTGACCCGCGGGAGCTTGGAGCTCAAGCTTTGCATCGAATGTTATGGTGTTGGATGGTGAAGACATGGTTGCTGTGAAGGCAAGCTGTGATCGTCTTGCAATGCTGGACAAAATGGCTGACTCAAGTACGCCTGTCTTTCTGCACCTGGTTATATTGCAGATGGACTTGCAAATCAAAGATCATGGCTTCAGAGACTCTCGGTAAGACCGGATATTGGCAAGTGTTGATTGTTTTGGGCGAACACTGTTCGCTCACAGCAACATTGTGAACCAACATTGTGTACTATCCAAGCTCGTGGTACCTTTCACGCGACAATGTGGGCACGAACGCAATCATATCGCAGGCAGGCTACTGATAAGAAGTATACACCTAGAACCGAATGCTGATCTACTACAGTTGTCGTCATGGTGTGGTATAAGTCGATATCGTGGTCTTGAACAAAATGCTCCACCCTTCCACCAACAATTGACTAGTTTGAAGTGTGTGTATCCTCACCTTGATGATAATACTCTAGTATAGAGAGTTAATGCTTTTGCCTAGAGGTATGTAGGGTACCTAGCTTTCTTAGATTCGAGGTGCGCTTGAGATAGAAGTCACCAACGTCTGGAAGTATTCCATAAAAGTGTGCCGATGCACTCAACTTCCATGTGCAAGAATCGAGTAATACCAACAAGTCAAAGGTTCTTTCACATTGCTTGAGCTATTGCAGTTGAAAAAAGATTGGCGATAAGAATGTTAAGACCCAGTTCTAGGTGGATCAAAATTCTGAAGTACTCAAACAGCTGTTTTGTGTTCTTGCGTGCGGGCTGATGAAGATGCACAAAACAAGGACTCATTTAGAATAGCGGTCGAAATTGTTTCCAATTTAGAGGATCAGACGCTCACGACAGCTGATCTGAAAGATAGTAGATACTGTAAGGTTGTTGAGAGACTCGCCGTTCTTTGAGGAGAAAGATGAATGAGCGGTTAGCGAGACAGGCAAGTGATGGCGCCTCGAAGGAGCTCGGAGTTAGTTGAATGTACCATTGCGAAATTGTATTGCAGAAAACCTAGGTACGCCAGTAGAATTTAGGCTTACAGAAGTCCAGATGCTGCTCCAGTCCCCGCTTTGTATGGCTAAATCCTGGAGGATGGAGATCACGGACCAGGGTCAACTATGACTCTACACATGCACACGAAGGATGCCTATCAAAGTAGGTGTCGTTGCTGAGATTATTCTCAACTAAGCTGTGCCGCACGATTGCAGGAACAACCTCGTAGGAACTCCTCAATCGTCAGCTTTCACGTCAAGGACACTCAAAGAAAGACATGGCTGGAAATGAATGTGAGTTACGACTGCCAGATACCTACGATAGATTGTTGTACCAGCTTTTGTAACGAGACGACTATGCCGCACGCCAGGAAGCACGACCTGGTATTTAGCTCACCCGTGCGTATGCAATTTTCTAGTCGAAGCCACTACGGCTAACAGGGCAGTAAGGCCCATATCGTAGACGAAGCGACCATTGCCTTGATATGGAACGGCTAACGTTATTCCGGACATCTGCGCGGCAACGTCCTCGGCGACGTAGTCGTGAAGCAGATCAAGCCGGCGGGAGAAGCCGGCAATGGCTGAAAAAAGATCAACACCCCACATAATAACCGCTCTACCTCCCGAGTGGCCATTTCGTACATGCTGGCTGTGCCTTGTCATTTGTGGCCAATCAATACGTGCTCAAAGGCATCTGAAGGATTGTGCTTTGGTTGTCTTACAACTGAAGGATTCTGGCTACATACTGAAGGATCCTGCAGTTTATATGCATACGGTCCGCACGGACATCAAGTGGCCGTTGAGAGACCGGTGCGCAGAGTGCGCTTGTGCGTGCAATATAGCGATCCAGATACCTTATAAGGACCAGCCATTGAAGTTCCTCGAGCTCGCCATCCTTCCCAGCACCACTCATTTTTCCCAACTCTTCTTACAATCAACCCAAATCACCTCTCAGAAACTCGGTCATCTTAAAATACCCTTATCATCCACCATGTTCACGTCTCTCCTCAGTATCACCACCCTCATCAGCACCGCCCTAGCCGGCACATACCTCGGCGGCATCGACATGAACCGGGCCTGCAACGAACAGTGGCCCCGTCGCTATGCACAGCAACACGGCAACGGCTGCGACGCCTGGAAATGTGAAGCCAATTGGGATTACGTACAGCTTAGCGTCGACGTCAATAGGGCGTGCAGCAAGCAGCATGGTGGAGGCGCGTACGGGTATTGTACGAGTGGAGCGTGGGGCTGGGGGTGCTACCGGGATTGAAGAGGAAGGTGGCGGAGCCGGAATTGGGGAAAAATGCTAGGAGATCTGTGAACTAGGGGCTGGGATGGTGGTTGTGGTGTGAATGGAAAATGTTTGAACAATGTTACGAAACACGAGCACTTACTGCACGATAGGAAAGACTTGCTGTTGAATTACGACCTTGAAGAATTGCATGCTTGTCTATAAGGTGGAGAACTTGATCCGGCATGCTGAATATACGGGCCTGTCCCATCATATCCTGGACCAAAAAGAGTCTGTAGCATATTGATGTGTATATGTGCTGCGGTCATCGTCCCCAGTATGCCACATCTTTTTAATCACGTTACTACCATCGTAACAGACGCCTAATGATAACCGGTCAGACCGATACTATGTCACATCACCTACACTGTTGCATAGTTGGACCACCGTCTTGAATATGCAGCGATAATAAAAGTGTATTCCAATTTGAAATCTATCGGATTTCCAAGTACCCAAACATTTAAGATACAAACCAGGTCTATGGTAACGCCAAACGCCAAGTTTGACTATTTCGTCCCGAACTATGGATACATACCCGTGCCCTTCCGTTTACCCCTTACCCCTGAAGTGAAAGTACCATAAAGTGGCCGTGGGAGATGCCTATGACGCTTGTGATGGCGGGCGCGATGGAAACTCTGCGACTTGGAAGCCGCCCTGTTGAGACTTACGAGAGCGGCTGGAGGACGCAAACTACACCCCACAATATGAAATAGGTCGGGAATGTGATCCCAGGCGCTGCACAACCCGCCAAGTTTGCGATTTTGACGGTGGCGATATCTGCTGCTGCTCCGAAGAATGTTTTAAAGAACGCAAGTGCACCCACGCCCGCGAGGGGAGTGCTCTTAGGCCAAGCCACCTGGCTTGCATGTGGCTATGACTTTGACCAGCAGCGTATTGGTTAAAGATCTCTGCTGAGAGCTGGCTGTGGCGATTGCTGTTGTTGTTGTTGTTGTTGTTGTTGTTGTTGTTGTTGTTGTTGCGGTTGGCCTGTACGTAGGCCTGGATTTCCGCCTGGAGTTCCGCTAATCTCTTATCCCTGGAACGGATCGAGGAACAGCGGCGGGTGTCTTGCTGTGAGAACGAGACGGATAAAGTGTTAGCCACGCGCAGAGGTTTACCACCAAGAGCTTTCGTGACTGTACCGTGGTCATCATGGACATATGAGCCGGTTGAGTCAAATCGTGGCTGTGGTGGTGGGCGACCGTTGGCGACAGCACGCTCGATGGAAGTGCGAGGAGATATGATGGCGGCTGGCCCGTTGACTACCACCTTAGACGAGGTGGGAGGCGAGGGGACAGGGTCATCGAGGAAGCCGGCACGGTTGATCGCTAGATATAGATCCTCCCATGAGTTGCTGTGAGACAGTGCAGGGTGCTGAGGCGCTGGCATAGACGATGCTGGAGCGACTTGACCCTGATGGTGCGTGTTGATCGGAGCTTGGACGAGCTCCGTGTCAGCACCATAATATTCCTCGAAGATAGCTGCAACTGGGGAGTAAGTGGTGGATTCGTGAGGGCTTACCGAAAGATATGCAGATGCAGGTGCAGCTTCAACGAGGCAGTTGGAGACTGCAATACTAGCAACTGTTGGACGCTTACGGTAGCGAGAAGACTGGGGTAAAGCTAGAGACGAAGCCACAGACCCTTCAGCTAGACTGCTGGAAGGTTCAAATCGGTCGTGAATAGCATGACCCAGAGCACGACCAGATCGAGAGTCGACTGTAGACGCAGCCGTTGCTTCGACTGGCAGTGCTGGAACTTGAGGAAGTGCCTTGTTGGTTTTGGGTGCTTCAGATTGATTAGCACAACCAACCCGAGCAACGACAGGTAGTGGCTGGGGTTCAGGTGGAGACAAGGAAACACCGCGTTCGACTGGACAAGTCGAACGAGGGTAAGCATCGTCACCGTTATGAACACCGAGGGCACCACGACGAGACGGAGGACGATACAGTTCAGACGTGTATGATGCAGACGCGTGTCCAACGAGACAGTTGTAACGCGGCTGTGTGCCATCCACCGAAGGACCGTAACGAATTGAAGCCTCGTTTAGACGTTGCCGACGAGAGCGACCCGACTGTGAGACGAATGAATTGCGCGAGGCCATGGTGGTACGCAGAGGCTTTCGTACGATCTCTGGGCGAGAAAATGCGTACGAAGCCGTTATATACAGCTTCGAACTACGAAGACTGGAATGCAGAGATGACCGTCTCCATCAAGATGATGGGCGATGATAGAAAAGCATTGCAGTGGCGTCCCCGTGGAACGCGCATATACTTGTGACCAGTGTGTTGTGAAGGTGTGAGTACACAATGCTGGATCCAGCAACAGTGGAAAATGTGACGTTGTGGCTACACAATGTCGAGCCGGAACAAGGCCAAGCCGTGAGGTGAATACCATACAATGAGGAAAATATTGTGCAATCCGAAAACTGCTGACAGTAGCAAGTACTGATGGGCGTTCTAATCCATCAGTATCCTTCATGGACACCAATCCAGATACAGGTTCGAGTACATAGGGAAACAAATTTGGAATTTGAAAGCAGAGGGAACATGGGGCGATGGGCGGCAATTTCAGATTGAACTCGGAGAGAATTATTCATTTGAATGAACGAATGAACGAGGTAATGACGGAGTAATTCAAGTTGAACGAGGAGAGGCATGAAGTGAACGTCTATGTATAGAGGAACAAAGCTGAGGATGTGGTCAGGATGATGAAGTGGAGGAAGAACATGATGTATTTACCGAACTGGACCGCTCAGAAGGACATGAAGATGCCAAGAAACGTTTGAACACAATAATCTAGCAGAACAAACCCGCTCACGAGCACAAGTCTGAGAAGTACTTCAGTGGTATATCTACCGTCAAGGCGACATGATTTCTGTCGCATACTTCATCTGGTGTGCATGACCACTTGAACACCGATGAGCGAGGGCAAGGCGGCACCTTATTCCCTAGCATCTGCATCCAAATATCGTCAGTATAATTCCATAAACTCCCGACCTTCCCACAATATTTGGCGGCTCAGGCAGCGTATCCAAGTCTGGACGCGGGTAGTCCACAAGCTGGGTAGTCATGCAGCGATGAGTCGGGCTTTCGTTGCGGCAGTCGTGAATCTGCGGCGAAGCTGTTAGTCGTGGCTGCAGATTAAGAGGTGCCGGAATCAGTTTGGATGTTGAGCTTGATGATGAAGATGAAGATGCACACTCATCACCAGGTAAATGAAACCTTACCCTCTTGCTATTCCTCCTCAAAACCCTCTCACCCTCTCTCACCGTAAGCACACCTATCGTGACCTTGGGCTTAATGATTCCCATTCCCTCGCTCGCCTGATATACGACCGGTTCATAACAAGTAGGTATGGGCGCCATCATTTCGACCGGATGGTTGATGCCAGTGGGCTGGAAGACGTGCCCCGAGGCGGTGCGGCGAAGAACAGGATAGCGATAAGTGGGATCATCGTGAGGGACTGGGTTACCGCTGAGGTCGAGAATGTCTACGTGGACGATACGCCGGTTCCGTGTTATGGCGCGGATTTTGGCGAGCATATCCACGGCGATTAAAACTGTGGAGCTGGTGGGAGGGGAAGAGAGGCGCGCCGCGCGATTTGAGAAGGACTGCGAAGACATGGAGAATGCTGCTGGTTGTCGCAAGGGAAGTCAGTGCAGTGAAGTGGGCTTCGGTGTGCGACTTGGACTGTCGCGTCTCCGATGCCTTGGACTGCAGTACAGGCATGGTAGGTATGGGATATAAGAGTGAGTTGCCTCGCATGGTGAAGTGACAATGTAATACAATGTGATTGTGGTCTGGGACACAGTGAGACAAGCAGATGTAAATGTTTTGACTTAGCAAGAAACCACACATTAAGACATTCGACATTCGACATGATGGACGAGACAGACTAGCGTCCGTTCCAAATGCCACGCAAGCAGAAGCGAAGCGGATTTGCGCCGTGGTTTGAAGTGTGCTGATGCAACCGGAAGCAACTGATGTTTTGAACGCCCCCAAACGCCGTCTATGTGCTCGATTTCAACCAGTATGATGAACGGCCGTAGATTTGTACAATGTCTGTCTAGTGGGAAAGTTTATCGCCGGCTTGCTAGTCCAGCTCGTGCAGCGGTCGAGCGCCTTGCTGGCTTCTGCTCTGCTTCACTCTCCGATGCGGCTTCTCCGTTGTCCAACTCGTCGTCACTCGTGGGCTCGGACATCTCGTCTCCAGTGTCGGCATCCGTCTCTTCAGCCTCGTCGTCCAGCAAATCGTCGGACTCTTCGCTGCCCTCCTCTAGCTCTTCGTCGACTTCCATGGTAGTCGGCATCTCGTCGATTGAGCTCTCGTCATCGTCATCGACATCGACGTCTCCGCGTATTCTGTTCTGGACACTAGGTGGTGCGTCGCCCTCAAGTGAATCATCGTCCGAGGAAACATAGTCGTCCTCTCCTTCCACATAGATGACTGCCTCGTCCTCTTCCTCGTTTGCCGCCTCTCTCTGAACGCGTCTCCGGAAGTCAAGCTGGGCATGGAGCATATCCAGGCGGCCCTTGAGTGAAAGTAAGGGTTGTAGGCCGTTTGCGCGCTCTTTTAGCACCTTGTTCAGGGTGGCAAGCTGCTTGACAAGCTGCGGCTGGCTGGCGAGGTACCCACCGTGTGCGACGAGCGACCACTGCACCCAGATCATGAGCATGCCAGCTCGGCCAGGCTTCTTGTGCAACCTCTCGGCGAGCTTCTGCAGTAAATTGCCGACAAGTCGTGACGGTAGGCGTTCCACCGTCGCACAAATTGCATCGATCTCGACATTGCGCAGACATGTGTCGAGGAGGTCCGAGTCGTTGGTCTGTAGTGCCTGCGTGAGGACTGTGCCAAGTGAGTTCAAAGAAGGAGCAGCGTGTGAGCGACTGTGTGAGGTGGTGGCTAGAGATTTCAGTTCGGGTTGGGCGCTGGCGAAGGTGGACTCGACGTCGACTATTTGTGACTCTCGTACTGGTCCGGAGTCTTGCGCGCGAAGGCGATCGCCGAACGAAAGCTCCTCGGCCTCTGCAGTCTCTTCCTCCACGAGACCGTCTTCCTCCTCCGCGTGTCCGTTGACTGCGGGCGCCGCATCCCCTGCCTGTGCGCCAGCTTGAGTGTCGTCCTCGAGGTCTTCTCCGTCGCTGGCATCTTCGCTTTCGTCCTCACCGCTACTGCTGATCTCGATGATCTCTTGCTCTGCGTCATCCATATCGACGTCGCCATGACCGGCCTGGCCTCCACCAACCGCCGTTATGGTCTCTTCGACTCGGTTTTTGCGAGGACCCTTTACACCATTGATCTTTGCTGTAGGTTTCGGTGCCGAGGTACCGTTCATAAGCGCTCTGAGGCCATTCGCTTGAGTCGATGCAGGCGACTTAGCAAGCTTCGCTTTTTTGGCAGGCGGCGCACGGTCGCGGGTGGTTCTCGGATGCTTTGCAGCAGGCATATTGGCGGGTGTTGCTAGTCGAGAGTACAGCCTGTGACAGAATATGAGGGATGCGCAAGTTTCACTGCCTAGGTGGCAGAGTTGTGGAGTTGAGTGGGTGCTGACGGCATACGCAGAGCAGAGCACATAAAAAAGTTCGACATGAAAAGAAGTCCGTGTCCGCGCTAGTCCGCATCTGGTATACTCACTCCTGCCTCACGAAAGTCGGGCACGCAAAGCACCATCGCATCACTGCACCAAGGTCGCATGTGCTGCAAATGGCTACCAGATCGTGTAAAAGACATGTAAATGTAGATGTAGTCTTATTCTGAAGACGTGTCAAGATGGAACGGCGGAGAGATGCGGGCAAGTGCGATGGACCATTCGAGAGGGCTGTACCAATCAAGTTAGG
>Ga0265780_10007160_pt1 | contig 13726 bp, 7 predicted proteins | sample P1T30metagenome_FD_192432 | JGI IMG/M metagenome (GOLD analysis project Ga0265780, IMG submission 192432) | Plant litter microbial communities from East Loma Ridge, Irvine, California - P1 T30 | ecosystem: Environmental > Terrestrial > Plant litter > Unclassified | place: USA: California... | reverse complement strand
AGATAGTACCGCGCGAAGTTGCTCGAATATATCCTGTTGCTGCAGTTCTGGAAGAATTTCAGTATAAGAGGAGCCAATTACATCTTCTCCTTTGCCCCAGGTGGCTATCATCTTGGCATTGGCCAATTCAATTTTCAGCTCATACCCTGTATAAACGCCTATTGGGAAAGGTGCTGTGTCGATGACCTCCCTAAGGCGGTGGTTTTCTTCGTGATAATCATCAAACATGAATCTTTTTTTTTGTGAATTTAGTGATGATTCGCCCATCTTTTAGTTAACAATTGCGTAAACCTTTCTTATAAAAACAGTAAAATTATTAACATCTGTTGTAGCACGCATTTATCAGGATATTAAATTGTTCAGGCTGTGGGATACCGCTGTTGCTGGAAACAAAGTCATTAGGCAAGTGATGCTTAACCCGTTGAGACGTAATATTGATTAAACAAAGTTTAGCTGCTTAAAAAGAGAATTGAAATGCATAGAAAACATTCTACAAGCCATCGCTAATAGAGGTTGTTAATAGCATAACAGATTTACAAGGCTACTTAAATTTTAAAGCGCTCTATCCTGTCAAAGAATTCATTTTTGTAAGTGTTGCCCAACGGCAGGCTTTTGCCATGTACCCATACTTCTGCATTATCCGTCTTTTCTATTTTTCCTATAGATACGATAAAGGACTTATGTATTTTAATAAATAGCTGAGGGGGCAGGTTTTCCTCAAAATATTTTAGCGTGTTATAGGTAACCACCTGCTCGCTTACTGTATGTATCACAAGATAGTTTTTAATGCTCTCTATATAATAAATATCCTTAACCTCAATGCGCTGGTAACGGTTTTTGCCATCGGTTTTTACAAAAAAATATTCTTCTGTATTTTCAGAAACAGGTTTTGCAAGGGCAGGCTCCGGGCTGTGCTTACGTACTTTTTCTACTGCAGCTATAAACCGATTAAAAGGTATGGGCTTAAGTAAGTAATCTATGGCATTCATTTCAAAACCTTCAACAGCAAATTGAGGGTAGGCGGTGGTAAAAATTATCTTAACCTTATCTTTAATAATGGCAGACAGCTGTATACCGGTAAGATCCGGCATCTGAATATCAAGAAAAACCACATCAGGCTTGTGCAAATCTATAAGCGCAAGCGCATCTACAGCGCGTGTGCTGGTGGCAACGCATGTTATGTCTTGTAACTGCTCAGTATATTTTTGCAGCAGGCGTATGGCTGGGGGTTCATCATCTACAATTATACAGGTTATGTGGTCGCTCATTAGCTTAATGGTATGATAAGGGTTACATTATAATATTGTTCGTCCTGTTTAATATCCAGTTTGTGATTTTCGGGGTACATTAACATTAACCTTTGGCCTATATTTTTATTTCCTATACCATGCTCATCGTAATTTTTGGCAATACGGTATTTGTTGCCCACAGTAAAGATAAGCCTTCCTGCCTCAATGTTAAGCACTATCACAATTGGAAAATCATAATCATCGGTAACACCATGCTTAAGGGCATTCTCCAGGAAATGGATAAGTAGCAACGACGGTATTCTATAAGTTCCGCTATCCTCAATATGGGTAAACTTTATGGCTACATTACCATCAAAGCGTCTTTTAAACAGGTCGATATAATTTTGTAGGAATATAACTTCATCGCTTAGCAATGCCATATCTTTTTCGCTTTCATAAGTTACATAACGAAGCATTTCAGATAGTTTTAGGATGTCGGCCGCCACTTCAGGCTGAGTATCATAAAGATCAGAATAAAAGCCATTTAAGGAATTAAACAAAAAGTGGGGGCTTAACTGATTCTTAAGCGCCTGCAACTCTGCCTGTTTTTTTTCGAGCGTCAGCCGGTTTACCTGTGCAGTTGTATTCCAGAGGTATTTAAGAAAGTACCCTACAATGCTAAACAGTAGAATTCTGATTACAAAATAAGAATTATCATACAGGTAATAAATGGCGTTTAAATCACGCAAGTCATAATTATGGATCCCGGTTATATTATACAATACTACTTCCTCAAATAAAAAACGAAGTGAAGGAAACAACACTATAAGACCAAATTGGCCGGCTATAAAAAGCTTCCATTTTTTACGCGGAATGGTTGCGGAACATATCCAGAGATAATTTATATAAAAGACCAGCAACTCTAAAATTAGAAAACCCAAATTTTGCATAATGCTCCATCTGGTGTCTAGATCGTTATCTATGGTAATACTCTTTAAAAGCTGATCCAGCCCTATAAATGATAGCCAGAATATAATGTGATATAGTATTTCTTTTTTCTTGCTCATGTAGCTAAAGTAACCCATTTATGTTCTTTACAAAAGAGGGTTGTACCAATTAGCCAAAATAAAGGACAAACCCGCGCTTTTATACAACGATTTCAATAAAAGCTATGCCAAAGTATCTTGTTTTACAGAAATGCCTGTTTGTACCAAACAAAAAATTGCCGCAATAATCTACTGTACTATTGCAGTACAAACAAAAACAAATATCATGAAATACTTAAGCATTATTATATTTCTTTTTATAAAAGTACTTGCAACTGCGCAGGTAACGGTTAAAGGGCATGTAAAAGAACAAGGCAGCAATAATGTTCTACCTTTTGCATCTGTTTATGTTCTTGATAGCCAGCAAAAAAGTGTTGCAAGCACTGATACCGATGAAAACGGAAACTATACCTTAGTGTTACCCGCTCAGTTTACAGCCGGCACCTTTACCGTAAGCTATATCGGGTACACTACGTATACAAAACAAATTATATCAGCCAGTCCGGCACAGGAGATAGACGTAGTGTTGGTGCCTCTGCAAAACGAACTGGAGGAAGTTGTGGTTAATGCCCGCAGCAAAGCAGTTACTATGAAGGGTGATAAAATTATTTTTAATGTAGATGCTGCCGGCATAGGCAATGGTAATAATGGTTTGGAAACGATAAGCCTGGTGCCGGGCATGCGTCTTGATAAAGATGAAAATTTGGTATATAGGGGTAGCAACAACATACAGGTAATGATTGATGGTAAAAAAAGCCTTCTTACCGGTGATGCCCTGAGAGAATATATACGCTCGTTAAAAGGGTCAGATATTGAGTTGATAGAGGTAATTGCGCAGCCATCGGCACGTTATGAAGCCGCGGGTACCGCGGGCATTATAAACATTGTACTGAAAAAAAGCCGTACAGCAGGGCTTTCGGGCAGTGTTAACTCTGCCGCTTACTACGGCGAATATTTTAAGAGTCAGCAAGGCGGCAGGTTATTTTATAACGATTCGCTCTGGACACTAAATGCTAACGCATCCTTCTATAATGGGCAATCGGTTAACCACAGGCACATCAAACAAACCATATCTGTTGATGAAGGTAAAAAGGTTATTGATCAATACAACACCTGGTTACCGGTTACCAGTTCAGCCAGCCTAAACATTGCTGCAGAACGCAGGTTGAATAAAAATCAGACCATAAGCACAGAATGGAAATATTATAATGATAATGGCTATGAAAACACCACCGGCAGCACTAATGAATACCTTGAAAGCGCGCTGCAAAAAACGGTTAATATGACCCAGCATTATGCTACGCCGGAAGGTAGTATTGCGGGCAATGTATTTTATAATTATACGTCAGACAGTACAACCACAAAGCTGGATGTACAAGCCAACTTTGCCCGCTACAGCACAAAAAAGAATGGCTACCAAAGAAATGATTACGACTCCGGTATTTATATGGATCTTGAAGGCAGGAATAAAACAGCCTACACTATTGCTAATTTACAGGCTGATTTTAGCCATAAACTTTCTAAGAAAATCAATCTTGAAACCGGCGCTAAATATGCTTATGTTAGCATGGACTACTATAATGGTTACACAACTAATAATGCCGAATTACTGGTTATACCGGACAGCCTTTTGATAAACGATTTTAAGTATGATGAAAGACTGGCTTCGGGCTATGTACAGGCATCGGGAGAATTTGGTAACTGGAGTGTGCAGGCAGGGCTCCGTGCCGAATACTACAGGTTTACAGCTACATCTCAAATAAACCACAATGTAAACAAAGGAGAATATACTAATCTTTTTCCGTCTTTAACGTTAAGCTATAAGCAGGAAAATAACCAGTATCAGTTTAGTTACAGCAGGCGCATTGGCAGACCGGACTATCTTTCTCTTAACCCTTACTACCAATATATAGACGCATACACGCTGCAAACCGGTAATCCGGCCCTTAAGCCACAATATTACAACAGTTTACAGCTTACTTATATATATAAAAGCGCACTTAATTTAAGCCTGTACGGTTATCTTTATAAAAATGGTTTTATGCAGGTAATAGATTACAGGCAGGAGCAAAATTACAACCTTACTTATATGGCTAACGCCGCTACAGGAAACAGGTTTGGCCTTTCGGCCTCTATGCCTTATCAGCCTGCAACATGGTGGACTATGCAGTTAAGCCTGGATGCTTATCTTAACAACGAGAAATCTAATGTAGAACGATTTGCCTATAATGGGTCGGGGTTTGGTTATGACATCAACTTTTATCAAAATGTAGAGTTAAAAGACGACTGGAAGCTCAGCATGAATGGCTTTTATACCGGCCGTGCTACTACGCCCAACGGTTTTTCTAAGGCTACTTATGATTTTAGCTTGTCGGCAAAAAAAAGCCTTCTAAACAAAAAGCTGCTGTTGGCTGCCGGATGTAGTAACATCCTTAAAAAGAACCTTTACAACCATACCACACAGGTTAATAATGTAGCTACAGACTGGACTAACAAATGGGAAACGCGCCGCTTTTTTGTACAGGCAACCTATTACTTTGGCTCTGGTAAGGGGAAGGAAGTAAAAGCCACATCATTAGATGAGGAAACTGACAGGATGTAACGTTCCTACTGAGCTACACCTATATAACCAGCGGTAAAGAGGGTGTTGGGTTTTAAATAAACGGCATTGTCCTGAAAATCTAAAAAGACATTAAATCTTTTTAGGACTTCGTTTCCTAATAAGTGAACGTTTGCCGTGCTTAGTGGTTTACTGGTAGTAAGTAACTGAGCCGGAACGTTCTTAAGGGTAAACTTTCCAATTGTGAGTGCTTCAAGATTAGATGTTATTACAGGCACCTCGTTTCCGGTTGCACCACGCATAACCACTTTACTAATTTCCTTCATTTTATAGACAGGGAATTTGTTCTTGTTCAACAGGTCATTGTCAAGCATTGTTGTTCTTTGATATCCCGTGTCAAAAAGAAACCAGTCTTTATTTTTAATACCACTCTGCGCTATGGTACCCTCTACAAAAAATATGCTGCTAAAGTATTTGATGTCCAGTTTTGTATAACTGTTGTTGTTCTTTATCCCATTGGGCATCTTTGAATGTACGATCATTATATTTTTATCATAATTGAGCTCCACGATCATCCCGTCAAACAAATCCCAGCCGAACCGCCCGTCGGTATCATGTCCTGTAAGTTCTGCGTCATAAATTTTGGTACTGTATACCCTGTTGCCTATTTTAAGTTCGTAAGGTGTATTGTATAGTTTTATTTCAGGTGAAATTTTGGTTTCTAAAGTTTTATTAGTCAGTACCAGTTCAGTGGTTCCTGTGTCAAAATTTAAATTTAATGTGTCCGTATTGTTGAATATTGCCTTTACGTATATTGTATTTTGCTTATTTATGATGAACGGAATCGTATCATGTAGGGCAGGGGACTGCATGCCGAAGTTTTTTACGGCAGGACTCTGAAACCTGGTGTAGCAAGTGTCTTTATTGTTGAGTAAAACAATAAAGTCTTTATTCTGACCTGGCTCAATACTTAAACTGATAGAATCTATATCGGTTCGAAGTTTTACATAGGTAGGCTTAGTGAGTTTATTGGTAGTGTATGCATCAATTTTTGTTTGAGGACTCAAATTCCAATTACTAACAGGCTGTCCGTCTTCTATTATGACTGCTGCTTCTGATGTGGCTTTTACAATGGGAAGCTTTTGCTGGGATAAGCAATTGGCAGTTATCAAAATAAAGAAAAACAGATGTGAACATTTCATAATGATTTGTATAATTGAAGGTGAAAAACGGTTGGTAATTATCAATAACTTTGTCTAAAAACCAGATTGCAAGGTACAAAAAAAATCACCTATTGGTGATTTACTGAGCTGAAGCCTGATGCATCCTAGTTATTAAGTTTAATACAAATCTAATACTCACCGTTTTAAGAACTCAACGTATAAAAGGCAAGATTTCGTTGTAAGGCTTTTTCGCGATAATGCCATACAGCGAAAGCAAAATAAAGCTAGTACAATTAATAATGTTATTGGTTTGTAGCGGAAAACCAAGCCCTTCGCACGCGTATATTTGTAATGCACTATGGTTCCGATAAGGAACAGGCCGGTAAACGACAGTATCATGTAATTAATCTGCATATTCCTTATCCTTGCTTTTTAATACCGTCTTGTAGGCTACAAATAGTCCGATCAGCAAAATTAGTATACCGGTACCTACCTGCGTTAAATATTCTGCTACCCACGCTACCAGAATAGCAACAATATGTATCTTTCCGTTGCTATCCGGCTCAAATATTTTTCCGGAGAATACGTAAAAGGCGAAAAATGCGAATATTCCGAACCATACCAGTGCATACACGTAATGTAAAGGATTTGTACTGAGTTTACTTTTAATATCCATAATTATGTTTTTTTAATATTGACTGAAAAAGAGCGAAATACAGATCCGAATTGGATGTGGTTACAAATCAACAATACAGTTAATTGCAAATCTGTTTTTATTAATTCACTTTGTCGATTCTTATTTCAAAAGGGTAAATTGACGTTTTTCCAACCTCAAAAGAAACTTCTACCTTGTCATTAGTTGTAAGTGGTTTGCCTTCATTATCATAAAATATAGTTTTATCGGATCCGCGCCCTGCATCTTCGGGAACAAAAACGCTATTATGACCATCTTGTACCCAGGCCATCGCTATGGGGGTAATGGTTTCTCCCTCATCGTTAGGTAAAGTATTTACATATACCGTTTGAGGCCTGTTAACGTAAACTGTTATTCCCGGCGAATAACTCAAATAGCCTATAATAGAAAAACGCTTCCCTTCGTTGGTCTCTTTGTCAGTTAAAATTTTCTGTACTTCTGTTTTTGACGATTTTATTGGCGTTCCTTTTTCGCGGTTTTTTCCACTTTCAAAATAGGAGCATGAGGTAGCCGTTAGTAATCCTCCTGCCATTGCTGTGACTAACAATAAGGTTTTAAATGTCATAATATTTGCTGTTTTGTTGATGATTTTTGATTGATTTTGTATAAAGTAACGATATTTCCGTCTTAACAAGTGCTAATTATTTGATAAATATTAACCTTTGTAGGGACTTAACTTATGGACATTATTGAATAATTGTCACCTTTAGTAATAAGGGTAAAGTAGATCGTACGTATTCAAATCTAGTAGTACGTATATTCTAACTATTAGAAACCAATAATACTTGGTAAATAATGTCATCGGTAAAATAAGTCCACCAGTGCTCGAAATAGACAGAACTTATTTTTATTTATCGATTCGCACCAAAAATGAATATTTTTGTTACAGATTTAAATTGCAGGACCGCCTAAGCACTATAGAGTGAAATCTTATATATCAATCAAAAATTACTCTGTAGCTAACTAAATAATCAAGACGAGTAAATAAATACAAATGTAAATGAAAAACCTAAAGTATATTTTTATATGCTATTGTGTGTTTATAAATTATATGTTTTCGCAAGATAAATTTGACAACTACCAATTTATAAATATACAAGAAACCGGTTCTAAAAGAGCTATATCTTCTATCGTTCAGGACAATAATGGTTTTTTATGGATAGGTACTATTGGCGCAGGTTTGTATCGATATGACGGGGTTAATTATTTAGGATACCAGTATAATCAAAAAAAAACAGGATCAGTAAACAGTAACGTTATTTTTACAACGTTTGTAGATTCTGATAATAATTTGTGGGTTGGTACTGATGAGGGTTTGTGTTTATACAATAGAGATTTAGATAATTTTACTAAAATTAATATTCAGGATGTAATTACAAAAGGGTATGATGAACCAATTACAGTAAAAACTATTATTCAGGATAATAACGGCAATTTACTACTTGGTACTTATGGTTTTGGACTATTTAAACTTAATATTAAAACTTTAAAAGTCACTTTAGTTAGTGCAGCATTACTTGAAAAACCAAATTTTCTTATAAAATGTTCGGCAAAAAATAGACAAGGAATTATTTATTTAGGAACCAATTATGGCCTTTTTGAAGTTGATTTAAAAGGAAAGGTAAAACAGGTTTGTAAAGACAAATTTAAAAGGGAGCCTCTTACTGATGATATTGAAAGTATTGTTATTGATAAATATGGGTATATCTGGCTGGGAACTTTTTCGAATGGTTTAATAAAAATTAAACCTGAAATGGATAATTATGAGTTTGAAAATTACGTAATTACAAAAAACAAAATTTTATCTATTATACAAAGCAGCCAGGACTATATAATTTGTGGCACCGAAAACGACGGATTATTAGTTACAAACTATAAAGGGCAAGTATTAAAACGATATTTGCACAGTAAGTATAATAATTTTAGTTTAAAATCTAATTCTGTATGGTCGTTATTTGAAGATAAAGAAAAGCGGCTTTGGCTGGGCTATTATAATAAAGGGCTGGGTGTGTTTGATAAGCCTAATAGCAAGTTTATTGCAATAGAATCACTTGTCAATAATGATAATTCTCTGCAATCCAGTCATGTAACATCAATAGTGAAGGATAAGGAGGGGAGACTATTAATTAGTTCTGAAGGAGGAGGGTTAGATATTTATAATCTTGATGATAAAAGTTTTATCCATATCAATGAAAAGAATCAGGATTACTTTTCTGGTTTAGATGCTAACTATATCCAGACCATATTTATAGACAGCAAAAAAAATATTTGGATAGGGAGTTGGGACCGTGGAATTTATTTTTTAAAAAATGGAACTACCAGATTTATTAACTACACTACAAAAAATACAGCAGGGTTAAAATCCAACGGAGTATTTAGTTTTTCGGAAGACCGTACTGGCCGAATTTGGATTGGCACTTTTATAAAAGGATTGCATTATTATGATAACGTAAGTAATTCATTTGTTCATTGTAATTCTAAGCCATTCGCAGATAGTGGTTTAAATAATGCTTTTATTCGCAAGGTTTTAGTAGATTCCGATAACGTTTTGTGGGTAGGTACAGTCTTGGGGCTTTACCGTGTAACTTTAAAGGCCAACGACGGCTTTACAGTAACATCAATGAGTGGTGCAATGCTAAAGAACATGCCCAATCACAGGAGTATTCAAACTATTTTATCTATTTATGAGTCTAACGACAAAACGGTTTGGATAGGTACCGATGGCGGAGGATTATTTAGTTACAATAAAAAAAACAGAGCTTTTTTAAATTACAATGATTTTCCCGGTTTTACAGAGAAATCTGTGCGGGCTATTATTTCTGATAATAATGGCTGTTTATGGGTAAGTGGCGGATCCGGATTATCACAACTAGATTTTAGAAATAAAAAAAGCACCAATTTTAATAAAGATGATGGCCTAATCGAAAATGATTTTAATAACAATGCGGTTTCTAAAGATGGAAATGGAGAGTTGTATTTTGGCGGCTATGGCGGAGTAAACTATTTTAATCCTAAACAAATTAAAAAAACACAAAAATCACCAAGACTATATTTTAGTGATTTTAAATTATTTAATTTTTCTGTAAAGCCTTATGAAGATTCTTCACCATTATCTAAAGTAATTTCTCAAACAAAAGAAATTACTCTTAATCATTCGCAATCGGTATTCACAATAGAATATGTAGGAATTGACTATAGTTTTCCAAATAAAATCCAATACGCCTATTACCTTGAAGGTTTTGATAAAGGCTGGAACTACGTAGGAAATAAAAGAACGGCTACATACACTAATTTACCCTTTGGAGAATATATCTTCAAGGTAAAATCTGCAAATGGCAACGCTTCGTGGAACAAGGTACCGTTAACGCTAAAAATTACAATTTTGCCGCCATGGTGGAAAACTTTTTGGGCATATCTTGCATACACACTAATTTTAGCTTCTCTGATAATATATCTTAATAAAGTTTACCAAGATCGCTTTAAAGCAAAGCAGGCTATAGTTTTAGAAAAAGAAAAATTAATACAAACAGAAAATTTAAACAGTAAAAAATTACAGTTTTTCACTAACATATCGCATGAATTCAGGACGCCCCTGACATTAATAATTAATCCTTTAGAGGATATTTTAAGAAGCAAGGGTGTGTCTCCGGAAATAAAACATAAATTAAAAACAATCCATAAGAGTTCCAGCAGACTATCACGCCTGATTAATGAACTTATGGACTTTAATAAAATACAGTTTAACAAAATACCTCTTAAGGCCAGAAAGATTGAAGTTGTCGGATTCACAAAAGATGTAATAAGCTATTTTGATGATGAGGCGATTGCGAGAAGCATTACATTAAAATTTGACTGTAATGAAGATGAGATAGAAGACTGGTTTGACACTAATATGCTCGAAAAAATAATTTTCAACATTCTTTCAAATGCATTTAAGTTTACAGCGGATAAAGGATTTATTACTATTACTGTTGAGAAATCTGAGTCGGATGATTTGTTAATTATTAATGGGGATGCGGTTCCCTCGATTTCGATTTCAATAAAAAACACAGGATCCGGGATTAATGAAAATGATCTGGAAAGAATTTTTGACAGGTTTTACCAGGTCGATAACTTAAATAAAGCCTACTATGGCAGTACCGGTATTGGCCTTGAGGTGGTAAAAGAATTTGTTGAATTACATAAAGGCACCATACATGTTGAAAGTAAAGAGGGAGAAGGCACAACGTTTAAAATTATATTTCCTGCAGGTCATTCTTTCTACAATGAAAATGAAATAGTCAATGAACCCTACCGATTGGAAAAGTATAACAAGAGTTTGATAACGGAACAAGACCACAATGGAGAGGATGATTATGAGATTGACGATGAAGTTGAAGAAAACGTTATAAAAACCTATACGATTTTAATTGTTGAAGATAATGTAGAGCTTAGAACATATCTTAAAGAAGAACTCAGCAAATATTATAAAGTGATTATAGCAGAAAATGGTAAAAAGGGTTATGAACTTGCTGTTCAGAGGCTGCCTGATTTAATTATAACAGACGTTGTTATGCCGGTTATGGATGGTTTACAGCTATGTAAGCATATAAAAGGAGACTTAAAAACGAGCCACATACCTTTATTAATGCTCTCTGCAAAAGCTATGGTGAAAGACAAGTTAGAAGGAATTGATTCCGGAGCCGATATGTATTTGAGTAAGCCTTTCGAGTTAGATATTCTAAAATCCAGCCTGGCGCAACTTATTACGAGCAGGCAAATTATTTTCAAAAAATTCTATAGCGGGATTACAAAATTCGGGGTAGATAAAATTACTACATTGGATAATGAGTTTATTCAAAAAATACTGCACTACATTAATGAGAACATAAGCGACCCTCAATTAAGTGTAGAGTTCTTGTCTGAGAAAATCTTCCTAAGCAGAAGCCAGTTGTATCGAAAAATGAAAACGTTAACCGGCGTTTCGGTTAATGAATTTATTAGAAATGTACGGCTTGAAAAAGCTAAACATTTAATAGAACTAGGCAATAATAATATAAATGAAATTACATATATAGTAGGATTTACTTCGCCTTCCTATTTTGCTAAATGTTATAAAATTAAATATGGATACCTGCCTACGCAGGAAAAAAAGCACAAAGAATAAACGTAGAAATTACTTTTTTTAAACAAATTCTATACATCATTAACACCCAGGCCTCACTTATGTTGAGGCTTTCTGCATTTAATCCACCTGTAAATTACCAAATTGTACACACATCATACAAATGTGTTTTATGGAAAAATAAGGGTGTTTTTTTATTGGTGTATTATTTTTTAGTAATTTTTTATAACAATAGTTCAATAACATATTTTATTCGTTAGCGTATCGATTTAGCTATCACAGGGCTTGCGAGGGTCTATTATGCATCAAAAGTGATAGAATATGCTTCATTTATTTCATAATTCGGGGTATGAAACAATTTACATTCGCTATAACGTTTGAGAAATATTCTTTATGCCGTTACATCTAAAAGTTCTGGCTGTGTAAATTTCATTAAATGTCTATAACCAAACTGTAATTACTTATTTAACAAACAAAATTTATGCAGAAAATTACTTTTAAAAATCTATTGTGTCTCATTATAGGTATGTGCGGAAATTTTTTCTTTGCGCAAACTATTAAAGGTAAGGTCACGTCAGGCGGTGTTATTTTGCCGGGTGTTAGCGTAGTAGTAGTAGGAACAAATAATCAAACCCTTACTAATATAGAAGGGGATTTTATTTTAAACAATGTAGATACGGAAGCCATCCTTTTTTTTAGTTATGTAGGCTATGAAAGTGTATCAATACCGGCCGATGCAAAATCTATAATGCAGGTAAATATGGTTTTCGAGCCAGCAGAAATAGACGAGGTAGTTATTATAGGGTATGGTACTTCTAAGAGAAAAGATATAAATGGAGCAGTATCTTCAATTAAGGCCTCTGAACTTCAGGACAAGCCATTTACTTCAATAGATCAGGCACTCGTAGGAAAAGCCGCAGGGGTAAATGTGACACAAAATTCCGGCACCCCCGGTGGTGGGATTTCTGTGCAAATTAGGGGGATTACCTCCCTCAATGGAAACGAACCTCTTTATGTTATTGACGGTACTCCGGTTTTTGCTGATAAAAACAATGATTCCTTTTCATTTAGTGCCTTAGGAGGAGGAAACGGCCAAACCAAGAATTCCGCTTTGTCGAGTTTAAATATTTCTGATATTGAATCTATTGATATTTTAAAAGATGCTTCGGCAACCGCAATTTATGGGGCTAATGGGGCCAATGGGGTAGTCCTCATAACAACAAAGAAAGGAAAGCAGGGAAAATCAACCCTTTCTTACGAAACCTATATGGGGGTTCAGCAAGTAACAAATTTTGTCGACGTTTTAGACCTGCGCCAATACGCAAAATATCAAACAAAAATTTTAACTCTAAACGGAGAACCTATCCCGTTTCAATATCAAAAACCCGATTTGCTGGGCAAAGGAACAGACTGGCAGGATGAGCTTTTTAGAACAGCCAGCATGTATAATCATCAGCTGTCATTTTCGGGAGAAAAAGAAGGAACAAGATATTATACTTCTTTAAATTATTTTAATCAGGAAGGAGTTGTTATAAACTCAGGTTTTAACAGAATGTCTATGCGGTTAAATGTAGATTCGAATGTTAAATCATGGTTGAAAATTGGTAATAATGTTTCGTTGAGCAAATCAGCTCAAAAAGTAGTAAGAAATGATGACCGGGGAGGTTTAGTTATGAACGCATTAAGGCAGTCTCCGGAATTACCGGTCAGGTATGCAGATGGTTCTTTTGCGGGCCCGGTAAGTGGTTTAGGCTCTTCGGCAAACGAGGCAACAAACCCCATTGCTTTAGCTGAATATAATAACGCTAAAAATGAAAGGTACAAAATTAATGGAAATCTGTTTGCCGATGTAACCCTTACTAACGGGTTGGTTTTCAGGTCAGAATTAGGATATGATTTAAATTTTGCAAAAAGCAGTTCTTTTGCCCCT
>Ga0265780_10007159_pt1 | contig 13728 bp, 10 predicted proteins | sample P1T30metagenome_FD_192432 | JGI IMG/M metagenome (GOLD analysis project Ga0265780, IMG submission 192432) | Plant litter microbial communities from East Loma Ridge, Irvine, California - P1 T30 | ecosystem: Environmental > Terrestrial > Plant litter > Unclassified | place: USA: California... | reverse complement strand
TTGGCGGAGAGGGGCCGGGGGTGAGGCGCTACGTTGAACGAAATGGGCGAGATGCTTCGCTACGCTCTGCATGACATACGATTTCCATACGACTCGACTCCAACAACCCCGACCATGATTCTCAATAAATACAGCCGCATCTACACCCTGGACGACAGTTTGCCGGCCTCGCAGGCCATGCTCATTGGCTCGGGGCTGACGGATGCGGATTTGCGCAAGCCGTTCGTGGGCATCTGCTCTACCGGCTTTGAGGGGAATACTTGCAACATGCACCTCGATGCGCTGGCTGATGGGGTGAAGATTGGCGTGCAGGCCCAGGGGCTGGTGGGGCTGCGCTTCAACACCATTGGGGTGAGCGACGGGATTACCAACGGCACGCCGGGCATGCGGTTTTCGCTGGTGTCGCGTGAGATTATTGCCGACTCGATTGAGGCCATGGCGGGCGCGCACAACTACGACGCCGTGGCCACCGTGGTGGGCTGCGACAAGAACATGCCCGGCGCGCTCATCGCCATGGCCCGCCTCAACCGGCCGAGCCTGATGGTGTACGGCGGCACCATCAAGGGCGGCACGTTTAAGGGGCAGCAGCTCAACATCGTGTCGTGCTTTGAGGCCTATGGGAAGAAGCTGCAGGGGCAGATTTCGGACGAGGACTACAGCGGCATTATTCACAATGCCTGCCCGGGGCCGGGGGCCTGCGGGGGCATGTACACCGCCAACACCATGGCCGCTGCCATCGAGGCGCTGGGCATGAGCGTACCGTTTTCGTCGTCGCTGCCCGCCGTGAGCAGCGAGAAAACCCAGGAGTGCCTCGACGCCGGGGCCTACCTGCGGCTTTTACTAGAGCGCGATATCAAGCCCCGCGACATTCTGGTGCGGGAGGCTTTTGAGAACGCGCTGGTGGTGGTGACGGTGCTGGGCGGCTCGACCAACGCGGTGCTCCACCTCATCGCTATTGCCCACGCGGCCGGGGTGCGCCTGACCATGGAGGACTTTCAGGCGGTGAGCAACCGGGTGCCAGTGCTGGCCGACCTCAAGCCCAGCGGCCGCTACCTCATGGAAGACCTTTCGGCCCTGGGCGGCGTGCCCGCCGTGATGCGCACCCTGCTCGATGCCGGCCTGCTCCACGGCGACCTGCTGACGGTGACTGGCCAGACGCTGGCCGAAAACCTGGCCGACGTGCAGCCCCTGGGGGCGGAGCAGGACTTGCTGCGGCCTTTGGATAACCCCATCAAGGCCGACGGCCACATCCAAATACTCTACGGCAACCTCGCCCCCAAAGGCGCGGTGGCCAAAATCACGGGCAAGGAGGGGCTGCGGTTCGAAGGCCCGGCCATCGTGTTCGACTCCGAGGAAGCGCTGAACGAGGGCATTACGCAAGGGAGCATTAAGGCCGGGCAGGTGGTCGTGATTCGCTACGTAGGGCCCAAGGGCGGGCCGGGCATGCCGGAAATGCTTAAGCCGACTTCGGCCATTATCGGGGCCGGGTTGGGCGATAAGGTGGCCCTGATTACGGACGGCCGCTTTTCGGGCGGCACCCACGGCTTCGTGGTGGGCCACGTTTGCCCCGAGGCCTACGACGGTGGGGCCATCGCGCTGGTCGAAAACGGCGACTGGATTGTGCTCGACGCCGCTACCAACACCATCGACATTCAACTGGAGCCCGCCCTGCTGGAGCTGCGCCGCCGCGAGTGGCAGCGCCCGCGTCCCAACGTGCGCCAGGGCGTGCTGCTGAAATACATCCGCACCGTGAGCGACGCCAGCCACGGCTGCATCACCGATTTACTGGAAGAAAGCCATGTCAGCGAACCCGCGCCCCGCACCCATCCGGCCTGAGGAAGCCCCGGCCCCGTGGGCTGAAACTTCGGCGGGGGTAGTTGAAGCTTTAGGGGCCCTCGTCAAACCTTTGGCGCCCCCCACCGAAGATGTAAGGCCCCCTCTCGAATCTTTGGGGAGTAGCCTTAACTCTTTGAGTAGTCCCCTAAAATCTTTGGGGACGCCACTCAAAGGTTTGAGGCCCCCCCTAAAACCTTTGGAGGACTCCCTCGAACCTTTGATGCCCCCCCTCGAACCTTTGGCGACCGGCGCGACGGCCGTACTCGATATTCTGTTGGCTGAGGGTGTGGATACCGTGTTTGGTTACCCCGGCGGGGCCATCATTCCCATCTACGACGCGCTGTACGACTATCACGACCGGCTGAACCACGTGCTGGTGCGGCACGAGCAGGGCGGCATTCACGCGGCACAGGGCTATGCGCGGGCGTCCGGAAGGGTGGGAGTGGTGTTTGCCACGAGCGGGCCGGGCGCCACTAATCTCGTGACGGGGCTAGCCGATGCGCAGATTGACAGCACGCCGCTGGTGTGCATCACCGGGCAGGTGTTCGCGCATTTGTTGGGCACCGATGCCTTCCAGGAAACCGACATCATCAACATCACCACGCCGGTCACGAAGTGGAATTACCAGGTGACCAAGGCCGAGGAAATCCCCGAGGCGCTGGCCAAGGCGTTCTACATCGCGCGCAGCGGCCGGCCCGGCCCGGTGCTGATTGACATCACCAAGAACGCCCAGCTTCAGCCGTTTCATTTCGCGCCCTACGTGCCCTGCACGCACATCCGCAGCTACCGGCCGAAGCCCATTGTGCGGGCCGAATATTTGCAGCAGGCGGCGGTGCTAATTAATCAGGCCCAGCGGCCATTCGTGCTCTGGGGCCAGGGCGTGGTGCTGGGCGCGGCCGAGCAGGAGTTTCGGGCCTTCATCGAAAAAAGCGGCATCCCGGCCGCCTGGACCATTTTGGGGGCCGGTGCCTTGCCCACCGACCACCCGCTGAACGTGGGCATGCTGGGCATGCACGGCAACTACGGCCCCAACGTCCTCACCAACGAGTGCGACGTGCTCATTGCCATCGGCATGCGCTTTGACGACCGCGTGACGGGACGCCTCGACAAGTACGCCCGGCAGGCTCAGATTATTCACCTGGATATCGACCCCACCGAAATTGGCAAGAACGTGGCCGCCACCGTGCCCGTGTGGGGCGACTGCCGGGAAACCCTGCCGCTGCTCACCGCCTTAGTCGACGCCAAAAGTCACCCCGAATGGCATCAGCGCTTCCAGGATTACATGACCGAGGAAGTGGATGCTGTAATAAAAGACGAGCTGTTCCCGACCGGCGACGAGCTGACCATGGGCGAGGTTCTGCAACAGCTCAACGAGTTGACGCAAGGCGAGGCCATCATCGTCACCGATGTGGGCCAGCACCAGATGGTGGCCTGCCGCTACGCCAAATTCAACCACACCCGCAGCAACATTACCAGCGGCGGGCTGGGCACGATGGGCTTCGCGCTGCCAGCCGCCATCGGGGCCAAATTCGGCGCGCCGCAGCGGCCGGTGGTGGCCATCATCGGCGACGGCGGCGTGCAGATGACCATTCAGGAACTGGGCACCATCATGCAGACGGGCGTCGACGTGAAAATTATCATTCTCAACAACCGCTTCCTGGGCATGGTGCGGCAGTGGCAGGAGCTTTTCCACACCCGTCGCTACTCCTTTGTGGACATTGCCAGCCCTGATTACGTGACCGTAGCCGCCGGCTACCGCATCCCCGGCCAGCGGGTAGAAACCCGGGAGGACTTGCAGCCCGCGCTGCAACAGATGCTGCAACACCCTGGCTCCTTCCTGCTGGAAGTGCTGGTGGCGAAGGAAAACAACATCTTCCCCATGGTGCCGCAAGGGTGCAGCGTGGCGGAAATCAGGCTGAAATAGAACGATAAATGAACGTCATGCTGAGCGCAGCCGAAGCATCTCGCGTGGGGTAGTAATCAAAACCGTAGAACGATTGAGTTAGTGGCGGCAAGCGAGTTGCTTCGACTGCGCTCTGCATGACGCTCTGAATAAACCAAGCCAACCCATGAACGCGCAACCCGACCGCCAGGAATATAACATCACGGCTTATACCGAAAACCAGGTGGGTTTGCTCAACCGCATTGCCATCATCTTCTCGCGCCGCAAAATCAACATTGAGAGCCTCAACGTGTCGCCTTCCGAGATTGAAGGCATCCACCGCTTCAACATCGTGATTACCGAAACCGAGGAAGTCGTGAGCAAGCTGGCCGGGCAGATTGAAAAGCAGGTGGAGGTGCTGAAAGTGTACTACAACACCAACGCCGACGTCATCTGGCAGGAAATGGCCCTCTACAAAGTGCCCACCGACATTATCGCCGAGCGGGCCTCCGTCGAGCGCCTGCTGCGCGAAAATGGCGCCCGCGCCGTGGTTATCCGCAAAGACTACACGGTGTTCGAAACCACCGGCCACCGCGAGGAAACCGATGCGCTAATCACCGTTTTACAGCCCTACGGTCTCATCGAATTCGTGCGCAGCGCCCGCATTGCCATCATCAAAGGCAGCGACGGCTTCAACAGTAAGCTGCGTGAGTTCGAGCGCCGTGAGCCCGGCGAAGACGTGGCCGAAAATGAATTCCTGAACAGCCGCGACGCGGTGTTTACGATGTAACAGAACGACCACAGCCCGTCATGCAGAGCGCAGCGAAGCATCTCGCGTGCCACCACTAATCAATACGATTGCAGCGAAGCGAGCGAGATGCTTCGCTGCGCTCTGCATGACGGTTCTGACCTAACTAACTCAATCCTTAACATTCAAACCCAATCCCCAACCCTCATGGCACAAATCAATTTCGGCGGCGTAGATGAGACCGTTATCACCCGCGACGAATTCCCGCTTGAGAAGGCGCTGGAATACCTCCAGAACGACACCATTGCCGTCATCGGCTACGGCGTGCAGGGGCCGGGCCAGGCCCTGAACATGCGCGACAATGGCTTTAACGTCATCGTGGGGCAGCGCCAGGGCACGCCTTCCTGGGACCGCGCCATCCAGGACGGTTGGGTGGAGGGTGAAACGCTGTTTTCGCTGGAAGAAGCGGCGGAGCGCGGCACCATCATCTGCAACCTGCTGTCTGATGCTGGCCAGATTGCCCTCTGGCCCATGCTGAAAAGCAAGCTCACACCCGGCAAAACGCTGTACTTCTCGCACGGCTTCGGCATCACGTTCAACGACCAGACCAACATTATCCCGCCCGCCGACGTGGACGTGATTCTGGTGGCGCCCAAGGGCAGCGGCACCAGCCTGCGCCGCCTGTTCCTGGCCGGTGGTGGGTTGAACTCGTCGTTTGCCGTGTTCCAGGATGCGTCGGGCAAAGCCTGGGAGAAGGCCATTGCCGTGGGCATCGGCGTGGGCTCGGGCTACCTGTTCGAAACCGACTTCAAGAAGGAAGTATACTCCGACCTCACCGGCGAGCGCGGCGTGCTGATGGGCGCCCTGGCCGGCATCATCGAGGCCCAGTACCAGGTGCTGCGCCAGCGCGGCCACTCGCCCTCCGAGGCCTTCAACGAAACCGTGGAAGAGCTCACCCAGAGCCTCGTGCCGCTGGTGGGCGAAAACGGCATGGACTGGATGTTTGCCAACTGCTCGGTAACCGCCCAGCGCGGCGCCCTGGATTGGAAAGGTAAATTTCGCGAAGCCACCCTGCCCGTTCTCAACGAGCTCTACGACAGTGTGGCCAGCGGCGAAGAGGCCCGCCGCACCATCGAGCGCGGCAGCACGCCCAACTACCGCCAGGAGCTGCAAGCCGAGCTGAAAGAAGTAGGCGATTCCGAGCTGTGGCAAACCGGCGCTACCGTGCGCAAGCTGCGCTCGAAAGCGGCGGAAAAGGTGGAAGCGGTGTAGAGACGCACGCGTATTCGCGTCTCGTCGTTGAACGACGGACGTCATCGCACAATAATAATCGTCATGCTGAGCGCAGCCGAAGCATCTCTACTGCTTCGTTGAACGGCCCAGATGAAGCGGTAGAGATGCTTCGGCTGCGCTCAGCATGACGTTTTGTTTTAATTCTATCATGTATGCCCAACGCCGTCACTGCCCCGCCCGCCGTGCTGCTGAAAAACGTGGAGCGGGCGGCGCGCAACCTCAAGCACGTTATCTACAAGACACCGCTGCTGCAAAACCACGGCCTCTCGCGCCTCTACGACGCCACGGTGCTGCTCAAGCGCGAGGACCTGCAAGTGGTGCGCTCCTATAAAATTCGCGGAGCCTACCACAAGATGAGCACGCTGCCACCCATTGCCGGGGAGCGGGAAATAGTGTGCGCCAGCGCCGGCAACCATGCCCAGGGCGTAGCTTATGCCTGCCAGCTGCTGGGCTTGAAAGGCTACATTTTCATGCCCGCCCAAACGCCGGCCCAGAAGGTGGACAAGGTGCGCCTCTTCGGCAAGGAGTTCGTGGAAGTGGTACTGACGGGCGCTAGCTTCAACGACTCGTTCCAGGCCGCCAAGGCGTTTAGCGACGAGCGCGGCAGCACGTTCATTCATCCCTTCGATGATTTGGCTATTGTGGAAGGGCAGGCCACCGTGGGGCTGGAGATTCTGAAAGCTACCCCCGCGCCCATCGATTACTGCTTTATGCCCATTGGCGGGGGTGGGCTGGCCTCGGGCGTGGCCAGCGTGTTCCGGCTGCTGAGCCCCGCGACCAGGCTCATTGGGGTGCAGCCGCTAGGCGCGCCTTCCATGCACAACGCCATCCAAAACCAGCAGCACGCGGCGCTGGCCAGCATCGACAGCTTCGTGGACGGGGCCGCGGTGAAGTGCCCCGGACAGCTCACCTACGCGCTGTGCCGCGAGCTGCTCGATGAAGTGGTGCTGGTACCGGAAGGCCAAGTCTGCCTCGATTTGCTGAAGATGTATAACGAGGAGGGCATTGTGCTCGAACCGGCCGGTACACTCACCATCTCAGCCCTGCACCAGTTTGCCGACCGCATTGCGGGCAAAACGGTGGTGTGCGTGGTCAGCGGGTCCAACAACGACATCACCCGGATGGAAGACATCAAGGAGCGGGCCGCCAAGTATCAGGGCCTGAAGCACTACTTCATGGTGAATTTCAACCAGGCGCCCGGGGCGCTCCGCCGCTTCGTAAACCAGGTGCTGGCCGAAAGCGACGACATCATCCACTTCCAGTACATCAAGAAGAACAACAAGGAAAAAGGTCCCGTCTTCGTCGGCATTGAAGTGAAGCAGCCACGGGACGTGGACGCCATCAAGGTTCGCATGGGTGAGGAAGGCTTCAGCTTTGAGTACCTGAATGGCCAGCCGGATTTTCTGGCGCTGCTGGTGTAGAGACGCAAATATGTGTCTCTACACCGTATGCAGAATCATATACAACGACGCGCTCGAAATCACTAGCCACAGCAGCACGCCCAGTAGGTAGGGCCGGGCGCCTACCGAGCGCACCGTTTTGACCGACAAGCCCGCGCCGATGAAAAACAGCGTCACGGTGAGGCCAATTTTGGCCAGCTTGACGGCGATAGGGCCCAGCGGTTGTAAAGCAGGCACGTAGGTGTTGAGCAGCATGGCGGCGATGAAGCCAAAGATGAAATAGGGGATTTTGACCTTCACGCCCTTCTGCTTGAAAAGCAGGGCGGTACCTATGCTGACGGGAATAATCCAGAGGGCGCGGGCTAGCTTGATGGTGGTAGCTACCTGCAGGGCCTGGTCGCCGTAAACCTTGGCCGCACCCACCACCGAGGAGGTGTCGTGGATGGCAATGGCGCACCATAGGCCGAACTGGTTTTGCGTCATGGCCAGGGCGTGGCCGATGGGCGGAAAGGTAAACAGGGCCAGCGCATTGAGCACGAATACCGTGCCCAGCGCTACCGACATTTCTTCGTCCTTGGCCCGCATCACCGGCCCCACCGCCGCGATGGCCGAACCGCCGCAAATGGCAGTGCCGCAGGAAATAAGGTGCGTTACCTGCCGCCCCAACCCCAGCCAGCGGCCCGCGAAATACCCCAGCACGAGCGTGCCAAAAATGGAGACGACTGTGAACAGAATGCCCTCCCGGCCGGCCTGCACGGCCGCGTGGGCATTCATGCCAAAGCCTAGGCCCACCACCGAGTATTGCAGCAGCTTCGCCGTGGCCGTTTTGGTCTGCGTGGCGAAAGGGTTGCCCAGCGTTTGGGCTAGCACCAAGCCCAACGCCAGGGCCAACGGTGGCGAGGCCCAGGGCGTGAGGCAGAACACCAGCAGCAGCCCAAACACCACTTGGCGTAGGGTGACGGTGCGGCCAAATACGAAATACGGGGTATGGAAGCGGCGCAAAAAGCCGGCTGCCTCGGGTGCGGCAGCCGGCTGTTGGGTGGTTGGACTGAGGGTGGGAGAGGCCATGAAGAAGCACGAAAAACTTCCTCAAACCTACGATATTGCTCTTTGCTTATGTAATCGAAAAAGGTTATTCCAAATTACCAAAAGTTATATCAGGGCCTAACATGGGCCTGGGCAAAGCTCAGGAACCGCTGCGCCGCCCGTGCCAGCGGCTGGCCCTGCACCCACACAGCTTCAAACTGCCGGGATAGGTGCAGGCCGTCAATCGGAACAATTTCGAGTTGCCCACCGGCCAGCTCCCGCGCCAGCGCCCGGCGCGACACGAAGCCCAGCGCCTCCGGTGCGGCCTCCAAGTAGCCTTTGATGGCTTCGGTATTATCGAAATAAAAGGCGATTTGCAGCGAGTTGAGCACAACTTTCCGCTCACGCAGGGCAAACTCCAGCACTTCCAGTGTACCCGAGCCGCGCTCGCGCAGCACCAGCGGACGGGTCAGGGCTTCGGCCAGGGGCATGGGTTTTGAGGGCGGACCGGCGGGCGTGGCGCGGCGCACGGCTACCAACTCATCGGGTAGGAGCAGCTCGTAGTGCAGGTCGCGGCTTTTGGAGCGGCCTTCCACGAAGCCCAGGTCCAGCTTGCCGTGCAGCAATGCTTCGGCAATGTGCTCCGAATTGGCGTTGGCCAGGGTGAGCTGCACATTGGGGTGGCGGGCCTGGAAGGCCGGTAGCAGGCCCGGCAGCACGTATTGGCAGATGGTAGTGCTGGCCCCCAGGCGCAGGCGGCCGGCCGCTTCGTCGGGGTCGCGTAGGGCATGGAGCTGGTCGGCGAGCTGCTGGGTGGAGGCGGCTACGGCTTCGGCGTGCGCCTGGAGCAGGCGGCCGGCTTCGGTGAGAGCCACGCGGTTGCCGCGCCGCTCCAGCAGGCGCTGGCCGTAGTGCTTTTCCAATTCGTGAATGTGCTTGGTGACGGCAGGCTGCGTCACAAACAGCTCCTGGGCGGCCTTGGTGAAGCTGAGGTGCCGGGCCACGGCTTCGAAAACACGCAAACGGAAATCGGACATGGCGTAAAGTACGCGGCCGTTGTCCCTATAGAGCACCAAAGTCCCACCGAATAAAATTCAATGGGACTTTGGGAAGTAGAGGTCAACGCAAATGCCTGTCAGCACGCATTTGCCATTCTAGCTCTTTTTCAGCTCGTAAAAACGCACGTAGTCCACCACCATTTGTTGGGGGAAGGCAGCTTCGTCCACGCCTTTCTGGCCACCCCACTCACCGCCCACGGCCACATTCAGCAGCAGGTGGAAGGGTTGGTCCCAGGGCCAGGTTTCCCAGCCGGTGCCTTCGTTGCGGTGGGCAAAATAAATTTCGCCATCAATGTAGGCTGTAATGGCTTCGGGCGTCCATTCCATCGAATACACATGGAAGGCCGAAGTGGCATCGGACAGCTTGGTGATGCCGGTTTTCTGGGTATTGATGCGGAAATAGTAGGCCTTGCAGTGCGTGGTAGCGTGAATGACGTTGGGGTCATAACCTACATGCTCCATAATGTCAATTTCGCCATTATCCGGCCAGCCTTTGTTGCCGTAGGGGCTCTTATCGGGCAGCATCCAGATGGCGGGCCAAGTGCCGCGTCCGGCCGGAAGCTTGGCCCGAATCTCGAAGCGGCCATAGAGCTGGCTGCCGCCCTTACCCCTGGAAACCAGACGGGCCGAAGTGTAGGCATTGCCGGCCACGAAGGCATCTTTGCGGGCTTCTACAATCAGGTTGCCACCTTCGACGCGGGCGTTTTCAGACCGTTTTTTGGTGTAGTACTGTAGCTCTTTGTTGCCCCAGCCGTGGCCGCCTACGTCATAGGTCCACTTCGTCGAATCGGGCAAACCAATGTAATTAAACTCGTCGCTCCACGCCAGTTTGGTAAAGGTGTAGCGTGGCTTCGGTGCCGGAACTGCCGTGGGTGCTTTGGGTGGGCCAGCCAGGAGCAATAGTCCAGTGAGCAGGGTCGAAATCATCAAGATGAGGTGGCTGGTAAGGGAGTGATGTGTGTTGAAATGCTAATTGGCTGCGCTGGGTATTCTGTATTGCGTGGCCACACAGCGGCGGTGCCGTTGCTGCCCAGCATCCAAAATGGGCAGTTTAGATGCCTCCAGCCACTCGGTGCGGGCGTCGATGCACCCGCACGCACAGTTCTCTTTGCCCTTGATGTTGATGCTTCCCGAGGTGTAGTCGCGGCTGTTGTAGCTTTTTCGATTGGGCATGATGACGGGGCTGCCGCACGAGTCGGTCGAGGGGTTCACCGCGAATAGGCGCTTCAAGTAGCTTAGGCATTTACCAGAATAGCATGCACGAATCTTCAGCTGTCGCAAGCTAAGAAGGCTATCAGTGAGTGGCTGCTCACCGAGCAAGATTATTCTATGTGTTAAAAGCGAGAGCGTGAGTCAATAAAAAGAACAAAGCCTGGCTTCGCAGGAGCGCAACCAGGCTTTATTACGAAATAAAGCCGCCGTGTAAGGTGTGCAAAACATCTTTCGCCCCTCAGAAGCAGGGCCTTTCTGCCCCGTATAGTTTAGTGCGATTGTAGTCTACAGTCGGAATTGGGCGCTCATTTTTACGCCGAAATTCTTGGTGTTGGGCGCATCGCGGTACGTGAGGCGATGGATGAAATCGACGCGAACAAACTTAAAGATATTTTCAACGCCGTAGCCGACTTCTACATAAGGGATAGAAATAGGGCCGGGTAGGTCGGGATTATCGCCGTTGATGCGACTCGAACGGTCAGACAGCTTGCCATAGAGGACGTTGGCCGTGGATACTAGGCGCCAGTTGAGGGACCGTAGGCCCGGAATGGAGTTTACCAGCAAGCCCTCAAAATGATGGTCGAGGCGGAGCGTGGCCGAGCGGTCGGTGATGAACTCAAAGTAGTTCATCAGGTTGAATGCGTTGGCGTTATAGAACGGGGTTTGATTGCCCAGCGGAGTTTTGAGGATGAAGTAGGGCAGCGCGGTGGGAATGTAATTGCCTTCGGCACGGTAGGTGAGGCGGCCAAGTTGCCCCACCGACAGGCTGTGCACAATCGAGAGGTTGAACTTATGATACATGAAATTGCCCCGGTCCCAGTCGATGGCGCCTAAGGTGTAGCGAAACCCAAACACGGGCCACCGCTTCAGGCCTACTGCCCGGCGGCGGTTTTCGCTCTGCACCATATTTTCATCGGGGGCATAGCGCGATTCTGAAACTAATTCGCTCAGATGGAGGACATTGGATTCGGGTTCGTCGCTCACCGGCGGCATGTTAGGGTCTGGCCGATGGCGGATTTCAAACAGCGGGTTGATGTTCTGATACCGCAGGGTCAGGGTTTGGGTGAAGCCATGGAACAGGTCGCGTTGCATGCTTAGCGCCGTGAGGTCGCGCAGCACGGGCAGGCCCTGGCGAAAGCGGCCCCAGCGCGAAGCCACGAGAAAAAGGTTGTTGTTATCGAGGAAGTCGTTGTCAAGCAACGCGGCCTGCTCCACATCGTGCCGGAACTCGCCGGTGAAAACCGTCCAGTGGCGGCGCTCGGCAATGTAGCTGGTGCGAATGCCGTATTTGAAGCGACCATCTTTGGTCCCGTAAGCTATGTAGGCCTGGGACACCCAGTCGCGGCTAATGTCGGGTGTGGTGCGGAAACCAACCCGGAAGCGGTTGCCCTCGAAGTCGTTGTGTGCGTAAATGTTGGCAATGGGGCCGAAGTCAAACTTCCCCATGCGCTTGTAGCCATTCACCAGCAAGTCGACCCAATCGAGCACATTGCGTACCGAAGGCAGTTGCTTGGCCGAATCGAGCACGGCAAAGACCTGTCGCTCGCTCAGGCTTAGGGTATCGGGGCGGTGCAGGTCGAAGTAGCCGCCTGCGCTGCCTTCCGGCAAGCCCGAACGGACCTTTCCCGCTAAGCCGTCTTCAACCGGTTCCATCAGGGAAGACACGATGGGCTGGTCGTAGAAACCCGGCTCTTCGTGCACTTGGTTGCGCACAAAGTTGCTGCTCACCGTGGTAAAACGCACCAGCATTGCGGCCTGCTTTTCATAGGGGCGCACGCTGATTACCAGCTTGGTGCGGGCCGGTAGGCCCGGCCCATCAGCAGGTGGAGTCAGGTCCTGGAAAATGCGCAGGTCGCTTACAAAGTTGATGTTGGCCTCGGGGCTGGCAATCAGGTCGACACGCCGCAGGGCGTAGCCTTGTGCCGTAATCCAGATGGTGCCCTTAAAGGCCAGGTCGTGGCTGCGCTTGGGGGTAACGGCGATTTTATAGCACCAGTCTTTGCCAATGAAGACCGAATCCTGCAGCTCGTACTCATAAGTGAGGCGGCCGCCTTCGGCAATAGGCGAGATAAAGTCCTTGCCCAGCACATTTTGCCAGTTCGGATAGAAGTCAAAATTCTGAAAGTTTGAGCCTAGCATTTGCGAAAGCACGGAGCCTTCGCGCGGGCCGGCCCCGCGCATCTGCTTGTGCAATTGGTCTTCGCGGCGGCGCAGGGGCGAATATTTCTGGTACACCCGCGAACCTACCTCGGACGCAAAGATGGGTAGCGGGGCATCGGCATCGGATGCAGCGGCAGCGCCCTGGCGCACAGCCAGCGCCCGGATATCTTTGATAACCTTGCGGTTAGATAAGCTTTTGGGCAAATCCATCAGGCTGGTCTCAATGCGATTATACGAATCGAACTCGGCTGCTTTCAGGGCGCTGCGCTGGTTTTCGGGCTTGTGTTTCTGGACTTCGCGCAGGATGCGGAAAGCCGGATTTTCGGGCTGCCGTGAGCTTACTACCACTTCGGCCAGGGTCACTCCGCCAGATTTCATGCGGAACAGCACAGTTTGCACGGCCGCATCGGAGAGCTTGCGCCGCTGCGTAGCAAAGCCCATGGCCGAGGCTGCAATGGAGTCGGGCGAACCGGCTACTGCCAATTTGAACTTGCCGTCGGCGTCGGCCGTGACGCCGGCGCTGGTTTTGGGAACGAAGATGGAGGCGAACGGCACCGGCTCGCCGTTCGCAGCTTCCACTACTTGGCCGCTAATGACTATACGCTGGGCTGCGGCTGGTAGTGCGATAAGGCATACCAGGAGCAACGGAGCAAGAAATTTCATATAGAGTAATAAGTAGCCAAATGCGAGGATTAACAGCAGTCCCGCAATTTACGGAAAGCATAAGTGGCTCCCAAGTAGTTCCGTGGCAAAAACAGGAAAATTTTGGGTGAATAGTTAAACCTGCTGGCCAAATTGGTGTCAACGCTCGGCCAATTGAATTTTGAGCTAGTGAGTCAACACTAACCAATGGCAAATGTCTTTCTACGCCATTTTTGGGAAACACCGGTCTGCATTACTAAAATAGCTCCTGTCCCGAACCTGCAGAGAGAGCCAGAAGCTCGCTTGCTTGATAAATCACGGCACCTGTGTTAAGGCAACCAAACGTACCAGCAGCGGGGTGCTATTTTTTGCTCCTGATTATCTTAGGCAGTCCCTAATAGTCTCTGGCTAACGGTTTCAGCTAGAGTTGCTGACACCACTGCTACAGCTTTGCATGCTCGTCGCCCATTG
>Ga0265780_10007158_pt1 | contig 13728 bp, 8 predicted proteins | sample P1T30metagenome_FD_192432 | JGI IMG/M metagenome (GOLD analysis project Ga0265780, IMG submission 192432) | Plant litter microbial communities from East Loma Ridge, Irvine, California - P1 T30 | ecosystem: Environmental > Terrestrial > Plant litter > Unclassified | place: USA: California... | reverse complement strand
TGACATGACTCTTGGTCCGATGTAAACAGAGAAGCCATGCCCAAAAAGAGCCTCGACCACATGCTCATCCTACAAAAACGCCCTTGACCTGATAATGACCCGTATAGTACGTTTCCGTTTAACTCCACAATCCCCGCCGTCCCGGCCTGCGTCCTCGTCCTCGCTATCATCGACCTCCATCTCGACCTCTTTCTCGCCGTACATGCCATTTTCATGCTCATGTCCGACAAGCGTGCTCGCGCCATCATCCTCATCGAGATCAAGCACGACCCGCTCCTTATACTCCTGGCCAATAGTGGAATCTTTGCGTTCCATCTCCTTGACATGACTTCTATTAACAACAACAGCCGTTGCTGGACCCTCTTCTTCTTCGCGGTGCGGATCCAGCTTCACTGGTAAAAGATACCGGGACCTCCAGTTCGTCCCCGTCTCCTCGGAGGCCCCATCAACTACAAAAAACCCTTTTGGCCGGATACGCGTCGGAGGTTGCTGCGGAGGCTGCCGTATTTGCCTTTTTCGCTCGATGCTACTTCGCCCATTTCACCCATCAGTAGACCGATGGAAGAGCCGCGGCGGGAGCGGGCATCGCCTGCGTCACTCCCTGCAGCGGCAGGGACGCCGAGAGCGCTTCGACGTTCGACGCGAAGATTCTTCCATCCTTCAAGTTCGCGCTCGAGACGTAGGCTCTTCTCTCTCTCCTCACGAAGTTCTCGCTCGGCGCGCTTAGCGGCAAGCTGACTTGACGAATCTGATGATTGGAGTTCGTCGATGGTGGCGAGAAGAGTTGACATTTTCTCACGTGCCTTGTTCAGATCCTCCATGACTGAGGCATTTTGCTTGTCGCGGCGCTCGATCTGAGTTTGCAGGTCCTTGACAGTACGGTCGACGTTGCGGACGCTTCGCGATTCCGTGAGACGTGTCGATTCGGAGTTCTCAAGTGCCTTCTCAAGCTATGAAACATGTTAGTAGATTTCCAGTGACTAGGTTTGGACAATGCTTACCTCTTGAATGCGTCCATGAAGGAACCTGACGTCCTTGCCTGCAGAGCCACTGTATCCCTTGGTCTCCAGGTCTACAAGGCGGAGCTGAAGGTCTTTCAGGCCCTTCTCGACTGCAGCCTTGTCCTTGTGCAATTTCACATTCGCTTCCCGCTCAGCAACAATGTCCTTTTGCAACTCCTGTGCAAGCGCTTCAGCACGGCGCATCTTGCCTACTGCAGCGGCAGCAATGTCCTCTTGCTGTGCCAAACCTGACTTGAGCTCCAAAAGCTCACGGTCATAGGTGGCAGCGTTGCGCATTGCCGGCGAGTCTGAGCGCGAGAGGTCTTCAAGCGCATCTGCAGCCTCTTGCAGACGTGATTCGAGGCGTCGCTTCTCCTCGATAGCTGAGTCTCGCTCGGCAGCGAGGTCGTCGACGTTGGTGCGCAGGTTGCGAACCTGTGAAAGCAGACTGACGATCTTCGACTGTGCTTCGTTGTGGGCGTTGGCCGCCTCGTCGCGAGAGTTTGAGATAACTTGCAAAGTCATCTCGAGGCGGCTCTTCTCTTTGGCCCAAGTAGATGAGTTGAGAACTTCGTCATCCCATTTGCTTCGCATCTCTTCGATCTCCTCGCGCAATCGACCGTTCTCCTCACGCACGTAGATGACGTTCTCCCGTTCAACATCGAGCTCGTGTGTCAATGTTGAGAGCTCAGTCTGGTACTTCCTTCGTGTCTGCTCCAACGACGTTTCACCATCCTCAACATCGTGAGCATGCTGGCTTCTGTAGTCCTCAAGCTCGTTCTGGAGGCGTTTCTTGGCTTGCAATGCAGTCTCCAGGTCTGTCGACAAGTCCTCGACGCGCTCTTCAAATCGCTGAACCTGGCGCTGGAGGTCTTCAACCATGCCATCCATGTTCTTGCGCTCAGCCATGACGGTCGCACAAGTCTCCTCGGCTTCACGCGCTTGTGACTTGGCAAATTGCTCGGCTCTTGAAGCCTTCAAAACAGAGATCTCTGCTTGCTCAAGCTTGTTGAAGTAGTCGTCAGCCCTGTTCTTGTACAAGCTGAGGTTTGACTGAGCATCGACAAGTGTTGAAGTTTCATTGTCCAATCGAATTTGGAGGTCTGCAAATTCTTGCAACAGCTGATTGTGGTTGGCATGTTCTTGCTCCCTCTCCAAAGCGAACTCGTCAAAGTCCATCTTGATCTCTCGCAACTCGTTCTCGATGGCAGTCTTTGCTTGCTTGATGTCGTCAAAGGCTGTCTTCGCGTCTGCAAGCTCGTTGATCGCCGCTTTGTGGGCCTGTACGACCGATTTGCGGGACTGCTCTTGTGATGTAATGAGATCGAAGAGCTCCTCGTGAGACTTGGTCTGAACTTCCTGGTACGAGAGTTGGCCTGATTGAAGGCTGTGCTCGAGCGCGGACACCTTCTTGGCAGAATCATCGAGCATGTCGTGCAGACGATAGTTCTCGCGCTCCAATTTGTGCACTCTTCGGACAGACGGGCTGTCGTCTTGGTAGCCGTTGCGAACAGGCGATCGCTCGATTTGGCTTTGCAGATGCTTGTTGCGCATCTCTGACATTTGTAGCTGGTTTTGCACGAGCTCAAGTTCGGCAGCCATATCCATACGGTTGTTGAATGCGACAGTGTCAACAGTACGATCTGAGCGAGCGGAGTTGTCTGTGGCGTTGCTGATGTGCCTCTGGTTTGTTGGCGTGTTGGTGATCGAGAACGGCCTACGGTTCTCGCTATCCTTACGAACATGAGTAGGTGATCGGCGCGCGCCCGCTTGGTTGACTTGGCTGCTGTTCATCTCCTCTAGCATAGCACGCTTCGAGTTAGCATGACGAGCATCCATATTATTGAGCTCATCCTCGTGCCTTTCCCGGAGCTCATCCGACTGAGCCTCAGCGCGCGAGTATCGCTCAGCCGCCACACGCAGAGCTTGATTGGCAGCTTCCAAACGCTCCGCAAGATTGACAGTCTTCGTGATGTCCGGCTTAGCAGCATCGTAGGTGATGGTGACATCGGCGCCTTCGGGGTCGAAAACTTTGCGTAAGAGCATGAGCTGTTTATGGCATTCTTCGAGCTCGCGGTTCGAGTTTTCCAGGGTTGCCTGAACGGTGCGAGTGTTGGCCTGAGCTTGTGTTCGTAGCTGTCTCTCGGTCTCCAGCTTTCTATTAACATCTGCAAGCTGTAGATTAACGGTCGAAGACGCTTTTTCGGCGTTGCGGCTCGTCTTGTGCTCCCGTGTGATTTCATGGTTCATGTCTTCAAGACTGAGCGAAAGCTTCTCTTTTTGCTTCTCCAACGAGGCAATGGTGAGCTGGGCGTCCTCAAGTTGACTGAAGAGGTGCTTGCTCTCTTCCTCAGCCTTGACCTTGTCATTCGTCAATTGTATGATCTTCGAACGTTGGGTTTCTCCAGCACGAGAACTAGATCTTGCAATGTCTAGGTTCTTCTGCTGTAACTTATTGAGAAGGGCACGGTTGTCGTTTTCGGATGCAGTCAAACGACCTTTGACTGTGACGAGTTCTCGCTCGAGGCGCTCCTTTTGTTGGTCATTGCGCTCTTTGAAAGAATCGGAGTCAGCGAGCATCTGTGTAAGGTTATGAACTTGTTCAGCAAGCTCATCGCGCTCTGCTTCTAGCTGGTCGAGCTGTTGGTCTTTTGCTTCAATCTCCCGTTGCTGTGCGGTTTGGCGTTCCAAGGCCAAGCGGGACTGAACACGCTCTGCTTCCGCATCGGCATCAAGTTTCTCTTCCTCAAGCTTCATGTATTTCTCGCGGAGGGTACGCAGTTCACTTTGATAGTCCTTGCGCTCCTTCTCATGATTGGCACGAGACTCATTGGCTCTTCTTAGAGCGTCTTGCTGAACGTACATCTCCTTCTCAATGGTGATCTTGGACTCGTTCAAGGCGTCGAAGTCTCGCTTTAAAGTGTCGTATCTATGCTCGCCCAGCATCTCCACATCGTCGCGAGACTGGCGCTCCCGGCTGAGCTCCTTCTGCACGTGAAAGAGGTCTGCTTTGAGGGTTTCAATTTGCTCTTCCAGAATCTTTCGGCCCTCGCTGCTCTGTGCATCTTCTGTAATCTTCTCCTCCAGGAGACGCTTGGTATCAGCAGCTTCGCGCTCGAGTTGCTGCTGCTGCGAGCGCATAGCGTCAACTTCAGCCTTGGCGTCCCGTAGCCGGCTCTGAAGGTCGTCGTGTTTTGAAGCCAGTGTGCGTTTTTCGCTGTCAAAGATCTGGCGATCAGATTCATAGTTCTTGAGGTCCGTCTTGAGGATGGCCAGTTCACTCTCTTTGCGTCTAATCAGATCTTCATAGCTAGTCGAGGTCGATGAAAGGTCCGCGATTTGTTGGCGAACCTGGCGATTTTCGTCCAAGAGTTCTTTGATCTGTTTCTTGCTGGCTTGAACCTCTTTGACTGATGCTGCCAGCTTGATGTCCAGATCTTGGTCCGTCTTTAGCAGCTTTGCCTGAAGCTCTTCGAGTTTGCGTTCTTTCAAGTGTAGATGGCTGGTGAGCATCTTGACCTCTTGACTCAGAGACTCTTCCGCCTGGCTACGTTGCGATTTGGCGGCTTCGAGCTCCTGTAGCTGCTGGTCCATTTCCGCAAGTTGTGTCTCAAGATCTTGTTTCTCGTCTTCCAGACTGCTGATGATTTGGCTAGCCTGTTCCAACTCTTTGCGCCAAACTTCGGCTTGTTCTTCGATCTTTTTCTTGGCCTCCATGAGTTCGTCCAACTGGTCTTCCAACTTGTCCTGGTCTTCGATAGCTCCGGCAAGCTTTTCGGTGAGCTCGGCCTCTCGATACTGCAGGCGTTTGAAGATTTCTTCCTTGTCAAGTGCGAGAGCACGCTCACTTTCGAGTGTCTTCTGGATGCGCTGGATGTCCATCTCGGCTCTCCTTCGCTCATCCTCAACGCGCTGCTTCTCGGCGGCCTCCAGTTGCATCTTCTCTTCCAGCTTCACGATCATTTCGTCACGCTTCTTGACTTCCGCGGCTTGGCGAGTAGCTCCAAGCATGGGCCTCATGCGCGCAAACAGTCTCCACCATGGGTTTGACTGCATGTCGAGATAGACCTGGAAGTTCCGCTGAACGATACGAGTGGCTTCAGCACGATAAAGGCGCTTGTGAGCAAGGCGGCGCTGGACGAATCCTCGAGCTGCTGACTGGAACCGAATCATGATATCTCGGATGAGTGTGTCACGCTGGTCCTCCAGCTCGGCCAACACACCGGCTCTGAAGAAGACCTTGGTCAGACCAACGCGATATAGTGCTCTGTCAAGATTGAGCTTCTCCAGTATCATCTTTGCTGCGACCTGACCCTCAAGATAGCCTTTGGGGAGATCTCTGCATAACACTTCGTATCGCTGGCGGAACTCGACAAAGGGCAGTCGATTGGGAAAACCTGTCCGTGCGATACGGATACCTTCGAGTACACCGTTGCATCTGAGCTGATCGAGCACTAGGGGCGCGCTGAACTGTTTGGGTCGCTTCTTGTGATTTGGCAAGATACATCGAACGAAATGCGGGTGTGTCGAATGAAGTTGGGTCATTAATGAAGAAAGTTGCTCTTTGTGACGCTGAGCAACTGTGCGGAAGAGTCCCTTCTTCACCCTATTACGAGAGCTTCCGGCATCATCTTCGACGTCGGCACAATCAGTGAAGAGGTGAGCAATTTGCTTGTCGCTAGAACCAGCCAAGAGTCGTGTTACGTTGTCGTTGAGCGGATCCTTGTTCTTCTCCAGCCAGCCTTCTGTGGAGTATTCCACCTCAGCGGCATAATGCGTGAGCATAAAACCTTGTGTGAGTAGCGATCGCTTGTACTTTGTGCTTTTGCGGTCCCATAGAGAGTGCAGCTTCTCCGTAAATGTCTTGTCGGTGGCTTTTGGCATGACACTGTCTTCGTCCAGACAGGAGAAGATACCAATCGGGTTAGGGAGTTCGATAAGATCAATCGTTGGCTGGAGATCACGACCGAAGTCGATGAACTTCCACTCAATTTGCTCCCGAGCATATTCTTCCTGCTCCAGAACGAACATGTGGTGGTTGAAAAATTGCTGCAGCTTCTCGTTGGTGTAGTTGATGCACAACTGCTCGAAGCTGTTCTCGTCGAAAATTTCGAAACCGGCGATATCGAGAACTCCGATGAAGTGGGAGTCGTCTCCTCCGCTACCAGCTTGGTCAAGCTGCTGGTTGATACGATCGACCAGGTCTCCGAAACCACGCTCGTAAATGCCCTTCGCCAAAGCATCGATGGACAGGTTGACTTGCTCCGGAGTTTGAACCTTCTCAACCCATTCTCGGCCAGCTTTGACTCGCGGGTGTAGAAGTGCTTTCACGAAGTCATCTGCAGAGATGCCGAGCAACTGGGAGACAATCCTCGCCTGTGCCTCAGCGGCAAGATCAAAGGTTGCTTGGTCTGCTCGTCGGCTCTCCTTCATGGCCCGAATGTTACCGAGGTGGAGAACAGCCGCTACTGTTCGTAGAATAGAGGTTTGATCTTTGTCCGTGAATCCCATTATGTGGAAGGCTTCTATCAAAGCATTCCACTCGTCCCGATCAGAGACCCCAGAGATAGCATCATTGCCATGCTTGGTATAGTCAAAGTCTTCGATCTCTTTGTTGTTCAGATGTAAGTCCTGCTTCATCTTGCTATCTGCTCCCCGCAAAAGCTGGTAGAAGACATGGTAGTTCCGCTCGTTCGAGTTGATTCGTACTACCCTGGATTTCTCCAGGAGGTACCAGTCAATGTATGCTCCAGCTATTTGGCCAGTCGCAGTGAATTCGATCCGAATGAACTTTCCGAAACGAGATGAATTGTTGTTGCGTACGGTCTGGGCGTTTCCAAATGCTTCGAGAATTGGATTGGCGCGAAGGATCTGTTCGGACAAGTTGGAGAGATGACGTCCTCCCGATTTGGCCCTCGTATCATCGGAATTTGCGACCGCAGCCAGATACTGAATGACCTTCTTGGTGTTCTCGGTTTTTCCTGCGCCAGATTCACCGCTTGGGTATGTCAGCAGGGACACAGTGGAATAGGAGATTTGACTTACGTGACAAGAATACTCTGGTTCTCGCCCTCGTCTACCAGATTTCGGAAAGCTTCGTCCGCCATGGCGAATATATGCGGTTTTGTTTCCTCTCTACTCCGCCCTCGGTACATGTTGATGTATTCTCGCGAGTATATGGGAAGCGGGCAGTATGGATTTATCGTGACCAAAAAGAGACCGGAGTAAGTCTGTACTTGTTAGCAGGCGCCAAATCATACCAGCTCGCCAGACGTACATATATCAAATCCGCCTGGTATCGCATATGGAGATTGTGAATGACTGAGGGCTCATTCAAGTGCGTGAGCTCTGCCATGTCGTCGGCTTTGTCGAACTTGGCCGGATTGACCTTGTCCACCGCGTCTGCCTCCACCTCCTGCTGGGAGCCATTGTCGCATTGTACGAGGATCCTTCCCTCTGGCAGATCATCCACAACCCATCCCCGGACGAATGCAGTTGCCGGATCCCTAAGCCAGACATATCGCTTTCCTGAGAAGTCGTTCTCGCCCTCGACTATGCCGCCTAGCCGCGGCGTCTCCTGACCGTCTTCCGATATGAACTGCGGTGCAAATGTGCCCACTGGAGTGCTGTTGCGCGCAGAATTTGACCGTAATCGTGATGTGTCGCTTCGTCCCAGGAGCGGACTGCTGAGTTGTGTGAGAGACTGATTCCGTAGGTGGCCCATTTTCGGCTCGTCTGCGAGGGGCGACGAGATGAATTCGGATTTTGGGCGCGCGTTGGGCGTTGGCCCTGGAGATGGTGATTGTGTATTATTCCTGGAGAAGGGGCTGTTGCGCGACTGGCGTGCAAATGGCCGTCCTCCATTTGGTGCAGGCGCACTCATCGCGTTCTTGGTTGTGAGACTGGGGTAAGTGGATTGTGCAACCTGCAGGCGCGCGACGCATTATAGAAGGAACGCAGGACCGAAAATCAACAGTCGTGCAGAATGGAAGGTGCAGACCAATATTATGTACAAGGATGCACTGCACAGCGCCGAAGTCAACGATGGTGGTTACAGAGGCAATGTAGAGGGGCGGCTGTATGCGCGAGCACGTTCGGCTTGTTGTTTGTTTGCACCTACGCCAGCGGGCGTCGAGGCGCCCGGGGCAACCCTCCATGGTTGGGACGCGAACGTGCGCACGTGACAGCAGGAACGCCGCTAGCAGCCGCCCAAATTGAAGATCTACCGCGCCTTCACTGTCTGCCGTCGCGACCTCAATCATCAACACCGCGATTTGCGATCGATTATCGCATCAACTATAGAATCCTCGTCGCCTTCTCTCCTGCTCATCCGACGCCCGCCTTGCTGCCCAATGATCTGACGCAAGCGCGACTGTAATAGAGAGAAAGTGAGAGACACGAAGAGCTTCCGCATACACTGAGCCAACATGGCGCAACACAACTATGGGCAGCCATACTACGACCTTCCCTTTCAGTTCCCCCCTCAGCAAATGCAGCAGACAATGCCTCATGCGCCGCCGCCAGACGCGCACGGCAGCTCTCAGGCAATGCAGCCCGCACCTGCTCCAAATGCTTTCTATATTCCTGGTCTGCAGCAACAAGCGCCCCCCTCAAATATTAACCACCATGCCTACAGCCAAAACGCTCACCAGCCCCCATATCCACAAGGTAAAGGCTCCCTCCACGTCACACAAGCGCCTCTCAAACTGAGACTGACTTACCACAGCTGCGTGGGCGCCACCTGATCCTGCCGCCTTCTTTGCCATGATGCAAAACGCTGCCATGAATGGGCAACCCCCACCGCCCATTCCTGGCTTCGCTTTCCCTGCACAATCGTTCCTTCCCCCCAATTCTCAATACCCCGCGCCACCGATGCCATTCCCTCTCCCACACCAGCAGCAAAACACAATGGCAGCCAGTGACCGCATCCAAGAAGTCATGGACAGCGACAGAGAAGATGGTGAGGTCAGCGAAAGCGAGGTTGCCTCTCTAGTACCGAACGGTAAGGCTCATGGTCGAACATATCCCGAACCGCCACGCTCTGTTCCACAGGCGAAACAGGCGTCGCCGCAGATGGAAGAGGGCTACAATCCCGACAGACCAGCCGCTGGCCAGATGAAGGTCAAGGAGCCCGTTAAACGAGCATCTCCGCAGCTACCTGCCCCGCCACCTGTAGACCCGATTCAGCGTGACCGAGACCAGGCGAAGCAGTTCATCAAGCTCCTGCATAGCAACAACATTGGCTATCGTACACTGGCCAAAGAGCCTCTCGACCTCGAACAGTTGCGAGGTATCTATCAGAGCTTAAACCTGCCGTCTGAGCCTGCGCCTATCCTACCACCCAAAGAGGTTGCTACGACACAAAAGCCACCTTCGCAAGCGTCTACAAACTTAGCCGTTCAGCCAGTCCCAGGCAGCTCAGGACATCAACACACCTCCGCTCCCATGCTTAAGACGGCAATTCAAGCCGCTCCGGCATCTAGTGCAGCTCCATCCCCTGTGGATCGGAGGGATTATGTCGCTCGTCTACAGGCAGCCAAACTCGCAAAGCAAGCTGGCGCAGCGAAACCAAGCCCGCCACAACACACCCCACCAGTGGCAAATGCACCACCTGCGCAAGCTGTGAAAGCCCCTCAACCAATCGCAACGCCCACTCCAAAGGCAACCATGACCGATGAGCAGAGGGCACGTACGACTGAACTGATAAAACAACGGTTAGAAGCGATGAGGGCTAGCACGAAGCCGTCCACCCCAGCTGCAACAGCTCCAGCGTCGGTCTCGTCGCCTGTTCAGAAGACAGAGGCGAAAAGATTGCCGGCTTCGCAGCGCGCACCCTCTGGGACGACGACTCCCGTCCATCAGTCGTACAATGCTGGATTTACCGGAATACCTGGGCTGTTCATGCAACCCCCAACTTCCGTGGATAACGCGTCTAAACCATCGCCTTGTGTCCCTCAAAAGCGACCCGCCCCTGTTGATTCGACCGAAACCTCTACTCCACGCGGCTCTACGACGCCATACACGCGACCGTTGGGCGATTCTCCTCACGCATACAATGACGAACAAATGAACATTGAGGCCAGCGACGATGAAAGTAATGGCAGCGACATGGATATCGACAATGATCAAGCACCTCCGTCAACGAGCGTCCAACTCCCAGGCATGTTACCCAAGCTGCCATCTCAGCCAACTTCTGTTCTTCCTGGATCATCCGCTGCTAGTACGCCCGGACCGCCAACCCCAGCTACACAGGCCCGAGAAAAGGAACTGAAGAGGAAAGAAGATCAGCTTGCAGCTATGAAGGAGACACTCAAGAAAAAGCTTGCTGAAAAGAGGGCAAAAGACAAGGCTGCAGCTGCGGCATCCTCCCCAGCACCTCAAGGCGCTTCGTCGGAGCAGAATAGCATCGCCAAGAGTCCGCAATCACACAGCAGTCAGCCTGTCCAACCTCCTGTTAAGGCGCTTACCATCGCTCCCGGTGATACCAAGCATGACGCGAGCGAGCTTTCTAGAGACGTGAAGCGACGTCGCAGAGACGAGATTGTGTCGAAGCTACCCGTTTTCGATGTTGAGCTTGCTTCCAATACCAGCAGAATTGCAGAATTGATGAAGGAAATGGAGGTGCTCAGGGCTCATAGTCAAAAGATTGCTGAAGATAAGGAGAAACTCACCCGTGAGCTGGAGAGCATTGGGGTAGACACCGAAGGCATGTCACACGATGAAATGCGCGCCAAAAAGGATGAGATCGAGCACGACATGCCATCAGAACGACAGCCTATGCCTGCGAATGCGGTTACGTTCCCTGCCCCCATGGTCGATGCCCCAGTCTCTGTATCTTCAGGCCCTGTTGCTGAGGGAGAAGGCACAGCTCATACCAGTTCAGCATCTGTATACCCAGTATCCACGGGGCAGGGAGAATCGGCCGCCCAGGTCGCTATTCTTCCCGGCTTACGACAGACTTCTCAATTGGAGGTCAATAGCGCAGTGGCACCTTCCCAGGCTTCGACTGTTGACGACGTCGCAACTGTGGAGACTGCTGCTTCCATCATCGACGCATCACAGTCCCTCCCACATGATCTATCTAGACTTGAGGACCCAGCAGCTGCAACTACTCAGCTGATGCCTTCGGACGAGGCTACCGTGGAGCCTGAACAGCAAGTGAACAGTGGTGCAACCCCACTCGATGAGGACGACTTCTACTCTCCAGCACCAGCGGCTGAGCCTATGCAAGGTGAGATCCTAGCCCAGGATCCACTACAAGTACCTCCCGAACCTCCAGCTCTGGACTCTCCCTCTCCGTCTGAAGAAGGGGAGGTCGAGATGTCAGTTTCCTCCGACGATGAAGAAGAGGAGTATGAGCCCGATGAACCTGTGGTCACCGAAGAGGCCATCGACCAGAATGCTCAGCTTCCAGGACCAAAAGCAGGGCAATTGGTAGCATCTGATGATGTCTCTACCGAGGACGAAGAAGCTTATGAGCCTCCTGATATTGATGAGGCTATGCCCGATGTGCAAGCCGAGGCTGCTGTCCCGGAAGCTGACTTGGTCGAAGCTGAGGTCGAAGTGGAAGATGGTGAAATGGACATAGCTTCCTCATCTGAGGATGACTCGGACTCAGATTCAGACTCGGATTCAGAGTCCGACGAAGAGATTGCCGAAGAGTCTGCAAACGACGAGACCATTTCAGCAAGCCATGCAGGGTTCCAGACCATTAACGTTGCTGACGATCTAGCTCCAGAGTTGCAGCCTGGGAATGCATCGCAACCTGTACGTCCAACACTCGTCTGCAAGCGTAGCTAACCGGGAAAAGGCATCTGCCGCGCATGAGGAGGTAGAAGCGGCCAAGTTCACCCCTTATGAGAGTCCACTTCGCATGTTCAAGTCGTATCGCTACCATCCAAACTTCACACACGATGTCACTGGCGGCTTTATGTCTTCTACGTTCAGTCATCAGATCGACCCCAAGAAAGCTCTCTGTCAGTACGAAACTGCAGGAGGTTCTTGTAACGACAAAGAATGCCCTGATCAGCATTTTCGAGATTTGGGCATCACTGGTGCGTATTGACAACGACCGAATCGGTATCGCATTACCCCTCCATTGCACGCAGACTGACTTTTGTACTTTCAGGTGAGACGCTACTAGTTCAGCTTGGTACTGCCAATCCAGGCAAGACGCAAGAGGAGAAGCAACAGTGGAACGACGGTCTTCGTAGCGTTTTGAACGATCTTCGCAAGAGACGCATCAAAGACCCCAGTGGCATCGCTGCTGAGATCACGAGATACCGTCGCGAGTTTTTGAACGACGATACTCGAGTGGTCAACCTTTGATTTGTGTAAACTTGCGCGCTGAGGCTGCAGGCTTGCGAAGCTCCCGCCTATCAGTAGCCGTATACCGACGTGCAACTGACTCTAATCATGCAGTACAGCACGTCTTGTCTTATACTTCTTTCTTCGAGCCTGTCGATGTATTCATCACAAGCTCTTCTTCAACTCTTATAATTTCGACTATCTTGTTCGGCGCTTGGCGCGACTGTAAGCATCGATACCCATTGCATTGGTACGGAGTTTGGATCTACCACTTATACCTTCCCTTGGACAAGTACAAGTCGGTGTGGCATCGGTATATGCACGCCTGTTCAGGCAGCAAAGATCTTATAGCACGGAAAGTGTCCGCAACTGCTTCAGCTCTGCGCAGACAGCAAGGTGGGCTTGTCTTACAAACGAGACTTGCATATCTTGTCTACAAGATAGCAGCTGAGGTAGATGTGGAACAGCTTCCATGATGATAGTATAGGTACAATAATACACACTGTTCTTATACATCACCTTCAGGCCCTAGCAAAATTCATGTCTATCTTTGCCTAATGAGAAGAGTTAGGAGATGGTCCAGATATATCCAAAAAAAAATTGCAAGAGTAGGCAAGATATTTTAAGGTACTAAGTATTTCTAGGCTTCTTTATAGACTTCATAGTGGGCTCTTAAAATCACTTCGCGCATATGCGTAACAGACACGAATTTTGTCCATGCCTAGTGTCACTCACCCAGTTGCCTCTCTCGTTACGAAGTGACAGTGCATCTCACCATCTACAAACAAGTAGGTACTTAAGCATCCGTCCGTCCTTCATGAACTGAAGCCAGCCTCCCTGTCACAACTGCAACCTAGCGATACTGCGAACAACTTCAACTCAATCAAACAACCACATTTACCATAATCCGCAGCCCAATCTCCGCTTGCTCCCACTCCAGCGTGACAGCTTCTTCACTACCTATCCCCATCACGCACCCCTCCACTTGCCATCATTTAGCAAACTACCACTCATGTATAAGAAGCACCGCAAGATGCATCTCAGTCTCCTCTGCACCAGCACACCAGCATGCCTCCCAAGTCCCTTCCCCCAAAAACCACCGCAACCCGCGAATTCTTCGGCACCGACGAGACCGACGCCCCGTCCAACGACGAGTTGGAATCCGCGTCGCCGTCACCCGAGTTACCCCCCGAAAACACCGACAAGGGAAAGGGTGGGCAGAAAGCAGAGGCGGGGGAGAAGCAAGAAGAGAAGCAACGAAGCCCCAGTCCGACGCCGAGTGAGATTGTGCTGCGCGCGGATCTGGAGGATATGGGTGCTCTGAGCGCGTTGAATGCGCAGATGGTGAGGGATGGGGTGGGTGTGCGGGAGAGGAAGGGGAGGCTGGTGGAGTTGCAGGGGGAACTTGTGGAGGGGAGGG
>Ga0265780_10007157_pt1 | contig 13730 bp, 21 predicted proteins | sample P1T30metagenome_FD_192432 | JGI IMG/M metagenome (GOLD analysis project Ga0265780, IMG submission 192432) | Plant litter microbial communities from East Loma Ridge, Irvine, California - P1 T30 | ecosystem: Environmental > Terrestrial > Plant litter > Unclassified | place: USA: California... | reverse complement strand
CCATAGAGTAAAGGATAGCTATACCTATACACCTACACTATGGCAACTCAATCTATGGCTGCTGCCTTGGCGGCATCATTACCCGCACCCGTCGTACCTCAGGCAGAATCTCAACCCCAAGTCACAAAAGTCCCACAGAGGCTCGAGGGCGTTGTCGATCCAGAAGCTTTAAGGGATGTCGAATCAGTCAGCTTGAACTCCTTGGTGCGTGTCATCTCCTTGGTCGAGACTATTCTTACGGCCTGCTGTCCCCGAATTGGCTTCTGTTAGGAATCAGTCGAGCTGCGCTGACTCCTAGGTGTTCCTCAAGATGATGAAGCACTCTACCGATATTTTACCTGCACCACCCGCACCTTCATATACCGACCGAGCCGCTCCTCCAACTACCGCTTTAAGCGCCCACGTCGACGCTATGGGTATTTTAGTCGGTCTAGATTTGGATGGTGTCTTGGAAATTGAGGATTCATTCCCTTTACCAGCCAACACCGACTCCAACATTGGTGGTACGTGTCTTCGACTCTTTTAGGTAAAGGAGGCTCACGATATAGAAAAATCATATTCAGCCAACCTCATGCGTCATTTACGTGAAGTCCAAACTCCCGATTCACCCGTTGGAATCTACTTGTCGACAAACAATGGAGGATCCATCACTACTCAGGCCATCAAGTTGTTGTTGGCAGTTGAGGAATTAACAAAGCGAGGACGAGCTGTTGTCATTATCCACGATAGGGCTAGGGCTAGTAATGGAGATCTAGGTGTCAAGGCATGGCGTCTAAGTGATGGAGCTAGGGAAGCTGCCAAGCACAAGAAGTGGGATTCTCTCAGGTATGTCATTTTATCTTACGCCCTCGTAATGTGAAAGCTTACAATGTCAAGTATGACCGAGAACAAGATCACTTCAAGCTCAATCTTATCTACACTACCCATCACAATCTCTTCACCATCAATAATCAGCGCATTCCTCGAATCCCTAACAACCCCACCAGCACCCACTCAACCATCCCTATCCTCCCCCCAAGTCCCACTCCCACCAACATTCTCAGCCCTAGCAAACCCACTATCAACAGCACTACCTCAATACCTCCAAGATTCACTCGATTCAATCACACACTACAACCACGAAGCCAACAATGTCGCTTTCCTCGTAAGGCAAATGGCTAGGGAAAAGGCAAAACATGATCAAAGCATCAAGGATCGAGAGGATGAGAATGTCAGGAGGAGGAAACAGGGATTGTCGGAATTACCTGCTTTATCGAGTGAAGTCAGGGGTGGAACTAGGGATCCTAGTCGATTGGAACTGCTTTGTCTACAGGCCCAGGTTGATGGGTTGGCAAAGGATATGGGTGATGAGGCAGGAAAGGGATTGGTCAGGTGTTACCTATAGACCGAAGTAGGTACCGATTTGACATGTATATACTCATTGCGATTACACTTCCAGTCTTCAGGGTCAAGCTGCTCATGGGTTCGCTGGGCCTGAGATCTTGCATAATGTCGCTGCTCAATTCTATGATGTTCCCCATATCAGGTATGTCATCATCCTCTTCCCCTTCCAACCGCGATTATAGGTTGTATACGCATACCACATCTCCTCCCACCCCATCCACCCTCCCATCTGGCTTTCAACCACTTCAACTAGTCAACCTTAGTCAGAGGGCATCGTCTAGGTGAAGAACGCCACAGACTACGCCCAGAAATAATCCCGACAGAGGTGGCCACATCCTTTCATTTTATAAACTGCCTTGAGAGCCCATGATGGCAATGACAAAGGATTGATGAAAGCCGCACCTATTACCTCAGGGTCAAGACGTAAGATCCTTTCTTTCAGTTCGGGGTCTTGTCTATTATAAAATGCGCGGTATGTTTAATAGCCAGCCTCGACCCGCCTTCTTCCCTCTAATTCTCTCTTACTTGATCTCTTTCTCTCCACCTTCACTACGACCCACCAGAGACAATGTCATATACCGACACCCAACTATCGAACCTGTCCCCTTCACCGAGATACAATACCATACGATCTCGCGACGAAATCTTGCCATTGACCCTTGCGAACAGCAAAGCATTTACGTCCTCACGAATACCTACCCTCCTTGCCGGTTGGAAATTGGTCACAATCCCCGATGAGCCTGACGGATCACAAACAGTGTTTGTCCTCGAAGCAGAATTCCTCAAGTCAAGAACGCCCCGCCCCCAACGACAAGTCGTCAAGCTCGGAAGTGCGTTTGATACTACTGGCGACGAAGAATCTCGTCAGGCAGTGTTGAACCAACTCACTGACAGCACTTTCGCGGCGTTTTCGCACATGGCAAAACAACATCTTTCCCCCCGACTCGGTTCTGCATTGAGATCACACGATCCCGACGCGACTCTCGGAGCGACTTCAGCAGAACAGTGTCAATTGACCAGAGATGACTTCCATAAGATCCTTCAGCTCAAAATGGACGCCGTTGTCGACAGGAAAGATCCGCCGACAAGCGTATTACTGACACCTGATCAATGGAACATGACGAACAAGGCCGGAGAGGACCTGCGGCGCGATATCGAGAAAGTGTCCAGAACCAGGAGGGTCACGACGGCGAAGTCTGAATTCGCCATGAAAGGCGAAAAGTTGAAAAAGGTGGAGGAATTGGGCATCTACTGGAGGAATGCAGACGGAAGTCTGTCGTGGGTTGCGGGGGATGACAGTCTTGTGCCAAAGCTTGCACGCCATGTTTCCCAGCCTGAGAGCGGCCCTTCCCATCCGTCGTCTCGTGACTACAGAGGGGAATGGTCCGATCCGGCTGGTTTGTCGACGATTAAAGCATCACCTCGTTCGGACTGGGTCGGAGCGGAATGTCCGGAGGCTACTGCGGGATTCGGGGAACTGACCGAAGAGCAAGAGCAAGAGCGAGAGCGTGATGAGTTATGGAAGGAGTTTTATCAGGGTTAGGTCTATCATTGTCATACTTAGGCGGTATGCTCCGAAACTGTAATATGTGAGGGGTTGCCGTTCGTTTCGCGTAGGTGCTCTGCGGTCTCCATTCCTGCCACGATGGCAAGTGGTGGCGCAGTGTTGGAAAGGGGGCAACTTGTAAATGCCTCAGTCACCGGGTGAAAGTTCAATAACCGCAATTACTATGCTTAAGCTATTTAGATCACAAGGCATTGATTTGGGCGTAGGTACCTGATTGACATGTATATGCTCATCGCACAAACGTCAGGATGCGCTCACCACTTATAATTTCATACCGCCGTCCAACCACCTTATCGCCGCCGGCTTGTGGCCAAATCCTTTCAAGCAAGACAGTGACTCCAACAAAAAGAGACGCAGGGTGAACAAGCAAGGAAAGAAGACAAAGGATCCTCACAGTGGTTCTTGTCACGGCAGGGGTAAGACAATACATCCTTTAATATGAGTCAGGGTAGTATCATAACTCAGCTTCTGTATGTACTCGGCGCCAGAGGAGAACGAGGGTGAACACCCAAGGAAAGACGACAAAGGATCGATACAATAACTCTTTTCATGGCAGGGCTCAGACAGTCCATCCTTTGAGCTGGTACAGGGGAGTATGATAGATCGGCCTCTCTATATACCTGGCGTCGTCTGCCTGCATTCTGCAATTCCGGGGACATACCCACGCCAGACTGAACTGCTGTGCCCTGAATCATCATAAAGGAGAGATTATCTTGTCTATATCAAGCCGGTAGATCCTTTGTGACCAGGGTATCGAGTGAAACTGTCATGTCTGCTCCACCGCGCCACCGACATCCCCCATTCGGTCTTCTTCTCTTCATTACTTCAACATCACTTACTGACACGCTCCAATACTTCTTGTCACACTCTCTGATACCACTTACTACACTCCCATTACTACTTGCTACACTCTCAACACTAAATATACTACTCACTACGATCGCAATGTCAGATACGACAGCCTCCGCAACCCGGATTGGTGTGAATTCGAACGACATGTCCATACGATCTGCCCCAACAATTTGTGACGCAGCACCCATGAAAGGCGTCACCCCGACAGTCGCGATGACTTGGAACCTCGAGCGAACCAACGCAGACACCGCAAGATCAACCACCAGATTCATCATCAATGCTCGTTTCCATTCATCGACTACTCCCTACTCGAGGCTCGACTCAGACGAGGGAAACCAAGCTGCAAAGCAGATCTTCTTGCGAAGTCTAGCGTCACCTAGAGTGACAGCCGGCTTTCAGTACCTTTTACAAAACACCTTCGCAGACGGAGCAGCATTCGCAGTTGCATCACATGACCCCTCCGAGCCCCTTGAATCTTATGACGAAAGAAAGTTGAACACTCTGATCAGGTCATTCGGCACTCTACTGAAATTCGCTATCGAGCAGACTCTGAAACACGAGCCGACCGAGTCGGCGTCGGAATTTCGAGCTCACCGTCGCGCAAGACTATCTGGTCACGTGGGCATCGCTCAAATTGAGCCCTCGCAGTGGAACAGTGTTGGATCCCAGAAGGGCATGCTTGGTGGACAAAGGAGGTCGGCGGAAGCTCAGAAAAGGATTCATGCAGGTGCATTTCGAATAATGCGCAACCTAGACGAGTGGAATGGCAAGAGGAGCCCCTTGAAAGGTTATTGGCAGAATAAGGACGGGAGTTTGGTCGAAATACATCCAGACTTTTTGGGCGACCCCGAACCAAGCCTTCTCTCGTCTTTAATCTGTATCCCGGATGATACAAAGCCGAATCAAGCTACTCAGAAATGTCGTCTCGGGGACCAGTCTCGCTTTGCCCAAGAAGAGGGCAAAACACTGCAAGATCAGCTCTTTGTATCGCCACACGACACTGCTCCGAACGATGATGTTGAGGTGGATGGAGGTGGTGACGGGATAGAGGCGTATGGACTCCACAGTGATCTTGACGTGCGACGGGGACTTGACAGTGATCTAGGGTCATACCAGCCACAGAAGTCGGAGGGAACATGGAATGGCGCGCTGGGTCATATTGACGAGGGGTATACCGGACTTACTTGGGCGGATTATCTTGAAACCGATGAGGAAGTCTGGTCCGATCAGGCAAGGACGTGGGGACTGGGTGAACCTTGAGGTGCTAGAATAGCAGATGTGATGTTCTCTTCCGCTGTATGTCAATGTACCAATCGATTTCAGGCAGTTCCTGATGAACCCAGCCCCGACATGGGGGCGCTTCGGCCGAGAACTGTGGTCGTTTCTGAATTTGTCAATTGGTAAGGTCCAGGCTGACCGCGCAAGGCAGACATGTATGGATCAATGCCTTGTCACGGGTTCACGATATGGACGCACCCATCGCACACATCCTGTGTACGACACGCTCCATTCTGACATGTCTCTGAGACACTGCGCCAAAACCACATCAAGCGAGCTGTCCTAATTAGATCTCGGCGGTACGGGCAGGCCTTCACCATTAGCCCAAGCACTTGCCGCCGTTGCTCACATGTCGCCATCGAGTCCGATTGACTGCCGAATCTCTGCATACTGGACGGACCCGAGATACCTCTGGGCTTGTACGACTGCGTCGGGCTCTACCGTGGCTGCACCTCAGCTTGTAGCCGTGGGCAGACCAGAGCGTCACCTCGAAATCTGCCAAATCCTGGCCACATTCACCTCTACTCTTGTGAGATAAAGGATGATAGTGACCCTTTCATACGGCTAGCCCTCGGACCATGCCCCTGCCCAGGGCAGAAAACGACTGTAAGTTTCCCGTTCCACTCCTCGTCATTCACCTTTGATCAGGGAAATTTCAATGTCCGATAGTATGGGTACTTAAGCGTTCAGCTTCCATCCGCTCCATACTTTCTTTTCCACTTCCCCTCGACCAAGCTACATACACAATCGAATAATCTGTCGCTACTTACCCACGCACACATACCCAGTCGTCACGCCACGTCAAACATACTACCTTCCGAAACTCCCCCTGACTCGATCGCAGGTTAGACCTAAATCATGCCGCCCCCCTCGATTGCTACAAGCCGGAGGGATTATCATCCTAGAAGACCTTGTGTATGAGTGACTTACTCCGTCCAACAAGTCTCCCTCGACGGGCACGGATATCTCCAACATGCTTCCTCCGACACCTCTCAACCAACGTCGTTGGTCCTTGAGCCCCGATATTTTCCTTCCCGTTTCCTACCACCTACCATCGATCCGAGCTGCAGCGTGAAAGTTTACAATGAAGTGATGCGCGAAAGCTTCTTGAAGTGCTACACCGCGGAAATCCCCAGTCTCCTCTCACATGTGATACAAGACGCCATTTTCCAGGATGAGTCAGTTTACAAGTCGGGGCTTATCACCACCGCCGATCCGAACACGCCGCTGAATCGACTCCAAGCCGACACTTGCCGCGCGATCACTATCGCATTCACCGAAGTTATGACCCAAGTCATGGCCGAAAAACACCCTAAAGACGAATGTCCCGGCGTGGCTTTCGTCGATCCAAGCAAGTGGGCAGACTTGTTGGACGATACTGATCCCCGACAGTATATAATGGGTCTCGGCACTGCCGTTGGGGGGTATAAAGGCCGAAGGCGTGACACTCTATACGCCGCTATGAACGGAGGTCCGCTCAGCCAACAGACAAAACTCGAAGTCTATGTGAAGGGGAAGGACGGTACACTTTGGTCACTGAGACCAGATGGAAGGGAAACGAGGTCAGGTGCCGGTCTCACTGTTCGTGAAGCAGGTGAGACTGTATTATTTCGTGACATGCCTGGGAGGAAGCTGTCCGATGCCTGAAAGACCCCTATGAGCAGCTGGTCGCTTCTTAGTGAGATTTCAAGGATATTCAGGGAAGGCGCGGCAGAGAAGAGAGGACAGCGAGGGATTGTGTATATAGGTTTCTTGGCAGCACACTTCACCCGATCTACAACCATTGTGCATAGCGTTGATTCTTTTGCACGACTGCGGAAAACGTCGCCGAGTAAAGAATAGCGTTGAGGTGGACGTTTCAGATACAAGGTAAGGTGTAGGATCTCTTCGCCTAGGAGCACTGTCTTGGACCTGCGCTTACGACCTGCACCTCAGCTTCCTCCAACGTAAAGCCAGGTCGCCCGCGAGTTTTGAATTTGCCACATTCTTGCCACATTCACCTCCACTCTTGGCAGTTGAACGTTGACGATGATCCGTACCAATTGTCATACCTTTCATTACATACTGCTGTCAGAATAAAATCATCCGAGAGATGATATTGAGAATACATCTAGAACGCTAGCATATAGGATGGAGACCCAAGGTGATGTAGCGAGCGATGAGCCGGTGCTTCGACTCCGAATCACCCATGTCACCTCGACCATGGCCGGGCCTCTCCCCACTCTTATACCCCACTATACTCCCTCGAACCTCGCAACGGCCGTACCACCAGGAGTCACACCGTCCCAGCTCCCAGTAATGAGAATATTCGGGACGACACAGCACCTACAGAAGATATGCGCCAACATCCACCTATGTTATCCGTATTTCTTTGTCCCATTCCCTATGGACTCGAGTACTTCCGATCCATTACGTCCCGAACGAGTTGTTAGGATATGTCAACGCTTCGCTGTATCTCTCAATCATGCTATCTGCCTTGCCATGCGTCAGAACCCGACGGATGGGAAATATGGAGGAGGAACGGATCCAAAGCACCTTCATGTCGTTTCGGTCGTCTTATGCAAAGGCGTCCCGTTTTATGGATACCACATTGGTTACAGTTACTTCTTGAAAGTGTCGCTCGTCAACCCAGGGAGGAACTATGTGGCTATGGAGCAATTGAGGAAGCCGGTGGTGCTGGGCAGGGAATGGCAGCCGTTCGAGGCTCATGTTAATCATGTCTTGCAGTTCATGTGCGACTTTGATCTCTATGGATGTGGATGGCTTGAGTTGAGCGGTGGGACGTTTAGAGATCCTCTACCTGGTGCGTTCAACCTCGTCACAATTCAGTCGTTGATGGAGCTGATGATTAGAGGGTGATCCATTCGACTCTCCCCCATCTTCCCGACGAACCATCTTCAATACCATTACGGTACCACCGAGTATGGTCTACGATTCCGGTTTCTCTCCACCTAAGGATACATATACTCCTCTAGAAATCGACATCCTTCCTCAGCAGATCATGAACCGCCGTCGATTGGTCAAAAGACCGCTTCACCAGGACTTTATTGAGCTCCTCCATAAACCCCTCGATCCAGCAGATAAGCTCGTACCAGCAGTGAAGGAGTTATGGGAGGATGAGAAACGGAGAAGGGCAATGAAGGACCTGTCTCTGAGTGAGGGAGCAATGTTACCGAGTGGAGGGATGGATGGGCGGAACATGGCTGAATTGGGATATAAAGTCCCTGGACTGGTGAAACCGGAAAACAAGGGAGGAGATTGGAAGCGGAGTGATGAGATGTGGGAGATGTTGCAGGAGCGGATGGAAGAGGAACGGACTAAAAAGGGGAACTTGACTTTTGAAAAGTTCTCCATGGAGGCTGCTGCTGGCAAGAACGGCGAGAAACGGAAGTACGACAAGGTAAGTCAGTAGTAGGGGGAGGAATCAGGAGCTAAATCAGTAGTGGATCATGACCACCTTCGATGCTGTTGCAGCCCATTGGCCCAAACCACCCAAACTCAAATCTACCCAACGATCTAGACGGTCCGCCAAGGCATCATCCGTTCACATCCCATCGTCACCTACGCATGTTGGCAGTACCTCTCCCAAATATCCAGTCTCCTCACCTCAACAACCATCGTCAGCCACAAGAAACGGTTCGCTTCCACTTGATCTGAAAACGGAAGTGATCGAGACTTTTGATGAGCCCGCTCCAATGGCAGATGCTGGAGACTCAGATTTAGAAGAGGAGGAGGAGAATCCATTCGATATCCTGAACATGACCCAGAGGTTCCCCGAGGACAAACCCGAAGTAAATCCATCGTATATTCAGCGCAATACTGGACCTGTCCAAGAGGAGGAGGGAGATGATGATGATCCAGATCGAGATCAGCAGCTCCACGAGCAAGACGCCCAAAAACACGCGAATGAAAGTGCGCGGGTCAGAGCAACCCAGGTGCAGAGAAAGGAAGAAGATGAGCGAAGCGAGTATGATGATGAGGAAATCGACGAGCTATTTCGGCAGACTGTCAATGGTGGATTTACGACGCCTACGAAACGTCGAGGTAGTCCTAGTGTAACTCCTACCAGTATCGGATCCGGTTCAACGCTAGCTTCCAGAAGGGCAAGGCGGGATCAGCGGATGCGGGAACAAGCTGGCTTGGGGGATCTCAGGTACGTTAAAAATCCATCGAGGAAGCTGACGGTAGTACCATCATGGATCGTTCATCTGTATCTATATCACCTTCCAAGCCATTCAATGACGTACATTCAACACCTACCAAACCACATCCACCAAGCGATAAAGTCACTCCTAATTCAATGTTGCGCAATATGTTTGCCAAAAATCGACCGTCTCACTCTCCATACACTTCTCCCTCCAAACCTCCAACATATCCAGCATCCAATACAATTGTCCTCACTCCCTCTAAGCGGTCCGTGAAGGGCTGGCAATCCCCTTCGCCCGAACCCGAGAATGGATCCGAGGGCAGTCCGACGCCGACAAAGATCAAAGAGTCGATGACTCATACATTCCAGGAGGTCAAGCAGGAATTGAAGGAGATTCAGGCTTCTGATGAACCTCTTGATGTGCAAGGGGGGCAAAACGTTCGATCGTCCAAGTCATCCGGCGAGTCTGACGAGAAGTCAGTGACGAATGGTGTCAAGCGCGAAATGAGCCCGACACTGCGGAACGATGATCCCTTACAGGCCACCTATGTCGACGGACCGACCCTCGGTCAAGAGGATACACCTCGCCCAACCAAAAAGGTCCGGATGACAAGTCCTCACGCCCCGTCTCAAGTCGTCTCCAGCCAATCCCTCCTGCCTACGCCCCAGCGGCTTACCTTATCTCAACTATCGGCCAAGTCACATGTCACCGAAGACTCGACTTCTACCGTACCTTCCAACCTATCATCAACAGCTTGGACTTACCGGGCAGCTCCGCCATCACGTCAACAAATAGCCAATACGATGGAAGAATTCGGTGTTGACTCTGTGATCTACACTGACCCGCATTACTCGAATCGAAGCGATATACCAGGCCGGGCCAAGATGTTTGCGGGTCGGATGTTCACTCTTCGCGGCAATGGGATCAAGGAGATGCAGGAGTTTGAGGGTAGTTTTGGGGGATCAAAGGGGAAGGGACGAGCGGGAAAGGGTAATAGAGTGGGACATCACGGGTGGGAATACGCACCGCTTCCGCCTAGAAGACAGGCGGTTGTATCGTGGTGCGCGGAGCGGGACGCTGAGGCGGAAAGATGTGAGCATAATTTTCTCAATGCTGGTAGTGAGACTGATCAGACAGCACGCCAAGATGCGTATGCTACTTCGCAGCTTGCCCGACCTACTCAGAGAAACAAGTACGGGTTCAGGTTTTCGCAAAAGAAGAAATCAAAGGAAACGGAACGTGAACATCAGAACATGTCCGTCCTTGCTCTTGAGATTTTTGGTGAGCTATAGATTGCTTGTGCCAAGTCACCGAGCTGATGAACAGCCAAATCGCGCCATCAACTCCTCCCCGACCCAGAAAAGGATGAACTCACCGCAGTGTTTTATTGCTATCAGAACGAAGACGAATCTCTGCCCAATACAACTTCGTTCCCAGGATATTATGCCGGCTATATCGTCGTTGATCCTACTGCTATCCGATCTGGTCGACTTAAACTGGATGGAATACCGTGTCAAGCGGTCGATAGTGAATTGGACTTGATCAATACCGTTATCGATATGGTCAAAATGTGGGATCCGGATGTATTAGCTGGATGGGAGTTACATAATTCAAGTTGGGGCTGGATCTCCTCCAGGGCAGATCAGGCTTTTGGTATGTCTGTCTTCGTCTCATTGCTGATGTTAGGTATCGATTTTACGGAGCAACTTTCAAGGGTTGTTGGGGGACATACGGGACCGAAGAAGGATTTCTATTCGGCTACTCACTCTTCCACTTTCAAAGTCTCTGGTCGACATATTCTGAATATTTGGCGAATCTGTCGTTCCGAATTCAACTTGACTCAGTATACTTTTGAGAATGTCGTATTCCATCTACTTCATCAGCGGTACGTCCTAAGTCTCGACTATGTCCAATGCCCATGCAACTGACGAGCAGTATACCCCACTTTTCTTCTGCTAGCTTGACTGCGCTATGGAAGAGCAAGACTCTCGAACATACTCATCGGGTGCTCAAGTATTACTTCCAGCGTGTGGTCATGTATGTCGAACTCATCGATCGAGCCGAGATCATTACCAAGAACGCGTGAATCACCTGCTCCTTCCCTAAGGTGACTCAGCTGAACATATAGAGAGTTTGCCCGAGTCTTCGGAGTTGACTTTGCATCAGTCATGTTCCGAGGATCCCAATATAAAGTCGAATCCTTCATTTTCCGCCTTGCAAAACCAGAATCATTCGTCCTAGTCTCTCCTTCCAAACAACAAGTCGGGCTTCAAAACGCTCCATTCGCAGTCCCACTCATTGCAGAGCCTGAATCAAAGTATTACAATCATCCAATTATCGTTCTTGATTTTCAATCTCTTTATCCTTCGGTAATGATTGCTTATAATCTTTGTTATTCCACTTGTCTTGGTCGGGTGGAGAAGTTTAAAGGGACGGATAAATTTGGGTTTACGGAATTGAAAGTCGCAGATGGATTATTGGAATTGTTGAAGGATTACTTGACTGGTACGTCATACTTGACTGATGATTCTGAATATTGGCTGATTTGAAGTAACGCCCAATGGGATGGTGTTTGTCAAACCGGCTGTGCGAAAGAGCTTGTTAGCCAAGATGTTGGCGGAGATCTTGGATACTAGGGTCATGATCAAACATGCGATGAAGGGGTGTAGGGATGACAAAGTAGGTCTACTCTAATCACGGTAACGGCAGTATGCTGATGCCAGTCTCTGAGCTCCCTTCTCAATGCCCGTCAACTAGGTCTGAAGCTCATGGCGGTACGTCCCACTTTCACTTTCGATCCGGTGCTGATACCTAGAATGTCACCTATGGATATACCAGTGCAACCTACTCTGGTCGTATGCCTTGTATTGAAATTGCCGATTCGATTGTCCAAACTGGTCGAGAGACTCTGGAGAAGGTACGATCCATCAATCGATCAGGATAGGAACTAATGGCCAGGCTCAAGAATTAATCCACTCTCGACCCGAATGGAATGCCCAAGTAGTTTATGGTGATACCGATTCCCTCTTTGTCGCTCTTCCCGGTAGATCCAAAGAACAAGCTTTCGTCATTGGAAACGATATAGCGGATTCAGTAACTGCCATCAACCCGAAACCTGTTCGATTGAAATTTGAAAAAGTCTACATGGGTAGTGTATTGATGGCTAAAAAGCGATATGTCGGGTTCAAATATGAACATCCAGATGACAAGGAACCTGTATTTGATGCCAAGGGAATTGAGACTATTCGAAGGGATGGATTTCCCGCGCAGGGCAAGATCGAGGAGGTCTGCTTGAAGTATGTCTATAGATCTCATGAGATTTGGAGCTGATTTATAGAATGTTGTTCCGACATCAAGACCTCAGTCTGATCAAAGACTTTTGTAGGCAGGAATGGACAAAGATCCTCCAAGGTCGAGTTTCGATTCAAGACTTTATCGTTGCGAAGGAAGTTCGACTTGGGTCTTATTCGTATGTACTCACCACCAAAGCATTATAGCTGACGTGTAGGGAGAAAGGAGTTCCGCCACCAGGTGCAGCAGTTGCATATCGCCGAATATTGAAGGATCCGCGGGATGAACCTCAGTATGCAGAGAGGGTACCATATATAGTATCCAACGCAGATGGTCGTCGCCTGATAGATCGAGCAAGAATGCCAGAGGAAATGCTAGCTAGCAGGTAAGTCAACACATCAATGCCCTTGGTTCTAGAGGAATTGAGCTGATATTGTAGATCCCTAAATATAGACGCAGAATATTATATCCGGAACCTCCTCATTCCCCCTTTATCTCGAATATTCAATTTAGTAGGAGCAGATGTGGAGAATTGGTATGATTCAATGCCTAGGATCAAGAGGGCTGGGAAATACGATTTTAGGCCTTCTACTAATGGTGGTGCGGGTGGTGGTGGGATTAGGATCGATAGTCATTTCAAATCTAGTCATTGTGTTGTTTGTGGGTTGGAGAGTACTACCGGTAAGTCCATTCCTGGTTCACCTCTCATCTATCGTCTATTTTGTTATCGTACTGGCTTGTCGTCCTCGACTCTCGCTGACTTTCCAGAGATCTGCGCCGAATGCACCTCCGACCCATCCCGGACATCCCATACCCTCCTCTCTCGTACACACCTCGCTCAATCCCGATTAAGCGCGATTCATCGGATCTGCGCGTCATGCTCTTCGACACCAATTGCCGAACCTATCATGTGTGATAGTATCGATTGTCCGGTTATGTATCAGCGTGTGAGGGCTGTTAGGGATGTTGAAGATTTGAAAGTGAATGACGGGGTTTTGGGGGTTGTTACAGCTGAAGAAGGGGTGGAGGGGAAGAAACCGTTCTGGGAAGCTATGGAGTGGTGAGCAATGTTTGGTCATATGTAGCTATAGAGTTGTTCTGGATTGTTTAGAATTTAATCTCAATGTAGCTAGTAGATTTTGTTGGGAATATTGGATGTATTTTATGTGCCTCCTGATTCGAGCAGAGCATCCTGGAGGGATCGTATACTT
>Ga0265780_10007156_pt1 | contig 13730 bp, 7 predicted proteins | sample P1T30metagenome_FD_192432 | JGI IMG/M metagenome (GOLD analysis project Ga0265780, IMG submission 192432) | Plant litter microbial communities from East Loma Ridge, Irvine, California - P1 T30 | ecosystem: Environmental > Terrestrial > Plant litter > Unclassified | place: USA: California... | reverse complement strand
TATTGCGGCGGAAAGCCGGTGCGGCCGTACCACGAATTCTCGCGGTTGACGATGGCGGTGTGGCGCTGGTACGCCTCCAGCACCGGTCGCGCCATCGAGCCCCAGTAGCCGTTGTCGAGCAAAACCACCTGGTCGGCCATATCGTACTGTGCGGCCACCGCGGCCCAGTACGACCCGTCGGCAGCGAGCTCTGCCGGCCCGATACCGGCCGGCGCCGGCGCAAGTGCCGGCCGTCCCGCGTCCGCGGCCATCGCCGCGGGCGTCAGTGCCGTCGGCAACAGCAGGCCCGCACGCAGGAAATTGCGGCGACGGGCGGCGCCGGTCATCACAATGTCACCTTGTATTCGGCGTACAGCTTGCGTCCGTCGGTATCGTACGGCGCGTTGCGCGAGTAGATCAGGCCGCGGCTGGCCTGGAATGTCGCTTCGTCAGGATACTTGTCCAATACATTGTCGATGCCGAAGCGCAGCGTGTGCCTGGCGCTGATCTTGTAGCTGGCCGCCAGGTCGACGAACTGGATCGCGCCGAAGCGCTGGAAAATGTCGCCGGTGGCGTTGCCGGTGCTGTCGGTCCAGCTGCCGTAGTGGCGCACGCGGCCGAGCGCGCTCCAGCGGCCATTTTCCCAGGTGCTGCTGAAGGTCGCCTTCTGGCGCGGCAGGCGTTCTTCGAACACGGTGCGCTGCGCCGCGTTGGTCGCGACGCTCGATTTGCCGCCGTCGACCGACGTCGTGTTGTAGTTCCACGCCAGCGTGGTGTTGAGCTTGCCGTTGCCCAGCCGGCGCACATAGTTGCCGACAACGTCGATGCCTTGCGTGGTGGTGTCGAAATCGTTGGTGAAATAATTGATGGACGTGTAGCGCAGCGGATTGGCGACGCCTGCCGGTACCGCAAAGGAGGCTGACGTGCTGAAGCGGTCGCTCAGCGCGATGTCGTACACATCGACCGAACCGGAAAAGCCCATCCGGCTTTTCCAGGTCAGGCCAAGCGATGCATTCTTCGATTTTTCCGGCTTCAAAGGCTGGGCGCCCAGGGCTACCGCGAGCGGATCGGTGTTGGCCAGGCGGCCGCTGGTAAACACCAGCAAGGTCTTGGTGTCGAGGCCCTGCGACGTGCTGCTGGTGTTGAGCTGGCCTGGCGTGGGCGCGCGGAAGCCCGTCGAATACGAGCCGCGCAGCGCGACGTCCGGCGTGATGGCGAAACGCGCCGACAGCTTGCCGTCGAGATTGCTGCCGAATGCCGAAAAATGCTCGTGGCGGGCGGCCGCGCCGATGCTCCAGCGCCCGCTCAGCGGTACCTCGATATCGAGGAAGGCTGCGTAGCTGTCCTGCGTCCAGCTGCCGGCCTGCCGGTCGCTGAAACCGGGCGCGCCGTTCGCATTGGCGTCGAGCCCGGTCGCAGCGCCAGGGCCCACCGCATACGATGCCGGGTCACCGGCCTTGACGCCGTAGGTTTCATTGCGAAATTCGGTGCCGAAAGCGATATTGACCGGTTGCGCCAGGGCAGCCACGGGCAATTCATAGTTGAAGTTGGCGCTGGCCACTTTCTCTTCCTGCTCAAGGCGGCCCAGGTAGAAGGCGGTCGGGCTTTGCGGTCCGAGCGAGGCGTTGATCGAGTTGGCCAGCGAGTAGTCGATGCGGTTGCGTCCGTACGAGGCGCCCAGGTCCCAGCTCAAGCGCTCCGTGAACCGGCCGCGCACCCCGGCCGCCAGTTGCAGGTCGTCCTGCTCGTTGCCGTATTGCGGGCTGAAGCCAACCGGATAGATGGTGCGCAGGTTGAAACCGGGGAAGGCGGTGCTGGTGTTGTAGGCGGTGGTGCTGGTGTCCGGATTGCGCCAGTTGAAGTCGGACATGCCGTCGCTGGTGCCGAACATGCCGAAGCTGTACAGGTCGAGGTCGCCGCCCAGCGGCAAGGCCAGGTTGTAGCCGATGCGCTTGCTGTCGAGTTCGGGCTGGCCCCAGCGCTGGACCGGGTTCGGCACGCTCAGTGCGGGATGAGCGGCCTGGAAGGCAACCGCATCGGTGCGCTGGCGGGTGCGCGAGGTGGGGTCGGATTTCGCCAGCTCGGCAAACAGCGCCATCCGGCCGCCGTCACCGACGGCGAACCCGCTGCGCGCGCCGAGTTCGTTCGCCTTGCCATCGCCTTCTCCGTACTGCGCATGCCGGACCGAGACTTCGGTGCCGATGCTGTCGTCGAGGATGATGTTGATCACCCCGGCGATGGCGTCCGAGCCATACTGGGCCGAGGCGCCGTCACGCAGCACTTCGATCCGTTTGATGGCGCTCGCGGGAATTTGCGCGAGGTCGGGCGCCTGGGCGCCACGGGCACCGAGCAGGGCGCTGCGGTGGAAGCGGCGGCCGTTGACCAGCACCAGGGTCTGGTCCGGCGACAGTCCGCGCAGCGTGGCGGGACGGACGAATACCTGGCCATCGGCCATCGGCAGGCGCTGGACGACATACGACGGCACCAGCTGGGCCAGCACATCGTTCAGGTCCGGCGACGCGACCGCCGCGATATCCTCGCGGGTGAACACGTCGACTGGCGCCATGGTGTCGAACTGGGTACGGTTGCTGCCGCGGGTGCCGGTCACGATGACCGACTGCAGCGGCGCGCTGTCGGCGCCGGGGACGTCGCCGGGCGCCTGGGCATGGGCTGCCGAACAGGCGTTCATGGCAAACAGGGCGGCTGCGCTGGCAATGCTGGTACGTTGAAAAAGCATGAGGTTGGGTCCAAAAAGGGTGAGAAATGGTGAGCAGCGGTCCGTCAAAAATTTGACCCGGTGTGCTTTGTGCGCAAGTAAATGGCGTGTCGGCGCCCTTGCCCGTATAAACGCTGCCGTATGGCTAACTGAGCCATATAATATGCATGGTGTATGTCAGGAGCATGACGCCGCCTGGGGCGATCGCCGGCGTAGTCCTCGATGGTGGAGGGCGATGACAGCCGGCCAGTGCGAACGCATGACCACGGGTGGAGTCCACGGAACTCGGGCGGTGCCAATCGGAAGGCACGCCCGCGGGAGGGAGATGAGACGTGCTTGCGGCTTGATCGATGTCGAAAGTTACGTGGGCAGGTGTGCGCCACCCCATAAACGACGATGCAGCGCCGCGACCCACCCGGGCGCCAGTTTTGGCTGGCGCTCGGCTGTCAGCAAACCGTTGAGTTCATGCTCGATGTCGGCCAGTTGCGTGAAGCAGATGCCGGCCAGGAAAGGCAAGGATGCCAGTCCTTCCATCAGCGCGCGATACTTGCTGGCCAGATCGGCGGGATCGTGCAGGGTTTCGTAGTAGTCGAACAGTCGGTCGAGGCGGGCGGCCGCCTGCCCCTGCGGCGCGCACAGGAAGCCGCCGACCTCGCTCAGGATGACCGGCTGCCCCCGGTAGCGCGCGCCAGGCAGGAACAGCGGCTTGTCCTTGTACCACCCGCTGGCGGGCGGAATGCCGGTCTGCACGCTCCCGGCGTAGCGGCCCAGTAGTTTGTCGACCGGATGCGTGTAATCGTGGATCGTGCACAGGTCGGTGAGATCGGTGTGTTCCCAGCCGTCGTTGTCGACGACCGGGCGGTGCGGGTCGAGCATGCGCGTGCGCGCCACCATGCGCGCCAAAAAGGCTTGCTGTTCGGGGTGGCGCAGCAGCGCCGGGAAGCCCAGGCTCTCCACCATCGCCACCCAGGTGACGATCGCCGGGTGGTTGACATCGCGCAGAATGGCGCGCTCCCATTCCGCAATCAGGCTTTCCTCGGAGCGGCTCGACCAGGAGCGGGCGTTGGGCATTTCTTCCCAGACCATCAGCCCGAGCCGGTCGCACCAGTAAAGCCAGCGCTCGCTCTCGATTTTCTGATGCTTCCTGACCCCGTTGAAACCAAAGCGCCTGGCCCATTCGATGTCGGCACGCAGGGCGTCGTCGGACGGCGCGGCAAGCAGGGTGTCGGGCCAGTAGCCCTGGTCGAGGACCATCAGCAGGAAGGTGGGCTTGCCGTTCAGGCAAAAGGCGCCGTCCTGCAGCGCGATGCTGCGCAGGCCGACATACGAGGCTACGCTGTCGAGCAGTGCGCCACCCTGGTACAGGCGGATGCGCAGCTTGTACAGATGCGGGGTGTCGGGCGACCACGGCACGGCATCGGGAATCCGCGTTTCCAGGCGAATGCTGGCGTCCAGCGTGGCGGCGCCGCAGTGGGCGATGACCGTGTCGGAATCGAGTTCGGCCAGCACATCCAGTTCGGCGCGCCAGGCACCGAACGGCGCGTGCAGCCGCGCTTCGATGGCCAGTGCGCCGCCCGGCGCGGCGGTGGTCACGCGCAGGTAGTCGATGCGCACTGCCGCCACCGGTTCGATCCAGACGCTTTGCCAGATACCGGTGCTGCAGTAGTAATAAATGCGCACCGGCCGTCCTGACGCCGACTGCTTGCCGCGCGGCTGGCCCGGATCCTGGCGATCCTCGACGCGCAGCACGAGCCGGTTTTCGCCGGCCAGGAGAAAAGGCGCGATGTTGAAGTGAAAGGGGACGTGCCCGCCGCGGTTGCGGCCCACCAGGCGCCCGTTGACCCAGGCCTCGGTGCTGTAGTCGACCGCGCCGAAGTGGAGCAGCAGGTCGGTAGACTGCACGGCGAACCGCCAGTCCGGCGGCACGGCGAAGCTGCGCGCGTACCAGACCACCTCGTGTACATCCTTCGTGCCGATGCCGGACGCGGCCGCCTGGTAGGGGAACGGCACCCGGATTTGCAGCGGCAGGCTCCGTCCGTCGTACCACTGGTCGGCAACGCCGCATTCGGCGTCGTCGAATGCGAATTCCCACCACCCGTCCAGGCTCGCCCAGAGCGGCCGTACCAGCTGGGGCCGGGGATAAGCCGGTTCGGTGGGAGATGCGGGTGAAATGGCGTCCATTGCGCCATGCTAGGGGCATGCATGCTGCATTGCTTGCGATGTGTTAAAAGTGCGCGCGGCGCGCCGCCTCAGGGCAACAAATCGCGACGACTGCTCCATGTTGTTCGCGCAAGAAAGGAGTGTGCGGCAGGCCGCTATCCGCGCTGCCGCGTGGCTAGCATTCGTTTGGAATGAGCATCAGCAAATCGGTGACGCCGATGTCGATTCCGCTTTGCGACAGCAGCGTCGTGGCCTGGCCGCGATGGTGCGCCTGGTGGTTAAAGAAATGCATGACCAGGCTGCCGTAGCGCTTGTTCGCCGCGATGCCTTGCGAGTTCGCGTACTGCAAGGTGTCGTCGAGGTCGGCTTCGCGCAGCCCCTCGGCCCATGCGCGGATGGTTCTGTCGAGGCGCTGGCGCAGCACGAGCAGGCCTGGCAAGTCGTCGGCCAGCGGCTGGCCCAGGGAAGTCGGGGAGGGCGCGGCACGCATGCCATCGAGCGCAGGCTGGCGCGCCGGATGGCTGCTGAAACGCTTGAGCCAGATGGTGTCGGCCACGACCAGGTGGTTCAGCGTGCCGAAAACGGAACCGAAAAATGCCCCGCGGTCCCCACGCAGATCTTCCGGGGACAGCCGGGCCGCGGCGGCGTACAGCCTGTCGTTCATTGTTTCGTTATACGCAGCCATGCGCACGATATGCTCACACAGATTCATTGCGGTATGTCTCCTGTTCGGGATGCGGTGGAGTGACGGCGCGCCGATAGTGGCCGGTTTTGCGCCCCGACGCAAGAGGCAGGCAGCGAGCCTGGGCGGACAAGCTGCCGCGCACGCGGAAAGGCGACATCCGTTACACTCCTTTACCCGCCGTGAATGGCCAGTTTGCCAAGGCGCCGCTGCCGCCCTCCCGCGAGCAGCCGCCGGCAAGGACGCTGGTAAAAACGCAGTCAATACGCAGCACCGAATCATCGATAATGGAGACGATCATGAACGACAGTCAGGAACACAAGCAGCGCGAGTTGCAATTGCGCGAAGATGCGCTCGAATACCATCGCAGCCCGACCCGCGGCAAGATCGAGGTCGTGGCCACGAAGCCACTGTCGAACCAGCGCGACCTGTCGCTGGCGTATTCGCCGGGCGTCGCCTACGCCTGCGAGGAAATCGCGGCCGATCCTGCCATGGCCGCCGAGTACACCTCGCGCGCGAATCTGGTCGCGGTGATCACCAACGGCACCGCGGTGCTGGGACTGGGCGATATCGGGCCGCTGGCCTCGAAGCCGGTCATGGAAGGCAAGGGCTGCCTGTTCAAGAAATTTGCCGGCATCGATGTGTTCGACCTGGAGCTGGCTGAGAACGATCCCGACAAACTCATCGACGCCATCGCCATGATGGAACCGACTGTCGGCGGCATCAACCTGGAAGACATCAAGGCGCCTGAATGCTTCTACATCGAAAAGAAGCTGCGCGAGCGCATGAACATCCCGGTGTTCCATGACGACCAGCACGGCACCGCGATCATTTCCAGCGCAGCGCTGCTGAACGCGCTGAAGGTGGTGGGCAAGGAGATTGGCGCCATCAAACTGGCCGCCTCCGGCGCCGGCGCGGCGGCCATTGCCTGCCTCGACATGATGGTGGCCATGGGCGTCAAGCGCGAGAATATCTATGTCGCCGACTCGAAGGGCGTGATTTTCCAGGGCCGCGACGCGAAGATGGAAGAGAACAAGGCGCGCTACGCGCAAGCGACCGACGCGCGCACGCTGGCCGACATCGTCGACCAGGCCGACGTGTTCCTCGGCTGCTCGACTGCCGGCGTGCTGACCGGCGAGATGGTCAAGACCATGGCGGACAAGCCGGTCATCCTGGCGCTGGCCAATCCCGAACCGGAAATCCGCCCGGAAGTGGCGCGCGCGGCGCGGCCCGACTGCATCATTGCCACCGGCCGCTCCGACTATCCGAACCAGGTCAACAACGTCCTGTGCTTCCCGTATATTTTCCGCGGCGCGCTCGATTGCGGCGCCACGCGCATCACCGACGAAATGAAGCTGGCCTGCGTCAGCGCCATTGCCGACATGGCGCAGGCCGAAGCAAGCGACATCGTGGCGTCGGCCTACGAAGGCCACGACCTGCAGTTCGGCCCTGACTACATCATCCCGAAACCGTTCGATCCGCGCCTGATCGCCGCCATCGCGCCGGCCGTCGCCGCGGCGGCCGCCGCATCCGGCGTGGCTACGCGCCCGATCGCCGACATGGACGGCTACCGCGAGCAGCTGGGCCAGATGATCTACCACACGGGCTTTTTCATGAAGCCGGTGTTCACGCAGGCCAAGGCCGACCCGCGCCGCGTGGCGTTTGCCGAGGGCGACGACCAGCGCGTGCTGCGCGCCGTGCAGACGCTGGTCGATGAAGGCCTGGCCAAACCCGTGCTGATCGGCGCGCCGGGCAGCATCGAACGTGCGATCAAACAGGCCGGCCTGCGCCTGAAGCAGGATGTCGATTACACGCTGGTCGAAGCCCACGGCGACACCACGCTGCAAGGCGCGCGCCTGCTCAAGGGCGGCGACGTCGACGCGCTCATCTGCGGAATGCGCGGCAGCTACGACGAGCACCTCGCGCACGTGAAAACGGAAATTGGCCTGGCGCCGGGCGCCGATGTCATGGCGGCGATGAACGCGCTGGTCCTCGACAAGATGACGCTGTTCATTACCGACACCTACGTCAACGACGACCCGACCGGACGCGAACTGGCCGGCATCACCCGCCTGGCCGCGGCCAGCCTGAAGCAATTCGGCATCGACCCGAAAGTGGCGCTGCTGTCGCACTCGATGCTGGGCGCCTCCGAGCGGCCGTCGGCGCGGCGCATGCGCGAAGCGCGCGACATCCTCCTTGAGACGGCGCCCGACCTGGCGGTGATCGGCGAAGTGCATGGTGATGCCGCGCTGTCGGAAGAAATCCGCAAACTGTACAAGATGGACGGCACCTTTGCCGGCGCCGCCAACCTGCTGGTGATGCCGTCGCTGGACGCGGCGAACATCCTGTTCAACGTGCTGAAAGTGGCAGCGGGCAAGGGCGTGACGGTCGGGCCGATCCTGCTCGGCGCGGCGAAGCCGGTGCACATCCTGTCGCCAAGCGCCACGGTGCGCCGCATCGTCAACATGGCGGCGCTGGCAGGGGCGGAGGCCGCTGTGCCGACACCGGACGTCAGCGCAGGCTGACGCAAGGGAGCCGGCTGGCGCGCTTGACGTGCCAGCTGGACGCTGGCTGTAATGGAGTGCACGCGAGCGGCCCGGACGATGGCGTTGGATCGTTCAGGGTAGCTACGGGTGGCTCCACCGAATTCGCAGAGTCCGTATCCGGCATCAGTGACGATCAGAGATCCACTAGGCGTTCTGTCCCTTGGAAGCGCGCTTATCCGCCGACGGTATGCCAAGTGGGTTCGCCAGGCGCCGTCATCTGCAACCAGCGTGACAGATCAGCTGCTGGTATACCGGCCCGGCCGATGCCAGGTCATCATCATCCCGCTGAGTGCCACGCCGCTCAGCGCCGACCAGCCGACCAGCGTCGGCGGCACCACGCTGAGCGATACCAGCAGGATCACGCTGTCGATCGCCATCTGCGAGCGGCCCGCGTTGATGCCGTAGTGCTTGTACAGCCACAGCGTGACGATGCCGGTGCCGCCCATGCCGGCGCCGTGGCGCGCGAATGCCAAAACGCCCATGCCGCACAGGGTGCCGCCAATGAGCGCAGCGAACGCCGGGTGCACGAACTGCAGCACGAAGACGAAAGGCACGAGCTGCAGCAAGCCCATGATCAACGCGCTGCCGATCAGCGATTTCACCGTGAAGCGTGGGCCCATGAACACATAGGCGAACAGGAAGAAGGGCAGGTTGATCAGCATGAACAGCATGCCGACGGGAATCGGCACGACATACGACACCAGCAGGGCAATGCCGGCGATGCCGCCGGTGACCAGGCCGGCCGCTTTCAGCATCGCGATGCCGACTGCGGCAAACAGCACGCCCGAGACCAGGCCATAGGCGTCTTCGGCCACGGTGTGGGGTACGGCAACTTGAACGGGAGACAGGGTTGGCGTGCCCACGGCGACGCTGCTCAACTCTGGGGACGACTTCATGCTTGAATCCTGGCGATGTATGACATGGTCGCCTGCGTCCGTCACGGGTGGCTGTACCGCCCCCTGTTGCGTTCGGTGCAAGACGATCGATCCGCCTCCCAGTCTCCATGTTGAGAGGGCGGAAACGCTGTGCGGGATGTGCGGGCCGCTTGTCGATGGCGATGACGGCATCACGGTGTGCGGCTTTTTACGGCAAATCCTGCTGTGCGCGCATTGTACCGCAGCCAACGTCCGGCTTGAAGCGCGGACGGCCGCATTGCCGACTATGCGTGCACAAAAACGACGACCCCGCACGTTTACTTGTGCAATCAAGCATTACTCATTTAGTATTCAAGTTCTTTTCACTCCCGGCCCGCACCCATGCAAGCACTCTCTCTGAAACGAAATGCCAACTTTCGCTGGCTCGTGCGCGGCGCGATCCTTTCCAACCTGGGCGACCAGCTGACCCTCATTGCGATGCCGCTGCTGGCCCTGCAACTGACTCGCGACCCGTTCGCTCTGGGCCTGCTCGTTGCACTGATGGGCATACCACGCGCCGCCTTTCTCTTGCTGGGTGGTGCCATCGTCGACCGCTTTTCGCCGCAGCGCGTGCTCCTGCTCAGCAAGCTGGCCAGCGCCGTCCTGCTGGCGGTGATGACGCTGCTGGTGCTCAACACCCGCCCGGTCCTCACATGGACGCTGGGGCCGCTGCTGTCGATCGCGGTTCACATGACGCCGCAGCTGATGCTGCACGCGCTGTATTGCCTTGCTCTCCTGCTGGGTATGGCGCAGGCGTTTGGCATCCCCGCGGCGACCTCGATCGTTCCCGCAGCGCTGCCATCGCCGTTGCTGGAAGCCGCCAACGGCATCCTCATGGGGTTGCGCCAGCTGGCGTTGCTGGCCGGACCCTTGATCGCCGGCTTGTTGCTTGGTTTCAGCCGCCACGGCCTGGCGCTGGCCTTCGCCATCGATGGGGTGAGTTTTCTGGTGTCTGCGTGGACCCTGTCGAAGCTGGCACTGTGCCCGGTGCCGGGGCGGGTTGCACCTGCACAGTCGGTCTGGCGTGCGTTGGGCGAAGGCCTGGCAATGGTGTGGAGCGACGTCCCGATGCGGCTGTGTTTCCTGTATTGGGCCATCGGCGCGTTGTTGCTCGGTGGCGCGATGCAGGTTGCGTTGCCGGTGCTGGCGACCAGCAGCTACCAGGGCAGCGCCACACTGGGCTGGTTCCTGGCGGCGCAGGGCGGCGGCATTCTGATGGGGATGGCGGCCGGCGCAGTGAAAGCCAGGCGCCTCGCTGTCTTCAGCTTCGGCAGCACCATCCTTTTGGCCGATGGGCTTGCCGGGCTGCTGGTCGCACCGCTCGGGCAGGTGGGCAGCCCGTGGCTGGCCGCCGCGCTGTTGCTGGGCAGCGGGACCGTCTCCGGCTTCCTGCAAATCAGTATTTATACGTGGATCCAGCGCCGCGTGCCGGCGCCAATGATGGGCCGCGCCATGAGCATCTTCATGTTCATTTTCATGGGGCTGGCGCCGCTGTCTGCGCTGGGTGCCGGGTGGTTGCTGAGCTGGATCAGCGCACCCCGGCTGTTCCTGGCAGGCGGACTGGGCCTGGCTGCACTGGCCACCGCCGCATACCTGTTCACCCCGATGCGCCACATCGGCCGCACTCAGCGCGCTGTACGGGGACCGAGTGCGTAGCGCAGGCTGAGCGTAAACAGGCGTGGCGCGCCGGGGGCATAAAAGGTCGAATGGCGCAATGCGTCGTTGTTGCCCGCAAACGGTCGCGCGACGAAGTTGCCGTTGCTGTCGAAGCCTGCCGCGCCCAGCTGGGCGGCCGTGTTGTAGCGGGTGTCGAACAGGTTGCTGACATTGGCGGCGAGCTGCCAGCGCGGCGTCAATTGCAGCGTGGCGCCGAGATTGGCGATGACGTACCCGGCGCTCTCGCCCTGGCCCGTATAGAACACGCCGTCAGCCAGGTGCCCGCTGTTTTCGTTGCCGCGCGCGAGGGCGCTGGATGTCGCGATGACGCCGCCCGTGAGCGTCAGGCCGGGCGTCGCGGCATAGTCGAGCGAGAGCTTGAACAGCTGGCGCGGAATCAGGGGGATGCGGTCGCCCTGGTTGATGGCAATCGTGCCGTCGACGCCAGGCACGCCTGCCAGCGCGCTGTCATTGCTGCTGTTACTGCTGCCGTCCACGGTTTCGCGGCTCTGGTACGTGGCATCGAGCCAGGTGTAATGCACCCCGACCGTGAGTTTGCCGAGATTGGCAGCCATGCCCAGCTCGAGGCCCCGGCGCCGGGTCTTGCCGAAGTTCTTGAAATAGCCGAAGCCGGCCTGGTTGTCGGCCACAAACAGGATGTCGTCGCGGTTCACCGCATTGAACAGGCCGGCGTTCCATTGCAGGCGCGCGGTGCCGCCGCGTACCCCCAGTTCCACCGTGCGCGTGACGACCTGGTCGAGCGGCGGGTCGCCGGCCATGGCGTTCGGCAGCTTGCACGGCTGTTCGGGATTGGCGCAGCCCAGCTCGATGGCGGTGGGTGCGCGGCTGCTTTCGCTGTAGCCGGCGTACGTATTGAATGTCGCGGAGGGGCTGTAGCTCAGGCCGATGGCCGGATTGAGGCGCGCGAAGCGGTGCTCGCCCGACAGCGAAGCCGGGTCGTCGTCGGCATGGATCTGGTCGCGGTTCTTGACGCTCGTGTTGTTGTAGCGCGCCGACAGCGTCAGATGCAGTTTTTTTTGCAGCGACAGCGTATCGCTGGCAAACACGCTCCAGGTGCGGATGCGGCCGTCGAGGTCGACACGGGTATCGTAGGGTTCGCCGTCGATATCGCCGCCGCTGACGCCATCGCCGAACGCAGCAACGCCGGTAATGCTGCGGTCAGGGTTCAGATAGCCGAGCTGCGACGACTGGCCGAAGCGCGTGCGGCTGGCGTCGAGCGCGGCGCCGGCCACCAGCACGTTGCGGTGCTGTGCGCCCTCGGTCGCCCAGCTCAGCTGCGTGCCAAGCCCGGCGTTTTTCTGGTCGCTGTGGGTCTGATTGATAACTCCGTTGCACTTTTCCGCGGGTTCGTCGCCCAATAACACCTGCCCGATGCAGCGCCAGCGCGGAAAGGGCGTGTTGGCGGCATTCGCGCCGCTGGCGGGAAAGCCGCTGTAGCCGGCCGCGGCCAGCGCCGCGCGTTCGGCGGCGCTGGGCTGGTACACGGACTGGTCGAGTGCGTCGTCGTTCAGGTCGCCGTTGAAGGTGGTGGCCCGGATGCGGCGCGCATAGAGATTGCCCGACCACTGCAGCGTGTCGCCGAGGCGATGGCTGGCCGCCAGGTTGAGCATGGTGGCGCGGTTGGCGGTGATGTCCGGCTTCGTGTAGACGCTGGCGCGGTCGCGCGCCAGCAGGCCGGCTTCCTGGAGGCCGTTGCCGCTCAGGGTATTGTCGGCATGCGCGAGCGACAGGGCGACGGTGGTATCGCGGTCCTGCCAGCCCAGCTTGCCGAACAACTGGCGCACGTCGGACGGAGAATCGTCGCGCCAGCCGTCGTCCTGGAAGCGGTTGCCGGTGACATACCAGTCCCAGCCCGTTTCATTGAAACCGCCGTGCTCGAATTCCACCGCGCGCCGTCGATTGCTGCCAGCCGTGGCGTCGAGCATCGTGCCCGGCTCATGGCGGCCATCCTTGGTGCGCACCGACAGGGCGCCGCCCAGCGTATTCAGGCCGAACAGCGGGTTCGACCCCGGCATCAGGTCGATCGACGCGATGGCCGCGCGCGGAATCAGGTCCCAGCTGACCACGTCGCCAAACGGCTGGTTGATGCGCACGCCGTCGACGTACACCGACAGGCCCTGGGCGTTGCCGAGCAGGGGCGAGGCGGTGTAGCCGCGGTAACTCACGTCCATCTGGAAGGGATTGCCCTGCACCTCGTTGACATGCACGCTGCCAAGGCGCCGGTTGAGGAAGTCGCCCAGCTCGAGCGCGCCGCTGCGGGCAATGTCGCCGCTCCTGGCGCCCTGGACCGGCGCCGCCACTTCGTCGCTGGCCTGGCCGATGCCGGGCAGGGGCGTGGTGCCGACGATGATGACTTGCGGGATCACATCGTTGGCACGGGCCATGGCGCCCAGCGACGCCAGTACCGGGACCAAGGCAAGGGCGAGGGCAGTGCGGGGCCAGGGGGGCAAGGGCGGTTTCATCGTGTCCCGGGATGTATGGAGTATCAACAGTATAGAAGCGGCGCGGCGGGCATCGGCCGGGCTAACCTCCTGCGGAACCCGGGAATTTTTCCCGGGGCACGCGTTGGGCTGAGTGACACATGAGTAGCACATGAGTGGCACGTAACTTGCAATCCTCCAAGACGGACGGCACACGGGAGCGAACAATGGACCTGCGGCGGCAACTGGTGGCATGGCTGGGCGCGTTATTGCTGGGCTTGTTATTGATGACGGTGGCGATCAGCCTGGCGTCGCTGCGCAGCGATGTCGCCGCCGAGATCAGGGCGTCGGAACGCCTGGCGCTGGCGCTGCTGGAGGCCGGCCGGATCGGTGCCTCGGCCAGCGAGCAGGAGACGGCGGCCCGGCTGGCCGGCATCCTGGAGCGCGGCGCGCTGCGCCACATCGCCATCGGCGTCGATGGCGCGACCCCGGCACCAGCAGTACCAGATAGTGCGGGCGCGCACCTGGCGCGCTGGCTCGGACTGGCGCCCGGCGCCGGCCACGCGGTGCAGGTAGGTGGACAGGTGCTGCGCATTGCGCCGAACCCCGCGTCGGAAATCGACGAGAGCCTGGCCG
>Ga0265780_10007155_pt1 | contig 13731 bp, 14 predicted proteins | sample P1T30metagenome_FD_192432 | JGI IMG/M metagenome (GOLD analysis project Ga0265780, IMG submission 192432) | Plant litter microbial communities from East Loma Ridge, Irvine, California - P1 T30 | ecosystem: Environmental > Terrestrial > Plant litter > Unclassified | place: USA: California... | reverse complement strand
TCGATAGGCGATTTGTAAACGATCTCCTCCGATTTTTTCTTCTGGAATTTATTGATCAGATAATAAGCGAGATAACCCAAACCTCCTATGGCCAAAGCAATTAACACATAGAGCCAGATGCCCCAACCTTGCGAAGGCGCGGCAATTATCGGGCGGATGTCATACATTTTTTGCTTTAACGTATCGACTTCGACGTTCGCAATTTCGAGGCTGATGCTATCCGAATAGAAGGGTTTTTTATCAATGAGGATTGGCAACCTCGGCACGGCATATCGTCCTGAATCGAACTGCGTCAGGCCATAAATCTTGATGAGCTCGTATTTTCCGTCTTTTTTAACCGTATCGATTTCATAATTACGGATCACTTCTAAGGCTCCAAATCGCCCCGCTCTTGGAAAAACGACATTTTCAGTCGTATCGGCATGGACGCGCAACGTCAGGTTGAATTGTGCCCCGATTTTATTTTTTGTCGTATCAATGCTCGTCTCGACGCGCTTTTGGGCAAAACCAAACGACGACAAAAGCAATAATGCGATGTACAGAATTCTTTTCATTCTAAGTCCTGGATTTAAAATAGCCCAGTAATTTGGTCACGTAGCTTTCGTCGACGCGCGTATTCACTACGCCGGCTCCGCATTTGCTGAACGTTTCCTTGAAATATTTGATTTTTTCGTAATAATATTTTTCGTAGTCCATGCGCACCGTCTTTGACCCGGTGTTCACCAACCGCTGTTCGCCAGTTTCGGCGTCGAGCATCGGGACCATTCCAAGATTCGGCAATTTTTCCTCCCTTGGATCGTACACGCGGATTCCCGTAATGTCGTGCTTTTTAGAAGCGATCTTGAGCACGTGTTCGTAATCTGGCGCCATAAAATCGGAAATCAAAAACACGATCGCCTTCTTTTTCTGGACTGATGACAGAAATTTGAGTGCCTGGGCAACATCGGTCTTGCGGCTTTTTGGCTTGAACTCGATGAGCTCGCGGATGATGCGCAACACGTGGGATTTCCCTTTCTTGGGCGGAATGTACAATTCGATTTGGTCGGAAAACAATACCAATCCGATCTTGTCATTATTCTGCGTGGCTGAAAAAGCCATTGTTGCGGCAATTTCAGTGACGATTTCTTCTTTAAACTGATTCCTGGAACCAAAGCTTTCCGACCCCGAAACATCGACCATGAGCATCATCGCTAACTCCCGCTCTTCTTCAAACACCTTAACATAAGGCTCGTTGTAGCGCGCCGTAACATTCCAATCGATGGCACGAACATCATCCCCGAACTGGTATTGGCGTACTTCACTGAACGTCATACCGCGTCCTTTAAAAGACGTGTGGTATTCGCCCGAGAAGATATGATCGCTCAATCTCCGGGTTTTGATTTCGATTTTGCGGACTTTTTTGAGAAGTTCCTTGGTATCCATTTTGGTTGTTGGTTGTCGGTTATCGGTTGTTGGTTTTGTCCGGTCCGATTTTGGAAAGTTTTATAGCCGCCCGTTATTCCGACTCAAATCGTAAAAATTAAACCGGTCCATAACGGGAAATATTTACCTGATGATTGCCGACAACCGACAACCATCAACCGATAACATCATGGCACTTCAACTTCGTTAACGATCTTATTGATAATATCGACCGAGGTGATGTTCTCCGCTTCCGCTTCATACGTAATCCCGATCCTGTGGCGCAAAACATCGTGCACGACGGCACGCACATCTTCCGGAATCACATAACCACGGCGCTTGATGAACGCATAACATTTGGCGGCTGTGGCCAGGTTGATGCTTCCGCGCGGGGACGATCCGAAACTGATTAATGGTTTGAGGCTTTCGAGCCTGTATTTCTCCGGGTATCGGGTTGCGAAGATGATATCAAGAATGTATTTTTCGATTTTCTCATCCATGTAAACTTCGCGGACGGCCGCCTGGGCGCGCAAAATCTGTTCGATGGAAACAACCTGGTTTACTTTTTCATATGACCCTTTTAGATTCTGACGGATCACGTGGCGCTCTTCTTCCATCTTCGGGTAATCGATTACGGTCTTGAGCATGAAACGGTCAACCTGGGCTTCGGGAAGCGGATACGTTCCTTCCTGCTCAATCGGGTTCTGGGTGGCAAGCACAAGGAACGGCCTGTCCAGTTTAAACGTCGTATCACCAATAGTTACCTGTTTCTCCTGCATCGCCTCAAGCAAAGCCGATTGCACTTTGGCTGGGGCACGGTTGATCTCATCGGCAAGCACAAAATTGGCGAAAATCGGGCCTTTCTTGATAGAGAAATCGTTGGCTTTTATGTTGTAGATCATGGTTCCGACAACATCCGCCGGAAGCAAATCTGGTGTAAACTGAATGCGGCTGAAACTTCCGTGGATGGCCTGCGAAAGCGTATTGATGGCAAGGGTTTTGGCAAGCCCGGGAACTCCTTCGAGGAGAATGTGGCCTTGTCCCAACAATCCGATAAGCAAACGCTCCGTCATGTGTTTTTGACCTACGATGACCTTGCCCATTTCCATCATGAGCAGGTCGATAAAAGCGCTTTCCCTCTCTATTTTTTCATTGATCGCCCTGATGTCCAGAGCGGCGCTGGTATCTTCCATTTTGAGAAATAATTTAGTTAAATGCTTGCGTCTGGTAATTTGACGTCGCAAGGTGGAAATTTCTTCCATTTAGAATTGTTAACACCTCGTTAAAAAATGGCTGAAAGCCCTGTGATTAAGGCTTATTTGTGATTTTGTTTTTATAATTTTAAGACCATAAACAAACATCCCTTGAAAACAACTTTATCTCCTGTAATTTCAGGCACTATGAACTGGGGCGCCTGGGACAAAAAACTGTCTGCCGAAGAGATGGCGCATACCATCAACATTTGCCTCGAAAATGGAATTACAACTTTTGACCATGCCGATATTTATGGCGGCTACACCACCGAAGAAGAGTTCGGCCACGGGTTCAAAAAAAGCCGCATTGCACGTGAAAAAATCCAGCTTATTTCCAAGTGCGGCATCCAGCACGTCAACGGCACGCGCAACAACAGGATCAAGCATTACGATTACTGCAAGGATTATATTATCTGGTCAGTAGAAAATTCCCTCAAGAATTTGCAGACCGATTTTCTCGATGTCTTGTTGCTGCATCGGCCGAGCCCGTTAATGGTGGCAGATGAGATTGCAGAAGCCATCACAAAGTTGCAATCAGATGGAAAAATAATCGATTTCGGGCTGTCCAATTTTACGCCTTCCCAAACGGATCTGGTCAAACAGAAAATCCATGTTTCGTATAATCAGATACAATTTTCGGCGACGCATTTCACACCGATGCTTGACGGCTCGCTGGACCATATGCAAGTCAACGGAATCCGACCAATGGCATGGAATCCTTTAGGAACGGTTTTCCGTGAAGATTCCGAAAAAACACGTTGGATGAAACAACTTTTGGCCTCGTTGGTCCAAAAATATGAAGTAGGAGCCGATGTTTTGCTTCTAACCTGGATTCTAAAACATCCGGCAAAAATCCTCCCGATCGCGGGAACTGTTAATGTGGGGCGCATCCAGCAACTCATGAAAGCCACCCAAATCGAAATGGAACTTGAAGATTGGTTTGCGATATGGACGGAAAGCATGGGCGATAAAGTACCTTAAAAATTTAAATATGGAACCTGAAATTCAAGACCTGATTCGCAAAGCGTATTCTGCCTTTAACTCTCGGGATATCGACACCGCACTTTCCACTTTTGATCCCGAAATTGAATGGCCGAAAGCCTTTGAAGGCGGTTATGTGCAGGGTCATGAAGAAATCCGGGATTATTGGACAAGGCAATGGTTGGAAATAAATCCAAATGTTGAACCGACCCAGATACAAAAACGGCCCAATGGCGATTATGAGGTGACGGTGCATCAAACGGTTAAAGACCTTGATGGGAACGACATTTTCAATGGAACCGTCAAGCATATTTATACCATAAAGCACCATCTATTGCGCAAAATGGATATCGAACTGGATTAATATGAAAGCAGCACTTTAGGATGAGAACAATTTTAATAACCGGAGCCACGAGCGGAATCGGACGTGCGTGTGCGCGGATCTTTGCGAAAAACAATTTCAGGCTGGTCATTTGTGGCCGTCGCGAAGATCGCCTTGCGGAGTTGCACGATGCGCTTTCGCAACAAACCGAAGTACATTCTTTGACTTTTGATGTTCGGGACAAAAAAGCGGTTTCAGACGCCATTGGTTCTTTACCTGAACCCTTTTCAACAATTGACATCCTGCTCAACAATGCAGGAAATGCGCATGGTTTGGATGCGATCCAGAATGGGGATACCGACGATTGGGACGCCATGATCGACATCAACGTCAAAGGTTTGCTCTATGTTTCACGCGCGGTTATACCGGCAATGGTGGAAAGACGAAAAGGACATATCATTAACATCGGATCGATTGCCGGCAAAGAAGTCTACGCTAACGGAAACGTCTATTGCGCATCGAAACACGCCGTGGACGCGTTGACCAAATCGATGCTGATCGACCTCAACCCTTTTGGCATTAAGGTTGGCGCTATTCATCCCGGGATGGTTGAATCCGAATTCAGCGAAGTGCGATTTAAAGGTGATTCCGAACGCGCGGCCAATGTTTATAAAGGCTTGACTCCGCTTTCGCCAGATGATATTGCCGATACGATCCATTTTGTGGTTTCGCGACCATATCACATCAATATTTCTGATTTGGTGATATTGCCGACTGACCAGGCATCTGCCACGGTGGTAAAGAGGACGACGGATTCCTAGCCCCGATTGTAGCGTAAACCCCGCAGTAAAAACGGCTGGTTTTCGCGATTTGGGAAGCGACCAACGGAAGCTTTGTCCAAATCGCATAGAAAAGCGCTGTTTTGACGAGGCGTTGCAGCGGAAAGCGGGAGAAGCTCCAAAATTTAACATCATCAAAACTTGAGATTCGTTAAGTTGCGGCATGATTAATAAACGGCTCCTTATCAAGAATTTGCTTGCGCACAATGACGAGAGCAGTTTTTATGACAAGAAGCGTCAATTGAATTTGCATACCAAAGAAGGCAAGGCGAAGTTTTTAAAGCATATTTGCGCATTGTCGAATTCAAATCCTAACAACAATTCCTATATCGTTGTGGGGGTTGAGGATCAGGATAACCAGATTGTGGGCGATGATTTTTTTGACGACAGCCGGATTCAGAATCTTGTGAATGCCTTTTTGGAAAATCCTCCGAAAATCCAATATGAAAATGTGCCTTTTCCAAATTTAGCCAAGGATAAAGTGGTGGGCCTTGTTACAATTCGTCCGCAAACCAGAACTTCTTTTTTCAAGAAAAATATTCATGTAATCCCTGTAAATACGGCATTTTATCGTGTCGGGAGTAGTTCAATGCCCATCCAGGGGGAAGTTGAAAAGAGTTTTGCCAACACCAAAATCGTTCTCGATATTGAAAACAGCTCGCGAAATTCAATTGGTTACACACTTGATGGCGTTATGGATTTCATGCAAAACCGCCACCGCGATATTTCACCAAAATACAAAGTGTTCAAGGAACTTTTCGTGATTTGCTGGGCCGGCACCAAACGCAAAGTCAGGGATCGCACTTTTTTTTCGCGTGTAGACATTGAACTTATAAACGAACAGGTGAAACTATTTTATTCTGCTCTGGATGATGTTACTATAGAGTATGATGACGATTCTTTTACGATTACCGAATTTGTTGCATTGGGCCTGAATGACCGTACGAGCTATTATCCGCTTGAAATTCAAACTATAAAATTTTACGACAATGGGTATTATAACATTGACCGTCAGTTTCTGTTCGAGCCGCCACAGTTCAATCGTAAAATGTTGCACCATATCTACAATTCCAACTTAATCCTGATTGATAAACTTCAAAAAAAAATCGCGCTGTCCGGGCGGGAACAGCGCGATCTTGAAAATCTGGCTTCAACGTTAATGATTTGCTACCTGAACGGATTCGAGGATGCGAAACAAAAACTCATAGACGCGAAATCGTTGCTTAAATCTCAACCGAATCCCGCTGTTTATCTGTCATTTAAGGAAGCCATGCGGGTCCTGAGAAAAATGAAATATGACCGGATCTAAATAGCTATTTCTTTATCCCCCACTTCTTGCGTAGCGATTCGGGAATATTCCAGCTTTTCATAAAATCGGCACTGACAAGATAGTAGTTAACCGATACCCCGTTCTGCTTGGCCTTGTTGAGCAAAGCAATCCATTCAAAGGCTTTCTCATCGTTGAGCTTGCCGGAATACGTGGTAAATGTTATGAATACGGTGATGTCGGCGGGTTGTTTTACAAAATCTGGTTGTAACAGCTTCGTAAAGTTGCTTATGGTTCGGCTTGGTTCAGCGGGCCAATTTGAAAAATCTTTCAAATCTGAAATAAAGCTACCTACCTGGGCATTGCAATTCTCGGCTGTTTTTGGATATTCCACTGCGAACCCTTCAGCGTTGAAGAAATAGGCGTTCGGAAAACTCAGGTATTTTGCCTCAGACGCTGTAGCAAAGGCCATCAGGTTCCTAAAAACAAATACTTCTGTAGTATCCAAATTATAGGATTGCAAATAGGCATTCACCGAAGATGGTGTTTCCAGCCGGGGGCTTTTCACCTTCTTGATCTTCTTGGCCACCATACCGCATGACAAGCAAGTCAACAGCAAAAGAACTAAGCCATATTTCATTTTGATAAAGTTGATTAATTAAACGTGCAATTGTAGGTGTTTGTTTTCGAGTCAAATACAACAGGATATTTACCTTTTTTGATCGTATACGAACCAAATCCCAGTGCTCTCGAAGTTGCAGCCGGAACCGTAAAATCTTCTTCAATAAGCAGGACGTTGTTCGCAAGACTTGTTCTGTTGCGTGTCACGGTTTGTGGTGTCATCTTGATTTGCAATTTATTCATGTTGTTAAAGGCTTGTACAACATCGATAAATTCACTGATAGTGAAGTCAATGGTAAATTCACAAATTCCAAAACCTTTGCACTGCTTGGAGGGCCGCCCGAATTTAATATGGATGCGCTGGCTGTCTGCAGGAGCATCGGACTTTGTTTGTGCCTCTACAGGCAAGCTCAATAATAAAGAGGCTACGATACTGAAAAATAAAGTTTTCATGGCTTAAAAATTTAAAGTTAAAAATAATTTGATTGTTTCCGCGGAATGGTAAAGGTGCTTATTATGAGCAGACCGCAGGTACAGATTTTCTGTAGAAAATGTTAAATTGCTATGTAAGGCGTTTTCCATCAGATAAATTTAAAATACCGCATAATCAAGGAATCCCGTATTTTTGCATCCCATGAATAGAACTCTCGTTATAGGCGACATACACGGCGGACTTCGCGCCCTCGAACAAGCCTTTGATCGAGCCGGCGTAAACTCTGGCGACAAACTCATATTCCTGGGCGATTATGTCGACGGTTGGAGCGAATCCCCACAAGTACTCGATTATCTTATGGCACTTGCCCAAACCAACGAATGCCTGTTCTTGCGCGGCAACCACGATGATTTATTAATGGAGTGGCTCAAAGGCAAGGAGAACGAATTATGGCACCAGCACGGAGGGGAAGCAACCATTTTGGCGTATTCCGTGCTTCCGGATTCAGATAAACAAAGGCATGTGTCGTTCCTCAAAGACCTTCATAATTACCATATCGATGATCAGAACCGTTTGTTCGTGCATGCGGGATTCACAAATCTTCATGGCGTAACGCATGAATTTTTCCCACGTTTGCTGTTTTGGGAACGTACGCTCTGGGAAACGGCTCTGGCGCTGGATCCGAATATGTCAACTGAAAATTCCTCTTATCCCAAACGATTCAAGGTCTATAAAGAAGTGTACATCGGGCACACTCCCGTAACACGAATTGGTGAGGATACGCCCCAGCAGCGCGCAAACATCTGGAACATGGACACAGGAGCCGCGTTTAAAGGAAAATTGTCCGTGATGGATATCGATACCAAGAAATTCTGGCAAAGCGACAGCCTGCCGTCCTTATATCCTAACGAAACCGGAAGAAACAAATAGCTATGAAAAAGTTGATCTTCGCGTGCCTTGCCTTAATCGGTTCGGCCGCAATGGCGCAAAAACACGAGATAAAGTGGAATATTGGCAATACAATCATGCACGCTTCGGTAGAGGTCGGATATGAATATATGATCGACAACCATCAATCTGTAGGAGCCGAAGTCCTGTTCAACGACGTCTACAATTTGCGCATTGGTCGCCAGGCCACAGATTTTGACACGAACAGTTTTAAAATTGCCTATAGCTATTACACCGGCGAACGCAATGATGCCTTCCAGATTTCACCATTTATTCAGGTACGCACAGGTGAATACCAAAAATACGAAGACAGCCCGATTGTTGACATGGACAGTTTTATAGTCGGGATTGGACTTGGTTATAAGTGGAACATCAACGATAAATTTGTTTTCGGGCCTTATTTTACCGTCGGGCGGAATTTCAGCGAAGACGTAAACGACGAATTCAGTACGCCGGTTGAGATTGGCGTCGGATTTGGCATTGGTTACCGATTCTGATTTCAGACTCAGATTCCATTCGGGCAACCTACGGATCCTCCAATAAAAAATCCCAAATTTCAAGCGTTGATGACGGATGAAATTTGGGATTCTGTTCTCTAATACATTTTAAACGTGTCTAAGAAATCGCTCTAAGATTACAATGGCGTAAGCTCAAATGTGAGACTACGCGTATTGACATGGCAAGGATTTGCAGTCACCAAAAATCCATTTGTTTGTAACCCACTGTATCCTTGTTTTTGAACCGTAAACGTATAACTTCCGGCTCTTTCCCAAGCACCTTGAAAAACCGGGGGCTGGCTGTCTGAAATTAAATCGAGCACTTCAGAATACGCACCATCTTGTATTGTTATACTGACTCCGTCCGATAGAAACGCTCCCGTTTCGGCATCTTTTACTTTTACATTCACCCCTGCGATCACTTCGTCCGTACACTCAGAAAGCGCGATCTGGGTGTCATCCTCATCTTCACAGGTTGCGGCCATGAGTAGCGGAAAGCAGCACAAAATCAAGATCAGTTTTCTCATAATGTTGGGTTTTTCCAAATATACAATTATAGGTCGAATTTGATTCCTTGGGCCAAAGGCAATTTATCGGTGTAATTGATCGTATTGGTCTGGCGTCTCATGTAGACTTTCCAGGCGTCAGATCCTGATTCGCGTCCGCCGCCGGTTTCTTTTTCACCTCCGAAAGCGCCTCCGATTTCTGCTCCGGATGTCCCGATGTTCACATTGGCGATACCACAATCTGATCCTGCCACAGAAAGGAATCTTTCAGCTTCGCGCAGGTTCGTCGTCATGATTGCAGATGATAACCCTTGTGCAACCCCGTTTTGCAGATCGATCGCATTTTCGACTTCGCCTGAATACTTGACTAAGTATAAAATTGGGGCAAACGTTTCGTGCTGTACGATTTCGTAAGCGTTGTCGGCTTCGGCGATCGCAGGTTTCACGTAACAACCGCTTTCATAGCCTTCACCGGAAAGCACGCCGCCTTCAATCAGCAATTTGCCTCCTTGTTGCTTGACTTTTTCTAAAGCATCCGAATACATTTTGACCGCGGCCGTATCGATAAGTGGCCCGACGTGGTTGTTCTGGTCAAGCGGATTTCCGATGCGTAACTGGCCGTATGCCTTCACAATAGCGTCCTTCACTTGTTCGTAAACACTTTCGTGGATGATAAGTCGACGTGTTGACGTACAGCGTTGGCCCGCCGTTCCGACAGCACCGAAGACCGCGCCGATAACCGTCATTTTAATATCCGCGTCCGGTGTTACGATGATAGCGTTGTTGCCGCCGAGTTCCAAAAGCGATTTTCCAAGTCTTTCGGCCACCGTTTTAGCGACAATTTTACCCATTCGTGTTGAACCCGTTGCCGAAATTAAAGGAACGCGTGTGTCTTTTGACATTAATTCTCCAATAGTATAATCGCCGTTGATCAGGCATGAAATACCTTCCGGAAGATTGTTTTCCCTGAGGACTTCGGCTATGATATTTTGGCATGCAATGCCGCAGATTGGTGTTTTTTCAGATGGTTTCCAAACGCAAACATCACCACAGATCCAGGCCAGGGCCGTATTCCATGACCAAACGGCAACCGGAAAGTTAAAAGCCGAAATTATCCCGACGATTCCAAGTGAGTGGTATTGTTCGTACATCCTGTGTCCCGGGCGTTCGGAATGCATCGTAAGGCCGTGCAACTGGCGCGACAGACCAACTGCAAAATCACAGATGTCGATCATTTCCTGGACTTCTCCGTATCCTTCCTGAAGCGATTTGCCCATTTCATACGAAACGAGTTTACCGAGCGCTTCTTTGTGTTCGCGTAGTTTTTGTCCGAACTGGCGTACGATTTCACCACGTTGCGGAGCCGGCATCATGCGGAACGTTTTGAATGCAGCTTGCGCCGATCCTATGACTTTTTCGTAATCCTCTTTTGTAGATTGGCGCACTTTGGCGATCAATTGACCATCTACAGGTGAATAGCTTTCGAGGATGTCTCCTGAGGCGAAATTTTGGTTTCCCGTAGAAGTTCCGTCGTTTATGTCTTTGATTCCGAGTTGCGCCAAGGCTTGCTTGATTCCGAAATTATCGATAGCTGTTTCCATTTTTAAATAAATTTTTGCAAATATATCGTTTTCGTTTTGGTTGGGCGGTCGTTATTCGCTTATCGTTGTTTTACCAATAGGTAAATAGGGAAACGGATTAGCCGTGATAGCAGCGGCAGCCTTTTGCAAAAAACTGCCGGGTTTGCCATAAGGCCGCAGCGACCAAAGGAAGCTAGCGGGTTTTTGTGCAAACCCGGTTGTTTTTTAAAAAGCTAAAGCGGATAGCGCGAAAAGCTCCTACTCTTTAGAAACGAACCTTGGATCGGCTTCGAGTATGGTTCCGCATTTGTCGCAGGTGCGCAGTTCCAGATTGTTATAAAAATGCTGGAAGTGTGGTAAAAAGTCGTTTTCGATATCAGACAATTCAAAATATACCTCGTACAGTTTGTGGTTGCAGTTTTCGCAAAACCAAAGCAAACCGTCTGTAAATCCTTTGCCGGCGCGCACTCTTTCGATAACAAGACCTATCGAACCTTCAGACCGAACCGGAGAATGCGGCGTTTTGGATGGATGCAGATACATATCCCCGGCGTGCAACTCCATTTCTTTACGTTCCCCATTGTCCTGAACGATCACTTTAATGGAGCCTTCAAGTTGGTAAAAAAGTTCTTCGGTTTCATTATAGTGGTAATCTTTTCGCGCATTCGGGCCAGCAACGACCATGATAATGTAATCCTGTGAAAGCGGATAAACGTTTTTATTGCCAACGGGAGGTTTGAGCAGGTGTCGGTTTTCGTCAATCCATTTATTGAGGTTGAACGGTGGAGTTATGGACATGGATTAGAAAATTAGAAGATTGAGATAATTAGATGATGAATAGTGTGAATAAATTTACGGATTATACACGACTGTGGGATTATTTAATCACGTCAATGACGAGTTTCCAAAAAAAAGCGGGTCGTCATTATACGTCCCGCCAATTATCTAATTATCTAATTTTCTCAATCATCTAATTTTATTTCATCTCCTTAATCAAGTAAACATAAACCGGGAAGTGATCGCTGAATCCTGGCTCGGAAGTGGAATTTCGCAATGGATACCCTTTGTATTGGCCTGTAGTCTGGATCAGGAACGACTTGTTGTAGATTCCGGCTTTCCAGTATTTCCATCCTGTGGCTTTTTCGCTTGCCAATCCTTCTGAAACAATAATCTGGTCAAAAATATCCCCGGCGTCGCGGTAGAACAAAGTGGCTTCCCCGTTTTTCTGCATTTGCTCGAATGGGTTGTACATGTCGCCTTGCTTCAGTTCCGTCTTTTTAAGTTTGGCCCCGACGCCTTGCTTGACACTCTTATTATAAGGTCCGTCATTTAAATCGCCCATGGTAATAATCTTGGCGTTCGGGTTGATCTTGACAAGCGAATCAATAATGCGGCGGTTCAGGCGGCCTGCGGCTTCACGGCCCGGGCTTGATTTTTTTTCACCTCCGGAACGCGACGGCCAGTGGTTTACGATGATATGGATCTCTTCGCCTTCGAGTAAACCGGTAACCAGCAATTGGTCGCGGGTGTAAAGACGGTTGTCCGGACCGGCAATCTCTTTGTCGTCCTCGTCTTTTTCCGCCTTATCGCTTTTGGCCATTGCACTGCCATCTCTCATAATGAGCAAGGGAATGTTTTTGTAGCTGGTGGGTTTAAAGTATTTCTTCTGATAGAGGAATCCCACGTCAATTCCACGCTTGTCCGGTGAATCAAAATGGACGATGCCGTAGTCTTTGCCTACCATCTGATAATTCTTGACAAGATCCTCGAGCACGCGGCGGTTTTCGATCTCGGAAACACCGATCATTACCGGGGATTCCTTCTGTTGTTCGTTCGTCCCTATATTAGGTATAACGCGTCCCAGGTTGTCGAGCTTCTTTCTGTACTTTTTCGAGGTCCAACCCCTTGAGGGTAAGTACTCTTCGTCATTATTGGTTCCTTTAATTGTGTCGAACAGGTTTTCGACGTTATAAAACGCTACCGTATGCATTTTATACTGTTTTGCCTGCGCTTTAGCGGAAGTTATTGCGAATAACACAATGAAAACGGCAATCAATCTTTTAATCGTCATAAATCGAATATTAATTTAAGGTCAAGTTTGATACAAAACTTGCGCCAAAAGTAAATAATATTATTAAAAGCAGTACATTTGCCCGCTTTAAGTTTTTATTAAGGCGCTGACACTGAATTAATTTTAATTTTTTATATGAGAAAACTTGTCCTTAGCGTCCTTCTCTCTATGCAGGCGCTTATCGCATTTTCACAGGCTACTACTGGTTTGACCGGGAAAGTTGTGGATGCAAAATCGCAACGCCCGATGCAAAATGTCGAGGTAAGTGTGGCAAACACCAATCTCACCGGACTCACCGATATTAACGGTTTGTTCACATTCAATGAAGTGGCTGTCGGAGAACAGATAGTCCGCGTCAGGAGTACTGGTTTCAAAGACCAGATCATTCCCGTTAACATTGTTCAAAACAAGCTGCTTGACATTGGCATGGTTGTGCTTGAGGAAGACATTACTTCTGAACAGCAACTGAGCCTAATCACCATCACCGAGAACGATCTTGGGGATGACAACTCAGGTTCTGAAACTACAGCCGGATTACTTCAGGCGACGCGCGACCAGTTCCAGCAATCGGCGGCGTTCAACTGGGGCCAGGCCCGTTTCCGTATCCGTGGTTTTGACAATGAATATGGTGTGACCATGATAAATGGTGTCACTATGAATAAGATATATGACGGACGTCCACAATGGAGCAACTGGGGCGGATTGAACGATGCAACGCGCAACCAGGAATTCACAATGGGCTCTGCTCCTTCTGATTATACGTTCGGAAGCATATTGGGAACGCAGGAAATCAACACGCGTGCTTCCATTTACCGTCCGGGAACCCGCATCTCGTTTTCGGGAACCAACACCAATTACAGCTGGAGAGCCATGGGCACACATGCTTCAGGAATGGATAAAAATGGGTGGTCTTACGTAGTTTCCGCTTCACGTCGTTGGGCACAGGAAGGCTATTTCGAAGGAACAGATTACGATGCTTTTTCAGTATTTGCAAGTGTTGAAAAACGATTTA
>Ga0265780_10007153_pt1 | contig 13731 bp, 11 predicted proteins | sample P1T30metagenome_FD_192432 | JGI IMG/M metagenome (GOLD analysis project Ga0265780, IMG submission 192432) | Plant litter microbial communities from East Loma Ridge, Irvine, California - P1 T30 | ecosystem: Environmental > Terrestrial > Plant litter > Unclassified | place: USA: California... | reverse complement strand
GCCGCCACCCCGTCGACACCCAGGTCGAATCGATCGCGGGCTACCTGGCGGGCAAGCGCGTGCTCGTGACCGGCGCCGGCGGCTCGATCGGCAGCGAACTGTGCCGCCAGATCGCCAAGTTCGGCCCGTCCGAGCTGATCATGCTCGACCGTGACGAGACCGGCCTGCAACAGTCGCAGTTGTCGATCTCGGGCAACGGCCTGCTCGACACGAGAGAGGTCGTGCTCGCCGACATCAGGGACCCGGAGGCGCTGCGAGCGATCTTCGCGGACCGTCGACCCGAGGTGGTCTTCCATGCGGCGGCACTCAAGCACCTGCCGATGCTCGAGCAGTACCCGGACGAGGCGTGGAAGACCAACGTGCTCGGCACGCAGAACGTGCTGGACGCCAGCAAGGCGGTCGGGGTGACGACCTTCGTCAACATCTCGACCGACAAGGCCGCGAACCCGACGAGCGTGCTCGGGCACTCTAAGCGGCTCGCCGAGCGGTTGACCGCTTGGGCCGCGGACGAGACCGGTGCGCGCTACCTGTCGGTGCGGTTCGGCAACGTGCTCGGCAGCCGCGGGTCGATGCTGCCCGTGTTCACGTCCCTGATCGAGGCCGGTGGCCCGCTGACCGTCACACACCCCGACGTGACGCGGTTCTTCATGACCATCCCCGAGGCGTGCCACCTCGTGGTGCAGGCCGGTGGCATCGGGGCGCCCAGCGAGGTTCTCATCCTCGACATGGGCGAGCCCGTGCGCATCCTCGACATCGCCGAGCGGATGATCGCCATGTCGGGCAGGGACATCGGCATCGTCTACACCGGTCTGCGCGAGGGCGAGAAGATGCACGAGGAACTCGTCGGCCTCGGCGAGAGCGACAACCGTCCCGTCCACCCGAAGATCTCGCACACTGCCGTGCCCGCTTTGCACCCGTCTCAACTCGACGGCGTACGCGCTCACTCGGGCCCGTGGACCGTAGATCTCACTCTCAACCCGAAACAGGAAGTACCCGAGTGACCGAACGGATCTACATGAGCTCGCCCGACGTGGGCGAGCTCGAGCAGCAGTACGTCCTGGCGGCCATGGCCGGCGGCTGGATCGCTCCCCTGGGCCCGGACGTCGACGCCTTCGAGCGCGAAGTCGCCGAGCGGGTCGGGGTAGGGCACGGCGTGGCCCTCAACTCAGGCACGTCGGCCCTGCACGTCGCTCTCGTCGCCTGGGGCGTGGGACCGGGTGACGTCGTGCCCACGTCGTCGATGACCTTCGCCGCGACGGCGAACGCCATCGCCTACACGGGCGCCGAGCCGTACTTCGTCGACTGTGACCCCGAGACCGGCAACATGGACCCGGTCCTGCTCGCCGGTGTTCTCGACGAGCTCACGGCCTCGGGCGAACGAGTGGGCGCGGTCGTGCCCGTCGACCTGCTGGGCAAGGCCGTCGACTACACCGCCATCACCGAGGTCACCGATCGACACGGCGTGCGACTGCTCGTCGACGCAGCGGAGTCGCTCGGCGCATCTCATCGAGGACGTGCCGCCGGATCGTTCGGCGATGCGTCCGCGGTCTCGTTCAACGGCAACAAGATCATGACGACATCGGGCGGCGGCATGTTACTGACGGACGACGGAGACCTGGCGCAGCGTGTCCGTTACTTGTCGACGCAGGCCCGACAGCCCGTCGCCCATTACGAGCACACCGAGATCGGCTATAACTACCGTCTCAGCAACCTGTTGGCGGCCCTCGGACGGGCACAGCTGACCCGACTCGACGAGATGATCGCTCGGCGCCGGGAGATGCGTGAGCTGTACGCCTCGCTCTTCGCCGGGGTCGAGGGTGTCGAGATCTTCGGTCGCGACGGCGACGAACTCGACAACGTGTGGCTGACGTCGATCCTCGTCGACCGTTCGGTCACCGGATGGGCGCCGGCCGATCTGTCGGCCTGGTTGGCCGAGGTGCAAATCGAGTCGCGACCGTTGTGGAAGCCCATGCACCTGCAGCCGGTCTTCGCGTCGGCTCGTGCGCGAGTGACGGGCGCCTCAGATCGACTCTTCGAGCGCGGGCTGACGTTGCCGAGCGGTTCGGCTCTCGATGCCGGACAGCGGGAACGCGTCCAGGCCCGCATCCAGTCCTTCTTGGACGCCGCATGAAGGCAGGGCTCGCAGATCGAATCGCCAAGCGTGCGCTCGACGTCGCCGTCGCCGGTGTCGGGTTGATCGTCACCGCCCCCGTCCAACTCGTGTTGGCCGCCGTCATCGCCCGACGCCTGGGGCGGCCGGTGCTGTTCGTCCAAGCTCGCCCGGGCAAGGGCGCCAAGGTCTTCGACCTTGTCAAGTTCCGCACCATGTTGCCCGTCGACGAGGCCCGCGGCCTGGTGACGGACGAGGACCGCATGACCGCTTTCGGAGCCACCTTGCGCTCGACGAGCCTTGACGAACTACCCACGCTCTGGAACGTCATGCGAGGCGACATGAGCCTCGTCGGACCGCGCCCCTTGCTTGTTCGCTATCTCGAGCGCTACTCCCCCAGGCAGGCTCGCCGTCACGACGTCCGCCCCGGCGTGACCGGACTCGCCCAGGTCAACGGCCGCAACGCGATCTCGTGGGCGGACAAGCTCGAGCTGGACGTGCGCTACGTCGAGACCAGGTCGTTCGTAGGTGATCTGCGGATCCTCTTGTCTACGGTGAGGAAGGTCCTCCGTCGGGAGGGCATCACGGACTCGACCTCGGTGACGTCGGCTGAATTCGTCGGCAACGGGGGCGTGCTCCATGAGCATTGACATCGTCGTCGTCGGGGCTGGCGGTTTCGGGCGCGAGACGCTAGATGTCCTGGACGCCATCGAGAAGCAGTCCCCGGGGAGTTGGCATGTCGTCGGTGTCGTGGATGACGCCCCCTCCGAGTCCGCCCTCCTTCTCCTCGCTCGACGCGGCATCCGCTGGTTGGGCCCTCTTGCCGAATGGCTGCTCACGAGCCCGTCAGCGGCCTATGTCATCGCGGTCGGTTCGCCATCGAGTCGAGCCCAGATCGCTGATCAGATCGGTTCGCATGGCCTCACCGCCGCAACAGTCGTTCATCCCCGAGCTGAGATCGGCACTCTGACGAGCGTGGGTGAAGGGTCGGTCATTTGTGCCGGGACTCAAGTGTCGACGGGCGTTGAGATAGGTCCGCACGTGCACCTCAATCCAAACTCGACGATCGGGCACGACGCTCGGCTGGAAGCCTGCGTCTCGGTGAATCCAGGCGCAATCATTTCAGGAGGTGTCGTCATCCTGGACGAAAGTCTGGTCGGCGCTGGTGCCGTGATTCTGCAGGGCCTCCAAGTGGGTCGTGGCGCGACGGTCGGTGCCGCTGCCTGCGTCACGCGTGATGTACCGGCCTTAACCACCGTGAAAGGTGTTCCCGCACGATGACCGAGGATCGACGCCGGCCACACCTGTGGTTCGTCAACCACTACGCCGTGCACCCGGACGTCCATGGCCGAAGCGGACGTCATTACAGGCTGGCTCAGCACCTCGAGAGCCTCGGTTGGCGTGTCACTGTCATCGCGGCCAGCACAGATCACCCGAGCGGACGTCAGCTATCTGCCCACGGTGCCACGCTGGGTGGTGACGAACACGGCCCCCTCTTCCGCCTGCTCAAGGCGCCTGCGTACGAGAAAGGGGGTTTCAGTCGAATCATCAACATGGTCACGTTCTCGGCGCGACTCCTCGCCTTGCGAAACCTCGATGCCCCTGACCTCGTGATCGGAAGTACGGTTCATCCGCTCGCGGCTTGGGCTTCGTCCACCGTGGCCCGGCGCAAGGCGGTCCCTTTCGTCTTCGAGACGCGTGATCTTTGGCCAGAGACTCTCATCGACATGGGGGCGATCACGCGCCGCCATCCGTTGGCCCACATTCTCAGGTGGATCGAGAAGAGAACCATCGAGCGATCGCAGCTGGTCATCTCACCTCTTCCCGGGGTGGGTGACTATCTCAAAGCCTGGGGCCACGATGTGCCATTCGTCTGGATCAGCAACGGTGTCGAGCCCGGCGAAGCGTCTGCGCCGCCTGCCGACGACGTGGCCGGCCCGACTTTCACCTACTTCGGCTCGATAGGTCGAGCCAACGCTGTCGACACGTTAGTAGAGGCCTTCGAGTTGTACCTCGCCAGGGGTGGAAGCCCGCATGCGCGGCTCCGACTGGTGGGTGACGGGGCCGACTTCGACGAGATCGAGCGCCGGGCCACGACGTCGCATTGGGGGTCTCAGATGCAATTGCAAGGTGCTGTGCCGCAGTCTCAGCTCACGCAGATCTCAGCTGACAGTGACGCACTCATTGCCAACATGCTCGATCTGCCCCTCTACAAGTACGGAATATCGCTGAACAAGCTGTTCGAATACCTCTCTGCCGCCCGTCCGATCATCTTCGCTAGCAACGCGTCCAACAATCCGGTCGCGGATGCCTCCGCGGGATTCGTGGTCCCCGCAAACGATGTCTCGGCGATCGCCGAAGCGATGCAGCAGCTGCAAGACACCCCCGCCGCCGAACGAGCCGCAATGGGTTCGCGCGGTCGAGAGTACGTCAAGAGAGAATACGACTACTCGGTCCTCGCCCGGCGCCTGTCTCGGGCCCTGGTCCCCCTTTTGGAGCCGAAATCGGCGACTCATACCGCCCCAACTACGCCTCCGAATTGATAACCATGACTCGACAACGCAACCGCGTCGCACACGTCTCTTCCGCACACCCTTGGACCGACAACCGAGTGCATCTTCGTGAGGCCGTGTCTCTTCACGACGCGGGATACGACGTCGTCCTCATCGCGGTCGAGTCGAGCGAAAAAGCCCAGCTCTCCTCGGTCACAGTGAAACTCATTCCTCGACGGACGCGTCTCCGGCGTTTGACCATCAGCAGCCTGCAGGCCGTCTTTCTCGCCATAAGGTCGCAGGCGTCAGTCGTACATCTGCACGATCCCGAACTCATCTGGGCTATCCCGGTGCTTCGCACGCTGGGGCGTAAGGTCATTTTCGACGCCCACGAAGACCTGCCCTCTCAGATCATGGACAAGCATTACCTGCCCAAGCCTTTGCGCAGTGCTGTCGCTCGAGCTGCCGGAATTCTCACCCTCGTCGCGTCGTCGAGTGACCACGTGATCGCCGCGACCGAGACCATTGCCCGCAGGTTTCCCGCCGCAAAGACCACGGTCGTGAAGAACTACCCGAGACTGCGACAGCAAGACACCGATCTCCCTACCTTGGACGACCGTCCCCTGCACGTGGTCTACGTCGGAGCCATCAGCGACACTCGTGGCGCTCAAGTCATGGCTGCTGCCGTGGACGACGACGCCTTCCCTTCCGACTGGAAATTGAGTCTCGCCGGTCACTTCGTGCCTGCGAGCACGGCCGACCTGTTCTCGAACGGCCGGCATGTGGAGCACACCGAAGTGCACGGCAAGGTGTCGCCCGCCGAAGCACGCGACCTCCTCGTCCAGGCCCGCGTGGGACTCGTCGTGCTCCAGGACACAGTGGCGTACCGGGACTCCCTTCCGACGAAGATGTTCGAGTACATGGCCGCCGGCTTGCCGGTCATAGCGTCCGATTTTCCCCTCTGGCGCTCCATCCTCGAGCCTCTCGACTGCGCGACCTTCGTCGACGAGACTTCATCCGAGGCCGTCGCCGCTGCGGTATCCCAGTACGCCACAGACTCCGAGCTACTCCGTCGACACGGGGAGAACGCGAGATCGGCGGCTCTAGTCGACCTGAACTGGGCCAGCCAAGAGGATCATTTACTCTCGGTCTACGCCTCGGTGCTCGACACGCGAAGTTGACAAGGCTTGGCTTCGGAGACTTTATCTACAGGTGATTTGATGTGGCCGGTACAACCCCTTTGCAAGATACTTCTTGCACACAGGTGAGTCGGCCCGTCCGCCGTCCTCCCTCGCCCTCTAAGAAGATGCTCCGACAAGGGCACCCGGCGAGTTGCTTCGAGATTTTCGTCGCAGGCCCCATCCGGTCCGTGGGGCGATCGCTACGACGATCAAAGCGACGACGAGCCCGTGAGACAGCATCGCTGTGAGGACGGCCGAGTTCGACAACGCAATTGTCGGCATCAGTACGACGAGGCCCGCAACAGCAGCTGGCAATCCGAAGGCTGCTCTGTCCAGGAACCGGAGGTAGATAGCGAGGACGATCCCTGCCCCGACCAGCCCTGCCCATCCGAAGTTCGCGAAGCCGTCCGCGAAGACGTTCGCGTTCGCCGCTGTATCCGCGGAACCGATGAGCCACTCGCCGATAACGCGTGGGGGCGACAACGTATAGGGATAATCAACGAACTGCCGCAGGACCGAGTGCCCCAGATGTGCCTGCGGGTTGTCCGAGAAGAAGGATACATATGCCGATGAGAGAAGCCCAGGCGTGAAGAGGAACCTACGCGAAAAGAGCGATGTCCAGAGGTTCGTCCCCTGAAGTTCGTCCGCCAAAGCTGACACCGTAATGAGCGCTACGGTACCCCACACGAAGACTGCCGCGCGAGGCCGCAAATTTTTTCTGAAGAGCAACGCAACAACGAGAATGGCGGGCAGTGAGAAGAGAACGGTCTTAAAGCCCGTGCCCGAGTAGAGCACAAGTTGCCCAACGATGCCCAAAATAATAGGCAGCGCCCGACGTGAATAGATACCACGGGCTAATATGACTGGGTTTATGACGTTTGCTTGGGTGCTGACAAGGTAACCCAGCACACCCCCTCCACCCAGTGCAGCGGAGTATTCATCGCGTACCGAGTAGACCTCAAGGAGGGAGATATACCTCAGGCTAAGTCCAGTCGTGGCGGCCATGAGCACATAGGTGACGAGGGAGAAACCGCCAAGGAGCAGCCAAAACGTGGTCGGTGAAACAGCGATTCTTGACGGAAGAGAACGCGCAGGCCTCCTGAGGAACAAGGCAATCGCTATGTACGTCACAGCGATTGCAGCGCTGAGGCCGAGGCTTCGCCAGCCCTCCAGGAGGCCGACGTATGGCGACATAAGGATGGAGGGTCCCATGCACACGACGAACAATACCCATATAACAAGATCTGATGGACGCTTGATTCGCCTTGGTAACGCGATGGCAACAAGTGCCGCTAGTACCCAAGTTAAGAAAACGATCTCAAGCGGCGGCGAGGTGTAACGATAGCCCAGATAGGCGAACGGCTCGGTGACAATATTCTTGTATACCCAGTGGAGTGCGAAAGCATATACCGCGACTGCTAACGGAAGCGAGACGAACTCTCGTACAGGAAAACCGTGACGCTTATTGGTCGTCATCGGGTCCTCATACCCTGGACCTTAGCCCACGTGTTCGAACCGGACCCCACTCCCCAGGAATGGCGGTGATCTCGGTGCTCAGTTGGTTCGACTGTCATCTGACACTCCCAAGTCATACAGTCTCATACTTCTGCGTATGAGGACGAAAAGAACCACGTACGTTAAAGATTGAACGCTGGCGAGAAGCACAACGGCTGTCGTCAGAGAGGCGCCTAGGTATGCGGCAGCAGAAATCACTCCGAGGACGATGGCTGAGCGAGCCACATCCCAAGAAAGCTGGACCTTCGTTCGGTCGACGAGCAGCAGCACACGGCTAACGGGCACCACCACCAACTGGAGTGCATATGTCAGGGCGAAGATGCGTGCGTACTGGCCCGCGCTCCGCCATTCTTCCCCGAAGACAGCTGAGAAGACCGTCGGCCCGCCCACGATGATCGCAACGAGCGGCAGAACGACAATGAGAGCTAGGAAGAACTCGGTTCGGTTCAGCAAGGGTCCAATGCGTGCACGTCGACGAATGAGGACACCAAGAGAGCCCTCGACGTATTGAGCTGTAGCGTCAGCGATGATGCCGACAGGGGCAGCCAGGACGCGCATCGTCAACGCAACGAAACCTATCTCGTAAACCCCGTAAGCGGCCGTCAACACAAGGATGGGCGCCTGAAGCCCCACGACGTTGAGCAACGAGGACCACGTGGAGACGAGTGGCAGTCGGCGGAATCTTGCTGAGGCCACTGCGAACATGCGGCCCGGAGGGATGGGCTTTGTACGTGGAACAAGTTCCGTAACGGGTTTGCGGACCCTCACCGCACCACCCACCGCAAAGATCCGACCGACAGCTGTTCCGAGGGTGAGCCCCAAAGAACCACCGACGCTTGCCAACCCCATCAGGATGTTGAAAGCGACCTGAGCCCATCCCTGCATCGCATTCCGGATACCAAGGCGGCCATAAGCTTGGCGGCGGGTGAGCGTGCTCGAGTAGATCTTGAAGAGCGCGATGGCCATGACGGTGACGGGGATCAACCACCAGTCTCGCGTCAGGAACGGTGCACTGAAGGTCGTCGCCAGCCAGTCTCTCGAAAGCCAGGCCACGAGCGCCAGCACGCTGGATAGGACAACGGCAGAGGCCAGAGCGAGCCACACGAGCGACCTGGCGATTCCCGGGCTCCGGGGCACGACGACAGCACGTTCCCAATTCAACGTGACCACGGCCCCTCCGATCGCTGAGAGGGACGTGATCACGGCCAGAGATCCGAAATCTGCGGCGTCATAGAGCCTGGTGAGCAAGGGCGAGGACAGGACGATGATGCCTTGACCGGCAATGCTGCCGGCCAGGATGAGAGCGACACCACTTCTCAGCCGCGTGGGCAGGCGAAATTTGGCTTTTGGCAACGACCTGTTCTCACCTCCTGAATGTTCCACGCTGATGCTTGTGCCGGTTTTACCGGCTCCGGGTCAGACGGCGGTGCGATTAATGTCGCCAGAGCGCGCGGCCGCGCCATCACCCAATCGGACGAACGTTGCCTCGCCCCAGGCCCCCGAATCAAGACCCCGTCGACCGTCGATCACGGTGCGCACGCCGGGCGCCTGCTCGTGGCTCCAGTTCTGGTAGACCTCGTGATCCGCCTGCAGGACGAGCGCGTCAGCGGCCTGTCCCTCCTGGAACGACTCGAATCCGTACGCCGCCAGCTCATCGGATGTGTAGAGGGGGTCATTGACGAGCACACGAGCCCCTCGTGCCCTCAGTGCATCGACGGCATCGAAGATGCCCGAGAAGGCTGTCTCCTTGACGCCACCGCGATAGGCGGCCCCGAGGACGGCGACGGTCTCGTCCGTCAGGTCTCCGTGGAGCGCCGCCAAGGCGTCGATGGTACGAGCGGGCATCGCAGCGTTCGCAGCACGGGCTGCGCGGACGATGGTGGCCTCGGGATCGTTCCAGAGGTAGAGACGCGGGTAGACCGGGATGCAGTGCCCTCCGACGGCGATGCCGGGCCGGTGGATGTGGCTATAGGGCTGCGAGTTGCACGCGTCGATCACTGCGTGGACGTCAATGCCCACGCGATCGGCATACAGCGCGAACTCGTTCGCGAGTCCGATGTTGACGTCCCGGTAGGTCGTCTCGGCAAGCTTCGCGAATTCGGCCGCTTCCGCGCTGCCCAGGTCCCAGACGCCGTTCGCCCGCGGCAGATCGGCGCGCTCGTCGAAGTCGAGGACGGCCTCGTAGAACTCTCGAGCCCGACGCGCACCCTCGACGCTCAGCCCGCCGATCAGTTTCGGGTACTTGCGCAGATCGCTGAAGACGCGCCCGGTCAAGACACGTTCGGGTGAGAACACGACGTGGAAGTCCGTGCCTTCGGCGAGTCCACTACCTTCAGCCAGCAGTGGAACCCATCGGTCTCGGGTGGTGCCGACAGGCAGGGTCGTCTCGTACGAGACGAGGGTTCCCGGGGTCAGGTGCTCGGCGATCGACCGCGTGGCGGAGTCCATCCACCCGAAGTCGGGTCGCGCTTCGTCGTCGACGAACAGCGGCACGACGACGACCACGACGTCGCTGTCGGCGATGGCATCGCCGTAGTTTGTGACGGCCTTGAGCAGCCCGCGAGGCACCACGTCACGCAGTGCGTCGGCGAGACCGTGTTCGCCAGGGAACGGCTCGACAGCGTCGTTCACCAGATCCACGACCCTCTGGTCGATGTCGACGCCCGAGACCGTGTGGCCCTTGGACGCGAACTGGACCGCGAGGGGCAGGCCGATCTTTCCGAGGCCGACGACGGAGATGTTGAGGACGTTCTTGCTCATGGGTCGTTCCCGTTCAGATGGTGATGGCGGTGGAGGTGCGCGACGCTTCGACGACCGCTTCGGCGACTCGGAGCGTGTCGAGCCCGTCCCGCAAAGTGACAATGTCGTTCGCGCGACCAAGGATGGCGTCGCGGAAGGCTTCGTGCTCGACGAGCAACGGCTCCCGCTTCGTCAGGGCATAGCGGACCATCTCGCCTTCGGACACCCCCCGGAACGCGGCGATCGAATCCCAGCTCGTCGACACGGTTCCGTTGGCGAAGAAGGTTAGGTCGGCCGTGATGGTGTCGGCGACGAACGTTCCCTTCTCCCCCGTGACCGTCGTGACGCGCTCTTTCAGCGGCGAGAGCCAGTTCACGAGGTGGTTCGTGACGATGCCGTTGCGAAGGCGACCCGAGACAGACACGAGGTCTTCGTTGGGGCGGCCGCTGCGATGAGCACTCTGGGCGAAGATGGTCTCGAATCCGCTCTGTGCCAACCAGGCCGTGAGGTCGATGTCGTGCGTGGCCAGGTCCTTGACGACACCGACGTCCGCGATCCGGGCAGGGAAGGGACCCTGCCGCCTCGTGGCGATCTGGTAGACCTCGCCGAGATCGCCTGCCGCGATGCGGGACCGGAGGCTCTGCAGGGCGGGGTTGTAACGCTCGATGTGCCCCACGGCACCGACCAGGCCCGCGGCGTCGAAGGCCTCGACCAGTCGCCGGCCGGCGTCGACGTCGTGCGCGACGGGTTTCTCGATCAGGCAGTGGACCCCTGCCGCTGCCAGGGTCAGACCGATCTCTTCGTGGAAGATCGTCGGCACCGCGACCACGGCCGCGTCGATGCCGTGCTCGATGGCCTGCTCGACGGTGGTGAACAGGGGAACACCCGGGCCGAGCGCCCCGTGTGTGTCTCCTTGGGCGTCGACGGCCGCGACGAGTTCGACCCCATCCACTCCCCGAAGCACCCTCGCATGATGGCGGCCCATCATGCCCAGTCCGACCAGAGCGACCTTGATGACCGCCCCCATCATGCACCTGCCGTGGCGAGGGTGTTCACGGCGTCGACGATGCGATCGATCTCGGTCTCGTTGAGCGACGGGTGCACGGGGATCGAGAGCACCTCGCGTGCTGCCTTCTCGGTCTCCGGAAGATCGACACCGCGCGCGAAGGACGGCAGTCGGTGGTTCGGCACGGGGTAGTACACGCCGCTTCCGACAGCGAATTCGCTCTTGAGCGCTGCCGCGAAGCCGTCTCGGTCGTCTTCGACACGGATCGTGTATTGGTGGTAGACGTGACCGGCGCCTGCAGCAACGGGAGGCGTGACCACTCCCCGGAGCCGGCGATCGAACTCGGCCGCATGGGCCCGACGCGATTGCGTCCATCCGGCCAATTTGCGGAGTTGCGTCCTACCGATGGCGGCGTGGAGGTCGGTCATGCGCATGTTGAAGCCCACCAGCTCGTTCTGGTACTGGCGGTCCATCCCCTGGTTGCGCAGCAGGCGGATCGTCCGTTCGACAGTCGCGTCGTCCACGGTGAGCATGCCGCCCTCTCCCGAAGTCATGTTCTTTGTGGGGTAGAGGCTGAACGCCCCGAACACACCGAACGTGCCGACTTGCTTGCCGTCCCACGTCGCACCGTGCGCTTGGGCTGCGTCTTCGAAGATGCGGAGGCCCTTGTCCGTGGCGAGGGCCGAGAGGGCGGTCATGTCGGCAGACTGCCCATAGAGGTGCACGGGCATCACTCCGACCGTGCGATCCGTGACGAACGACTCGACAGAGGCTGCATCGAGACAGAACGTCGCGGGGTCGATGTCGGCGAAGACGGGCGTCGCTCCGGTGAGGGCAACGGAGTTCGCCGTGGCCGCGAACGTGAAGGACGGGACGATGACCTCGTCACCAGGCCCGACTCCCGCAGCGAGGAGGCCCAGGTGGAGGGCGGAGGTGCCCGAGTTGACCGCAACCGATGAACGACCGCGAGCCAGCTCGGCCGAGAACTCCTGCTCGAAGGCAGCGACCTCCGGCCCCTGTGCCAACATGCCGGAACGGAGGACGGCGTCGACCGCCTCACGCTCGTCGTCACCGATCAGCGGGCGTGCGGACGGTATGAATTCCATGGTCATTTCGTGATCTCCATCAGCACGCCATCGCGCTCTTCGTATCGTTCTCGAGTCGTCTCGTCGAGCCAGGCGGTGCCCTCGGTGACCAGCCGACGACCACTCTTGCCCACCCACCCGATGCGTCGGGCGGGAACGCCGACGACCAGTGCGTGGTCCGGCACGTCTCGCGTGACCACTGCACCGGCTGCGACGGTGGCCCAGCGTCCGATCGCCACCGGGGCGACGCACACGGCGCGGGCGCCGATCGATGCACCCTCCGAGACGGACACCCCTGTCGGTGTCCAGTCGTCCGCACCCTTGGCCGAACCATCCGCATTGACGGCCCGGGGGTAGGTGTCGTTCGTGAAGATCACACCGGGCCCGACGAACACGCCGTCAGCGAGTACCGCGGGGGCGTAGAGCAGGGCCGCGTTCTGCACCTTGCATCGGTCGCCCAAGCGCACGCCCTCGTCGATGTAGGCCGCGCGACCGACGACGCAGTCGAGGCCGATCACGGCGTGCTCGCGCACTTGGGCCAGGTCCCAGATCTTCGTACCCGAACCGATCCTCGAGGTCGGGTGGACTTGTGCCGAGTCGGCTATGAAGCTCATCGGCCAGAACCGGTCGGTGGTAGGCGAGCAAGGCTTCCCCCTGTCGCGACGGCTTCGTTCATGTGCACTGGCTTTCTCTTGAGGTGACGGCGCCTAGGTGGTGAGAAACGACGAGGGCCGACTGATGCCGAGAGGACCGACCAAGTCGTCGACGGACGCTGCCGGATCAGTTCTGCGCGATCGGCAGGGTGTTCAACGAGTCGTTGGCCAGAGCGACCTTGACGGCGTCGAGGCCGGGCTGGTCGACGTTCACGATGGACTGGCCGCCCACCGAGCCGGTGCCAGCGGTCGGCACGGTGAAGAAGTGCATCTTCGATGCGTCGATCGACCGCAGACTGACGCCGAGCGAGGCGATCGTTCCGATGTCGAATTCTTCGTCGACTGTGAGGTACGGCGACATCGCGGTGACGAAGGCCGACACCTTACCCGGATCGGTCAGGGTCGAGCGACTGAGGATGGTATTGGCCAGACCCTTGACGAACGCCTGCTGGTTCTTGACCCGGGTGAAGTCCGCATCCGCGAACGCGTAGCGCTCACGGACGAACGCAAGCGCCGCGTCGCCTTCGAGTTTGTTGAGTCCGGCCACGTAGGAAAAGCCGGCCTTGGTAGAGAAGGCCTGCGGCGAGAACACGTCCACCCCGCCCAGCGCCGTCGTCATGCCCTTGAAGCCTTCGAAGTCGATGATGGCCACGTGGTCGATGCGGACGCCGAGCAGCTGCTCGACCGTCTGCACGGTCAGGGGTGAGCCGCCGTAGGCGAAGGCCGCGTTGATCTTGTTCGAGCCGTGGTCAGGGATCGGCACGTAGAGGTCGCGCATGATCGACATCACGTAGACGTTCTCGCGGTCCGCGTCGACGTGCAGCAGCATCATCGAGTCGGTCCGCTGGTCCGACGACGACGGGTCGTCGATGGTCGTCGCGTCGGCCCGGGAGTCCGAACCCATCAGCAGGATGTTCATCGCCCCGTCGGGTGCCGGCGCCGGACGCGTC
>Ga0265780_10007152_pt1 | contig 13739 bp, 13 predicted proteins | sample P1T30metagenome_FD_192432 | JGI IMG/M metagenome (GOLD analysis project Ga0265780, IMG submission 192432) | Plant litter microbial communities from East Loma Ridge, Irvine, California - P1 T30 | ecosystem: Environmental > Terrestrial > Plant litter > Unclassified | place: USA: California... | reverse complement strand
GCACGGTCGATAGATTGGGAGTGTCCTGTTGGATGGAGGGAAGGGCGTCAGAGGCAAAAGAAGGGTTGTGAACAGGTGAGGTTGCCGTTGGCGGGTGCAGCCGCTAGCTTCGCTGCTGCCTCGTGTCGTTGTAGCCTCATCGCGCGCGGAAAATGTATAGCACGAGGAATATACATCTTCATTATCTCAAAAGTTTTATCTAGCCTAATTGATGTGTTGTCGTCTCTCCATGCCCTTCCCGGCTCCCGAAGTCAATGCAAACACCCTATCAGTGAGCCCCCATGCTTGACTCACCAGGCAGTTCCACAAGACGCGGAGACGAAGTCACCCCACCATGAGTCCCAGAATCTTGTTTCTTGAGATCGTGTGTATTGAAAGAGGGCCCCCACAGGTTTGCTTTGTAGATGCCATCGCCCTTCTGGGACATATCGCTGCTTGTGTTGAAAGGAGAAACGTAGATCGGTGCCTGATAGATGTTCTTCTGCTTTCTGCGTCGACGACAGATGAGCAATAAGACCGCGAGGCCGATAAGGACGGCACCTCCAACGGCTATACCGACGATAGCTACAGCAGGCAGGGAGTTGGGTATTGGATCCGGCGTATGAGAGGTGGCCGATGGAACACGATCGAGAGTAACGTACGCTGTGGGCAGAGTAGTGCCAGCAGTACCGGTCCTAAGAGCTGAGGTAGTCGTTGGCTGGGGGGACATTGTTGTTGGCATGGGAAGTTTGACAAATGAAGCCTCAAATACTCGGGATGATGAGGTTGTTGCAGTAGCTGGTTTTGTGGCCGTCGGTGTGTCTGAAAAGATGTCAGTGTCGTAATTGTACTTGAAACGATTTACTTACTGCGACCTGGAGTCGTGTCCTTCTCTTTCGGGCACCCACCACCACGGGAGCATGGATCCATCGTGCAGCAACCTGAAAAACTGCCAAAATCCGAGCTGCATCTATACCATGTCCCACCAAATGGGCAACTGGTGTCCTGTCTCCGCAAGCGACCAGCCATCGTGGCGATTCACGACTAGAAAATGACGCAGTGGATGCTGTTTGGGATGGTAGCGGAATGAGTCTACGAGAAATAGCAGCGGACGAACTCGGGAAGACATATGCGAGCCCTGCAGTTTGTCAGACATGGCAACCCATCTCATTGTAGTGGCTATGCATTCTGAAGCAATCGGCTTGCCCATAGACAATGCATCTTGATCTGAAAGGGGAATCCTTCCTGTGGTTTGAGAATGCAACAAGTTGCTTTGTCACTCATGGCCACAGAGTCGACATGACTATCATGGTTGCAGCTTTTCGAAAGTGATCCCTGAGCATCGAGTTCGGAAATCGCGAACTAATAGTATCGATGGAGATGCATGGTGTCGTGGTTCAGGGACGGCAGGAACAAGAGTAGAAGGAGGGCTTAGTAAGCGCTTTTAGCGCATCACGAATCAATCGTGACCGCATCGCGTCTGGTTCGGAACTCACACTTATCTCCTAGACTGCCTGCACCGACGAACCACGTCTACGAACCTTTGTAGAGTATCCAACTGTCATTGCGCTTTACATCCCTTAACATTTATCTAATCTCTGATCGAAGTCTCTAGCCTGTACACTAGCTTCTCCGCACTAACTGGCCTCATCCACTCTTCTGTGCGGTTGATCCGGCGATCACCCATGCCGCCTGCACCAAGCAGCGCAAAGCCGTCCTCGACCACTTTCTCTAGCGCCCCAGGCATCACACGAACCGGGACAGGCTTGATTTCCGAACCCATGGCTCCACTCAACCACTTGTAGAATGCGACTGCGAAGTCTCTGGCTGCTGGCGACTTTGCAACAGTCATCCCTTGATACTGCACTTCTTCACCAAGACCTTCCCATACAGCGCCATACACAGGCTCGATGGGCAGATTGTCTCCCTTCCATGCCCCGCCTTCGCGCGATCGTACAATAGCCATTTGGCCACATTTCGCGAGTGTCGATGCCACATGTGTGACTGAACCGCCTTCCGAAAGCCCGTCGTATGCATAATGCATGCCTACGCCATCCGAAAGTCCCGTGATCTGGCTTGACCAAGTTGGGTCTCGGTACTCGACGAGATGATCGTAAAAGTATGGTTCAGCTCGCAAAAACTCCCAGCGAGCTTTACTCGCCGCACCGAAAAGCTTAATCTTCTTTCCTGCAGCCTTTGCGCTAGCTCTTGCCATTTGCGCCGCGTATAGACCGACCGAAGTGGATGCGCTGTAGATGAGTACGTTGAGCGTTTCAGCCGCATCTTCCTCGCGAGCGTGGCTTTGTTACCATTCAGGCTTTTCTTTCAGCGCAGCCTCGCGATCGTATGGGAAGGGCGCATTTAGTCCCATCCGGTACCATATCCCTTGCGCAGCAGTCAAAGCGACTAGGCTCACACCTGCCGCTTCATCAACGGAAATAGAATCGGGAATGTGCCACACTAGGTCCCAAGGAACAGTTAGATATTCTGCAAATGCACCGGGTCGGTCGTTGACGCTACATGCGCCCTGTAGGAAGCCAGCGACTCGAACGCCAGGCTGCAAGTTGGCGGATGCCGGTACTTGCGACGCCACCTCCGCTATCCGGCCGGCAAAGTCGCTTCCAACGGTTCGTCCCGTATTGCCCAACGGGTTTGCAACGTACAGTGGGTCAATTGGGTTCAGCGAGATACTTTCGACTTTGATCAGAAGCTCATTGGGCGCAGGTCGAGGAATCGGGATTTCTGAAATGCTCGCTGTGCGCGCTTCTGCCTCAAGAACAAGAGCTTTCATGGTAGCGATAGCGTCGATATGCTGGCGCGATTGAGCGATTTAGACATGTTCCACTGAAGCGGTCTCCATTCTTGGTGTAATTATACAGTCGCTTGTCATCTGCAGGGCGCGATGGCTGTGGCGCTTTTCGCTGACTACATCTCCTAGCTTACACATCCCAAGTATGTCAGCAGCCAGCAGCCACGATCCTGCTCAATGCTTGTTACACGAGGCTGGATAGCTTCGCGGAGAATTCTGTAGTGCGCGGCACTCGAAATTGTTGTTGAAGATAGACAGGCATGGCGATCATGCGGACGCAAGCTACCACCTGAAACTTGGTTCATCTCCCCCTGTACACTGTGTATATGGAAGCTGCTAGAACTTCGAATAAGAGCGTTGTACTGTACCAAGGTACCAATGTACCCTAGCCATAGCCTTCTCTGCTCTGAGCATTGGCACAGACCAGAAGACTTTTGTTCAGGTCACCTGAATCAACTCATTAATACCCAGAACCATACTTTGGAAACCAATACTCACTTTACTCCGAAGACCAGATCGTATAAATTCCCTTCCCACCCCCCTTTCCTCCATCTCCAGCTTCACATTCCCACAAGACACACTAGTATCACAAGTTGTCTTACAAACACCCAACATGCTTTCTAACCAGATCTCCGGGCTTATGCTCTCCTCTTTCGACTCTACCACCCTCCTTTCCTTCCTTTATACAATTCTTCACAAGGTCGACTCCGCCCTCAAAGCCTCTTCATCCTCCCCCCTTCTCTCCCAAACCCAGACCACCTGGGAAGTACTTGCCTGCAAGCGTCCAGACGCACAGGCCTACAGCGTCACGAACGCAAAAAAGATCATTGCTGCCGACATTGTCAGCATGGTTGAAGAATTTAAGAAGATCAAATGGGAGTATGTGATGAACTGGCCAGTTTCCCCCTTCAAGGAAAGTGTGTGGTCCATCTTGGGCCACTCACTGGAGATGGGCACCATCTACCAGATCAGGAACTGGTGCAGCCATGAATTTGGCATTAAGGAAAGCACCCTCAAGCAAGAGCAGGAAAAGTTTGAAACGCTAATAGAGCACTACAAGATGCTCCACCCGCTTGTGGAAGAGCTTGTGGAGAAGCTGGAAGCGGGACTGGAAGATGAGGCCGCTTGGTGCGGCATCATAGACTTTAACGATAGGCGTCTTGCTTGTGGGGCCGAACTGCCTTGGTATACCAAGGACTGTGAAGCTGTTCAAGCTCGGCTTGCCTCGGAACAGGAAAGGTTCCGGGCTATGCTCGAAGAGCGAGATAGCCGGAGTGAGGAGGAGGAGGTCTGGGTGCAGGTGGAGTGTATGGAGGACAGTGGGTGGGCCGCTCAGTGCGGCGAAGGCCCTCAGGATGGCCTATCGTGGGGCCGTACCGACAACAGCGATGAGGGGTATGAGGCCGAGGACGATGTGTCTTCAGTCTCCGACGACGAAGAAGACCTCGCCGTCGCCCCTATGCCGGTGGATGGGGGCGAGTGGGCCGGATACGATTCCGGGTACGATGACGACGCCGTGCCCGCCGATGAGGGCGTGAAGGCACCCAGCCCTCCCTACCACACGAGGCTCTGGTGCGCTTACCGGTCGCTCTTCGAGAACCTTCTGTCAAGAGCTGCAGTGACGTGAAGCTATCCAGCACCCACTATCACGTGCAGCATGTTTCGAATCTTCGACACCTGCTACAGTGTCGTGAAGCGATCCAGCACCTACTATGATGCAAAGCGTATCTCGAGCCTTCCATCCCCACTACAGTGCTATGAAGACATCCAGCCTGCATCATCGCACGAAGCCCACCCCGGACTTCAGGCACCGACGACAGTGTTTTGAGTATATCCAGGGAGTCCCATCGCACAAAGCACAGCTCTTGTTGTATTTCTATATGCTCGCGCACCTCTTCTATAGCTAGTAATCTACTGCTTCCTCGTTCGCCTTCTTCCCGCACCGTCCACACTTTTTACCATTGCCTCGAAGATTGGGCTAAAACTATGATAGTACTCATCTTTCTCTTGCACGTCAGTCAGAAACAGCCAATCTGCCGTTTCTTCCACTTGATCGATCATAAAATCCAGCACATTCTTGGTGAGATTTGGCAATCCATGCAGAATTACTGCAAGCTTCGAGCGGCGAATGTTGTGCGATTGCAGCGGGTCTAGTGTGTCTTTGTCTAACCATCTGTCGAACGATTCCTCGAAGACAACGGTTATGTCGGTAAGGTTGAGGTACGATTCCTGGTATACAGCGTGGGAGTTTAGAATCTCGCTTGGTATTAAGCCTGGGTTTTGCGCTGCGCAGTGTTAGTTGCATTGCTCACGCCTCCAGTATCAAACAGTCGCGAAAATTCTACGGATACATACCAACAAACCGATCTTTGAAGGCCGTTCCATTCCTCACTGCTTGCGCCGCAATTTTCAAATAATCGTACTCATCCACTGAATACGTGCTCGGCGTTTCATCCAAGAATATCCCGTCTACTCGAAATCCGGTCTCGTTTGCAATCTTTGGCCACCGCGCGTAGATATCGATCTCCGCCAACACTGAATCGATTGGTTTGTCCGTGTAGTGCGTCGCAACATATCCAAGTGTTCGTATGTTCGGGTGTGCCCGCAGCTTGGGTATCTCGTCGAGGTAGACTTGGTCTGGCAGGCTGCCTAAACATGGCCCGGAGCAGGGGTTGAGGATGACGGTGAAGTCGACGTTTCGATGTGCTTGTGCACTTACAAGATTAATGCATGTAAAGAAAAAAATCCTGAATCTACTTACGCTGTATAGAGTGGGTCCCACGCACCTGGCGTGGGATATATGTAAAGAGGAAGAAGAATCGACATGCTAGTCAATCACTGCAGGCAGGCAACATCTCAAACCCAGTGGGCAAAGACACACTCTATGTAGGTCTCGCCCAGTCAAATCTTGGAAGCGGACTTGAGCGACATACTGCATTTGATACGGGTACATGGGTCCGGCAGATGCTGTTCCTGGGCCTGATAACGGAGGCCTTGCATCCACGATGCATAGATGATCGGACGCGTGGCCAAAGTAGGATCTCGGTCATAGCTTGCGTGGCATACAATAGCTTTGAAGGCAAATCGCTGTTCCGGCTCAAGGGCACATGGCTAATACATACTTGGTGCTCGTGTATATATTGTTTGCAGGGGTGGGAAAATAGCCGGCGAGATGAATGCACGCCATAACCAATCAAGAATTGATACAGGCAACCTTTCCAATGTCGCACCACAGATTCTAGACGATTTTGCACGCGATGTTAGTCTCTGTGGGGAGTGGACCTCGGGATCAGTTGCGTACGGGATCCGCCAGGTTCAAACGCCTTGACGCTTGTGGACGGTTATTATTGAAAGTCTACATTGTGTCCGTAATCTGAAGGATGATGAAAAAATGTCTCGTCTCTCAAGGTCTCACTTTGGTTATGTTATAACAGGACTACTCAACCTCGGACGATTTCCGCTATTGCTTATGACATTTTGCAGGTACTTCTGCGGCCTTTACCATCATCACATGATGGTAATGGCCTCTTAGATCTCTGACATACTGCTGATGGAGAGGCAGAATGGATTCCGCTTGCATATTGCCTCTAATTATGGTGTTTCAACACTACAGGCGGGCTCGATGCTAGGAGGTGTTCCCCAACCTCCTCCAGCTGGACGAGCCTCTACTTCCCGAACGCCACCGTTACCGCCAACGAACTCGCCACGACCTCCCATACCGTGTGCCATCGCATGCTTCATGATAAGTACAGGAGTGCGCTTCTCAACGACTTCCGCATCGGTGATCTTGGTGTTTGTCGAGTGGACTTGAACAGCATGTTCTCCCTGCCAACCAGGTCCAGCACCCGAACCTCCCCCCACTGTCTCGCCATAATTGAACCCGGGCTCGATCTTTCTTGTCACAGGGTCTTTGCCGCCCAAACCCCAACCGAAACCGTTTGCGCAGCCTACAAAAGCAGCACACTTCGCATAAGCACGCAAGATCACGTCGATCACTCTCTGGCTGGCAAGTGTACTGCCACAGATTGCGACATTTGCGGCCGGGTTGAGCACAGAGCCTTTCGGCACTTTTATCGTGATGGGTGCGAGACACCCTCCATTGAGAGGAATATCAGTGTCGGTCAGGCATCGAATCGTGTAAATGGCTGCAGACTGGGTGATTGAGATTGGGCAGTTGTAATTTCCCCACATCTGCGGCCCGGTGCCTTCGAAGTCATAGATAGCACTGCCATCTTCCGAGATGGTGATCTTCCCTTGGAGCTTGGTGCCATCATCGAAGTAGTCGGTGGCTGTCAGCGGTTCAGGACGGTCTCTGCGGGTCTGTTGGAGAAACTTCCGCACAGCAACTTGCGTGTTGTCCTGGATAGCGTACAACTGCGAAAACTTAGCTAGTTGGTCGCCGCGGCAACCTTGAGAACTCACTATACTTGTGTATCACTGGCAGACTAAATTGGACAGCGAGGTTCTGAAGCAGTATCAAGCCTCATTGGTTAGCTGAAATTTGTGCTTTAACGTCAGAGATGTTGTCATTGAGTCGACGACTGGGGCTGCAGCCAGGATACCTTCCAGCCTTCAAGAAGGCGTCGCGAACTTCCTGTTCTTCAAATTGGCCGCTAGACACGATCTTCATCGATCTCACGAGAACGCCTTCTTCCCAGAGCTCTTTGGACGTAGGAATCATCGCGGTGATTCCCTTTCCGCCAACTACCCAAAGTGAGTCTTCCATAGCATTCGAAGGATTCTTGCAGACTTACTGTCAGTGTGATGGCCTCGGGAAGCAACATAGAAAGCTATGGCATTGTCGATGAAGACAGGTGTGATTACCGTCAGGTCTGGTAAATGCGTGCCTCCAAGCTCAGGATGATTTGTGAGCAGTGAGTCGCCTGGCTGTAGCTTTCCTTCCCAGAGCGCATGTTGACACTAGATAGCATACTGTATGCTGCCTAGATGTAGTGGAATGTGTGGCGCATTTGCGACAAGGTTTCCGTTCGGCAAAAATATGGCGCATGAAAAGTCCAGTCGCTCTTTAATACTCGTTGAGATAGATGTGCGTTGCAGCAATGTGTTGCCCATTTGCTCAGCGATAGACATAAAGCGATGCGAGAATACGGAGAGTTGAATCGGCTCAATCTTGTCGTCAGCTACAACGCTTTGAGTAGATTCTGTTTGTGTCTTCTCAAGAATGACATGCTTTGAGAATATTTAGGCGACATAATTTGGCTCCACTAGGATTGTTTGCCTGTCGTCAATCAATAGTGCTGGTTCACGAACGCTGTCGCCTTGTCCCAATTGGCTTATCTTGAACACACCTGACTGCTTCCATGCACCTTGCGTGTATACAGGTTGAGTTATGGTCGGCATGAGCTCTTTAGAGGATTTACTTGTCTCGTTAAATGTGGCAGTTAACCCTGCCGAATCAGAAATGTGTGATGATGCAGCAACTCCGCGGACGTGCACCGAGTCGACAACAGCCTGTCGGTCAAGCTTGAAGGCGAATTCCCTGAGATGCATGGCACCGAAAGCAGCTCCGTAGTATTCGTCATCTGGTTTTGAGATTGACAAGTTTGTGTCGGTGCCTTTGTGTCTCAAACTCAGCGATTCTTCGTACACGATACTATTGTGCCGTTGCACGAAGGAGAGAAATAGGGGTTTTTTCAGGAGTTACTTAAGGAGGGGACGGTGGAGGACAGAGGACTTACTTACTTTTACCACTTACTTCAATTCACTGCTATTCTATTGCATCAAAGACGGATTGTTTTGGTTACTGCTCCACCCCACGGTACATTATCAGGCGTTGCTCCCTGCAAAACAAGCTCTTCCTCGACTTTGGCACCGAGCGCTTCAAATTTGGCGCGTAGTTCTGGTAGCGCTGTCAAGTTGTAAAGCCCCGAATATGGCTCGAACGAATGAGCCTGAAGCACCGCTTGTGATAGACCATAGGCAGACAGAATGGACGAGTGTTTGTGTATTAGAACACGTCGAAATCCAAGCCTGTCGCCGATAGCACAAGCATGTTGACCACAAGCACTGCCAAAGCTGACAAGATTGTGCCTGTCAGGCGAAAAGCCTCTGGCTTCGGTCGCATTACGGATAGGCCGACTCATTGTCTCATCTGCAACATCGAGGAAGCCCAAAGCGATCTGCTCAGGACTCAATTTCTGCCCAGTCTGAGCTACTACATCTGCAGTAAGGTCATAAAACTTCGTCTTCGTGGCTTCGATCTCCAGAGGTTGATTGGCATCTTTCTCAAAGATCGATGGGAATTTGGTAACAACAAGGCGGCCAAGAAACAAGTTCGCATCAGTGACCGTAAAGGGCCCTCTTTACGATAACATGCTGGTCCTGGATGGGCACCAGCGCTCTCCGGCCAGACCACACAAAGACCATTTCTAGCAAAAAACCTCGAACTGCCCCCGGCAGCAACAGTGGCGATGTTTAAGCATGGCCGTAGATACATTGCGTCCTGCAATAGTACTCTCTGCTAAGTAGTCAAATTTGCCGTCGTACCGGGAAACATCGGTACTTGTCCCAACCATGTCGAAACCGATTAGGCGCGTTGGTCTTCCATGTCATAGCAGGATCTTGCAATGCCGACAACACCACCAGCTGGCCCACTAAGAAGCGCATCATTGCCACCAAATTTATTAGCATTGCGAAGGGAGCCATCAGAGCAGATGAGATCGACGCGTTCGGGGAGGACGTCAAATCCTGCTTGGAAGTCCGCCACGTATGCCTGGATGATGAGAACAAGATACGCTTCCGTGGAGGCCGCATTGCTTCTTCTCAGCAGTTTGATGACTGGGCTGTTGAGCGCAGATGACGCAACGTACGAGAAGCCCATTTGTCGAGCTAGATCCGGGACCTGACATTCGTGATCTGGGAAAATGTACTTGTGCATGAATGAAACAGCCAACGAGGTGAAAGCTCTCAGCTTAAGGTCCTGAAGAGTACCTCGAACCTCATTTAGGTCAAGTGGTTTGAGCACGCGTACGATTTCGCCGCTGGCAGTTCGTACCAAAGCGGGATCAGTCAATGCGCGGTTCTTATCTTGTGGAAACGGGTTGAGATCGTAGTCCTCAATGGTAACTCGTTCATCAATCTCAACTGAACAAGCGCGCAATGCCTTTGCCTTCTTTATGTTGAGATCGAAAAGCTTTGGTCTGGTCTGATCGCCAATGGTGCAAACATCTTTAAAGCCTTTGTTTGTCAAAAGAGCGAATTTCTCGCCCTAGCCTTCAAGTAGAGCATTTGTTGCAATCGTAGTTCTAATCCTGCAGGTCTTTACTCTCGAAGCATCGAGTTTTTCCGAACGCGGAATTTCCCTTCGTTCAATAAGCGCCAGAGCCCTTCTGACCGCCTCGGTCTAAGCTTCTTTTAGCATATTGAGTGCACTCAATCTTCCTGGGTCCTCACAGGCGCATCTCGGTAATTTCGAGGGTCAACAGACAATCGTTTAAAGACAAAGTCATTGATGCCCTCGCTCCGAACGAGCACGTCCGTAAACGTGCCACCTCGATCTGCGAAATGATCAGCAGGATGCTATGTCAGTCACGCGAGTGTCATAGGAATTACCAATAGAGATTTCAATGTCTGGGGCCATCGTTGAGACCGTTGCGCACTTCGAGGCTCGAGATGTTGAAGGATTGCATCGAGCATCGAGCAAGATGGAATTAGAGCCGCCATGGTGCCCTTCGAATCGCGTGCTCCATCCATGATAGCGGGTCAAATGGGCCCGATGTACTGCTATCGGCAAGTGAGGCGATCTAGTCTCAGAAAGGAGATTGTGGTCAGCTGCAGGGCGGCAAGTCATTTTCACAGGGGGTGGTGGCACACCTCAGTTGATAGCAAAATGTGAGAACTGGAATGACGCGATTTCACGTGATGGTGACTTGCACTGTGATCTCACAGAGTCTGTTACTGTCTGGAAGACACTGAGTCCAACACCGCGGTCTTGCATTCCTCTAGACTTCTTCCATACTCTGACGCGCCATGACGTCATTGGCGGCATGAAGTACCACACTCACAGATTCCGCATAGCAAAACTGAGAACGACAGCTGACAACTTCATCGACGGCACCAATATTAAGCACTCCTTACGCCTAGATACCGGTGTTCGAGTTTGTAGCAGATGCCATCGGCTAAAGAAAAAATGCAGCGAGAAGCCACCAGCATGTGAGCTATGCACGTCTGGGGGACACGTTTGCAGTCTTGGGCAGCTGGCAACCAGACAAATTGCTCCATTGACCACGCAAAATAATGTGCAGGACAATGCTCTCAGCTCGTTTAGTTCTGATTCTGTACATCAGCAGAATGGAGTGCAGCTTTCGAGTTCACGCGTCTTGGATCGTGATGCACATAGTGCCGCCACGGCAAGCACTTTCGATGGCACTTATCTTTCTTACGTGCATGCATATTTCCGTCATGTTCATCGAGCATATCCCTTCCTTGACAGGCAGGAGATACTGAGCAACGCGAAAGCGTCTACGTACCTGAACATATGGGCAGACAATTCGGACTCTATTGTGAGTGCGCTTCATCCAGCAGCATACAGGCTCTGATTCGGTTAAGATTCTAGGTCTCTTCTTATCTATCGGGTGTACGACGCTGGAGCGTGCTGGTAAGCTTAGTGTTTATAATCGACCAAATATGCTCGTGCCTTACGCGCGCATATTGAGTCGATGTCTATCATTCCCGGACCTGAAAGGCCTCCAGATATTTACTTTACTATTTTTGTATTCTCTCTTTGACCCAGGGGGCATCTCTACCTGGTCAATGGTGGGAGTCCTTACCCGACAGGCGATCACGCTCGGCTTGTCGCGAACAGATGGCTTACCCAAAGCTCTAAACTCTCCCGAAGAAGAGGTGAAGAATCGTTTGTTCTGGAGCATCTTCGTGCTGGATCAAATACTGGCGGTATCAATTGGCCACTTTCCAGGGCTCGTGGACGAAGGGATGAATATCCCCCAGCCCGCAATGACTGTAGAGGAGTTTGCATCTTCCGAAAGGACCGCGCACGCCTCATTATTGCAGCTCAATCGCCACATCATCAAACTTCGACAACTAGAGCATCAGATTCTGGACTCAATTCACACAAGAAGCCCGATGAATATCGAGAGTGTGACTAGCGTGAACCGTGCCACCATCTCAAGACAGCTGCGTTCGGCTATCGATGACTGGTATAGCACAGGCTGCCTTGTGTGTCTACCAGAAGCGGATAACATACCTATCCACAGTACAATAACTTGGCTCAATGCGCGGTACTACAATCTGCTCATACTTTTGTACTATCCGTGTCACTTCAACAATCGGTCCAAGCAAAGCCCATCCGCAGAGCTTGTTGGGTGCATCCGAAAGTACTTCAAGTACAACTACATTATTCTGGAGAATAGACCGTTACTGCTCAACTACATCACGTTGAACAGGCTAATACCCACCTGCCTCGCTCTGATTCACTGCTTCGGTGTCCGAAAACCACGCAGCTTCAGTGTCAAATCGGAGCTTAGCAGTTATATCGACATCCTGGGCGCATTCCCAGAAGATTGGCTACAAGCGCACCAGGCTAAGCAAGTCGCTATCGAGTTTCTGGGCATTGTGGTGGCACATGAAGCTGACTCTGCAGCACAGTCTGTCAGCTGCACCGAAGAAAATACGATCCCGCTTACTTCCATGACGAACATAGGTTTACAAAAGGTCATGAACGAAATGCTTGACATCGCTAGAAAGGCTTTTGGACCGACCAGTTGTTATCTTTCGGTTACTAGCTGGGATGATTCTTGTCTCATAACTGCACCAACACCAGGCGCCTCGATCACGGATCCGGAGTACGGAACTGAGCAACCGATCACGTGGGATCCGGCAAGTTGTTACGATTTTGGATTTCTGTAGGCGCAAACTGCTACACATCACCGATCCAGCTTCGAATCGTGGCAATAACCTCATTATTCTTCTCAGTGTGTACGTTGTGATTCGCATCTGCGAATACTTCTAGTTGCGCGTTTGGAATCCGAACTGCCATTAGCCTAAATTGCAAGGGAGGACATATCCAGTCCTGATCACCCACAATGATCAATGATCAAAGTCTTGGCCGTGATAAGGTGTAGCGACTCTCGATAGTCAAAGTACTTCTCCCCCTCTGAGTACAGTGCCACTAGAATCGTCAGCCATCTTAACACAAAATTCAGATCCAATGAGTTTACTGTGCGATTCGGCGGAGTACACGGTCTTCAAGGTCGCCGCCAGAGCCACGTCCGCATCGAAAGACTCGCTATAGAGGGGCGCTGCGGCGTGCATTACGAGTTGGAACTCCGCATCACTTTCGAAAGCTCCGAATATCTTGTTCTTCAGCTGATTCATGGAGAGACTCGGAGCTTTGTGCAGTCGTTGCTCAAGAACCTTTACGGTCTCAATTTCGTCCGCATAGCTGTCAGCAAGAGGATTTGCAAAACAGCTACTGAGAACATACGATGATGCGATGGTGCAGTTCCTCGCAGAATGAGACGGTCTAGCTTTTCGGGATATGTCAAGGCGTACTGTTGGGCCAAGTAACCTTTCGCTGTCAGAATGAGCTTTCAGCAGGATGTGCAGATCTCTACCTCCAAAGCTACCGCCGCAGAGGATCACTGGGTCGCTCGGTCTAGAAAAATGGATGCGCACAGCTTCAATATCGTCGACCAATTGTCTGAACGAATATGGTCCGATCTTAGAGCTTTGTCCATGGCCTCTGTAGTCAAAAGACAGAATTCTGTAACTTTCCCTCAATGGCAAATAAGCTCGATGGTCACTTTCATGGCTCCCTGTAGACCTTGTTAACTACCGCATGTAATGATATCGCCCGCTCACCAAAGCCTCGGCCGCCATGCAAGGTGATGAATAATGGCTTGGTTGCGTCGTTGTCCGAAATGCTGTAGGCCAGACGGGCGCCGTTTACATCAATGGAAGTTACCATTCTATT